>Ga0137373_10009051_pt1 | contig 10478 bp, 11 predicted proteins | sample SagtaG_5_FD_104912 | JGI IMG/M metagenome (GOLD analysis project Ga0137373, IMG submission 104912) | Vadose zone soil microbial communities from Sagehorn Ranch, Mendocino, California, USA - Sage1_R_80_16 metaG | ecosystem: Environmental > Terrestrial > Soil > Vadose zone | place: USA...
GACTGATGGCGGCGTCCGGACTCGAACCGGAGACCTAGGGGTTATGAATCCCGTCCGGAGTTTTGCCGTCTATTTACATCGATTCCTATCTAATTGATTTTGTTACGAGTTGCAGCCACCAGACAGCGCATCTATTGATACTGATTACTGCCCATTTCCATCAATTATTGTCTCAAGATTGTCACAAAAAGAACTCTACCACTTACCAGGCGCGATGGGCACACGCGAATGACTGACGTCTACAGGGAGGGAGAGCAAATATCTAAAATATCTCGCATCCTCCCAGGCGTTACGATTTCCTATGGAAAAAAATGATTCGAATGCGTAGTCCTATTCATTCCCTTTGTTATTCACTCTCGCTCGTTGGCTCTTGATCGCCGCGAGGCTCCGGCCGTCGTAATTCTGGCATCGCTCAATTTTCGGGGTTTCCGGGCGGGAAATGGCTTCACACTTTCGCACACTTTTGTCGCTTCTACTGTCGCCGACAAATTTTCTGTTTTCGGCAAGTACTTGAGAATGGATGAATTATACGTGTGATAATCAATTTGATTTTCGACACGTGAAATCAAAACTGTAAAGCCATTTTTTGGGTTCAAAGTAGCGAAATTGAGCGATGCCGTAATTCTTGGCGGATTGCCGCCAGACTCATCCCGCTCCAGCTGAGCGCCACAAACCCGATGATCAGCAGCGGCAGCGTGAGCAGCGTGAAGACGAACAGCGAAAAACCGGTGGCCCAAGTCTCGTCCACTCCGAACAGCGTCAATCCGACGACAGTGAAGAATTGGTACGAACCGACGTTGGCCGGAGCATTCGGAATCAGCGTGCCCAAGCTCACAATTATAAAGACCGCCACGCCGATCCAGAACGAGAGGCGCAACCCGCAGCCCAGCATGATCAGCCAGGAGGCGAGCATTTGCAGGACGAGGAACAACAGCGTGAGAACGAACGCCAGGTAAAGCTCTTTCGTGCGGCTCGTCTCGCGCAATCCTTCGCCGAGTCGCGTGAGCAATGTGGCGATCGCGCGCAGCGGCTTCCATCTCAGCAGGCCGCGATTCGCCGACCGCTCGCTTCGCCGTGGCCGGCGAAGGACGAGGTAGATGAACAACGCGACGAACAACACCATGATGATTCCGAACGCGTCTCCGGCTTCGAGTAAATCTTCCGGCAACGGCGTGAAGATAGCCGCCAGGCCGATGCCTATCGCCACCCACACGCCGTCGAACAATCGCTCCACGATGATTGAAGGAATGATCGCGACAAAGTTCGCCCCAATCCATCGCGCGACCAGGTAACTACGAGCAAACTCGCCGGCGCGCAGCGGCAGGACTTCGCTGGTGAACAGCCCGGCATAGATGGCTTGCGTGGATTGCAACAGGTTGATCTTTCCGACCGGCCGCAGGAGCAATTGCCAACGCGCGCCTTGCACGATGTAACTCAGCACGTCGCAACCCATCGCCAGCGCGACCCAGCGCCAGTTGATGCTGGCCAACTGGCCAAGCAGCTTCGACAGTTGGATGTCGTGCAACACCCAGATCAATCCGGCGGCGGCCAGCAGCCAGGCTACGGCGTATCGCCAGTTGCGGAATATGGATTTCCCGGAGTTTGGCGCGGAAGAGCGGGTCATTTCAGTTTCGACACTTCGCCGAGCGCAATGCCGACTCTCGGCAGGTCAAGCGCGTAGCGGTAGATTTCGTATCGCGGCTCCCACGGGCTCGTGAATTTGGCCTTGTACGCCTTGAGACCAGCGAAGCTGAAGAAGAACATCAGCCGCCGGGAGAGCTGATGCACGGCTCTTTCCATCGCCGAAGCCTCCTCGCGCTCGCGAAACCCGGACACCGGCGCCATGCCGAAATTGAAGCGGGTGTAACCTTCGGCCCGGTCGCGCAGCAGTAGCTTGACGAAGAGGTAGTCCATCACGCCGACGCCCATCAACCTCTTTGCAGAAACTGTTTCAAAACTAGCGCGCCGTTGTGCGCTTCATCCCGCACCGCGTAGATCGGAGTGACCGCGCCTCCTTTAGCCTTGCGCTTGAGCTGTTTGATCAGATCGCTTTTCTGCCTGAGTTCGTTTAGATATCGCTGGCGGAACTCGATCCACCTGTTCGGGTCATGTCCAAACCATTTCCTCATCTCCGTACTCGGCGCGATATCCTTCAGCCACAGGTCGGGCTTCGCCTCCTCCTTGGTCAGGCCGCGCAGCCAGAGCCGCTCGACCAGTATTCGCTCGCCGTCATCTTTGGCCGGTTTTCGTATGCGCGTTTTAGCTTGATCATCTCGAAACCATTGATGATGTTCTTTGGGTCACCCATGAATTTGTAATTTGGGCTCTCTATTCCAACTCTTCCAGGTCTTCCAAGGAAGCCGCATCCTCGGATCGGCGGGTGGAATTAAAGAGCGAAAGATGGTTACGCAACTTCTGTTCCGCCGCTTGCCAGAGCAGTCTGCGGAAAAGCGTGACGCATACGTTCGTTCGCGTACCGACAGAGACAGCAACGAGACTTATTTTTCCTTGCGGAGCGCTCCGAACTGACGTCCCGACCTCCAACTCGGTGAGCCTCCCGAATCTGGATGAAGTCAAGACGCTTCTACTGATCCCGGAAGATCTGGACGCGCGGGAATTACTCTGTTCGACTATTCGGCTCAGACCGTAAGCAAGGACCAGGAGCGGCGCAAGTTGCTCTCCGAGGCCCCCTTGTGGGTGGCCCAACACCCGCTTGAATATTGACAGTCACTTCGCGCCCGATCTTTCGATGAGGGGGCCGATCATCCATTCTCTGCGAAGGGTGACAGGGTTGTCCCTGTAGACGAGCCTTTGCGTGACCCCGAGCACTACCAGTACGACTTGAACCTTGCGCGACAAGATCGGGTCAAGGTTTCGTCGCGCATACAAGCCTAAGTGGCGCTCCGATATGTCCGAGGCGCACATGACAAATCCTTCGACCACCGGGCGTGATGACTCCCAGCCTACGCTCGACCGACTCTGGGCCGAGATCGAGTCGCGCTTCGGCATCTGCCCGTCATTCTTTAAATTAGCGCATCACGAGCCGCTGATCGCATGGCGTCTGTTCCGGATGGCGGAGTTCGCCTACCTCGACAACCCTCTGCCCGCGCTCTTCAAGGGCAAGCTCTTCATGTGGCTCTCGCGATTCTGCGAAGTGCGCTACTGCGTGGCGCGCTACTGCACGTTCCTGCTCGGCCAGGGCGTCTCCGCCGAGCAGGCGCTGGCTTTGCTCAATGAGCCGATGCCGGACAAAGAGTGTCAGTCGGGTAGCGAGGCGACATTGCTGCCGCACCCGCCCCCTAAGAACGGCGCGGGCCTCTTTCAAGGCACGCCGCTCAAGCCTCTCTCAACGCCCCTTTAACGGACGCGGTTCCACTACTGCTGAATCGCGGCTATGAACCTGTTGATGGCAAGTTGGGTGTAGCAAGGCGACATTGTCCGTGGTGTCCGCGCCGCCATTGACCAGCCAAATCCGGTGATGGCGATGCCAGCCCGTGACTCGGGTGATCGGTTGCTGACAGACCAGACAGCGTCCTTCTTGTTTCTTCCAGAGTGAGAGCAATTGTTGATAACCCTTCAATGTGGCCGACATCTGAGCGTCCAGACGGCGCTCAAAGTAGGTTTCCATCGCCGGATCATAGGGATTGGCCGCTCCATTGATTTTGCAATGCCTTCTGATGCGTACGCTTGCCGCGTTGAACAGAAAGATTTGCATCCGCGTCCCATCCTTCTTCTTTAGTTCTCCGAAAAACACCCAGTGATCACCGCCCCTGGTGGCAAAGTATTTCCGCCTTATCCATCGGTGCGGCTTTCCGGGATGTCTCCTTCTGGCCCACTGCCGTAACCATTGGAAGATGAAATTATCGACCTTCACGAACATCTGTTTGCTCACGATGTGCTGGTGATAGTTCGCCCATCCCCTGATGATCAGGTTAAGCTGGGCGATCAGTTCTCCGGCGCTCGTTTGCTGCGGGGAAATCTTAGCTCGGACTTTCGCCAGAAACGCCTTCACGTTTTTGGTTGAGGGCTTAATCATCAGCTTGCCCTTGTACTTGCGCACATTTTGTCCGAGAAAATCAAACCCCTCCTCGATCTGCGTGATGCTGGTCTTGTCAGACGACAAAGACAGTCCCCTGACTTGGAGAAACTCCTCGACCAGCGGCTTGACTCGGGTCTCCAGTAGTTCTTTGGTTCTACCGGTGATCGTGACGTCATCCGCAAACCTGATGTAATGGACACGATCGGCGGGCGTGAACCGTTCTTTCAATAGTTTTTCCAAGCCATCGAGAGTCAGGTTCATCAAGACGGGTGAGGCGACTCCGCCCTGTGGCGTCCCGCGGTCGGTCGGGTACAGGATATTCTGGTCCATAAATCCGGCCTTCAACCACTGGTGGAGAATTCGCTTGTCCATCGGAATATGGGCAAGCAACCACGGATGGGAAATCTCGTCGAAGCAACTTTTTATATCGCATTCCAGGATATATGAGGCAGACGTTTTTCGGGCCAGCGCATTGAAGCACTGACCGATAGCGTCAGCCGTGGATCGGCCTTTCCTGAATCCGTAGGAGTTCGGGTCCGCCGTGGTCTCCGCAATCGGATCAAGTCCCAGCAGGTAGAGCGCCTGCATCGCTCGGTCTTTCATGACGGGGACTCCCAAGGCAGACTACCCAGCCTTTCCAATCACCTTCGGGATTAGTCGTCACTATTACTCATCCCGCCCACCCTCTTCACAACCAACAAGTTGAGATCATCCGCATCCGCCGGGGGCCGGATCCTGATCTCATCATTCGGCTCTCAGACGGTTCCCACGCCGCGATTGCCGCCAGTTCCACCAATTATGCGACCGGATCAGACCTCGAAATCCAACCTTTAATTTCAAATCCTCCATTGCTGGACCTTGAAGGCTTGTTTCGGATCGCCCAACTATTCGACCAACTCCGAGCGCAAGGTCGTTTTCCCGAGCAAGCCCCTCGTCCACAGACCTGATCTTTTGACGGTTCATCTGCTACTGAGACAGAGTCATCAATTTCTATTTCAACCTATATCGCGGAGGTACCACGATGTCTCTTCCAACTGCCCCATCTGATGACTCCGTCTCGCTCGCCCAGATCTGGGCCGCGCTCAACACCGACCTCCAAGCATGTGTGATCCAACTTCTAGCACGATTGGCTTTCAATCTGCTGGCTGCTCAAACCGAATCATCTATCAACAAGGAGGCTTTCGATGCCATCACTTCAGACCAATCTCAAAATCCGTCCTGATCATTTAGACCGTCAGGCGCTCATCTACATTCGCCAATCAACCATGATCCAAGTCCGCGATCACACCGGCAGTACGACGCGTCAGTATGATCTGGCAGGGCGGGCGCTCGCTCTCGGTTGGCCCCAGGAACACATTCGCGTCATCGATCAAGATCAAGGCCACTCCGGCGCTTCAGCCGTGGGGCGCAATGGCTTTCAGTTGCTGGTGGCTGAAGTCGGCCTCAAGCATGCGGGCGCGGTGCTTTGCCTGGAAGCTTCACGCCTGGCCCGTTCTTGCCGCGACTGGTATCACCTACTTGAAATCTGCGCCTTGACCGATACTCTGGTCATCGACGAAGAAGGCATCTACGACCCCGGTCAATACAATGATCGTCTTCTTCTGGGTTTTAAGGGCGCCATGTCTGAGGCCGAACTTCATTGGCTGCGCCAACGACTCCTCGGCGGCAAACTAGCCAAAGCCGAGCAAGGAGCTCTGCGCTTTCGTCTCCCGGTTGGGCTCGTCTACGATCCCGCAGGCAAGATCGTTCTCGATCCCGACCAGGAAGTGCGTGGAGCTGTTCAACTCGTCTTTGATCTTTTTGCCCAATCGCGTTCGGCGTTAGCCGTCGTCATTCACTTTCAAACTCATCAACTTCGGTTCCCCACACGTCTCGCACAACGAGGCCGCGCCGGTGAACTGGTCTGGTCACCACTCTCACATCGCCGTGTGCTTGGCATCCTTCACAATCCTCACTACGCAGGCGCTTATGTTTATGGTCAGACTCACACCCGCACACAGTTGCTACCGGGTGAAGCGCCCAGGATCAAAGGCCGCACGCGACGGATCGAACCTGATCAATGGCCCATAGCGCTGCTCGACCATCATCCCGGCTATATTTCCTGGGAGCAATTCCGGAACAATAAACAACAACTCGACGATAACAGAACCTGGCGCCCGGAAGAGCGCCGGGGCGCGGCGCGTGAAGGATCGGCACTCTTGCAAGGCATCGTTTTGTGTGGTCGTTGCGGACGACGTATGTCAGTCCGCTACCTCGTTGATGGTCAAATTCCTTCCTACGAATGCAATCAATTGCACTCTCACTTCGCCGGCCGCACCTGTCAATCAATGCGTGGCGATCACATTGATGCCACCGTGGTAGAAAACTTTCTCGCCGCCATTCAACCGGCTCAGCTGGAAATCTCCCTGGCCGCACTCGATCAACTTGAAGCGCGTGCTCGTCAGAACGAACGTCAATGGCAACTCCGCTTGGAGCGTGCCCAGTACGAAGCCGATTTAGCGCGTCGACGCTTCACGACCGTCGAGCCCGAAAATCGTCTCGTGGCTCGATCTCTGGAGCGCGACTGGAATGAAAAACTCGCCGCCATCGAGAGCTTGCAACGCGAGTATCTGACTCGACCACAAAATCCATTGGTTTCCTTTGGGCCCGAACAAAGAGCGCGGCTGCTTCAACTCGCACAAGACATCCCGCTGGTCTGGCAAGCCCGCACCACGACTAATGTCGAACGTAAGCAACTGCTCCGCTACCTGATCAAAGACGTGACTCTCACCAGAGCCGAAAAAACGATTGATCTCACCATCCGTTGGCAAACCGAAGCGCTCACCAAGCTCAACCTTTCGCGTCCGGTCAAAGCCTCGGAGAAGTGCCGAACTAGCCCTCAAGCCCTCGCCTTGATCTCTCAACTGGCGACTGACCACACCGATCAACAGATTGCTGCCGCGCTCAACCAAGCAGGAATACGCCCCGGGAAAGGCGGCGAATTCACCGCAAGAAAAGTGCAGTGGATTCGCTATGCCTATCGAATTGCCACCGGCTGCCCGGAAAGCCCGGCCGCTTTCAATGATCAGCCGCGTGGGGACGGACGTTATTCCGCCAAGGCTGCAGCGCAGATGTTGAACGTCGATGTCTCAACGATCGCTGACTGGTGTCAAGCTGGCCGCCTGGACTGCGTGTGTGCTGAACCCGGTAGCCCACGGTGGATCAGACTCACGCCGGAGGTGATTGCTCAATTACGGCGTCCTGTCTGGCGCCGTTGGTCTCGCTCTGCCTCGACCTCGGCAGGAGAAGTTACCAGCGACTATAATGAGAGTTGACCTCGGAAGTAGAAGATCTCGATCGCCATAGTAAGTGAGGTGAAAATGGCAAAGAAGCAAAGAGCAAAAGAGAAACAAGAACTGGCGTCCTCGACTGAGGCGCAAGAACTGGCAATGTATCTCGCTTCAGTGGTTCGCAATGCGATGGAAGATTTTCATTGCCGATACCTTTCAGACGAACAGATGAAGGAATTAAACCCGATCATCCGCAATGCCATTTACACGGCTCTTTATGCTCGCGAAAATTACGGCCGGTCGGTCGCCGCTCAGAGTTTCGTCGACTTCAGTGTTCGCCTCATTCCGAGCTATTGGGAAGAGCCCACACTGACCGATGATTTCTTAAAATCTGTGAAATACTTCGAGGGCAGATGAGAACACTGCAGTTCTCGGTTAGACCAGGGGGCGAGGCAAAGATGAGTCAATAAGCCCTTTAGATCGATCTCAAACCGAGAATTGCTGATCAAAACAGAACCAGATCGGATCGGCAGATTTAATTCAGCAGACCTGAAACTATAATCCCAAAACTCATTGTATGGAGGTGCAGTATGAACGAACCATCGGAATCGAGAGCGGGCGTAGCCGTCCGTTGCTTTTAGGAATATAGATGCGCCGTAGCGGAAGCGGCTGGTAGCCCCTTCGCTTCAGCGTCTCTATGGCCTTCAGCTTCTTTTCGGGAGTATCCCAGACCTGCCGGTCTACTCCCGGTGTCCGTTTGCCTTGGTTCTCAGTCACCCGTCTGACCGCCAGAGCGCGGCCCGAAAACGAGTGGGTCAGGAGTCGTTGCAAAGCTTTGACTTTGCCCCATCTCCCGGCCTGTGTCGCCTTCACAATACGCGCCTGAAGCCGCCTCACGTTCTGATGGGCCTGGCGCCAGTTAATGGCCGTCCAGCGTCCATCGGTGTGGGAGAACGCGCCAGCTCGTGTCGCCACTGCCGTCATCCGCTTCTTCTCCTTCGTCGGTTAGTCAAGTTCTCTTGTGAGGAAAGACCAGATGGAAGTCTGCTCGCTTGCGCGCGGGATGATCTTGCCGTTGGCCGGCTCAATCCCTATCCGCTCCATTACAGAGCGGCTTTCGCTTGCTCCATCCTCCTTTGCCCGCAGCCCCATCGGCTCGCCTTACGGTTTGCTTTCCCATCCGGGAGAGCTACGGGTTTACCACGTTCCGTCTGAGCAACAGAGCGCTGTAGGTCTCGCCTATACGCCGGTGATGCGACGTCCGCGACCGTGAATCGAAAACTCACGGTTCCTGATCACTTGCCTTTTGGCTCAAGCCTGTCAGCATCTTTGGCTTGTTGTTATTGACGACGCTTGCAGCGATTCACATCTGTTGACCGTGGCGCTCAACCCTAGCTCCCGACCGCCTCGATGCTGGCAGTCGCAACCGTCTCTCACGATTTGGTTGCCACTCCGGGGAGTGAGGTTCCATTGTCCCGGAGGCTTCACACCTGGCTGTTACCAGCCACGCGTGCTCCGGTAGGGTCCTGACGGCGGAACGTCAGGTCATGTCCAATTCGGCATTACAATTACTCAGGCGACTTCGTGTCGCACTTTCGACCATAACCTAGCCGTTTCCTGATCAGTTTTCCATCTCCATTTCCCTCGTCGAATCTCTCGGTCCGGCAACAGCTCCGGATTCTCGGCTGAGAGACGGCATAAGATTTTAACAAAGCATTCCAACAAGCTTACGGAGTCGAGTGACTGCTGATGAGTATGACGGTAGAAGGGTTTGCCGCCGTCCTCATCTTTTCGCTCGAGCCATTCCACGACGCCTCTCAGTGACGGCACTGTGCATAGAGGAGCCAGCGGCTTTCTGCCCGGTTTGTTTCTGTTTGGCTTAGATCGTGAATTGAGATACTGATGAAAGTCTGTGGCGTGTATCCAGAATCGCGATAAGCTGTTGGGCGGGCCTTCGGTTTCGAAGATCGCCGGCAGAATATCCTCAAGCATTGCCTCCATGAATTGGCCGAAGCTCAGTTCGCGTCGTTCCAGGTCAGCCGCCACTTCGCAGAGTGAGAGCGTCAAGGGCGGGCCGATTTCACCGCTTTTGACGGCATGTCTAGCAATCCGTTGGAGGAGTTTGGAGATCTCTTGATGACTGAATTTCGCTTCATCCTTTTCATCGCCCTGAAATTCGTTGTCGGCTGACAGGAGTTTGTACCGCAACAATTCCCGGAACTGGCCAAGCCCGATCCCAAGCTCTGCCGCGGCTTCGGCCGCCGGCATCAGAGCCACTATCTCTCGCTCCAGTTTCCTGAAGCTGCGGAAGTCGATCCGGAAACCACTGATCGCAATGCCATCGACGCTTCTGAGCCGGCCATGCGCTACCAGTTGATCAATGAAGTTCGTACCACGATTGAGATACCAACTTGCCTCTTCCTTGCGTAGGAATCTCCTGGGAACTGGGGGACCGCCTCTGCCGGCCCAGCGTAGTTCCAGATATTCCTCCAGAGCTTTTGCGACCAGCACCCATCCCTGCGCCTCGCTCAGATCGCTGCCGTGATGGTCGAACCAGTTCCGGTGCCATTTGCAAACGGTTGTTTCATCGAACTGATCGAAGAAGCGGAAGAAGCTCTCTGGCCAATTGGTGAGGGCTTGAGCGACGGATGATGCTGCCTGGTGACAAAGATTGTTTTCCGTTACGGCCTGGAGCTTGATGCAGTTCCTCATCTGTAACCATCCATCCATCAGCGCTGAGAGGGCTGTTGGATAAACGGCTGCATCTTCCATGATGTCCGGCTGGGCAGTCGGCTCAGTAATAGGGCGCCCATTTACAGGGCTTTCCTGCCAGATTGAGAGCATTCGGCGCGCGGCTGCGAGAGACCTATCTTCCCCAATCAGCGATGGACGGATGCGCCGCCAGTCATAGCCGCAGCGGCAGACGCTGATACTCGCTCTCGCCCAACTGATTGGATGCTCACAGTGGGGGCAAGAATCGACCAGCACGATCCGATGTAGAGGGCAGACCGTGAAAGGAAGAACGTCCCAAGCCTTGCGACACCAACTCTCTTCCCTCAGGCAAGACGGACAGACTTTCGGAGCCTTCCAGCGCATCAGGCAGTCAGGCGCAAGCGGTTCCTGTAAAGATGTCAGCTCGACCTGGCTGAGACCAGTCATCTCACATAACA
>Ga0137373_10009052_pt1 | contig 10478 bp, 10 predicted proteins | sample SagtaG_5_FD_104912 | JGI IMG/M metagenome (GOLD analysis project Ga0137373, IMG submission 104912) | Vadose zone soil microbial communities from Sagehorn Ranch, Mendocino, California, USA - Sage1_R_80_16 metaG | ecosystem: Environmental > Terrestrial > Soil > Vadose zone | place: USA...
GCCCGAGTCCGTCACGAGTGCCGCCAACGGCCTTGACCAACATGTTCACCTCAGTTCGGCGGGCTGCGCAGCCTTCGACGGTGCGCGGAGAAGCCCGATCAGGGCCGCTACATACGCAACGTCGGAGATCGCGAACCCGACGGCGAACGCAGGCAGCCCGAGCGAGGACAGGAGAGACCACGCAATCGCGATTCTGATGACGGCACGGGCGAGCGACAGCGCTGCCAAGACCTGATTCCGAGTCGTGGCGATATAGTGTCGTTCGAGCATCTGGGCGGTCATATTGGCGACAAATGCCAGCGACAGGTACCTGAGGGTCGTGGCCACTACTGCCTCATCCTCCGGCGCAAACCGCCCGTGAGCCAGCAAGAGATGGACTAGGGCTGGGGCGAAGATGGCCAGCACGACCCCGATGGCGAATGCCAGAACGAAGCCTTCTCCCACGGTGCGCAACACCTCACCGCGCGCCGGTGGGCGGCGATCCGCCGCGATTTGCTCGGTCCACCGAGCCAAGAGGAGCGGCACGATAGCTCCGTCGAACAGCACACTCGGCACCATGAGGAGTCGCATGGCGTACTCAAGACGCGATACGGAACCGATCCCCAAAGACGACGCCATCAGGCGCTCCACGACGGGGGCGACCGCGATGGCCGCACTGGCGAGGATTTGTGCCCCCGCGGCCGCGGCGAGTTGTCGGAGGGGCTCAGCGTGGCGCGATTCCTTGGACCCTACGCCGGTATACAGATGGGAGCGCAACCACCACACGCGATAGATCTCTCCGATTCCCAACCCGATGGCCACGCTCCACAGGCTACCCCCGAACGGGATCAGGCCGATGCCGATGCATGCTCCGAGTCCGCGCCACAGGAGGGAGCCTGTCGAAATGCCGATCCGCCATTGCGACACCAAAGCCCCCGCGAAGATGGCGGCTGCGCACCAGGATAAGGCCAAGGGCGTGAACAACAGCGAGTATTGCAGCGCTTGCCACCGTAGTGCACCGCGGGTCGCGAAAACGAAGATCGGCACGCCGATGAGCCATGAGGCGCTGCCGAACACCACGGCTCCGCGCGCGGCTCGATCCAAGTACGCGCGGGCGGCACCCTCGTCGTGACGAATCGCGTGGGCCGCGAACGGAACGACCGATTGCTCGATGCCCTGTGCAAGCGTCCCGATCAAGAACTGCACCGCGGCGTACGCCAAGAAATAGGCGTCTGTGTTGCGGCCCGCGCCAAATGCGGCCGCGATGAGCACCGGCACCACGAATGCCGGGCCGCGGGCAACGGCGCTGATGGCGGCGAGGTGGATGGGGTTGCGGGTGCCCCCACGACTCATGGCTGAACCCGGCGCCGCACTTCTGAGGGCAGGCTTGGGGGGTTAGGTTGTGCTGCCACCGCCAGCCAAGGACCGAGCTTCCGCATGAGCGTGCTGACTCCCTTTCGCAGGTTGGGGCTCGCGCTCGATCCCGCGGCACGCCGCATCACCGCCGAACTGCAGCGTGTCAGCCGGCACATCACCTTCGCAGATCGGATTCTAGACATCGGCAGCGGCGAAGCTCCGTACGCCCGCTTCTTCCCCCACCGACAGTATGTGACGGCGGACCTCGCTGCCCGGGCGAATGTCCGATGTGACGCCGCCGCGCTGCCCTTCGCCAGCCGCACCTTCGACCTCGTCTTGTGCACGGAGGTGCTCGAGCACCTGCCCGATCCCGATGCGACCCTCGAAGAGATACGGCGACTCCTAAGGGGCCGTGGCGCCTTGGTCCTCAGCACACCTCTGACCTGGGGCGTACACGACGCACGCGATTACCATCGATGGACCGAGTCCGGGTTGCGACAGCTCCTCGCTCGTCACGGATTCTCTGTGATCGAGCTGCGGCCTCGAGGCGGCATCCTCCTGTGCTTCGGCGGCCTGCTTATGGTGGTCCCCTGGCAGGTCTTCGGAGCCGCAGTCGAACGGAGGTGGTGGCAATCGCTGTTGTTCGCGGCGACGTACACGCTCCTGACGCCGGTCGCCTTGTTCATCGCAGCCCTGGACGGCATCGATCGACGCAAGCACTTCACGCAGGGCTATACGGCGGTTTGCTACGGCTCCGCCCGGCCCGACCAATAGCTTCGCGATAGACGCTGCTAACCCGCTCGGCGATCGTCATGATGTCAAGTTCCACTCGGACCCGGCTGCCGTCCACCCGACGTGGGCCGCGAAGCACTTCCCCAAGCGCCGCAGCGAGTGCACCAGGCTCGCCTGCCACCACACGGCAGCCGGGTGCTAGACCGATCCAGTGCCGCACGTCACCCACGTCCGTCGACACCACGGGAAGGTCGCAGCACAGCGCCTCTTTCACGGCGTTCGGCGAGCCCTCCCACTCCGAGCACAGGAGAAGGCAGTCCGCCGCCTGATAGCGTAGCGGCATGTCGTCATGGAGCACACCGTTCACGACCCAGAGCCTCGCGCCCACCCCGTCGGCCACGAGTCGGGCCACCGCCGCCTCGGCGAGATCAACACGCTTCCGGATGTCACCGCGTGTGTGAGGAAAGACAATGAGCGGTATGTCCGGGTCGACGCTCAGCGCTCGCCGGGCACGGGCCCGGTCGCCTGGTGTGAACCGCCCCGTATCCACACCGTTCGCGATGACGTGCGCGCGCGCACGGTCAGTCTCGCGCGCCAGCGCTTGGCGCAGTTGTTCAGACTTGCAGATGATGGCGTCCGCCGCTCGCGCCGCCCCCTGGGACAGCCGCTTGATGACGCGACTCTTCAAGGTGATTCCCCCATGGCGGGCCGGGGTGCCGAGGAGATCATCGCCACAGAAGGAGGTCACCACGGGCAGGTGCCGCTGCCTGGAAGCGACGAACCCGGACAGTCCGTAGTGGGCATGGACCACGTCGCAACCACCCCGTGACGCCGCCCGGCGAACCCGCATGATCGCGGCCAGATACTCCCACTTCCCTCGTCGACCATTGATGAATTCGGTGCGGACCTGATGTCCGAGGCGGGCGATGGACGCCATCTGCGTCACCACAAAGGCCCCGTACGCAGGGTCGTCCGGGGTCGGGTACATGTTCGTGACCGCCAACACCCGGAGCGGGGTCGACTCAGGTGCGGGCAATGACGTACTGAAACTTGCCCGATCGGGCGACAGGAATGTCGTCTACCTCTTGGATCCGCACCTCCACCTCCCCCAGATACGCCCGCACCTGCTCGACCAACCACCGACGATCATGCTCATCCAAGGGCGCCGCCGCGATCTTCCACAGGAGTCGACGCTGAGCCTCCTGAACTACCTGATACTTGCGCACCGCGCGCCTCTGCGCGATACCCGTCTCGTTGAGCAGGTGGGTAAAGAATTCGGGGTGGACGCGCTTCCCGCTGGGGCCGCCGATCACGTCTCCCACCCGCCCCAGAATCCGATCGAGCAATTGATGGGGACGCCCACACGTGCAAGGCTGCTCGGCTGCGACCGCGCGATCGCCGTTGCGATACCGGATAAATGGGAAAGCTAGGTTGTCGAGGTCTGTGACGATCACGTTGTTCTCGCCATCCAGCTCGAGAACCACCCGCTCTTCGATGACATGCCGTCCACAATGGGTCGGGCATTCCATCGCGATGGTCTCGACTTCTCCGCACCCATACTCGTCGAACGCTTCCGACTCAAATGCGCTTCGAAAGACAGGGCGGTACTCCGGAAACAGCGGCTCGACCGTCGTGCTCACCGCTTTGAGCGGGAAACTCTCTCCCGCTTCGACAAACCACCGCGCGACTTCGTATATCGATTGACAGTACCCATGGACCTGAACCGGCCGCACGCGGCGAAAGAGCGCTGCCAGCTCCGGTAACTGTTCCCGGCTAATCCCGAATGTGTTGACTTGCTGCGTGTTGGACAGCGCACTCAACACCGTGCCCCTGAGTCGCCGGCGCCATCCCGGTCGGACAATGGGCGCTCCCCAGAACACGAGCACGGGCTCGCCGAAACGCACGCCCATCCAGTCGTAGAACCGGAGCCTGGCACCCTGCGCTGAGCTCCGCATCGCCGCGTCCTTGGGCACCCGCAGGGGCTCGCCCGTAGTGCCGCCTGTCACGGAGTACCGGATCGGTCCGAGTCCGCGCATATCCTCGACGGCCAGCCGTCGATACTCGGCTCGCACGGACGCCTTGTCCATCACGGGGAACCGGCTCAACACTTGCAGACTGTCCACGAGATCTGGATGGATGTGAGCGGCGTGCATCAAGTCCCGGTAGAACGGGACCGAGCGCTCGCAATGCGCGAGCAGTCTCCGGAGCTTCGCGATACGGTAACGATCGAGCCGTTCGCGATCGTACCATTGCGACTTCTCGTATTCCCGATGGTACTGTCGCGCGTGCTTGCCCGACAGGAAGTCGATGAGGCGGACTCGGATCACGGGCGAGGTTAGGCGCTGCGTGCGGATGACGGTTCCCGACGCGGCACGTACCCCTCCCAAGCCTCAGGCAGCCGATAGTGCAGGTCCGGCAGAGGCCAGCGGTCGGTGCGCACGTAGTCCCTCAACTGATCGTGGTAGTATGTGAACGGACGCGACGTCAGCGGAAGTCGGTTGGACTCGAAGCCTCGCAGCACTTGCTTGATACCCTCAGGGTTCAATCCCATGAGGAGACAGACGACCAGGTCCAGAAGTACTGGATTCCGGCCGGCCAACAATACGCCGTCGTGGCGCGTGTCGGGCCGCATCGGACCATCGTTTTCCCCACCATACACCCCGTCAACCAAGCAGAGATAGCGGCGCTGGGGCGTCGTCCGCACTCGCCCCTCTCGATCCGCGTAGCGCACGACCTTGTTCAGGTCTAGGATTGTTCGCCACAGAGTGTCGTTCCCGTGCCAACTCCCTCCCATGACTCGACGCAGCTCCGCTGGGGACCCAGCGGTGAGGACACGTAGCACGAGACGTCCCACGGCACGAACGGCACGGTACAAAGTCGCATTCGTGGTCTTGAGCCGCTCGATCGTGTTGCGTTGAAGCACCTTGATCGGGTGATCGATCGCGAACTCGTCGCCACCATCCTGAGGCCGACCCTCTCGAAAATGCGGCAGATAGCTCTTATGCCCGCACGCCCCGACAAGATTCTTCAACGCGCATGTGATGCCCGTCTTTCTGTGAGTCTTGAACTTTGGGAGATTAATGATGACGTCGGCCGTCAGGATGGTGCACGGAATGAGATACTCGTTTCGCTCCGACGACATGTGATACGTGGTGGTGCTGTCCTTGTCGTAATCACCCACCGCGAACCGGGAGCGGTAGCGGCCCAGCTCTTCCAGCTCACTCGCCTCACCCAGGTTCACGACGCGATAGCCCAGCGGATCCCCAGCCAGTTTCTGGAGCCCTCGGTACATCCCGTCGTCCTGGACTTGGAGGTATTCCTGGCGCAGGTCTCGCAGCTCGACTGGTGCGCCGGATTGTCGGTATCCCACCATCACCAGGTCTAACTCGTTGAGCTGGATGACTCTCTCGAACCGCGCACTTTGAAGTGGAACGTCCGCGATGATCACTCGGCCTCGGCCTTGCAGGGCTTCCAGCACGAGATCGCACACGGCTTTGATGAACCATCCGTTCGTCAGCGTCGCACGGTGGTCCGATACACGGTCGAAAACAAGATTGGGCTTCAGAACGACGGTATCACCCGGCGCGACAATGCCCGACAACGGAGAGTGCGGATCTGCACCGAGTTGTACGAGTAGGCGACGGAGTTCCTCGCGCAGCGAGGCCACGTGCTCCGGCCCGTAGTCGAGGGCCGGGTTAAGGCGAACAGCTACCAAGTCTTCAGCTATCGGAGTCACCCTGTCGCCTTTCGTGGTGCCTCGAGTGCTTCTGCGCCAGCTGATCCCCAAAGCCAGGCCTCGAGCACGTATAGACTCAACAGGCGCGGCCGACTTAGCATGCGCGATCGCCGAGTTTCTGGCCAGTGCGCCCGCGGAGCGGCGCCGTCGCGCCGAGCGCGCGTGCGATGCCGTGGCTCCACTGGCCTGGTCCCGGGAGCGCGAGCGCCTGCTCGCCGCCTACCGCGAGCTGCTCACCGTCTAGCCATAACGCGCAATCGCCTGGGCGATGCGCGCTGCGGCGTTCCCGTCTCCGTACGCTGTGCGATCCCAAGTCCCTTTCTCCTTCGCCGCGGCGGCAATGACGTCCGGAAGAGACGCTGCATCCTCCGGCCGCACTAGGCAGTTCGCACCCTGTTCCAGCGTCTCCACCCACTCCGTCTCGCTTCGAACGGTCACGCACGGCACACCGAGCCAGTAGGCCTCGCGCTGCAGACCTCCGGAGTCGGTCACCACGACGGCCGCGCGCTGGGCCAGTGCGACGCTCTCGAGGTACCCGATCGGCGCGGTCACCCGCACCCTCCCCTTGAAGGCGACGCCGAACTGCTCCAGTGCTGTGGCCGTGCGCGGGTGGGCGGCTAACAAACACGGGAGGGGACAATCGCCAAGTCCCTTCATCACCAACTGGAGTCGCGCGGGGACATCTACCAACTCCGCGCGGTGCAGCGTGACATACACGAAGCGGTCGCCCCATGCCGCGTCGTAGCCCTCAACCGTTTCCGGGACCGGAAGGCGTAACAACACGCGCCGCAACACGTCGTAGGCGACGTCACCGGTGACCTCGATCGTCGCATCCGGAAACTGGCGCCGCAGCTCGACGGCCACCCGCTCGCAGGGAGGGAGGAGCAGGTCGGATATCGCGTCTACGACCCGGCGATTGATCTCTTCCGCCATGAGGCGGTCGGCGGCGCGCAGCCCCGCCTCGACGTGCGCGACCGGAATGCGAAGCTTGGTCGCCGCGAGGGCGCAGGCGAGCGTGGAGTTCGTGTCGCCGATGACAATCGCGACGCGCGGTCGGTGCTCCTCGAGCCACCGCTCGCACGCGATGAGGATCGTGGCGGTCTGTGTCGCGTGAGTGCCCGAGCCCGCGTCTAGAAACGCGTCCGGGGGGCGGACACCGAGCTGGTCGTAGTGGACCTGGTGCAGCTCGTAGTCGTAGTGCTGGCCGGTATCAACGGCGACGACGGGGCCGACGGCGCCCAGCGCGTCGCGCAGCACGCTGGCCTTGATCACCTGCGGGCGCGTGCCGAAGAACAGCGCGATCGCGTCGCTCACGCACTCACGCGCGGAAGAACGAACGCACGGCGTCCGCCACCCGACCCACCTGACTTTCGGACATCTCCGGAAACATCGGGAGGCTCAGGCATTGCGCCGCAGCGCGCTCGGTTACCGGGAGACTCCCCTTCTTGTGTCCCTGAGCCGCGTACGCCTGCTGCAGGTGCAGCGGCACAGGATAGTGGAGACCAGAACCGATCCCCTCCTTCTGGAGATGTTCGCGCAACGCATCTCGCGCCGGCGTCCGGATGACGTACAAGTGATAGACGTGCTCGGCGTACGGGGCGACTTCCGGTAGGACGAGCTCGGGAATGCCTCCTAGCGCGGCGCGGTACCACGCGGCCACCCGCTGCCGACAGGCATTCCACTCGTCGAGGTGCGCGAGCTTGATGCGCAGGAACGCCGCCTGGATGGCGTGGAGCCGGCCGTTGTAGCCCTCGGTGTCGTGCACGTACTTGCTGGACTGCCCGTGCTCGCGCAGCCGTCGCACGGCCTCGAGCAGCGCCGGCTCTGCTCCGGTGACGGCTCCGCCTTCGCCGAGGGACCCCAGGTTCTTGCCGGGATAAAAGCTGAAGCATCCCAGACGACCGATCGCCCCCACCCGCCGTCCCTTGTAGCGCCCACCGTGTGCCTGGGCCGCGTCCTCGACGACCCAGAGGCCGTGCTCCTTCGCCAGCTCGAGCAGCGGGTCCATGTCGGCCGGCTGGCCGTAGAGGTGCACGGGCACGATCCCCACCGTGCGCGGGCCGATGGCGGCGCGCACCGCGGCGGGATCGATCGTCATCGTGCGCTCGTCGATGTCCGCGAAGCGGATCGTGCCACCCGCCTGCGTGATCGCCTCGGTGGTGGCGATGAACGTGTGGGCGGGGGCGATGATTTCGTCGCCTGAACGCACGCCCAGGGCGATGAAAGCGAACCGCAGCGCGTCGGTCCCGCTGTTCACCCCCACACACCCCGGAGCCTCACAGTAGCCCGCGAACTCCCGCTCGAAGCCTTCCACCTCGGGCCCGCCGACGAACTGGGCGGCGCGCAGCGCGCGCCGGAACGCCGCGACCAGCGGCTCCTCCAGCGCCAGATGGGGCCGCACCAGGTCCAGGAACGGAATCGGGGTTGCCGAGCTCACGGCGCGGCGCGCAGGATGCGGGCGGGATTCCCGGCGACGATCATGCCGTCCGGCACGTCTTTGGTCACGACCGCGCCGGCGCCGACGATGGCCTTGGCGCCGATCGTGACGCCGGGGAGGATCACCGCCCCGGAGCCGATCGCCGCGCGGCGCTTCACCACGATGGGCTCCAGCTTCCAGTCGGTCGCCTGCTTCGCGGAGCCGTCGGCGTTGACGGCCGTGGGCCAGCGGTCGTTCAGGAAATTGACGTTGTGACCGACGAAGACCTCGTCCTCGATCGTCACGCCTTCGCAGATGAACGTGTGGCTCTGGATTTTGCAGCGGGCGCCGACCTTCACCCCCTTCTGGATCTCCACGAACGTCCCGATCAGCGTCTCGTCGCCGATCGTGCAGCCGTACAGGTTCACGAACGCGAAGATCTTGACGTTCTTCCCGAGCTTGACGTCGGGGGCGATGCGGCGGGTGAGTGCGTCGCGGTCTTCTTGGTCCCCTCCCATCAGGCGCCCCGGGCGGCGGGGCTCATGACGACGGTCTCTCCCCCCTGCTCGATCGACTTCTGCGCCGCCTCGAGGATCCGGACGACCCGCCATCCCGCGCGTCCGTCGGCGACGAGCGGCTCCTTGCCGGCGATCGCCCGCACAAGGTTCTCGGCCTCGATGGCCAGGGCTTCGCGCGTATCGAGTTGCGGGGCATGCATGTCACCCGAGCGGTAGGAGATCAGCAGCTCGTATTCGTTCTCCGGCGCCGGCGCCTGCGCCACCGTGAACCCCTTGTCGTAGATCTTGAGTTTCTCGCTCGGCTCCACGTCGTCGTAGATCATCATGCGCTTGGAGCCGCCCACGATGGTGCGCCGCACCTTGGCCGGCGCCAGCCAGTTCACGTGCACGTGACCGATCAGCGAGCCCGGGAAGCGGACTGTCAGGTAGGCGATGTTCTCTGTCGGGCTGCCGCCGTGCGCCGCCCCGGTCGCCGCGACGGACACCGGCGCCTGGCCGATCAAGTGGTCCATGATCGACACGTCGTGCGGCGCCAGGTCCCAGATCACGTTCACGTCCGCCTGGATCAGGCCGAGGTTGATGCGCACCGAATCGAAGTAGTAGAGGTCGCCGATTTCACCGGCCTCGACCAGCTGCTTCATCTTCCGCACCGCGCCCGTGAACACGAACGTGTGGTCCACCGCCAGCAGCACCCCGTGCTTCTCGGCGAGGGCGCACAGCTCCTCGGCCTGCTCCGCGCGCGTGGCGAGGGGCTTCATCACCAGCGCGTGCTTGCCCGCCTCCAACGCCGCTTTGGTCTGCTCGTAGTGCGTGAAGGAGGGCGTCGCGATGACGACGAGATCCAGATCGGGGGCCTTGAGCAGCTCCTCGGGCCGGTCGGTGATCGTGGGCACGCGGTACTCCGCGCCGACGCGCGTGGCGCGCTCGTAGCGCACGTCGCACACGGCTTGGAGCTGGCTGCCCGGATGCCGCGCGAAATTGCGCGCGAGATTCGGGCCCCAGTAGCCGCAGCCGATGACGCCGACGCGCAGCGCCCGCCCAGTCATCGCCCGCCGCCGCCCGACTCTGCCCGACCCTGCCCGACCGTTGTCAGTTTCAAGCCGCCCTCCCCGAATTGAACAGCACGACCGGAATCGTGCGCAACAAGATCTCGACATCGAGGGCCAAAGACCAGCGCCGCACGTACTCGACGTCCAGCTCGCACATCTGACGGTAGCTCAGCCGGCTGCGACCCGACACCTGCCACAGGCCCGTGATCCCGGGCCGGAGCTGCAGGCGATCGAACTGCCAATGGTCGTAGCCCTCGAACTCGTACGGCAGCGGCGGGCGCGGTCCCACCAGGCTCATCTCACCCCGGAGCACGTTCAGCAGCTGGGGCAGCTCGTCGAGCGAGGTGCGCCGCAGCCAGTGCCCGACCCGCGTCACGCGCTCATCGTCGGTCAGCTTGTAGACCTGCCAATCACCTGTCACCGGCGGCAGGTCATCTGCCTGGAGCCGGCGGATCAGCTCCCGGTGCGCAGCGTCCGGCGCGCCATGACGCATCGTCCGGAATTTCAGCACCCGGAAGCGACGCCCCGCGGTCCCGACCCGCTCCTGACCGAAGATCACCGGCCCGGCCGAATCCAGCTTGATGGCCGCGGCGACGACGAGCATCAGTGGCGTGGCGATCGTGAGGCCCAGCAGCGCGCCGAGGATGTCCACGGCTCGCTTGACGAACAGCTGGCGCCCCTTGAGCGCCGGC
>Ga0137373_10009054_pt1 | contig 10477 bp, 9 predicted proteins | sample SagtaG_5_FD_104912 | JGI IMG/M metagenome (GOLD analysis project Ga0137373, IMG submission 104912) | Vadose zone soil microbial communities from Sagehorn Ranch, Mendocino, California, USA - Sage1_R_80_16 metaG | ecosystem: Environmental > Terrestrial > Soil > Vadose zone | place: USA: California...
GCCCACATCGATCACGACCAGCGGCGAGACCGCCAGCCATACCTGAACAAGTCTCAGGCGTTCGCGATGATGCGGGACATCCTGCACGGCTACGAGTTGCGTACAGGCGTAAAGCCGAAACGGGTCGTCGTGCACAAAACGTCAATGTACCATCCGGAGGAGGAGGGCTTCCGTGAGGGGACGAAAGATATCGTTCCCAACTGCGATCTTGTATGGCTGCGGGAGACGCCTTTCCGGCTGGTCCGGAAGGGCACGGAAGAGCCTTGGCGCGGCACTCTCTGCCAGATCGAAGGCGAGTCCTACCTGTTCACCAGCGGCTACGTGCCGTGGTGGGACGAATTTCCCGGGGCCCATATCCCCGCTCCGATCCAGATAGGATCGGCAGGCCCCACGGACATCGAAGCGCGGTCCAGGGAAATACTCGCGCTGTCCAAGATGAATTGGAATTCCAGCGATGGGATCACGCGTCTTCCCGTCACCCTGCTGTTCGCGAAGAAAGTGGGCGAGATAATTACGGAGCTTTCGGACAACGTGATGCCGAATCCCTCGTTCCGATTTCATACGTAGACCAGAGACCGGCTATAGGAGCAGCAACCGCAAGGGCGATCGAAGCTGCACCTGATCGTCGATACCCCTGGACATCTTCTCGCCTTGAACATCACGCCGGCAACCGACCAAAGCGTCGAGATCGCCTTTGTGAATCCAGGCTACGAGGGCAACAAACCGGCTGCGGCAGTCACCGAAGGGGCACACGACATCGGAAGTCCGGACACCGCGACCCGCAGTCGAATCTTCGTCTCGCACATCCCGCAGGGGGCCGCGATCGGCAAGTTCATGACCTATTACGAGGCGCCCCACAGCTTCAGCCGCGAGGAAATGGATTTCGCTGTGACGATTGCGCAGCAGGTCGGCTTCAGCATCGAGCGCACTCGCTCGGAGTGGACCCGGAAATCGGCCAAGCAGGAATCGCGTGAGAGCGAGGAGCGCTTCAGGCTCATGTCGGCGCCTGTCATGATCTGGCTAAACGATGCCACTGGGAAGTGCCTGCACCGGGCCAGCAGCGGCCAGGGCTCCTACTGTGCTCTCATCTTCCGAAGGCCGGACCCGCGCCTGATCGAAGGGGCGCTGTAGCCACGCGAAATGATCCACATTCCGCTTGAGCGCGATGCCCTTCTCCTTGATATGGTGTTGCTCCATCGGACCGAACGCATCATCTGCGCGGTGGACCCCACGATGATAAAAATCAACCCAATCTTCGAGGTTTGAACGTCTCCAGGCGAACCCGTTCCCGCAAAAGACAAGAATCCCCGGCCCAGGTCGGATAGCCTTGGCCGCGGCCAGACGTTCCTCGAATGCCATCGTGTATTCTCGGAAGTGCGTCCTAGCAGCGAAGGCGTCGCCATAAATGGCTCCGCCAACCCGCCTCGGATCGACGATGAATTCGACGTTAGTCGGATGAAATCGCTTGCGTTGCTGGAATTTCCTGAAGGCTTCCTGCGTGGCCTTGGTCTTCGGACGGATGGTCTTCACTTTGACATAGAGATTGTCTTTGCCGCGGTCGACAACGAAGTCAATCTTGCGGCCATCGGGAAGCAGATACGGCTCATATTCGATCCGCGCTTCCCGCAGCGCCGGATCTTCGACGAGCACCTTGGCAACGGCTAACTCGTTGACGCACTCGATCAAGCGCCTGTCGTCCTTTCCACGATCTGCATGATACGCGGCCACTGCCGCTTCGAACCGCTCCCAAAGCACTGCACCGCGAACGACTTGGCTGTTCGGCCCGACAAGCATATCGCGGTATTCAGCAGTGACCTCGCCGACAAATGCATCCAATTCGCAGGTCGCGTACACCACGCGTACCAGGTGCTTCACCTTGGCGATCATGCCGCGGATCTCGGGTGTATCCGGCAGCTCAGCAACGCGACCGATTCGATTCAAGCGGAGTCCTTTTAGCGTCTTGCGCTGAACGCCGTGACGCCTGATCGGGCTGCCGATCTGTTCGACCGTGATCATGGCTGGCACGCATGCCAGGCGCGTGTGCTCTCCAAGACGGCCAGAACGAATCCCGGCCAGATTGAACGTCCGCGCGAAGTCACACCTTCCAGCAGATATTGTGGGAATACGGTGCCGGGATCGAACTTCATCTCATTCATCTGCTAACCTGTCTCGCCCATGCTTTATACCGCGACTCATCCGTGAGCTCGTGGTCCGATCGGGCCCCGCCCCAATACGAACCGCGTCTCAGCTATCTGCTAACCCGTCTCCTGCCTGAACTTCGAAGCTCGTCGGGAAACACCATTTTCGGTCCAGGAGACGTCCAGGACAAATCCCCCCGCAAGCGCGTTGAGCTCGCGCAGAGAGACCGATTACGGCGTTACATGTCCCGCCAAGCTGCGGAATTTACGCACTTTCCTGGCCGTCTCACGGAAAGCCGCGTTCGTCGGGACTGCGTGGTGGTGGAAGCAGTCTGCTCCCAACCGGTCTCAGCCGCCAAGTTCCCTGATAACCGGGAAAATACAGGGAATTTCGTCGATTTAGCCCATGATTCGACGACGTTGTGGCTGGGTACGTGCGCAGATTCAATGACCTAGAGACATTCCCTACTTAGCAGAACTGGGAAATTAAGATGACCAAACAGGGAAACTCCCTCCGCCATCTGGGAAATCCTTGCGAGCCTTGGCGAATCCTTCAGGACGTGCGCAATCGATCCGAATGCCGACTATTGTCACGATATCCAAGGTCGCAGAATGCCGATTCCGGACTTCGCACTGGGTGAACGGGGGAGCTGCGCGCGATAAAATAATTCCTTTCTCGTCGGCATATGAGCATCTTCCTCGGCAGGCTTAGCTGGTCTGCTGGCGATCGATCGAGGTTTGGGTCGACATTCGCCCGAGCACCAGCTCGCGCAGGATGTGCCGGCGAATCTTTCCGGTGCCGGTGAGTGGCAACTCCTCGAAGATCTGCAGCATCTCGGGGAGCTTGTAATCGGCAACCTCGTTTTTGAGAAACGCCACCATTTCCGCAAGCTCCAGTGTCTGCCCCGGCTTGGGAACCGCACAGAGGCAATTCCGCTCGCCCAGCCGTTTGTCGGGAATCCCGACCATCGCCGCGTGCATGATCTTGGGGTGTGTGTAGAGGATTTCCTCGACTTCCCGCGGAAAGAATTTTTTGCCGCCGCGGTTGATGATCTCCTTGCTCCGGCCGGTCAGCTGTATGTTGCCCACCTCATCGACGTAGCGCCCGAGATCTCCGGTCCGAAACCAGCCGTCCGCCGTGAAGGCCTGCTCATTGGCGCGCGAATTATTGTGATACCCGAGGTGAACGGAAGGCCCTCGCGCGACGATCTCGCCGACTTCCCCATGAGGAACGTCATCGCCTCGCTCGTCGATCAGTCTCAGCTCCATCGTGTCGACCAGACGGCCGATGGTGCCGCTGACCTTCTCGGGGTCATCGGACAGGCGCGTGTAGGTATGAAATCCGGTCTCCAGCATGCCGTAGAGTTCAACCAGATGCCCCTGCATGCGCCGACGAAATTCGCGGATCGTCTCGATCGCGGCCGACGCGCCGCCGGTAATAACCACGCGAAGCGACGAGACGTCGAACTTCTCCAGCCCGGGGTCGTTGAGCATGGCAACGATCGAGGCGGGCGCGGTGGCTATGAACGTGACTTTCTCGCGTTGGATTGCCTCGAGCGCTCCCCGCGCGGAGAACCGCTCCAGCAGCACAGCACGCGCTCCCGCCATGATCGTCTGCATCAGGCAGATGTAGCCCCAGTTCAATCCGACCGGGAGATAGATCAGCAGAACGTCGCGATCACTCACCGCCATGTCGTCGTTAAGCAGCTGGACCGTGCAGAGAGTGGTGTTGAAGGAGTGCAGCACGCATTTCGGGTCGCCGGTTGTCCCTGAGGTGAACGCCATGCGAAACACCTCGTCGGGACTCATGCACACGCGGTCGGCGGCGGAAATCCGCGGGCTCTTGGCGATGCCGGCGTCCAGATCGAACACACCGTCCGCAGGACCGCCGGCGACGATGATATGCGTGACGGCTGGCACCGCCGTCTGCAGCGTCTTCGCCATGGCGACGTAGTCGAAGCCCTTGAACTCGAGCGGGCATACATAGGCGCGGCTGCCGGAGAATTTCAGGATGTACTCGAGCTCGCGAGCGCGGAAATCGGGATTTACCTTATTGGCAACGGCGCCGATCAGCTCCAGCGAGAAGAACACCACGGGAAACGCGATGCGGTTCGGTAATTGCACGGTGACGACGTCACCTCGTCCGATACCGATGCTGCGGAGGAACTCGGCGCATCGCTCGATCTCGCGCTTGAGCGCTCCGTAGGTGATGCGGCATCCGGCGTCGGCGAACACCTCGCGGTCGGGATGCGCGCGGGCCCGCTCCTCCAAGACTTCGAAGAAACTCTCATTCAACCACAGCCCGGCAGCATGGTAGCGCGCCGCGAGCTCGGGTTTCAGCACGGTTGAAAACGGCATATTCTCCTCCCTAACGCACGGCCCTGAGCAATCCGCCGTCGACCTGGATCGCGGTCCCGGTGATGTAGCTGCCGCGGGGCGAGACCAGAAGGGCCGCCAAGCTGGCCACGTCCTCGACCGTTCCGATGCGGCCGAGCGGAACCTCGGCCTCGAGCTCGCGGCGCATGATGGCCGGATCCTTGCCGCCGCCAGCAAACACCTTCTCAAGACGGCGCGTCTCGATATAGCCCGGGCAAATGGTGTTCACATTGATTCCATAGCGCGCCGCCTCGATCGACAGGGTTTTCGCGAAGCCGATCACCCCGCTCCAGGTGGCGACCGAAAGCCCGAACTTTCCGATCGGTTGAATGGCGGAGATCGCCGTTATATTGAGAATGCTGCCGGCGCCCCGAGCCTTCATGTGCGGCAACGCCCCGCGCGCCATTCGCACCACGTACATCAGGTTTTGCTCGACCGCTTTCTGCCACGCATCGTCGTCGAACGCTTCGATCTCGCCGAGCGGAGGCGCCCCGTCATTGTTGATGACGATGTCGATCCCGCCGTAAGCTTTGCAGACCATCTCGACCACCCGCGTGCAATCCTCGGCGCGGCGGCAGTCGGCGGGCACCGCGAGGACGGCCGCACCGGTCTCGCTGCGGATTCGGTCGGCGGCGTCCTGAAGATCCGCCGCCCGTCGTGCCGTGATGGCGATCTTCGCGCCTTCGGCGGCTAGCATGCGGGCAATGCCGTAGCCAATCCCGTGGCTTGCGCCACCGATAACCGCAATCCGGTCTTTCAGGAAGAGATCCATCTAAAACCCCAAGCTTTGCAAAAACATTTCCGCGTTGCTGTGGAACACATGCTCCAAAACTTCCTCGGAATATCCTTCGGCGCGCCAGTCCCGAATGAGCCGCTCGTAGGTGAACAGCGGATAATCCGCACCGAACAGGATTCTGTGCTTCAGCCGCCGCGGGATCTCGTGCTTGAGATCCGGGGAATGATATTTTGGCGACCAGCCATGCAGCTCGTACCAGATATTCCGCTTGTGCATCAGCACGGCGATGGTTTCCGCTTGCCACGGCCAGCCCGGGCGCGCTGCCACGATCTTGAGCTCCGGGTAGGAGGCGGCGACGGAATCGAGGTGCCGCGGATGGCAATGGTCGAGGATCACCCCTCCCCCACCCGGCAATCCCGCCCCCAATCCAGTCGTCCCGACGAAAATGAGAACCGGGATGCCGGCCTCGACGCACAGGCGATAGTAGGGAGCGTACGCATCGTCGCTCGCGGGTGGCGACAGCGATGCCGAGACCGCATAGCCGAGGAAACCCAATCGCTGGTCGATGCAGCGGCGCAGCTCTTTGAGCCCCGCCTCGCCCATGCGCGGATCGACGTGCATCCAATGGCCGAGGATCACGTCCCGGTGCGCCCGTTCGGTGGCGAAGGCATAATCGTGAAGGCCTTGCATCTCCTCCAGCGGGCGGAATTTGGCAAATCCGAAATCGAGCACGGCGCGCACGCTGCTCGCGCGGAAATAATCGGCCATCTCCACCTCGGTCACGTAATTCGGCGACGAGTTCCAGGTCGCCCGCTGCTGCGCCAGCTCCTGCTCGGTCTGCAGCGGGTAGCCACGCCGGGTTCCCCAATGCGAATGGATGTCGATGATCGTCACGATTCGGCCGCTCCCAGATACGAGGCGATGACGCCCGGATGGCTCGACAGCCGCCGGCTGTCGCCTTCGAGCGCGATGCGGCCGTTTTCGAGCACATAGCAATATTGGGCGAGCTGCAGCACCTTGCGGGCATTCTGGTCCGCGATCAGCACCGGCGTTCCGGCGTCACGGATGCGCTCGATCACGTCGAGGATGGTTTCGAGCGCCTTGGGGGCGAGGCCGAGCGAGGGCTCGTCGAGCAGCAGACAGCGCGGGCTCGACATCAGCGCACGGCCGAGCGCCAGCATCTGCTGCTCGCCGCCGGAAAGCACCGCGGCCGATTGCCGGGCCCGCTCGCGCAACACTGGGAACATCGCATGGACCCGCTCGAGCGCAGCTGCGAACGCCGCACTGTCGCGGACCGTGTAGGCACCCATTTCGAGGTTTTCCTGAACGCTCATCTCGCCGAACAACAGGCGGCCCTGTGGAACCTGGACCAGCCCGCGGCGCACCACGGTCTCCGGCCGGATGCGGGTCAGCGAGGCGCCGTGAAAGTGGATGTCGCCGGAATGCACCGCAGCCAGGCCGGAGATCGCGCGGATCAGCGTGGTTTTTCCGGCTCCGTTCGCACCGAGCAGCCCGACGATATGGTTCGGCGGCACGGAGAGCGACACGCCGCGCAGCACCGGGACCCGGCCATAGCCGGCGTGCAGATCGCGCACCTCAAGCATGCGCGACCTCGCCCAGATATGCGTCGACGACCGCGGGATCGGCGGAAACTTCCGCCGGGGTTCCCTCGGCGATGACGCGGCCGCGGTGCATGACCGTGATGCGTTCGGCAAGCCGCATCATCACCCGCATGTTGTGCTCGACGATCAACAAAGTGACCCCCCGCTCATGCGCCAGCGACCGCGCCGTGGCGATTGCCGCGTTGGCCTCGGCCTCGCTCATTCCCGACACCGGCTCGTCGAGCAGCAGCAGCTTCGGTCGCGCGGCGATGGCCCGGGCGAGATCGACGCGCTTCTGGATGCCGAACGGCAGATCGCCGGCCCGGGCATGGGCAAACGAGGACAGCTCGAACATGTGCAACAGCTCCCCCGCCTCGCGGCGGGCTTGCGCTTCGGCTCCATGCCGAAGGCCCAGCATGGCGGATGCAAGGCCATAGACGTGGTGGCGATAGAGCCCCGTGAGCACGTTCTCGATCACAGTCTCGTCGCGGAACAGCTCGACGTGCTGAAACGTGCGTCCGACGCCGAGCGAGGAAATGATCTCCGGCGCAAGCCGCGTGATTTCCCGATCCTCGAAACGGATCGAGCCGGATTGAGGTCTAACCACGCCGGCAATCGCATTGATCAGCGAGGTCTTGCCGGCACCATTGGGGCCGATGAGACCGCGAATCTCTCCCCCCTCGAGCCTCATCGCAACATCGCGTACCGCGGCGACGCCGCCGAAACTGACGGAAACGTCCTTGAGGGAGAGCAGCGTCATGGCGTTGCCGGCTTGCGCACGGGCCGCAAGCTCCACAAGTCGTCGAGGAGGCCTTTGATGCCGCGAGGCATGAACAACAGGCTGCCGAGCAGGATTGCAGCGTAGACGAGGTCCGCGTATTCCTGCGTGCCTCGCAGGAATTCCGGCAGTCCGGTGAGCAGAACGGCGCCGAGAACCGAGCCGGTCACCGAGCCCAGCCCGCCCACGACGATGAACGTGATCTGGCGCAGCGACGTGGAGATGCCGAATTCCGTCGGGTCCATGAATCCGACCGTGACCGCTATCAGGCCGCCCGACAGGCCGGCAAATCCCGCCGCCACCGTGAACGCCACGAGCTTGGTCCGTCCCAGCGGAATGCCCAATGCTTCGGCCGCAAACGCGCTCTGGCGCACCGCATTGAAGGCGCGCCCGAAGCGGGATCTCTGCAGGTTCTCAGCGAGAAACAGCGCGACCGAAACGGCGCCGAGCAAAAGATAATACAGCGCGAAATCCGATCGGATCGCATAGCCCAGGATTTGCGGCTTCGGCACGCTCAGGCCACGCACGCCACCGGTGAGCTCCGGAAATTCCTCGATCAGGATCTGCACGAGCTGCAGGAAACCGAGCGTCACCAGCGCGAGATAGAGTCCCGAGAGACGCCGTGCCGGATAGCCGAGGCAGGCGCCCAGAAGCGCGGCGGCAAAAGTCCCGATCGCCAGAGCGGGCAGAAAGGAGAGCCCGGTACCGATGACGACCAGCGCGCTCGCATAGGCACCAATCGCCATGAAGGAAGAATGGCAGAGCGAGATCTGGCCGCAATTGCCGGTCAGCAGGTTGAGCCCGGCGGCCGCGATCACGTTGATCATCATCAATTGCGCGAGATAGAGCTGATAGCTGCCGAGAGCCAGCGGCGCGACGCACAGCATGGCGGCGGCACCGAACATGACGAGGTTCCTGCTGGTCACGGCTCGCCTCAAACGCGCTGCTGAAGGGATCCGCCGAACAGTCCCTGCGGTTTGAGCAGCAGCAGAAGAATCAGTATCCCGAACGGCACGACGTTCTTGAGCGTCGCCCCGAAGAAGGCGCCGCAGAAGGTCTCCAGCACGCCGAGCAGAAGTCCGCCGGCCACCGCCCCGCCCAGGCTGGTGAAGCCGCCGATCACCGCCGCAACCAGCGCCTTGATGATCAGCTGGCCGATCTCGGGATTGATGCCGATCAGCGGCGCGAGCAGCAGGCCAGCGACGGCCCCGATTCCAGCCGCAAGCGCCCACGCTGACATGAAGATCGATTCAACGCGAATCCCCATCAGGCGGGCGGCGCGCGGGTCGATCGCGACCGCGCGCATCGCCTTGCCGAACTTAGTCGTGCGGAAGAACGCCACCAGGACGCCGACCAGCATGGCGAGACACGCGATGATAACCAGATACGAAGGATTCACCCGCAATGGGCCAATTGCCAGCGCCGGGCCGGCATAGGGAGCGTCGAACGGGAAGGTATTGTCCTGCCAATGCAGACGAATCGCTGCCTTGATGATCAACCCGATCGCGAACGTAGCGATCACCAGCGTGAATTCTGGGGCAGCGACGATCGGCCGGATGAACAGGCGCTCGATGAGAATGCCGAACGCACCGGCGATGATCACCGTCAGCGCGGCGATGGCCAGGAAGGGCAGCGGCAGGCTAGTCGACAGCACGAGGCCGATATAGGCGCCGAGCGTGACCATCTCGCCCTGGGCGAAATTAAGCACCCCGCTCGCCTTGAACGGGATCACGAGCGCAAGTGCGACCAGCGCATAGATGCTGCCGACGCTCAGGCCGGACACCGCGAGCTGAAAGGCGATCTGCCACGTCATCGGATGCGCGCGGCGTCAGTCACGACCGAGCGTCGACGAGCGCGGCATTATTGATAGCGCTTGAGGATATCGCTCGTGTGCTTGCCTTCCCAATTCAGCGGAACCCATTGTCCATTCTTCACCTGCATCGCCACCAGCCTCAGATTGCCGATGTGGTGCTTGGGCGTGAACGTGCGTGGCGTGGCGATCCCACTCACGCGATAATCTTTGATGCCCTCGAGCGCGGCAATGAGCTTGTCGGTCGTCAGATCCGGTCCAGCACGCTTGAGGCCTTCGGCCACCACATACATGTCGCCATAGGACAGGATATCGAAGATGTTGGGCCGGCCGGCGGGTAGGTTGGGATATTCCTGCTTCCATTTGGCCTCCCAAGCTTTGAGGGTGGCATCGTCCGAGCCTGGCAGGAACGGAACCAGCGCGAAACCACTCGCTCCGTCCGCCGTCTGCCTGGCCGTGGCAATGAAATTCTGGTCGACCATGGTTACCCCCACGAAGAACGGCTGGTTGAGCCCCAGCTCTCTTGCCTGGCGCATGGCGATGGCAGCCTCTGCGGGATTCCCGAAGAAAGCAATCGCCTGCGGCTGCGCCTGCTGCACTTGCAGGAGCTGGGACGTGAAATCCTTGTCTCCGATGTTGAACTCGACCCGGACGATCGGCGTGATATTGAACCAGCTCTGCAGCTGCTTGGTGAGCGCGTCGCCTTCATTCTTGGGATATTCCTCGCGGCCGCTCATGATGGCGACCTTCTGGGCCTTCATTTGGTCGGCGACGAACTCGGCGTAGAGCTCGCCGTAGCGCGGCACCTCGGTAGTGCCGCCGCGAAACAGATTGCGGGCAAACGGCCAGGTGACACCCGGAGCGGATGCGAAGGAGACGTACATGACACGGCCGCTCTCCTTCACGTAATCGATGCTGCCGATCGTGCCGTTGCTGCCGGCGACGCAGAAGATCGCGAAGACGTGGTCCTCGTCGATCAGCTTCTTGACCGCGGCGAGCGCCTTCGTAGGGGAGTGGCCGTCGTCCTCGAAATGCAGC
>Ga0137373_10009061_pt1 | contig 10474 bp, 11 predicted proteins | sample SagtaG_5_FD_104912 | JGI IMG/M metagenome (GOLD analysis project Ga0137373, IMG submission 104912) | Vadose zone soil microbial communities from Sagehorn Ranch, Mendocino, California, USA - Sage1_R_80_16 metaG | ecosystem: Environmental > Terrestrial > Soil > Vadose zone | place: USA...
CGCTAAGTCCGCCCAGGCCGCAGCGTCGAAGTAAACCGCAGTTCGAAGCAAAACATGAGGGCGTCGCTGCGGCGGCGCCCTTTTGCTGTGTTTTACGTCAAGCAAGGCGGAATTCTTGGTAATGGGTCAACTTCCGGCTTGCCCGTCATCTGGGAGTCAACAACGGACTGGCGTCACATCCACCTACTCCCCGGAAGTAAGACGATTTCTATCTCACCTTGACGACGACCTTGCCTTTCGATCGTCCTGTCTCGATGTAAGCCAAGGCGTCGTTTGTCGCTTCGAAGGGGAACACAGGGTCCATGATTGGGCGAATGATCCCGGATTCAATGAGAGACGTGATCTCGCGCAACTGCTCTCCGTTCGCTCTCATGAAAACGAACGAATAGCTGACGCGGCCGCGCCTGGCCTTCCTGCGGATGCCGAAGCTCAATAGACGCATCACCTGCTGCAAGAACCAGTTCGACCCGTTTACCTTCGCGAACGCGACATCCGGAGGACCGGAGATGGAAATGAGCTGTCCGCCGGGCTTCAGTACCGTGAGAGATTTTTCGAGCGTCTCTCCTCCCAGGGCTATTCAAGACCACATCGTAATCACGCAGGACTTTCTCGAAATCGGTTGTCTTGTAGTCGATCACAACGTCCGCGCCGAGACTCTTGACCAACTCGACATTTGCCGAGCTCGTCGTCGTCGCCACGGTCGCCCCAATGTGCTTCGCAAGCTGAATTGCGAATGTTCCCACACCACCCGAGCCCGCGTGGAGGAGGACCTTCTGTCCCTTCTTCAGCTTGGCGCGTTCGATCAGTACCTGCCAGGCGGTCAGACCCACCAAAGGGATGGAAGCCGCTTCTTCCATGGTGAGGTTCTTCGGCTTCAGCGCGACGTCGGCTTCATTCATCGCAATGAATTCCGCGAAAGCACCGATTCGATCTTGATCCGGCCGCGCATAGACCTCGTCGCCAGGCTTGAATCGCCGCACTCGAGATCCGACTCGAACTACGACTCCAGGCAGATCATTGCCCAAAATGAGCGGTAAGCGATACGGCAAAAAGAGTTTGAACTTTCCGTCTCTGATTTTGAAATCCAGAGGGTTTACACTAGCGGCGTGAATCTGGACCAATACGTCATCGTCCCGTGGCTCCGGCTCCGGTATTTCACCAAACCGCAGGGGCGCCCTTTTTCTTGTATCGATCGACAATGAATGCCTTCATGATCGGACGGGTGGCCTCCGCGTAGAATTCACGCGCTTGCTTCAGGCGGCGAACTGCCTCAGGTGATAGTCGACGTGAATCTGAAGGAGCTTGCCCCACTCGCAAACACTCATCTTTCCGAACATGCAGTGTGGCTGCCATGCCGCATCGGTCGTGGCGTGCCACGCCGCTTCCAGAATGGTGGCGAGTTGCGCACGTTCAGATTCGAAATCGAAGTGCTGATCATGGGAAATCTTGAAGCCGGACGGAAGCCGCAGACCCATGGGTTGCTCCGCGAACCAGTCGACGATTACCCATCGAAAAACGGTGCGCGATAGCAGGTAGCTCTCATCCGGAACCTTGTAGACGCCAAGCGAACTACCACAGGCCAGGTTCAGGTGATGAAGCATCTGTGCTACATCCATCGTGCCCCACTGCCGCGGGTTGTTTGCAGTAATCCGGTGAACCCTCAACCGGTATTCCTCGCGTTTTTCTTCCCGTAAAGAAAGCCATTCCATCGACAGGCTTCACACGGAGGGACCGTGGGATGTACCTCAGCATGGGAAGACCCGACATCCAGAAATTGCTCGACAAAACCTGTCGGGCGAAATTGGCCATTCGGAATCGGGTTGGGGAAGACTCATGCAGATTGATTTGCGACATGATGGGATCTCTCCTCGGCGTCTCTATCCCACCCCGACCGGCACCAGTTTCTTAGACGCCTTCCAGAGCTGCCTGTTGATGAAATCCGGTGCGAACCGGCGCATGAACGCGAGCTGTTTGGCCTGCCCCGGCCGAATCTCGAGGATCCCCATCTTGAGGGATGCAAAGGACTGCTTCACCAACTCGTCTGTCGTCATCAAAGTAATGCCGTCGCCCTCGGCAAGGTCTGCCGCCAGGTCGGTCTTCACCGCGGGTGGCATGAGCTCAATGACCTCAACGCCGGTTTCCTCCAATTGGAACCGCAGCGACTGGGTGTAGGAGTGGATCGCCGCCTTGGTGGCGCAGTAAATTGGCGCGGCCGGCAGCGGAACGAAGGCGAGGGCGGAGGACACGTTAATTACCGTACCCCTATTGGCGGTGAGGATGTCGATGAACGCGGAGGTCATGCCGATTACGCCGCCCACGTTGATGTTCATCTCCGCCGTTAGCCCACCGAGGTCGGCCGCCGGGGCCTTAAGGTTCTTGTAGAGCATGATGCCGGCGTTGTTCATCAGCACGTCAAGCCTGGGGAACTCCGCCTTCACGCGCGCTGCGAGGGCGACGATTTGAGCGGGATCTGCGACGTCGCTCTGGATGGTGTGAATCTTCGGGTGCTTCGCCTTCACCTCATCGAGCACCGCCTGGCGCCGGCCAGTCACAATGACTTCGTTGCCGAGTTCGGCGAACTTGAGCGCGAAAGCAAGGCCGATGCCGGCGGAGCCCCCGGTTATAAGAATGGTGCGACCTTTCAGTTTCATAAGTCCTTTCGTGACCACTGTCCACGGAAACGGATTCGATTGTCTAGCGGACCGGAACGGTGTCAGCCCTCGCGAGTTGACCCTCCGATGCCGCATATTACATTGGATTATAGACATAAGCCAATAGTTTCCAAAAAATCTCAAAAGCTGTGCAAAAGATGGTCTCTCATACCCGCCAACACCTTCTCCCTGTCTGCAGGCTCGGTAAGAAGACGGGCAACGGACAAGGCACCCGCCATTGCACTAAAGATCACGAAGAAGTTTCGCTCCCGATCTGCTGCGGTCAATCCAGGCATGAACTCCACCCATCGGTCCGTACGCTCTTTCATTAGGCGGGAAATTCGTTTTCTGATACTGAATTTGGCGCGAGCCATCTCAGGCGCCAACGCAGCGACCGGGCAACCCGTGGCGGGATGATCGCAGTGCTCGGGTGAAAGGTACAGCCGCACAATTTCCTTCCATCTGTCCTCACGCGGTATGTTTTGCAGGGAGGCAAAGACCTTCTCGCTGTCCGAGAATGCCTGTGCAATGGCGTCAGCGAGAAGCTCGTCCTTGCTCCGAAAGTGCTTATAAAACCCGCCCACTGTCAGGCCCGAGGCTTTCATCACGCTGGCGACGCCAGGGCCGCTCAGCCCCTCGGCGCGAAGCTTGCGAGCGGCGTTCCGCACGATACGATCGCGCGTTTGCGTCTTGTGTTCCGGTTGGTAACGCATGGTCTTCTTATCAGATTATACATATAATCTTCAGATTCAAAGATTTCAGTCAGCGAGAAGTAGCACTGGCTGTGCAACAGCCGGTAGGTGTATGGTCCGCCAGGCGGAAACTGACGCAGCACCGGAATTCCGAGCATCGTCTAGTGGAGAGTCTTTCGGCGCGTGGATTTGGCCGCACCTCGCGCCGCCTTCTTTATTCCGGCCGACTCGGCAAAGAAATTGTGCCAATGCACCTTCATATTCACCTTGAGCCCCAGGAACCCAACTCCCTCCGCCTGCAGCTTCATACGCTGCTCGAAGCCGAACTCGCCGGTGAGCAGGATTTTCCCGCCGGCACCCACTATGCGTTGCCAGGGCACGTCTCCATGTCCCTGGTGTAGTGCCCACGCCACCTGCCGCGCCGCGCCCGGATAGCCCGCCGCGTAGGCGATGTCGCCGTAGGTTGCGACCTTGCCGCGCGGCACGCGCCGCACCTGCCGCAGCATCTCGGCGAACATCTTGCGATCGACCTTGTCCTTTTCCTTCAATGTCTTGGCAGCTCTCAAAGGGTCGCTACTCTCCGCCGGATCATGGCATCTTTTGCGCGTCGCATGACCTTCGTTACCACCACGCTACGCCTGCGGATGCAGAGTTGATGAAATTGTACTAACATCAGAGTTGATGAACGCTTCAGATACACGCTGGAAGCAGTTTCTCCCCAAGTCAGTTTCCTGCCTGAAGGACTACTCCGCCCAGACCTTTGCCGCCGACCTCGCCGCGGGCGTTACCGTAGGACTTGTCGCGCTGCCGCTCGCCATGGCCTTTGCCATCGCCAGCGGGTTGAGTCCGCAGGCCGGCATCTACTGCGCGGTGGTCACCGGATTTCTGATCTCGCTGCTGGGCGGCTCGCGCACTCAGATCGGCGGCCCCACCGGCGCGTTTGTCGTAGTCGTTGCCGGAATCGTCGCCAAGCACGGGCTCTACGGGCTCTTCCTCTGCACCATGATGGCGGGCGTGATCCTGGTCATCATGGGCCTCACCGGCCTGGGCAAGGCGGTGCACTTCATTCCGCGGCCGGTAGTGCTGGGCTTCACCAACGGCATCGCCGTGCTGATTGCCATCACGCAGGTTCGCGACTTCTTCGGCCTGCAGTTGACTTCGAACCCCAGCGAGTTCATCGAGCGCATGCGCGTACTGGTGCAGAATGCGCACACCCTCTCGCTGCCGGCGACTTTGCTTGGCGTGGCCTCGCTTGCGATCATCCTGCTCACCCCGCGCGTCACCAAGCGCGTTCCGGGATACATCGTCGCGCTCGTCGTCGGCACCGCCGGCGCGGCTTTGCTGAAGTTGCCGGTAGAAACCATCGGCAGCCGCTTCGGCGGCATTCCTTCCGGCATGCCGCACCTGCAGATTCCGCCGTTTCACGCCAGCCTCGTTTTGCCGCTGATCTCCTCGGCCATGACGGTCGCGATGCTCGGCGCAATCGAATCACTGATGTCGGCCGTGGTGGCCGACACCATGAGCAACGACAAGCACAATCCCAACGTCGAGCTGGTCGCGCAGGGCATCGCGAACATCGTCTCGCCTGTCTTCGGCGGGCTGCCGGCGACCGGCGCGATTGCGCGAACGGCCACCAACATTCGCAGCGGCGCGCGCACGCCTGTGGCGGGCATGCTGCACTCGGCCACGCTGATGGTGGTGCTGCTGTGCGCCGCGCCGCTGGCGCGTTACATCCCAATGGCCGTGCTGGCCTCCATCCTCTTCGTCGTCAGCTACAACATGGGCCAGTGGTCGGAGACGGTGCGCCTGTTGCAGATGAGAAAGACGGCGATTTCGGTATGGCTGGTGACCATTGTGCTCACCGTGATGGCCGACCTGACGACGGCCGTCGAGTTCGGAATGATCCTCGCCGCCCTTACCTTCATTCGCGACGTCGCCGCGACCACCGAGGTCACGCCGGTGAACGAGGACTTCCTCAGCAACGCGCGCATGCACCTGCTGCATGATAAGCACATCCCGGACTACGTCGAGGTCTTCAGTGTTCAGGGAGCGCTGCTTTTCGGCGCGGCGCAAAAGCTGGAAGTCATCACTCATCGCTTGAACAGCTTGCCGCTGATTGTCATCCTGCGAATGCGCTTCATGAACGCCATCGACACCACCGGAGTGGGCGCGATCGAGGAGCTGCATGCGCGGCTAACCGCCTCCGGACGTCACCTGCTGCTGTGCGGGGCCAAGGAGCATCCCGCGCGCCTGCTGCACCAAAGCGTATTTCTCGAGCAGATCGGAGCGGAGAACATCTGCAGCAACATCCAGCAGGCGCTGGACCGCGCGGCGCAGATCCACGCGGAGGCGACGGCCGCGGGGACATCCCCGAAGAAGAAGCCTGTCAAGACGAGCACGGAGATTGCTCGGGCGCACGGGGTGTAGCAAAGTCAAAAACCCACATCTGCTAAATGCGACAGATGTGGGGCACCAAACCTAAGTTCCCCTCGCAGCACGTCCGGCCCGCGCGCTACACCCGCTCTATCGTCACACTCTCCAGCACCACATCGGTCTTCGGGCGGTCCTGGTGATTGCGCGGCAGGGTGCTGATCTTGTCCGAGATGTCCTGGCCCTCGATCACCTCGCCGAAGATGGTGTGATTGCCTGTGAGCCATGGCGTGGGCGCGACGGTGATGAAGAACTGCGAGCCGTTGGTGTTCGGTCCGGCGTTGGCCATGGCCAGCTTGCCGGCCTTGTCGAACTTGTACGGCGAGCCTTTGGTCTCGTCCTCGAAGCGATAGCCTGGGCCGCCCATGCCGGTGCCGCTGGGATCTCCGCCCTGGATCATGAAGTTGGGGATGACACGGTGGAAGACAGTCCCGTTGTAGATCGGGCCGGGACCCTTCTTGCCGCTTACGCTGTCCTTCCAATCGCGCTTGCCCTCGGCGAGCTCCACAAAATTGGCCACGGTCTTCGGCGCTTCCTTTTCGAAAAGGCGGCAGACGATGTTGCCCTGGTTGGTGACAAAACTCGCGTAAAGACCCGGCGTGCGTTCGGCCATGATGGCTCCTTCCGTCCCAGTGCGCCAGGCGAGCGCGGTGGGACACCTAGTGTGCGTAGATGACAGACTGGTCAGATTAACAGACTTCCGTGCTTCACCCACTTTTGCCAGACCGGGGACGGTTTCCCCGGCAAGCCTGTTTTGCGCTTGGTGCGATGGAGAAGTGGGACACCAAACCTGTTGCTACTGCGTTCCTGCCGGCTTTTTCTTGATTGTCGCTTTGGGCCTTGAGCCGTCGTCGATGCGAATGTGTTTGATGACCACCGGCGCATCGGGGCGGTCCCGCTCATCGCGCGGCTGGCGCGCGATCTTCTTGACCAACTCGACGCTGGCGGCGTCGCACTGTCCGAAGATCGTGTACTTGCCGTCGAGGAACCCCATGGGGCCCTCGGTGATGAAGAACTGCGAGCCGTTGGTGTCCGCTCCGCGATTGGCGTAGGCAAGCCGTCCCGGCTGGTCGAAGCGCAGATCGGGCCAGTTCTCATTCTTGAACGTGTATCCGGGGTCGCCGGTGCCGTTGCCGGCCGGATCGCCGCCCTGGATCATGAACTCGGGGATCACTCGGTGAAAGATGGTGTTGTCATAGAGCGGCACGCCGTGCATTTCCCTCATCGTCCGAGGATCGGTCCAGTCCTTCGTCCCGCGCGCCAGGCCGATGAAGTTTGCGGTGCCGATGGGCGCAGCTTTAGGAAAGAGCACACATGTCAGATTGCCCGCGCTGGTCTCAATGGTGGCGACGGGCTGGTCGGCTGAACCCTGCGGGGCCGGCGCGCCATAGAGGCCGGCGCCCAGGGCGAGCGTAAGGACGCAAATTGCGGTCCAGGAATTGCGCATAGATTGGGAGTCCTCCAGATGTGCGGCGAGTATCGGATGGAATGCGAAGAGGAATTATACATACAGCCGCAAAATCAAAAACCCCGTCCGACAGAAAGTTGGACGGGGCCCTGAAGTTCTCTAACTTGACTTGAATGCTGGGTCTTATTGCTCTACAGACTGCGGAGCGTATTGCGCGGCGTAGGTCTCAGGCGAGCTGCGGTAATCGTCGTAGCGGCCGCTGACCATGATGTGATAGCAGGCCTGGCGGCGCTCTTCGGCGGCCTCCACCAGCCCCAGCCTCTGCAGGCGCAGCACGTACCGATCGAACCAGGCGCGCTGCCTGCGCGACATTGGACGCTTGCCGATATCGACCGAGAGCCCAGCCAGGTGCGAGGAGGCGGTATCGCCGTCAATCGCCGCCGCGTTGCCGTTCCAGCGCCGCAGCCGCGACTGCTGGTCCACCGTGCGCACCGCGGAGGTGACGTGGATCGGCTCGCGGAACTCGGCGTAGAAGGCATCGCTGAGGTCTTCCACAAAGGCGCGCGCCCAGGGACGGCAGTAGCGGCGGTTGAGTTCGATGTTGGGAGCGATGAGGAGCGCGCGCGACTCGTGCAGGCCTACCAGCTCGCCGCGCAGTTCCATGTCCTCAAGCTGCTGGTCGTCGGCGATGCGAGTCAGCCGCAGCCGGTCGATCTCCTCGTTCTGCCGCAGCATCGACTCATGCGAGCCGCGCAGCACGGGGTTCCACCGCATGCGCAGATGCGCGCGGCGCAGCGAAGCCTGACGCACCGGACGGCGCGAGGCGCGACCGTACGGCGAGCGGATGCTGGCGGCGTCGGCAAAGCCGGCCAAAATGAAAACGAACAAGATCAGCGAACAGAAACGACGCATCATCGAAATCGCGCAACTCCTACGTACATAGATGACTCTAAGCCCCCGAATGTAACTGAGAAAAGCCGAAAATTTATTCAGGTTTATCCCTCAATTGCAATTTAAGGGAAAGCTCGTTGTGAGCAGGTGTGATTACGGTGAAGCCGGAATCACTGCGGCAGAAAATGTGCCCGGAATCGGTCCGGGCACTGCAATAACAGGCATGCTGGGGTTTCATCAGGCCATGCTGGGTTTCATCAGATAGGTTGCGTGCAATTCTCAGCGCAGAGCTGAGCAGAGCGGCCGAGTGCCCACTTCTGCCTTCCGTTTGGCAGAAGTGGGACGGCGAAAACTGAGCAGGGCGGCCGGAGTCCCCTAGCGAGCCCGTGCCGGCTTGCCGGGGCGTGGGTCAAGTCCGGAAGAAGTCGAGGACGGCCTTCTTCATGACCTCGGCGCCGACGCTGCTGATCGACTGGGTGAGCGGAATGTCCTTGGGACAGACCTCGACGCAGTTCTGCGCGTAGCCGCACTCCTGGATGCCGCCGTCGCCCATCAGCGCCGCCAGCCGCTCTTCCTTCAGCACCTTGCCGGTGGGATGCATATTGAAGAGCCGGGCCTGCGCAATCGTCGCCGCGCCGACGAATCCGGTGCCCTCGTTGAACTGCGGGCAGGCCTCCATGCAGCAGCAGCAGCTCATACAGGTGGAGAGCGTGTAGGCCTGCTCCTGCACCTGCGGAACGATCCGCGGGCCGTCGCCGAGAGAGTACGTGCCATCCACCGGCACCCATGCCTTGACGGCCTTCAGGTTCTCGAAGAGCACCGAGCGGTCCACCACCAGGTCGCGCGTCACGGGGAACTTGGAGAACGGCTCAATGGTCAGCGGCTGCTCCGGGTTGTCCACCAGGGCAGAGCAGGCCATGCGCGCGCGGCCGTTGATCAGCATGGCGCAGGAGCCGCAGACCTCTTCCAGGCAATTGGAGTCATAGTTGATGGGCGTCGTCGGCTTGCCGTCGCGCGTCACCGGATTGAGCGCGACCTCCATGAACAGCCCGATCACGTTCAGCCCAGGCCGCCAGGGAATCTCGAACTCCTCCCAGTAGGGTTGGCTGGTGGGAGTTGCCTGGCGCTTGATCTTGAAAAGTACGCTCTTATCTGCCATGAGTTCTAAGCCCTTCTGCCCCAGCACGCAACAACGGGCGCGCCGGGGGCCCCATTTTTTGCCTTCCGCCCATGCGGACGGAAGGGCAGGAATCAAGAAGCTATTTCGTGTCGTAACGGCGCGGACGCGGTTTGATGAGCGAGGTGTCCACCGGCTCCCACTCAAAGCGCGGCTCATCCGCATCGGGCGCAAAGTACGCCTTGGTCGTCTTCAGGAACCGCTCGTCGTCGCGCTCCGGAAAATCCGGCTTGTAGTGCGAGCCGCGCGATTCGTCGCGCAGGAACGCACCCTGGGTGATCACGCGCGCCAGCTGCAGCATGTTGTAGAGCTGCCGCGTAAACATGAACGACTGGTTGGACCACATCGACTTGTCGCTCAGGTTGACCTTGCGATAGCGCTCCAGCAGCTCCACCAGCTTGATGTCGGTCTCCTGCAGCTTGGCGTTGTAGCGGGTGACCGTCACGTTCTTCGACATGATGTCGCCCAGCTCTCGCCAGAGCTTGAACGGGTTCTCATTGCCCTGGTTATTGATCAAGGTATTGTTGGCCTCGATCTGTTTCTTTCTCTCGTTTTCAAACGAGGCTGCCAGGTTCTCCGGTGGCGCCGGCATACTGCAGGCGTACTTCATCGCATTAGGACCGGCGGTGAAGCCCGCATAGATGCAGCTCAGCAGGGAGTTGGCGCCCAGGCGGTTCGCGCCGTGGATCGAGTAGTCGCACTCGCCCACCGCGTAGAGGCCGCGGATATTGGTCATCTGATCGAAGTCCACCCACAGTCCGCCCATGGTGTAGTGCATGCCGGGGAAGATCTTCATGGGGATATCGCGCGGGTCATCGCCTACGAACTTCTCGTAGATCTCCAGGATGCCGCCGAGCTTGCGGTCCAGCGTGGCGCGGTCGATGTGGGTGAGGTCGAGATAGACCATTGGCTGGCCATTCAGGCCGAGATGGTGCTCGTAGACCACCTTGTGAATGGCGCGGGTGGCGATGTCGCGCGGCACCAGGTTGCCGTACTTGGGATACCACTCCTCGAGGAAATACCAGCGGTCGGCCTCGGGAACCTGCTTGGCGGTGCGGGTCTCCTTGGGATTTTTCGGCACCCAGACCCGGCCGCCTTCGCCGCGGGCCGATTCCGACATCAGGCGCAGCTTATCTTCGCCGGGAATGCAGGTTGGGTGCACCTGAATCATCTCGCCATTGCCATAGGCCGCGCCCTGCTGATAGAGCGCGCCCTGCGCCGAGCC
>Ga0137373_10009063_pt1 | contig 10473 bp, 12 predicted proteins | sample SagtaG_5_FD_104912 | JGI IMG/M metagenome (GOLD analysis project Ga0137373, IMG submission 104912) | Vadose zone soil microbial communities from Sagehorn Ranch, Mendocino, California, USA - Sage1_R_80_16 metaG | ecosystem: Environmental > Terrestrial > Soil > Vadose zone | place: USA...
ACCAACGCGCAGTGGCTCGGCTTCCGGCTCATGCACCCGGCGAAGCTGCCGGCCGCCGACGACATGTACCGCGCGTGGAACAACGGTGTCGCTGTCGATCCGTACTGACGCCGGGATCTTTTCGATCGCGGCACTGCTCGCATCTACCGGAGCGCCGCAGCCCGCCTTGCAGCGGCTCGAAGCAGTCGAGCCTCACATGGGCACGCTCGTCAAGATCACGGTGTACACCGCTACGCAGGACGAGGCGCGCGCGGCGTTCCGCGCGGCGTTCGATCGCATCCGTGATCTCGATAACACGCTCTCGGACTACAAGCCGGACAGCGAGCTCAGTCAAATCACGAACCGGGCGGTCGGCCACGCGGTGCACGTCAGCGATGACGTCTTTACCGTGCTCCGCGCGTCGCAGCAACTGGCGGAGGAGACCGGCGGGGCGTTCGACGTCACGCAGGGACCGGTCGTGCAGTTGTGGCGCGAGGCGAGGAAGACCGGGCGCGTGCCGGATGTCGAGGCACTGAAGGAAGCAGGGACGCGCAGCGGGTTCCGAAAGCTGCACCTCGACGCCGCGAATCGCACCGTGATGTGCGACACCGAAGGTATGGCGCTCGACGTCGGCGCGATTGGCAAGGGCTACGCGGCAAGTGAGGCCCTCGGGGTGATCACGCAGCGCGGCATCCGGAGCGCGCTTGTCGCGGTGAGCGGCGACCTCGCCTTCAGCAACGCGCCGCCTGACCAGCGAGGCTGGCGCATCCAGGTCCACTCCGAGGATCCAGCGGCCGTGGGCGTGCCATCGACGCTGGAACTGACGAACGCAGCAGTGTCGACGGCGGGAAGCAGCGAGCAGTATCTGGACGCCGACGGCCGGCGCTATTCGCACGTCATCGATCCGTCAACGCGGACGGGCCTGGTAAACGACATCACCGTCACCGTCGTAGCACCGCATGGCCTCGAAGCCGATGGACTCGATACGGCGGCGAGCGTGCTCGGCGCGCAGCGCGGCCTGGCGCTGATCGAATCGCACCGCGGTGCCGCCGGGTTGATCGTTGAGAAGAAGAACGGATCGGTAATCGCCTCTGCGTCGACGCGCTTTCGCAAGTTTGTCGATTCGCGAGAGTAGGAGCGGTTCAGCCGCGCTGACGCCTGACGGGGCGGAACTGGAGCAGCCGCGTGGGAGCGGCGCCCACGGCGCGGACTCGCGTCCGTTCCGCTTCCGGGATATGCGCAAGATTCAACAAGCCCCAGAGCGACCGCTCGATGACGGGCGCGACCCGGTCGAGCGCATCGAAAATATCCGCGGGTGGCTCGATCGGCTGCAGGTCGTAGTGACACAACGTGCCGAGCGGCGCGCCGTCCGGTGTTTTCAGCAGCACCGCGACGTACGCCTGCACCGCCTCGCGCGCCGCGTGCGAGCGGAGCCGCACGTCGGACAGGGAATCGGCGATCTCGCACCGGCGGCCGTCCTCCGCCACAAGGCGGCAGTACGAATCGTTCCAAGGCACGTCGACGCCGACGGTCAGCTCCGGATTTTTCCGGTCGAACAGCACAACGCTGCGGACGAGACCTTCCTCGAACCTGTACACGCCGGTCAGACGGTACGGGGTGGTCGCGTTCAGCGCGCGCAGCGCGCCGGGCAGCCCTTTCTCCTGGAGGAGCCGCTCGAAGTTCGCGGGAATCGTGACGTCGCTGATGGAGGCCGGGTGTGGGGTCATAGGTTGCTCAGACGGAGAGCGAGCATACCTCAGATGATGCGAATCACGTCAGGCGGGCCCGGCGCGGCGTTGCTCCGGTACCAGTGACCTCGGTGTCGCGCCGAAATATATTACGCGGCTGGGGTTGCAACCTGCCAAGCCCGTCAGTCCTGCGGCTTCGTGGCTTCCAGGGACTCGGCCAGTTCCGCCGCCGTCCGCGACATGTCCCGCAGGATCCGCCGCTGCTCTTCCGACACGTCCAGTGCCTTCTGCAGGTCCGAACAGAGCTGCTGAAGCCGCGCAATCTGCTCCTCGTGACTGAGGACCGGCGTTTGAAGGAACCTGTTCTCCATCGAGGTAAAGTCCAGATCTCGGGCCGTTGCACTTTACTGGTGCATGACCGGTGCCGAGACGAATACCGCGCGCCCGGCACGTGTCGTGAACATCCGGTCGGGGGACAAAGGAGGCGCATGGAACAGCACCTGACGGAAACAGAGACACATGCCGCGCGCGTCCGCGCGGCGGTCGAGTCGCTCGACGGGAGCATTTCGACCGTCAAGTCCGGGCTCGCGTCGATTGCCGGGTCGCTGCTGAGCGTCAGCAGCGCAGTGTTCTCCGATGAACTCGTAAAGAATGGCCTCACCGATTACGCGGCCGAGCAGTTCGAAGTGGCGGCGTACACGGCGCTCGCCGCCGCGGCCGACGAGCTTGGCGAGACCGAGGTCGCGCGGCTGTGCCTGCAGAACCTGAAGGAAGACGAGGCGATGGCCGAGTGGCTCCGGCTGCAGGTGCCGAAGCTCGTTCGCAAGACGCTGCGCGACGAAGAAGCGGCGCAGACGCGGTAGAGGTCGTCAATGACAGCCGTGGACCCGCACGCTGGTCAGCCCGTCCTCCGGGTGGGTCCGGTGCTCCCCGAGGCGCGCCTCGCGGTCATCGCGATTCACGGCCGCGGCTCCTCCGCGGAGGACATTCTTGGACTCGCGCGCCAGGTGGCCGCCGCCGACGTCTTATTCGTCGCGCCGCAGGCGGCGGGGTCCAGCTGGTATCCGTACTCTTTCCTGTCGCCCATTCCTCAAAACGAGCCGTATCTCTCGTCGGCTCTTCGGCTGATCGCCGCGCTCGTCGATGACGTCGCCGCTGCCGGCATCCCATACGAGCGCGTCGGCATCATGGGTTTTTCCCAGGGCGCCTGCCTGTCTCTGGAGTTCGTCGCTCGCCACGCGCGGCATTACGGCACCGTCATCGCCCTGAGTGGAGGATTGATCGGCCCGCCCGGCACACCGAGGGACTACCGCGGGATGATGGACGGCACGCCGGTGTTTCTCGGGTGCAGCGACATCGATCCGCACATCCCCGTAGCGCGCGTGCGCGAGTCAGCGGAGGTGTTCCGGCGGATGGGCGCCAACGTCGACGAGCGGATCTATCCGCGGATGGGACACACGATCAACGGCGACGAGCTGCGCGCTGTTCAATCGCTACTGGCAACTCACTGATCGCGACCCGCGACCCGCGACCCGCGACCCGCGACCCGCGACCCGAATCCCGTACCCCGGATCCCGCACCCCGGATCCCGCACCCCGGATCCCGGGCCCTGGTGACGGCATTCGACGAGGAAGTCATCCCCCTTGCGATAGGTGGCGATGCAGAGAATCGTTATTGAATCGCCGGCCATCCTTCGACACTCCTGGCGGCGCGGACGCCGCGGACGATCGCTTCGGCGACGAGATCGGCGGCAAGCGCGCCAAGGACGGTGAGCTGGACATCAGGGCGCTCGAGCCGTCACGTCGACACGGCGAACAGCGAATCGCCGTCACCCGTCGTGTGATACGGCCGGATCGCGCGCGCGGCGCCGCAGTTCGCCATCATCGCGACTTTTGTAAGCGCGGTCTTCTGCAGCGTGACGTTGGTGGCGACGACAGCGAGCGTGGTGCTGCGAAGCGCGGGGTCATCCACCGCGCCGCGATTACCGGCAACGATGCCGTGCATCACCTCTACGCTGTCGGCGAAGCTTCCGTCGGGCTTCCTGGCGCCCGCGACGATGCGGCCCGAGCGCCAATCGAGAATGTCGCCGGCGGCGTTGACGACGGCGAGGGCGCCGATCACGACATCCCCGAGCTTCAGGCTGGCGGTGCCGAGCCCCCCTTTCATTCCGCCGAGGCCGCGGCCGCGGTGCATCTTGCCGACCGTCGCGCCGGCGCCCACGCCGACGTTCCCCTCAGCGATCGGGCCGCTCGCGGCGGCAACGCATGCCTTGTAGGCGGCGTCAGCATCCGGGCGAATCTTCGGATCGCCGACGGCGAGGTCGTCAATGACCGCGCCCACGACAATCGGGATGCGCAGGCCTGGTGTGCCCCAGTCGAAGCCGAGATTGCGCTCCTCGAAGTAGCGAATCACGCCGGCGGTCGAGGGGAGCGACAGGATGCCGCCGCCGGTCAGGAACAGCGCATGAATCCGATCGACGGGGCTGACCGGTTGCAGCAGCACGCCCTGCGACTCTCCGGGGGCGGAGCTGTTGTAGTCGACCCCCGCAGCCGCCGCGGTCTCGAAGATGATCGCGGTGCATCCGGTGGGCCGTCGCGTGTCCGTGTAGTGGCCGACCTTGATGCCCGGGACGTCGGTGAGCGACCCTGCCGGCTCACCTTGACGCGCCGTGGACTCACGTTGGGCGTAGGGCGCAGTCTCGAGACCTCGCCAGAACTCACCTTCCGTGTAGGGCGGGGTCTTGAGACCCCGCCACAGCGCCGTACTCGTCAGTGCGTGGCCGAATTCCCTGCGTGTGAAGTCCATAACAGCAAGAGCATACCCGCATATAATCCCCCGCTGGAGGAACTCATGCCCGATCGCCGCACCTTCTTGAAAACCCTCGCCGCGACCGCGGCGGTGGCGCCCGTGGCGCGTGCGTTGGCGAGCCAGTTGCCGCTGGCGCCCGCCGTGCAGTTCTCGACGAAGATCCACAAGGCCACGTTGATCTCGATGCTGCCGAAGGAGATGTCCTACGCGGTCCGCTTCGCGCTGGCACGGGATGTCGGCTTCGAAGGCATCGAGATGCAGACGATCGAGAAGCCGGAGGAGGCGTCGGAGATTCGCGAGGCGTCGCAGAAGACCGGGCTGCGCATCCACTCGGTGATGAACATGGATCACTGGCGCCTGCCGCTGTCGAGCGGCGATCCGCAGGTCGTGAACGGCAGCGTGAAAGGGATGGAGACATCGCTCCGCAACGCGGCGCTCTGGGGCGCGGAGACGGTGCTGCTCGTGCCGGCGGTCGTCGACGCCAACACCTCTTACAAGGATGCGTACACGCGATCGCAGCGCGTGATTCGCGAGCGGCTCCTGCCACTCGCGAAAGATGTGAAAGTCGCCATCGCCGTCGAGGAGGTCTGGAATAAGTTCCTCCTCAGTCCGCTCGAGTTCGCCCGCTACGTCGATGAGTTCGAGTCGCCGTACCTCCGCGCCTACTTCGACGTCGGCAACATCGTCCTGTACGCGTTCCCGCAGGACTGGATCCGGACGCTCGGCCCGCGCATCGCCAAGATCCATCTGAAGGACTTCAACCTCGATCGGCGCAACGGCCGCTTCACGTGGAAGAACCTCGGAGAAGGGGACATCGACTGGCCGGAAGTGCGGCGTGCGCTGAACGACATCAAGTACGCCGGCTTCGTCACGACGGAGTTGTCGGCCGGCGATCCCCCGGGCGACCGCGCGTACCTGAAAGATGTCTCCGCGCGCGTTGACAGGTTCCTGGCGGGCGAAAAACCGTATACGGAAAAATCCGTGTAGCTCCCGCTACAACCCCGGGGCTTCCGCCTTCAGGGGCCGGCCTTTAGGCCGGCCTACAAATCGCGCCTCGCGCACACGACCTGCGCATCGATCGATTGGACGATTCGGGCGGGTCCTGGCGCGTGACAGCCCCAGTTCGATCGCGCACCGAAAAGCCCTGATCACGGGAGACGGTGCGCGCTCGAACCGGGGCGGCCCCGTCCCGCGCCACCCGCGCGCATCGGTTCAACACGACCTGCGCGTCGATCGACTGGACGATTCGGGCGGGTCCTTCGGTAGGCGGAAGGCTCAACCATATATATTGCATAACAAGATATATGGTTGTATGATCGCTTTCGTGGCCGGACGCGACGACGATCGCAAGGGGATCGCGCGGGAGCTCAGGCGGGGCTCGCTCGAGCTCGTCGTCCTCCATCTGCTCTCGCTCGGCGAAGCGTACGGCTACGAGATCGTCACCGCGCTCGCCGAGCGGACCGACGGCGCGCTCGAAGTCACCGACGGGACCCTGTATCCAGTCCTCTACCGCCTCGAGCGCGCGGGATTCGTTGCCGTCCGTTGGGAAACCCCGCAGCGCGGCGTCCCGCGCAAGTACTACCGCCTCACCAAAGCCGGCCACACGGAGCTTGCGCACCTGACGCACGAGTGGAACACGTTTGCCGGCGCCATGGCCAGACTTCTGCGCCAGCAGCCGGAGCCAGCATCATGAACTCAGAAGATCTCTACATTTCTCAGGTTCTCGAACGGCTTCCGCCGGGATCCGGCCTGCACACGCAGGTGGAGATGGAGCTGCGGAGCCACATCGCAGAACGCGTCGAGCACGGGCATTCCATCGAGGAGGCGTTGCGGCAGCTCGGGGATCCCGCGACGCTCGCCGATTCGTATCTGGCGGCTGTGCCGCTCGTCACGCCACGGCTGTGGCCGCGGTTCGCCGCGAAACTGGCGGACTTCGTTCTCGTCATCGCGGCGTTCGCGCCGCTCGTGTGGCTGGCAATGACCGTGGACCGGGGGTCACTCGTGGTGTTGTGCATCCTGTTCCTGGTGGCCGTCATGCCTGGCTATCCGATTTTCGCGGAGTACCGGTTCGGCCAGACGATTGGGAAGCATCTTTTCAGCCTGTACGTCGTGACAGAGTCGGGCGCACGGATCAGCCTAGGCCAATCGTTCGTCCGCCAGCTGCCCGCCTTCTTTCAAGTGTTCTGGGTCGATGCGTTCTTCGTGCTGTTCACGGAGAAGCGTCAACGCGCGTTCGAGCTGTTGTCGAAAACGCGCGTCGTGTTTCAATCGGAGGCGACATCATGAGGCAGTATTTCGTCATCGCCGCACTGGTTCTTGGAGCGACAGTGCATGTGTCCGCGCAAACACCCGGTCCCACCCGGCCTGCGACGCTGGATGACGTCGTGGCGGAGGTGCGCGCGCTGCGCGCCGACATGCTCAAGATGCAGGAGGCCAGCGTGCGCGCCCAGCTCCTGGTCGCACGGCTGCAGGTGCAGGAGCAGCGGATCGCCGGCATCTCGCGTGACCTGGCGCAGACGGAAGAGCAGATTCGCGGGCTCGAAGCGGCGCGCAATCCGTTCACGGCCGCTATGCTGAAGGAACTGGAGAAGGAGCCGTCGAAGTCCCAGGAACCCCAGGAAGCTGAATTCGCTGCGGCGTTCAAGGCGCAGCTGGAGAAACTGCAGAATGGAGACCCGGTGCTGAAGGAGCGCCGGGAATCGTTGACGCAGCTTCTCGCCGAAGAGCAGGCGCGATGGACGGCCTTCAATGCACAATTGGAGGCGCTCGAACGGGAGTTGCCGGCGGTGAAGAAACGATGATGCGGGTGCTGTGTTTCGTGCTGCTGCTGCCCGCACTCGCGTCTGCGGAAACGGGGGAGGCGGCGTGGCTGCGGTATGCGCCGCTCGCGGGGAACGCCGCGCGCCGCGACGAGTCGGCTCTTCCGCGGACGCTTGTCGCGCTCGGTGACGCCGCGCCGATCCTGAAAGCGCGCGACGAGATCGTGCTCGGCGTGCGCGGCATGCTCGGCCGCGAGCTGACGATCGCGGCGCAGGTGCCCGCCGGCGGCGCGATTGTCGTCGGCACCCTCGCGCGCGTGCGCGACGCCCTGCCGCAGCTGGACCTCCGCGACGGGATCGGTCCCGATGGCTTCAGGCTGAAAACCGCGTTGCACAACGGCGCGAGAGTCATCGTGATTGCCGGCGAGAGCGAGCGAGGGGCGCTCTACGGCGCCTTCGCCTGGCTGCGCAGGATCGCGACGAACGAAGCGATTGCGACGCTGGACGAAACGCAGGTCCCGTATGCGCCGCTCCGGTGGGTGAACGAGTGGAACAACATCGACGGCAGCATCGAGCGGGGCTACGGCGGCCGGTCGATCTTCTGGGACGCCGGGCATATCCGCCAGGATCTCTCGCGCGTTGCTGAGTACGGGCGTCTCCTCGCGTCGCTCGGCATCAACGGCATCTCGATCAACAGCGTCAACGCGAACCCCGTAGTGCTGTCGCCGGAGTTGCTGCCCGAGGTCGTCCGCGTGGCGGAGGTGCTGCGGCCGTGGGGCATCCGGCTCGCGCTGGCGATCGACTTCGGCAGCCCGCAGTCGCTCGGCAAACTTCCCACCTACGACCCGCTCGACCCGTCGGTCATCGCGTGGTGGAAGGCGCGCGCCGACGATATTTACAAGGCCATCCCGGACTTCGGCGGCTTCGTGCTCAAGGCGGATTCCGAAGGACGCGTCGGCCCGTCGGCGTATGGACGCACCCACGCAGACGCCGCGAACGTCGTCGCCCGCGCGCTGGCGCCGCATGGCGGCGTGATCTTCTATCGCGGCTTCGTCTACGACCATCACATGGATTGGAACAATCCGAAGAACGATCGGGCCCGCGCCGCGTACGACAACTTCCATCCGCTCGACGGGCAGTTCGACGAGAACGCCATCGTGCAGATCAAGCACGGGCCGATTGACTTCCAGGTGCGGGAGCCGGCGTCCCCGCTCGTTGGCGCGCTCGAGCGCACGAACGAGGCGATCGAGCTGCAGATCACGCAGGAATACATGGGGCAGGCGCGGCACACCGTGTTCCTCGTCCCAATGTGGAAGGAGACACTCGATTTCGATCTGCACGTGGGCGCCGGCGGTCCCTCGCCGGTGAAAGCGATTGTCGCGGGACGCACGTTTCACAGGCCGACCGGCGGGTTCGTCGGCGTCTCGAACGTGGGGCTGGCGCCGAACTGGTTCAACAACCACCTCTCCCAGGCGAATCTGTACGGCTTCGGCCGTCTCGCGTGGAACCCCGATTTGACGTCGCGGCAGATCGCCGGGGAGTGGACGCGGCTGACGTTCGGCAACGATCCGCGCGTGCTCGAAACCGTCACGCGCATTCAACTCGACTCCTGGCGCACCTACGAGAACTACACGGGGCCGCTCGGTCTGCAGACGCTGACCGACATCGTCGGGAACCACTACGGCGTGGCGGTCGAAGCCTCGGAGCGAAACGGGTGGGGACAGTGGCACCGCGCCGACGAGAAGGGTGTCGGGATGGATCGGAACGTTGTGACCGGCACCGGGTTCATCGGCCAGTACTCGCCGCCGGTGCGCGCGATGTACGAGTCGCTCGAGTCGTGCCCCGACGAGCTGCTGCTCTTCATGCACCATGTGCCGTACACGCATCGCCTGCATTCCGGCAAGACCGTGCTTCAGCACATCTACGATTCACATTACGATGGGGCGGCCGCGGTCGCCGGGTATCTTCGCGACTGGTCGGCGCTGAAGGGGCGCGTCGACGATCCGAGGTTCGAGGACGTGCGCGCGCAGCTCGAGTACCAGGCCGGGCAGGCGATCGTGTGGCGTGACGCCGTGACGCGCTGGTTTCATCGTGCATCCGGCATCGCGGATACGACTGGCCGCGTGGACAATTACCCCGATCGCATCGAGGCGGAGGGCGCGCAGCTGAATGGCTACCTGGTGAAGGCCGTGACGCCGTGGGAAACCGCATCTGGAACGGGCGGCATCGAATGCCCCCCTTCGGCATCGTGCGCCGCGCAGTTCAAGTACGCCGGTCCGTCCGGCACGCGCGATATCGTCGTTCAATATTTCGACGTGAATACAGGCGCCGCCCGGTTCCGGCTCCGCGCCGGCGATCGGGTCATCGGCGAATGGACGGCATCGGATCGCCTGGCGACGCGGCGTCTCGACGGATCATCGTCATCGCGGCGTATCTTTACGGCGGTCGCGCTCAAGAGCGGCGATACGATCACAATCGAGGGCATACCGGACGGCGGTGAGACCGCCGCGCTCGACTACATTGAGATTCAGCAGACAGGGAGAAGCATCCGATGAGGCGAAGTGTTCTCGTCATACTGATTGTGCTGGCGCAGGCCGGCCTCAGCGCACAGGCGCGACCCACCGGACAGGCCCGCCTGAAGGCCGGCGCCACCATCAACGAACACTGGGTGCCGACGTGGGGAACTGCGCAGCAATTGATAAGGACGCCCCCGCCTGCACCGCCCGCGACCCTGCCGGCAGCGACCACGCAACCGGCGCCGACCGCGACCACTCCAGCCACGCCGCCGCCGTTCCGCGTGACGACCTTGAACAACCAGACCGTGCGGATGATCCTGCGCACGAGCATCGGCGGATCGCGGGTCCGGGTAAAGCTGTCGAACGCCTTCGCCATGCCGACGGTCGTCGTGGGATCGGCGCACGTCGCGCGCCGCGGCGCCGAGGCCGGCATCGCGGCGGGATCCGATCGCGCGCTGACGTTCGGCGGCAAGTCGTCATTCACGCTGATGCCTGGCGTCGTCGTGGTCAGCGACCCCGTCGATCTCGACGTGCCGCCCCTCTCCGACGTCGCGGTCAGCCTGTTCTTCCCGCGCAATACGGACACGCCGACGACTCATTCGACCGGCCTGCGGCCGACGTATGTCTCCACGGAAGGGGACTTCAGCGGCGCGGCGGAGTTCCCGCTCGCCGGGACGACGCAGCAGTATTACTGGCTCTCGAGCGTCGAGGGGGGGGCACCGG
>Ga0137373_10009068_pt1 | contig 10468 bp, 8 predicted proteins | sample SagtaG_5_FD_104912 | JGI IMG/M metagenome (GOLD analysis project Ga0137373, IMG submission 104912) | Vadose zone soil microbial communities from Sagehorn Ranch, Mendocino, California, USA - Sage1_R_80_16 metaG | ecosystem: Environmental > Terrestrial > Soil > Vadose zone | place: USA: California...
CGCTCGTGCTCGTGGGGCCGCTCGAGCGATGGGAGTACTTGTGGTTCGACCAGCTCTTCGAGCTCCGTGGCGTCCGCCCGCCCACCGCGCCGATCGTCATCGTCACGATCGACGAGTCGTCGTTCCAGGAGCTGAGCCTCCAGTGGCCATTTCCCCGCGCGCTGCACGGCCAGCTCATCGACCGGATCAGCGCCGATCGGCCGCTCGTCATCGGGGTCGACGTCATCTTCGACAGCGACTCGATGTTCGGGCCCAAGGACGATGCGGCCCTCGGCGCGGCGGTCGCACGCGCCGGCAACGTCGTGCTCGTCGCCGCCAGCGCCCAGGACGACCAGCCGCTCGTCGCCGAGGGCGGCAAGGTCCGGGGCGTGGAGCGCGAGGTCTCGAACATGCCGCTGCCGGTCATCCGCAAGGGCGCGGCGGCCGTCGCTCCGATCAACATGGCTCCCGATCCCGACAGCCACGTGCGGCGGGTGCCCGTTCGGGTGCGCGTGCCGGACCCGCTGAAGGGTTACGAATGGTGGCTCGCCCTCGACGCGCAGCTCCACCGGCAGGCGCAGGCGGCCGGGTTACCGGTGAAACCGATCCCCGACGCCCGGGAGGTCCTGATCAACTTCCGCGGCGGGCCCCGGACCTTTCAGTGGGTGCCGTACTACCGCGTGGTGACAGACGAGTACAACGAGATCAAGGGCCTGTTTCGCGGCAAGATCGTTCTGATCGGCTCCACGAGCGAGGTGCAGCATGACGTCTTCGCGACGGCGTTCGCCCGTGGCGGCGACATGCCGGGCGTCGAGATTCACGCCAACGCGCTCGAGACCTTGATCCGGGGCGACCCGATTCGCGAGGTGCCGAAGCCCCTGTCGACCGTGCTCGCGGTCGTCGCCGCGCTGGCCGGATCGGCGCTCGTCGTCCGCCTCCACGCCTTGCGCGCGCTGGTCGTCACGGTCGTGCTGTTCGTCGTGGGATTCCTGCTCGCGTATGCCGGCTTCCTGCTCGCCGACGTCTGGATGCGCGGTGTGGCCTGTACGTTCGCCCTCGTCCTCGGTTACGGCGCGACGGTCGTCGAGAGTTTCGTGCACGCGCAGCTCTACAAGCGCCGGCTGTCACCGTTCTTCTCGCCCGACGTCCTGCGCGCGCTGGTGCGCGCCCGCGACGAGCAGAGCCTCGGCCCCCGCCGCCGCGTGGCCACGGTGCTCTTTTCCGACATTCGCGGCTTCACGTCGATCTCCGAGCGGCTCCAGCCGGAGCAGGTCGAGGAAATGCTCGGCGAGTATCTGACCGAGATGACCCAGATCGTCTTCAAGCACCGAGGCTCGGTCGACAAGTACATGGGCGACGGCATCATGGCGCTCTACAACGCGCCGTTCGAGGATCCCGAGCACGCGCTGAACGCGATCCGGACCGGCCTCGAGTTTCAGGAGCGGGCGCTCGCCGTCTCCGCCAGGTGGCAGGAAAAGCTCGGCGTGGCCCTTCGCATCGGTGTGGGCATCAACACGGGCGAGATGCTCGTGGGCACGCTCGGCTCCCGCCAGCGCTTCGAGTACACCGCGCTCGGCGACAACGTCAACCTGGCCTCGCGGCTCGAATCCGTCACGAAGGACCACGGCGCGTCGATCATCATAAGCGAGTACACCTACGAGCACGTGAAGGGCCGGTTCCCGACCCGCGAGCTGGGGGATGTCACGGTCAAGGGCAGGTCGCGGCCCGTGAAGATCTACGGCGTCGTGCCGGCCAACGTCCGCCAGCACCCGCGCGCGGCACTCCGGGCGGTCGCGAGGCTCACCGTGCTCGGGGAGGGGCGGGTGTGCCGCGTGCGCACCGTGGACATCGGCGAGGGCGGGCTGGCGCTGGCCGGCGTCCCGCCGGAGTGGGAGGTCGGCTGCAAGATTGAGATCCGGCTCGAAGGCGGCGGCCTGCCGCGTCGGATCGTCGCCGAGGGCACGATCGTCTCGCGGCGCGGCGAGGCCGCTGGCGTACAGTTCACCTCGCTGGACGAGGACTCGGCGCCCGTCGTCGCCGACTACGTGGCGCGCGGGCGGGAGGCGACACCGGAGGATCAGGATTGACCCTCGACGAGGGGCGTTTGGGGAAGGCGACGCGAACGGTGCTCGGGTCCCTGCTGTTGGTCGTCGATCTCACTGGCTGCGCGGACCGTGTGGGGACGCCACCGCGCGGCGCGCGCTGCGAGACTTCCTCCGGGGGCGGGTACTGAAGTTCCCGCCCACTTCGTACCGGCCCCTCCGGCGCGCCCCTCAGGCGCCCGTCGACCCGAAGCCGCCGGCGCCGCGTTCGCTCGTCGGCAGCTCGCTGACTTCGACGAGTTCCGCCCGCTCCACGCGCTGGATGACGAGCTGGGCAACTCGCTCGCCGCGCCGCAACGTGACCGGCGTCTCGCCGTGGTTGACGAGCAGGACCTTCAGCTCACCGCGATACCCGGAGTCGACCAGCCCCGGCGTGTTGAGGACCGTCACACCGTGCGTCCTGGCGAGGCCGGAGCGCGGCAACACGAGCCCTGCGAACCCGGCGGGGATCGCGACCGCCAGGCCGGTGGCGACGAGCGCGCGGCCCTTGCGCTCGAGCGTGATGTCGTGGGCGGCGTGGAGGTCGAGCCCCGCATCACCTTCGTGTGCGTACGCCGGCAGCGCCACGAACGGGTCGAGGCGCTTCACGAGAAGCTTGATCATGGAATCAGGACGACCTTGCCGTAGCTCTCGCGCGAGGCAATAGCGGCGAGGGCCTGCGGCGCCTCCTGCAACGGGAACGACCGCCAGAGCACCGGCTTGAGCTGGCGCGCATCGGCGAGCTTCAGGAGCTCCACCATCCATCGCCGCACCGTCGTCGCGTCACGCTGGCGGTAGAGGCCCCAGTGGACGCCGACCACGCTGAAGTTCTTCAGGAGCACCCGGTTGGTGGCGGCCTCGGCGATGCGGCCGCCGGTGAAGCCGATCAGGAGCAGCCGGCCCTCGAAGGCGATGCACCGTGTCGAGCCGTCGAAGACGTCGCCGCCGACCGGATCGAAGATGACGTGGGCGCCCTCGCCGTGGGTCTCCCGCCGCACCCGCTCGACCCACGCCTCGGTCCGGTAGTCGATGCAAACGTCAGCGCCGTTGGCCCGCGCGATCTCGAGCTTCGCCGTCGATCCGGCCGTCGCGATGACCTTTGCGCCCAGCGCTCGCCCGAGCTGCACCGCCGCGAGCCCGGTCCCGCCGGCGGCGGCATGGACGAGTAGCGTTTCGCCGCGCCGGAGCGCGGCACGGTGGACGAGGCCGCACCACGCGGTCTGGTACGCGAGGCCGAAGACGGCGCCCTCTTCGAAGGTCATGAAGTCGGGAAGGGCATAGACGTGGCGCTGATCGACGGCCACCACTTCCGCATATCCACCCCATGCCATCGTCGCGAAGACCTGCTCGCCGAGGCCGACCTCGGTGACGCCGGCTCCGACGCCACGGACGATCCCGGCCACCTCGAAGCCCGGGCTGAACGGGAGCTCCGGACGGTGCTGATACTTGCCCTGGACGATCAGGATGTCGGGGTAATTGCAACCGATCGCGCGCACCTCGATGACGACCTCGCCGGCGTTCGGCCGGGGCAGGGGGGCATCCGCGTACTCGAGCGTTGGGGGCTCACCCCACGCGCGCGCAAGCATCGCTTTCATCGGTGTCCTCTCGGGCCGAGAGGCGCGGCGACCCGCGCCCGACCCGGCCGATCCTAGCACGAGCGGGGTAAGATGATCGGCGTGGCCGACTCCCGCGCCGCGCTCGCCGGCGTCAGCGTCCTCGATCTGGCGACCTACCTGGCGGCACCAATTTGCGCGACGCTGCTCGGCGAGTTCGGCGCGGACGTGATCAAGGTGGAGCAGCCGCGCGTCGGCGACGACCTGCGGCGCCTGGGCCGCATCGTCGCGCCGTCCGGCGGCGACTCATACTGGTGGTTCGTCGAGGCGCGCAACAAGAAGTCGATCACGTGCAATCTCAGGATCCTGAGGGCCAGGCGCTGATCCGGCAGCTGGTCGCCGCCTCGCATGTGGTCACCGAGAATTTCAGACCCGGAACGCTCGAGCGGTGGAATCTCGGATGGGACGAGCTCTCGCGGGTCCGGCCTTCACTCGTCATGGTGCGAATCTCGGCGTTCGGCCAGACCGGGCCGAACCGCGAGCGTCCCGGATTCGGACGCATCGCCGCCGCGGTCGGCGGCCTCGCGTACCTCTCCGGGTACCCGGACCGCGCCCCCGTGTCGCCGGGGACGCCGACGGTTCCCGACTACCTCGCGGGCGTGTTCGGCGCCGTCGGCGCGCTCGTGGCGCTGCGCCACGCCGAGCGCACCGGCGAAGGTCAGGTCGTCGATCTGGCCTTGTACGAGCCGGTGCTCCGCGTGCTCGACGACGCGATCGCGGTCTACGGCGGGACCGGCGACGTGCGGGAGCGGATCGGTTCGGGGACCGAGAGCGCGGTGCCGCACAATCACTATCTGAGCCGCGACCGACGATGGATCGCGATCGCGTGCACGAACGATCGGATGTTCGTCCGCCTCCTCCAGGCGCTGGGTCGGCCCGACCTCACGGGCGATCCGCGCATGGCGACGACGCCGGCGCGGCTCGAGCACCGGACGGTCGTGGACGAGCTCGTCGGCGCGTGGGTCGCCGAACGCGACGCGGCGAGGGCGCTCGCGGCGCTCGAGGCGGCGGAGGTGCCGTCCGCGCTCGTCGCGAGCGTGCGCGACCTCTTCGAGGATGCGCACGTGCGCGCCCGGGGCAACATCGTCTCGGTCGCGCTGCCGCTGCTGGGCCAGATCGCGATGCCGGGAGTCGTCCCGCGGTTGTCGCGGACGCCGGGACAGATCGAGGGCGCCGGGCCGTCCAGGCCCGGAGAACACAACGAGGAGATCTACGGCGGGAAGCTCGGGCTCTCGAACGCCGACATGACGGGACTCCGCGAGCGCGGCGTCATCTGACGCTCCCGGCCTGCGCCCGTTCCTGGTCGGTGGCGACGACGAGGTTCGAGAGACGCTTCAGGAGCTCGGCGGTGAGCTGGGGGCGGTTCCGGATGAGCCACTCGAGCCGCTCCTCCTTGATGACGAGCAGCTCGACGTCTTCCGACGCGACCGCGGTCGCCGACCGCCGGGCCCGCCCGCGCAGGATCCCCATCTCCCCGAGGGGCTCGCCCTCACCGATCCGGTTCAGCACCTTCTCGGTGCCGTCGAAGCTCCGACGAATCTCGACCGTCCCCGCGTGAATCACGTACGCCTCGCCGCCCGAATCGTCGCCCTCCTTGAAGATGACGTCGCCCGGTTTGAATCGCCGCCGCTCGACGTCGCCGAGCGAGAGATTCTTGTAAAGCTCGAGCCCGATCGAGGGTAGCGCCGATTTCGCCTCGACCGGCAGTCGGGCGTTGGTCCAACCGCCGAGGCCGCCCTTGAGGATTCGCATGTTCTTGAAGCCGCGCTGGCGGAGAATCTGTGCCACCCGCGCGCTCTGCTGCTCTTCGGGGCTCGTGCAGTAGGCAACGATGAGCTGACTGGGCTCGAAATTGACCGGGGCGCGCTCGGCCTCCCCGGGCTCGAACCGGATCGAGCCCGGCAGCTTCAGGGGGCTCGTCTCGAAGTCGTCCTTGGTCCGCACGTCCAGCAGGACGGGGTTGAGCCCCTTCTCGAGGAACGCGATCACCTGCGCCGGCATGACGCGGAAGCGATTCTTCCACCAGCGCTTGCCCCAAATGCCACCGTAGGCGCCGACGCTCAGCAGGGTCACGCCGAAGGTCGCCCAGGCCCATGGAAATGGTTGGGGCGGCGGATTCTTCACTTTCTCCTGGGCCTCGGCCAGGGCGCGCTTGACGTCGGGGAGATTCGGCACCAGCTTGTTGGCCTCGGAGATCTTCCCGACGGCTGCCTTGTAGCGCTGGTCCAGAAGCAGCTCGATGCCTGCGGCCCACACCGGGTTGAACTTGCTGTCGCCGGGCTTCGTGACTTCCGTGCCCCGCAAGAATCTGGCGACGTCCTTCACGGGAATCAGGAAGTTGAACCCCTGCACGATGGCGCCGCCCGACGGCGAGAGCGTGACGGCCACCATCACGCCGACGAGCGCGGCGTCGTCACCGATGCCCGGCCCGCCGCTGTTTCCGTGCGCGGCCGATGCGTCGGTCTGCACGAGATCCTGGCCGATCTGGTCCTGCTTGATGCCGGACACGGCGCCGTTCGTGACCGACGCCTCGAGCGTGGAGCTCTGATTGAGGAGCTCGTGGGAGGAGACAACGCCCGGGAAGCCGAGGATGTGGATCGGATCTCCGATTTGCGGGTCGCGCGTCGAGAGCCCGATCGCAGGATAGACGCCGTCGGGCACGCGGAGCAGCGCCAGGTCGCGTCCCGAGTCGGGGAGCGGCTTGCCGGCCTTGTCGAGCGAGAGCAGGGGGCTGAACTTTTTGACCTCCGCCTTGAGCTTCATCCCGTTCGAGAGCAGAACGGTGATCTGAGGCTGGGCCTCGACTTTGGCGCTCGCGAGCGCCCGGCTCGTAGCCTCCCGGCGGATCTCCTCCTCGAGATCGAGCCGTTCACCACGCATGAGCCCCCGCGCGCGGAGCTGCGGCACGACGCAGGCCTCTTCGATCGCCTTCTTCTTCAGCTCGTGCGTCACCCACGGCGGCATCCGGTGCGCGGGGTCCACCACGTGCGCATTCGTGACGAGGAAGCCGCGGCCGTCGACGAACCACCCGGTGCCCGTTTCGATGAACGGCGCGGGGCTGACGGAGACGGGGCCACGCCCGCAGTCCAGCGTCACGTCCGCGCGCACCTCGGCCGAGATGAGCACCACCCCCGGCTTCACGCGGAGGATCGCTTCCTGGATGGAGAAGGCCGCGGTGCTGCGCGGAACGGCGAGCCAGGCGCTCGCAATCAGGAGCCCGAGCATCACGGCTCTCATCGCCCCGCAACGTATCACGGAGCGCGCGCAGCGTACAATGCGCCCATGGCGTCTGAGAATTCCGGTTATTCGCTGCGCCTGTGCGAGGACACGCTGGGCGTTTCCGGACGGTACTCGCTGCGGGCGCTGAACCGCGTGCTCTACGTGCGACGCGGCGCGCTCGTGACGGTGACCGGAGCGCGTGAGGTGTCTCTTCTCGAGGATCAAGCCTGGTACGGCGCCGAAGCCTGCGAGGTCTGCGCGGGGGGCGCGGGCGCCACCGTGCTGCGTTGCGAGCTGATCCGTGGCTCGGTGCCGGTCGACGGGCCCGGGAGCGCGGCGAAGGTCCTCCTCGAGCACCCGATCGACCTCGACCCTCGCGCGGAGTACTTGATGCGCGCCGATCGCGTCGATTTCGCGCCTGGCGGCGTCGCGCTGCCGCACCGGCACCGGGGCGGTGGCGTCCGCTGTTTGATCGCCGGCGCGCTCGACGTCACCGTGGGTGAGGCGCCCGCGCGGAGAGTGATGCCCGGCGGCGCCTGGTTCGAGAGCGGTCGCGAGCCCGTGTTCGCTGTCTCGTCGAAGGACGAGCCGACGAGCTTCGTCCGGGTCGCGATCCTGCCGCGGGAGATCCGCGGCCGAACCTCCATCATGTACGTGGACCCGAACGACGCCGAGCGCGGCCGACCGCGCACGTACACGGTGTACGTCGACGCGCCGATCGCGATTGCCTGATCAGCGTTCGTCGAGGACCGGCGTCGCGAGGCCCTCGGCCTGAGACCTATTCGGCCGAGACCGGGTCCATGATCGCGAGGCTGATGACCCCTACCGGCCGTGACGCTGGTAGGGGTTTTTTGTTCTCCCGCGGGCGACGGAGAGCGCAGCATGGCGGCCAGAGAAAGGAGAGGAACGGATGGAGAATCTCCTGATCGCCGTGATCGCCGGTCTGCTCATTCTCCTCGCGAGCGTCGCCTCCGTCGAGCTGGGCATCTCGGTGGCGCTGATCGAGATCAGCCTCGGCGTCATCGCCGGGAACTTTCTTGGGCTTTCCAGTCCGCCGTGGATGGATTTCCTCGCGTCGTTCGGCAGCATCCTCCTGACGTTTCTCGCTGGCGCCGAGGTGGACCCGCGGGTCATGCAAGAGAAGCTCAAGGAGAGCGCGCTGATCGGCGGCGTCTCATTCGCGGCGCCGTTCCTCGGGGCCTGGCTCTTCTGTGCGTGGGTTCTTGGCTGGTCCACGCCGTCGGCCCAGATCGCCGGGGTCGCGCTCTCCACGACATCGCTCGCCGTAGTTTACACCGTGCTCGTGGAGACCGGGCTGACGCTCACGCCGCTCGGCAAGCTGATCATGGCCTCGACCTTCGTCACCGACTTCGGCACCGCGCTGGCGCTGGCCCTCTTGTTCGTCCGACCGACGTGGTGGCTCGTGCCGTTTCTAGGCGTCTCCGTGCTCGTCATCTGGGTCATGGTCGCGCTCCAGCCGTGGTTCTTCTCACGCTATGGCGCGCGCGTGATCGAGCCGGAGATCAAGGGTGCTGTCGCGGCCCTGCTGGTGCTCATGTTCTTCGCGGAAAAGGCGCAGAGCCACGCCGTGCTCCCCGCTTTTGTGCTCGGGCTGGCCCTCGCGCGCATCTTCCACGAGCATCCCGAGCTGACGCGTCGGTTCCGGGTCGTGGCGTTCGCCCTCCTCACGCCGTTTTTCTTCCTCAAGGGCGGCATGAACGTCTCGCTGGCACTCGTCTGGACGAACTTCGGCCTGCTGGCGTTGCTCTTCGGTGTCAAGCAAGTGACGAAGTTTCTCGGAGTGTACCCGCTCGCCCGACGCTGGGTTCCCAGGGACGCCATGTTCACCACGCTCCTCATGTCCACGGGGCTGACCTTCGGGACGATCTCCTCGCTCTATGGTCTCAACGCCGGCATCCTCGACCGAGCGCAGTTCTCGGTTCTCGTCACGACGGTCGTCGCGAGCGCGGTCATCCCGACGATCGTCGCCCAGCGCTGGTTCTCGCCCGGGAAGGCACGCGAAGCCGCGCGCGGGCGCGCGGCGGCTGCGCCGAAGTGATCGGTCGGCGCCGGCGTTCGGCTCCCCGTCAGCGGGGAGGCGTCGGGGCCACTAAGTTAGAGCGCGCCCCAGCGGGCCTCGTGGTAGATCCGCCGCTGGTCCTCGGTCAGGAGGTCGCGCGTCCTGAGGTGTGTCAGCAGATGGACCAGTCGAACCTCGCTCCGAGCGCGCTCGACCTCGCCGACGGCCGCGCGCAAGGCCGCGTCGTCGGCCGCGCGCCCGGCGAACAAATGCCGGAGCTTCGCTTCGGCTTCGAGCAAACGCGCGCTCTTCGGCCTCGACTCGGCGAACATCGCGTGCACCAGCTCCCGCATCTTCGCTTCCTGGTCCGCGGTCAGCTTGAGCCGGTCCTTCAGTTCGAGCACGTGCAGCGGGCCGGGGTAGCCGTTCTGATCGGCCGCGAACGCCATGCCGTAGCCGCGGCCCTCGCCGACGACCTTCTCGAACTCGATCAGGCACGCCTGCGCCGCCTGATGCCCCTGCGCCTGACCGCCGCCGTGGTCGTGCTGGCCCCACGTGTCCCCCGCATGGGTGAAGAGTCCTGCGAGCGCCAGTGCGATCGTCCCAACCAGTCGTCGCATGATCCCCTCAGCCGAATCGCGCGAGGTACTTGGCGAGCGCGGTGGATTCGCGCTCGCGCAACTGCACCGCGATGCGGAGTTGTTCGAGGTACTGCTCGAGCGTCTTGCCGCCGAACTCGGGCCGGCGGGCTTCGAAAAAGGCGTGCACGTCGCGCTCCAGCTCGGGCGTGGCGAGACCGATGACGCCCTCGGCCAGGCGCCGGAGCCCGTGCTTCGGGTACCGCCGCTCCATCGTGTCCCAGTTCGCCTTGACGAACTCCCAGACGAGCTCGCGCCCGTAGACGGACATCAGCAGTGACCGCACCACGAACGGCGCGTCCTGGGTCCGGAACTCTCCGTTGATCGTGCGCGCCAGCGTCTGAGCGAGCAGCTCGCGTTGCCGGAAGGCGGCCAGGGCGTAGAGGTACCGCTGCTCCTCCTGCGGCGTGGACGCCGACCGGAACCGTTGCAGGAATTCGTCATAGCGCGGGGCGTCGCCCGCGTGGGCGAGCACGCTGATGAGGGCCGGGAGCACGTTGGGATCGACCGTGCCCGCCGTCCCCGCGTAGAGCTCGGCGGCACGCGCCTGCACGTCGGGGTCGTCGCCGAGCATCCCAAGGGCGCGCAGCAGATCGCCTCGGAGCTGGCGCGTCAGCTCGTCGTCCCCGGGCCGCACCGTCCAGCCCAGCGCCGCGAAGGCGCGCGCCGCGCGGGCGCGGACGAGCGCGGCGAGTTGCGGCCGGTGCCGGGGCTCGACGATGCGGTTCAGCGTGGCGAACGACGCGAGCAGGACCGCCCACACGTTCCGGTCACGCTCGTCGCGGAAGCGCGCGGTCAGTTCGAGGTAATCGGGAAGGGCCATGAGGCCCGCCACGGTGACGGCCCACGCGTCGTTCACGACGTTGAACCGCTCGATCGCGGCGATCTCGGGCAGGGCGTCCAGGAGGTGCCCGAGGA
>Ga0137373_10009071_pt1 | contig 10464 bp, 7 predicted proteins | sample SagtaG_5_FD_104912 | JGI IMG/M metagenome (GOLD analysis project Ga0137373, IMG submission 104912) | Vadose zone soil microbial communities from Sagehorn Ranch, Mendocino, California, USA - Sage1_R_80_16 metaG | ecosystem: Environmental > Terrestrial > Soil > Vadose zone | place: USA: California...
CTCGAAGCCGCGGACGCGAACCGCTCCGATCTCGCAGATCCGCGAGGAACCCGGGCGGAGCCCCGTGGTCTCGAGGTCGACGACGACGTAGGTGGCCGACTCGAGCGGGAGATCCGCGCCGAGCGGCGCTGCAAGCGCGACCGCATCCCCGCGCCAGGCGAGGCGGGCGTCGTCGCGCACGGTCTCGTCGAGCAGGCTCCGCGCGAGCGCTGTAGGCGTGCGGGCCAGGGCGAAGACCCGCCGGGCTGCCTCGTCGGCCGCAACCGGGCCTCGCCGCTCCTCGACGAGCTCGACAAGACGATCGGCCGCATCCAACCGCAGCTGCATGGCGACGGATCCTATACGAACATATGTTCCCGTCTAGGGCGAAAGGAGAGCCGGCGCCTGAGCACCCGGCTCTCCGAGGTGGAGCTACCGACCGAGAGGGAGGGTCGGAGTCGACGCTTCCTGCTTGGGCGTGATCGCGGGAACCACGGCAGCTGCATCGCCCTCAGCCGCGTCTTCGCTCGCCTGATCTGCCCACGAAGCATCGGCCCACGAGGCGTCCGCCCACGACGCGGTTGCCCACGAGGCGCTGCCCTGGACGACCGAGGCCCAGCTCGCCGCGTCGAAGCTCAGGTCACCGCCCGGACCGCTGCTGTTCACGTACTTGCGCAGCGCGAGGTTCGGATTCGGCGCGTAGCCGAGCATCGCGGCCGCGTAGGCGTCGACGCCGCCGACGCCCAGCGAGCCCCGAACGGCACTGGGAAGCGTCTTCGCCGTCAGCATCAACGCGCCCTTTACCTGATCCGGAGTCCAGCCGGGATGCCGCGCGAGGATCTGAGCAGCCGTCCCCGCAATGACCGGCGCCGCAAACGAGGTACCGGAGAGTTCCATGTACCCGGGGGCGACGACATGATCCGGCCTCTGCGCGACGAGGGTCGAGCCTGTCGGGACCGGACCGACCATGTAGCGGCCGGCCGCACCGATCTCGGGCTTCGAGAACCCGTCCTCGGTATAACCCCAAGCCGACCAGGGCGCCGCCGTGTCGTCGCTTCGGAAGATGCTCGTGCCGAGATCGACCGCACCGACGGTCATCACGAACGGATCGTTACCGGGCGCATAGAGAACGCCGCTCGGCCCCGCCGCGCTGCCGTAGTTCCCCGCCGCCGCGACGACGAAGACTCCGTTGAACCAGAGCCTCTCGACTGCCCGGTCGAGCGGGTCGTTGTAGAAGTGGTTCTTCGCGCCCGAGTGGAGCGAGAAGTTCGCCACGCGGATGTTGTACGTCGACTTGTTCGCGAGGATCCAGTCGCACGCTGCGATCACGTCGCTCGTGCGAGCGGTACCGGTGTCGTCCATCACGTCGAGCGACACGATCTTCGCGTTCGGCGCCGCGCCGGCATAACCGGGCGCAGACCCCGCCGCGATTCCCGCGACGAAGGTGCCGTGACCGCGTCCGTCGCCCGGCGAGTTCGGCGTCATGCTGCTGAGGTTCACCTGGGCGGCGACACGGTTGCCACCGTCGAAGTCCGCTCGATTCGCGTCGATACCGGAGTCGATCACCGCGATCGTCGGCGCTTGTGGCGCAGGACTGAGCGACGAGCCCCAGAGCCAGGCGTCGCCGGACACGTACGGCCAGAGCTGGCTGGAGTAGTTCGTCATCCCGCTCAGCCGCACCGTTGCATCAGGCGTGATCGTCAGGCCGGACTTCTTGGCGAGCGACGCGAGCTTGCCCGCGGTGATGTCGATCGCGATCGCGTCCGCTGATGCGAGCCGGCGCCGGAGGTCTGCCCCGAGGCCGCTGACACTGTCGAGCGCACCCGACGTTCCATCCTTGCTCTGGACGATCACGTGGATCTTCTTGCCGGGGTCCGTGTTCGCCTTCTCCAGGAGACCCGGGCTGATGAACGTTCCCTGTCCCTGGCTTTCACCGCCGTTATCGGCGCCCGCAGACAACGGAACGACGAGGGTCAGAGCTGCGAGCGCGGCCGTCGCGAAGCGACGTCCGCTGCGTCCACCTGATCCCCAGAGTGCATTCTTTCGCGATTCGCCGCGTGAGCCGCTACCCCAGAGGGCATTGGAGCGGACGCCTCGCTTCCAGCCTGTCGAGTCGCGCATCGTGATGTTCAGAACTCCTTTTCACCGCGTGAAGCACGCGGGCCGCAGTGCCACAGAAACCGAGGCTTTCGCCTTGCCGCGACGCAACGTAGGGGGCTGCGGGTGAGGCCGCCTCCCCCTCCGGGGGGAGCAGCCGCAGATCCCTCGAACGGGGGATCTGAGCGCTCGCGTCGCCGTCCCTACGAAGGGGATGAGTCGATGCAGAGACGGCCGTACGGTGCGAGCCAGAGATGCACTGTGGCCCGGGTGCGAGGCGCCCGAAAAGGGGATCTAAATACGGCGCGATCCACGTCTAGCGAAAGGCGAGCGACAGAACGCTCTGGGGGCGGCGCGGCGAGAATCGCGGCAACGCGCTCTGGGGCAGCGGCAAGCGACGGATGGTGCTGCTGGCTGTCGCCGCCCCGTACGTCACCGGTGTCACAGGTTTCTGGCAGAAGCCGGGTGGTGCCAAGGCCGCTCCCGCGCCCCAGGCGCCGACGATCGCGGTCATCGACTCCGGAGTCGACTCGGCGAATCCCATCTTCGGCGGCCGCGTCGTGAAGGAAGTGACGCTGACGTCCCTCAGCCCCAACGCAGCGGGCGACGGCCGCGGACACGGAACCTTCGTCGCGGGCCTCGCTGCCGGAATGGTCTCCAACTGGGGCGGCTCCTCGCCGACGTCCAAGATCGTCTCGCTGGACGTCCTGAACGACAAGGGCAAGGGCATGACGAGCGACGTCATCGCGGCCGCCGACTGGATCTACGAGCACAAGGCCGAATACGGCATCCGCGTCGCCAACTTCTCCCTTCACGCCGAAGGCGAGTCGAGCTTCCTCGAGGATCCCCTCGACAAGGCCGTTGAGCGGCTCTGGCTGAGCGGCGTCGTCGTCGTGGCCGCCTCGGGCAACTACGGCGAGGACGGCCAGCCGAGCGGCGTTCTCTATGCGCCGGCCAACGATCCGTTCGTGATAACCGTTGGCTCTGTCGACCTCCACGGGACGCAGGATCTCGGTGACGACTTCAACTCGCCGTGGTCGTCCTACGGCTCGACGCCCGACGGGTTCAGCAAGCCTGAGCTCGGCGCGCCCGGCCGCTACATGATCGGTGCCGTTCCGACCGCGGGCACGATGCCCACAGAGCGGCCGGACCGTGTCATCGGTCCGGGCTACATGTGGATGTCGGGCACGTCGTTTGCCGCTCCCGTCGTCGCCGGTGCGGCCGCCGACCTGCTGGCGATCCACCCCGGCTGGACGCCCGACCAGGTCAAGGGCGCGCTGATGGCCTCTGCGAGGGCGTTGCCCGCGGCGGCTCCCGGGAGTGTCGGAGTCGGCGAGGTGAAGCTCGACGCAGCGGCGTTGATCGCCGCTCCGCCGAATCCCAACCTGGCGCTCGAGCGGTTCCTCATGGCCGATCCGCTCGAAGGTTCGACGCTCGTCTTCGACGCGGCGAGCTGGGCCGAGGCCGCTCGTGACAGCGCGTCGTGGGACAGCGCCTCGTGGGCCGAGGCTTCGTGGAGCAACGCCAGCTGGGCGGAGGCTTCGTGGAGCGATGCCTCCTGGGCGACGGCATCGTGGGCGGAAGCCTCATGGGCCGACGCCAGCTGGGCGGACGGCGAGGACGGGACGCATTCGTGGCCCGACCTCTCCTGGCTCGACTGAGGCGCGCCCCGAGCTTCAGCCAAGCTTGACGCGCTCGCGGACCGTGCCTGCGCGTGGATGACGCGCCTCGATCCCGATCTCCGTACCGGCAGGCGCTTCGATCACCCACTCGAGCTTCGCAAGGTCGTTCGTCGACTCGTCGTTCGCCCACCACGTGGTCGAACGCTTCTCGACGCGTCCCTTCAACTGGCCGACCTCGGTCGTCATCTCGCCGCTGACCAGCCGCGCGCCGTCCGGTAGCTCGAGCTCGACCTCGAGGTCCCGCACCGCCTTGCGCTCGAGCGCCTTCTCGGTCACGCTCGTCGGCAGCCAGCCCGCGTTCTGCAGCACGAGCCGGACGAGGAACGAGGCCTCCCCCAGCTGCTCGACGTCGAGCGAGCGCACCTCGAGCAGCGGCGAGATCAGCGTGTGGAAGATCGCCCACTGCGTGTGCGGCGCGACCTCCTGCTCGAGCCGGTCGAACGGAACGTTGAACCAGTAGTTCACGATGTCCCAGCCGCCGAGCTCGACCTTGCCCAGCTCCGGGTGGTCGAACTCGTACCAGTCGACGTAGGCGTCCGGATAGTTCTTCTTCGCCCAGCGGATCAGCGAGAGGTCGTCCTCGACCGGATGCTCGCGGATCCAGTCGGTGAAGTGGTAGTCCTTGAGGCCGGCCTCGCGCTGCGGGCTCCAGAACTCGGTCGTCCACGAGAAGACGCCGAGGTGGTCGTACATCCAGTCGTGCGCGCCGCCCTTGATCGTCTGCTTCGGGTCGTACTTGAAGTCGTGGAAGACCGAGACCGCCGGGTAGCCGGTCAGCTCGGTTCCCCGCTCGCCGATGATCTTGTACGCCCTCAGGTCGGTTGTCGGGAACTCCTCGTCCGGCCGGCCGGCGTACGGCCGCAGATGCACGCCGCTGAACGTGTGGTACGCGATGTGGCCCGTGATGTTCGGCCGCTCGACGACGGCCTGCACCATCGCCCGCACCTCGGGTTCCGAGGTCGGATACGGACCCGCCCCGCGCTGTTCGTGCTCCGGCGCCCACTCGGCCGGGAAGTTCCGGTTCAGGTCGAGCCCCTCGACCGGCCACGGCACCTTGATCGTGACGCCGTCGTAATTGCGTATCCGCCCTTCCGCGAGCAGGCGGTAGAACGGCCCGTCGTCCGGGCCGTCGACCGGGTCGCGGCGAACGAGCAGGCTGCGCTCGTCGGGATGGGCGCGCCAGGCGCCGGTCGGGTCCTCGATCCGCATGTCGAGCACTCGGCCGTCGCCGTCGACGTCCTCGACCTGCAGGCCGTCCTCCGGCTCTTCACGCGGATACGGCCGCACGCTGGAGCGGATGAAGCGCCGCTCCTCGAGCCCGCGCTCCGCGCCGTCGGGATTGAGTCGCGGAATCAAGTAGAAGACGCGCGTGTCGAGCACGCGTGTGACCTGCTCCTCGTGCCCGTGCTGCGTCAGCAGGTGGTGGATCAGGTGGAGCGACGCCGTGCAGCCCGTCCACTCCATCGAGTGGATGTTCGCCTCGACCAGGAAGCCCGGCTTGTCGCCGTGCGCGCCACTCGCGGTGTTGGTGACGGTCACCAGCCAGATGTCACGGCCCTCGTATGAGGTGCCGATCGACTCGAGCGCACAGAGCTGAGGAGCCTCCTGCGCCCACGTGCGTAGCGTGTCGGTCAGCTCGTCGTACGCGTAGAAGTGGTCGTACGCGACCGGGCGCAAGTTCAGGGGGAAGTCAGCTCGGCGGCGAGCGGCAACGTGTCGTAGGGCTGATAGCCGAGGCGGGCGGCGATCTCTTCGCTCGACGGCTTCGTCCCTTCCGCGAAGAGCGCACGCAGGATCTCTCCGGTCTGCGGGCTGCGCCACCAATCCTCGCCGACCTGGTCGATCAGGTACGCGCGCAGCTGCGCGTGCCGGATCCAGGCACGCAGGTAGTCGGCGGAGTAGAAGCCTGCGTCCATGTCGGCGAGGTGTCCGTCGCGTGGATAGCGGACGCCGGTCGCCGCCGTCAACCGCTCTGCGTAGTCGTCGCTCGCCGTGCCGGCCTGCTCGAAGCTCGACCAGAAGTCGAGCTCGAACTGCAGCTTCGCGGTATAGCGCCGGAAGAGGAGCGCCTCGAGGAACACGGTCCCCTGGGCGTTCGTGCGGGCCTCCTCCTCGCCGAGGCCGAAGTGCTCCGCATGCCAGCCGGGCTCGCGCGTGATCGCCTCGCAGATGTACGAGTAGATCTCCGTCAGCGCGTGGTCGCGCGAGAGGCGGCGGAAGGTGTACGGGAGGTTCGGATCGACCCCGGCGTAGTGCAGGGCATGGCCGGCCTCGTGCATGAACGCCTGGTAGTCGTGGAGGCCGCCCTGTGCACGGGTGATCAGGTGCACGACCTGCGGCGGGTCCGACGCGATCACACAGGCGCGTGGAGACTTCTGCGGCCGGTCGTCGAGGTCCAGCCGGATGTTGCGGTCGGCCGCGAGGTCGAACCCGAGCGCCGCCAGCGTCGCGAGGCACACCTCGGTCGCGCGCTCCTTCGTGTAGGTCGCGTCGAGCGGCGAGAGCCGCCGGATGTAGCCCATGTGCGCGTACGAGGGCTGCGGCTCGCGCTCCGGCCCGAGCAGCCGCTCGAACCAGGTCTCGCGCAGCTCGAGGAACACGGTCTCGATCCGCTCGCTCCCCGCCCGCAAGACCGACTCCAGCTCGCGCAGCGAGATCTGCTTTTCCTCCTCGTTGCGCGCGACGGGATCGGGTTCCTCCGTCAGGTCCGCCTCGAGCTCCTCGTACGCGCGCAGCAACTCGAGCCGGGCCTCGTTGAACTCCGCCGACTTCTGGCGGTGGAGCTCGCCGAGCTCGTCGCGGTCGTGGTAATCCGGTAGCACCGCGAGCTGTGCGAGCGCCGAGCGGAGCGGAAGCTCCTCGCCCTTGAAGGTCACCCGCGCCGCGAGGATCGCGTTCTCGAGCTCGTCGTCCTTCTCGGCCAGCTCGGCGGCGACGAGCCCGCTCTCGCAGGTCTTGCGCAGTCGGTAGAGCCACTCGCGCTGCTCCCCGTCGGCGGCCTCCTCCTCGCGCCGGAGCGTCTCGAGCTGGTCCCGGCTGAACAGATCCGCGTAGCGCGCGACGATAGCGGCCTGCTCGGAGACCTCCTTCTCGCCGACGCGAACGGCGCGCCCTTCCTCCGAGCGCTCGTACAGGTAGCGCTGCAGCTGCTCCTCGAACTCCGCCGGGCTCCGGACCGCCGTCGTCGACATCGAGAGGACTCTATCCGGCCGTCCGCGCGGTGCGCGGCGCCAGCCCGGCGACCGTGGACGTCAGCTGCTCGATCGTGAACGGCTTCGGAATCACCGCGTCGCTCTCGACATCGTCGAGCCTGTCGGAGCCCGTGAGCATCGCGACCTTCACTTCCGGACGGTCGCGGCGGAGCTCCCGCAGGAACTCGACACCGTTGCCGGACCCGACGTGCACGTCGAGCACGACGACGTCGACGTCGTCGTGGGAGAGCTCATCGCGTGCCTGCGCGAGCGTCCCAGCCTCGCGAACGCGCCAGCCGTCCAGCTCGAGGTTGAGCCGGCACAGGAGTCGAATCGACGCATCGTCGTCGACGACGAGCACGGTGTGGCCGGGCGAATCCACGCCGGCCGGGAGTCTAGCCAGGGGGCCGTAACTCCATCCCTTGGGGACTCGTTTACTACTTGGAAATGAGAAGTGAGCCGTCACATTCCGAGAACGCCCTGGGCCGCGAGATGGAGCGGAGCCGGGGCCGCGTGCCGCGACCGACACCGCAGTTCCGCCGCCGCGCCTGGCTGCTCTTCCAGCGTGCGCTGGATCCCCTAGCTCCGCCTAGGCCATTGCGACGAAAGGGCTAACGCTTCCTGACCAAGACGCTGCGTTAGACGGTTGCGCGGGCAAAGCCCGCACAACCTTTAAGCGGCGTCGGCAAGCGACGCCTAGGCCATTGCGACGCAAGGGCTAACGCTTCCTGACCAAGACGCTGCGTTAGACGGTTGCGCGGGCAAAGCCCGCACAACATTTGAGCGGCGTCGGCAAGCGACGCCTTAGGCCCTTGCGGCGGCAGCGCTGAGGCGCCGGAGCGTCTCCTCCTTTCCGAGCAGCTCGAGGCTCTCGAACAGCCCCGGTGAGACCTTCGATCCCGTCACCGCGATGCGGATCGGCTCGAAGGCCTTGCGCGGCGAGAGCTCGAGGCGTTCGGCGAGACCGCGCAGCGCCGACTCGATCTCCGGTGCGGCGAACGGCTCGACCCGTGCGAGCTCGTCACGCGCGGCCGCGACGATCGGCGCGCGGCCGTCGAGCAGCGCCGGGTCGGGCTGGACGTCGCGGAAGAGGAAGCCGGCGAAGTCCGGAAACTGTCCGAAGCGCTCGATCTTCTCCCGCACGATCGGGACGGTGCGGCGCACGAGCTCCTCGTCCCAGTCGTGGCCGGTCTCGCGCAGGAAGCGCACGAGCTCGTCGGCGTACTCCTCCGGCGGCAGCGCGCGCAGGTAGACGCCGTTCATCCAATCGAGCTTCTCGTAGTCGAAGGTCGCCGGGCTCGGCACGACGCGTTCGACGTCGAAGCGCGCGACGAGCTCGTCGCGCGACATAATCGTCGTCTTGTCGTCGTAGCTCCAGCCGAGCAGCGCGAGGAAGTTCACGAGCGCCGGCGCGTAGTAGCCCTGGTGCCGGAAGTCGTCGACGGTCACCGACCCGTGCCGCTTGGAAAGGCTCTTGCCGTCGGCGCCGAGAACGTGCGACACGTGGGCGTACGTCGGCAGCTCACCGCCGACGGCCCGGATCAGGTTGATCTGCTTCGGCGTGTTGGAGATGTGGTCCTCGCCGCGGATCACGTGCGTGATCCCGTCCCACACGTCCTCCATCGGCGAGGCGAAGTTGTAGGTCGGGCGACCGTCGGAGCGGACGAGCACCAGGTCCTCGAGCTTTTCGTTGGGAAACTCGATGCGCCCGCGCACGGCGTCCTCCCACGCGGTCACGCCTTCGTCCGGCATGCGGAAGCGGATCGCGCCCTCGTCCTCGTAGGCCTTCCCCTCGTCGACGAGGCGCCTGGCGAGGTCGGCGCAGTCGTCGAGACGGTCGAGCTGGAAGGTGACGTCGCCGTCCCAGTCGAGCCCGAGCCAGCGGAGCGACTCCTGGATCTGCTCGGTCGCCTCCGCGACCTCACGGCTCGTGTCGGTGTTCTCGATGCGCAACCGGAACTCGCCGCCGTGATGGCGTGCGAAGAGCCAGTTGAAGAGCGCGGTGCGGACGTTCCCGATATGCAGGAACCCTGTCGGCGACGGCGCCATCCGAACACGGACAGACACGCCGTTAGGTTACTGAGGTGCTGTTCGGGGCTCACTGTTCGGGCGGGATCAAGAAGGCGCTCGACAATGCGGTCGGCATGAATGCCGATGTCGTCCAGCTGTTCGTGCAAAGCCCACGCACGTGGCGCTTTCCGAACCACGATCCGAAGGAGCTCGAGAAGTTTCGCGAGCGCCGCGACGAGCTGGGGATGGCGGCGCTCGTCCACAGCCTCTACCTCGTCAACCTCGCCGCGCCGGACAAGGCGATCTACAAGAAGAGCGTCGACACGATGCGCTCGACGATGGACGCGGCGTGCGCGATCGACGCCGACGGCGTCGTCTTCCACGTTGGCTCCCACCTCGGTGCAGGCCTCGAGGCCGGCCTGAAGCGCGTCGTCCCGGCGCTCGAGCAGGTGCTGGAACGCTGCAACGAGCGGACCTGGCTGCTGATGGAGAACTCCGCAGGCACGGGCGGCACGATCGGCCGTTCCGTCGACGAGCTGGCCGTGATCTTCGACGCACTCGGGCAGCACGAGCGGTTGGGGCTCTGCCTCGACTCCTGCCATTGGTACGCATCAGGCGTCGACGTCACCGACCGGGAGGGGCTCGACGCAGCGCTGAAGGACGTCGACCGGCGCATCGGCCTCGACCGGCTGCGCGCGCTGCACGCGAACGACTCGAAGACGCCGCTCGGCTCGAACCGCGACCGGCACGACAACATCGGCGACGGCTTCATGGGCGAAGGGCTCGGCGTCTTCCTCGCGCATCCGAGACTTCAGCGGCTTCCCGTCGTGCTGGAGGTCCCGGGTAAAGACGGTCGCGGCCCCAACGCGGACGAGATCAAGAAGCTGCGTGAGCTCCACTCCCGCTCGGCCTAAGGCGCCGCTTGACGGCGCCGCAATAGAGGGTCGTGTGAGCTTGGCTCACACGACCCGTCGTAAGTACCGCTGGAAGATTCTCTCCGCGGGCGTCTTCGCACAGGCGGCGTTCGCGGCGACGGGGCTCGGGCTGCCGGCGATCGCCCCCGCGATCCGCGACCACTACGAGCTGACGCTGCCGCAGACGGGCGTCGTGCTCGCGGCCGGGAACATCGGCGCGATCGTCACGCTGCTCTTGTGGGGCGTCGTCGCCGACCTCGTCGGCGAGCGCGTGGTGCTCGCCTTCGGCGAGGTTGCGACCGCGGGCGCACTCGTGTGGACCGCGTACGCGTCGTCTTTCGCGGAGCTGGTCGCCGCCCTCGCCGTCGGCGGAGCGCTCGGCACAGGCGTCAACGCCGCGAGCGGCCGGGCCGTCATGGCGTGGTTCGATGCGGACGAGCGCGGGCTGGCGCTCGGCATCAGGCGGATGGCGGTGCCGCTCGGCTGCGGCATCGCGGCAGTCGCGCTCCCGCTGTTGAACGAGCACATAAGCCTCCGAGCGGCGTTCTTCGGCCTCGCGGCCGGCTGCGTCGCAGCGGCGGTCGTTGCTGC
>Ga0137373_10009074_pt1 | contig 10463 bp, 10 predicted proteins | sample SagtaG_5_FD_104912 | JGI IMG/M metagenome (GOLD analysis project Ga0137373, IMG submission 104912) | Vadose zone soil microbial communities from Sagehorn Ranch, Mendocino, California, USA - Sage1_R_80_16 metaG | ecosystem: Environmental > Terrestrial > Soil > Vadose zone | place: USA...
CTTTCCATCTCATATGACGACGCCTTCCTTATCCTGGTGCGGTGGGCCTTGAGTTGCTCCGCCAGCCATTTGTGTTGGTCCATCGGTCACATTCCTTCGTCGTATTCCGTCATAGGAATGACGAGCGAAACCCAACCGATGTGATAAGGAGACCGGCTCCCGTGGAACACACGTGGGCAGGCCCCGTCACGATCGAAATCTGGATGTTCAGCATCCCGATTCAGCAAACATACCTGAAGGAGCGTAATCATGCAAGTACGTAGGAAGATAGCGGTAGCGGGGGCGACAGGCAGGGTCGGCCGCCATGTCGTCGAGGTGCTCAAGGCCGGCGGACACGACATCGTCGCGATGTCGCGGGAGAGCGGCGTGGACGTGGTCAGTGGGGACGGTCTGGCGCAGGCGCTCTCCGGCGTGGAGTGCATCATCGACGTGGCCAGCGGGCCATCGCCCGACCAGGCGGCCACACAGTTCTTCACCGCCGCGGCCCGGAACCTGCACAAGGCCGGCCAGCGGGCCGGCGTGCGGCGGATGGTCGTGGTGTCGATCATCGGGTGCGACCGGTTCACCGCGGGCTATAACGCGGCGAAGGTCGCCCACGAGCGGGCCATGCTGTCGGGCCCGCTCCCAGTACGTATCCTGCGCGCGGCGCAGTTCCACGAGTTCGTCGCGCAGCTGGTGGAGTGGGGCAGGCAGGGCCAGGTGAGCTACGTGCCGAAGATGCGCACACAGCTGGTTGCCGCCAGGAGTGTCGCCCAAGCGCTCGCCGACCTGGCCACCGCGCCCGAGGAGGCGCCCGCAGCGGGATCGGCCGGGGCACCGATCTTGGAGATCGCCGGTCCGCGGGAGGAAAGCCTTGTCGACATGGCGAAACTGCTCGCGGCCCGGCGCGGTAACCCGGCGCGGATTGAGGGCGTGAGCGACCCGGCCGACCCGGACCGCGAGCTCTATGAGAATGGTGCCCTGCTGCCCGGCCCGGACGCCATCCTGGCCGGCCCAACGTTCGAGGAGTGGCTCGACTCCGCCTCCTGACGTGCCGCAGCAGTTGACCGTGAAGCGTCAGTGGCGGCTCGTCGAGCAGGAGCCCGACGTACCGGACGAGGCCCGCCCGGCACGACGACGAACCGGCGCTTGCCGCCTTGATCATCGAGATCGCCTGGATCAACGTCTGGAACCGCTCAACATCGCGTATGATCGGCAAGCACTTCATCGATGACGCGTCGGGCCTCTCCTGCTTTTAAGGAATTGGTGTTGATGTATTCGGCAAGGGTAATCAGGCCCTTCCACAGCGCCCAGCCACGACCACGCGCCCAGGTTGCGCCATCGACCGGAAGCGCTGAGCAGAACGCTTCCCGGCTTTCCCCTGACAAGAGCGTCCACGCAATCGTCACATCGCAGGCGGGATCGCCCACGCCCGAACACCCGAAGTCGATGACCGCACTTAACTGACCGTTTTTGACCAGCAGGTTTCCAGCAGCAACGTCCCCGTGGAGCCAGACGGGTGAGCCGCGCGACGGCGGCGCGAGGGCCGCTTCCCACACCGCAGTCGCTGCGTTGGTATCAATCTTGCCGTCGAGGGCTGCAATCGCTTGCCGAGTTTCTCCGTCATAAATGGTCAGCGGCCCGCCGCGAAAAAAGTTGTGCGACCCTGGCCGCGGCCCACCGGCGGCATCGATCCGTTGAAGGGCGACGAGGAATCGAGCCAACGTGGTCGCAAATTGATGGAGATCGGCGATACGCTCGATCGTCGCGATCTCGCCGTCGAGCCAGCGGTAGACGGACCAATGCCAGGGGTAGCCCTCGGCGGGCATCCCCATCGCGAGCGGGACAGGGATGGGAAGCGGCAGCAGCGGCGCAAGTCTTGGCAACCAGCGGTGCTCCTTTTCCACTTGTAGGGAATATGCCGCGGGCTCGGTAACCGCACTGTCATGTGCTCGCCAAGATGAAAGGTCCTGTTGTCCCACCCGCCGAACTCAACTGGCTTGATGGGAAGGTCTGCCCACTGCGGAAATTGCGTGGTGACCAACCGGCGCACGAGAGATGCGTCGATATGAACCTTATCGGCATGCGTCTTTCCAGTGGACACGAGCATCTCCCTTCTCGCTAGACCCGCCGCACGACGTGCAGCAGGTACTCCTTGCGGTTGAGCGGGTTGTGGTCGGACCGCGGCCGGGTCGGGATCGTGCCGCGGACCGGTTGGTAGCGGTCGAAGGCCGATTCCAGCACACCTTCGCCGCGGGTCAGCGCCGGCAGCTGTTGCTGCAGCTCGTGCACCCGAGCCGCCGGAATCTCACCCTCCAGCAGGCACGACGAACCCCGCATTGCCGGTATTTGCGGAACGGCACGCAGCTGTGCCAGTACGGGCAATATCCGTCCGAAAGTGTCTGCGGGGACCTCGAGGTGGAAGCGGTGCATCGGCTCGTACACCCTGGTACCGGCCTGCCCTAGCGCGCTCATCAAGACCAGCGGCGTCAGGTTACGGAAGTCTCCAGCAGTGCTCGACACGCTACTGTAGCCGGAATGCGTCATGGTGACCGTGCAGTCGGTGACCTGCCATCCGTAGATGCCTTGCTGCAGCGTTTCGTGCACCGTTTCCTCGACTGCTTTAAAGAACGCGAGTGGCATCGTCCCATGGATCTCGACCTCCAGCCGGAATGCCACGCCGGTGTTGATCGGAGCCGGCTCGATGCGCAACCCGACAGTGGCGAGGAACGGATTAGGCGCCTTGCCGATGATCTCGACGGCTGCGCCGCTGCCGATCGGCCGTTCGATGCAGATCGTCGTCGTCTCGCGGAAGTCGACGTCGATGTCGAAGTCGGTTGCCAGCGTTTCCTGGATGACCTCTTTCTGCACTTCACCGTAGAGCGAGAGGAACAGCTCTTGCCGGATGTCGTCCTGCCGTAGGTTGATCAGCGGGTCCTGCTCAGCGAGCTGGGCGAGCGCAACGTGGAGCGCACCTCTGTCGGCGGGGCGGCGTGGAACAATGATCGTTTCCAGTGTCGGCGGGGCGAAATAATGGCGCTCCGCGGTCGTTCGCGATATGCCGATCGCGTCGCCGATCTGGACATCGTCGAGGCCCCAGAGCTTTCCAATCTGCCGTGCGGCGACCGACGCACGCCGGACGGCCGAGCCGCGCTCGAAAACACTGATCGCGGTAACCCTTCCCTCGTTATCCCGGCCGAATTGCAACCGATCCCGCACGCGTACTGTTCCCGAGAACATACGAACATAGCCGATCTTCTCCCCGGCCGAACCGCGTTCGATCTTGAACACGGTGCCCGAAACCGGGCCATCCGGATCGCCTTCGGCCCGGGTACCCTCTGAGTGTAGCAACTCTTTGACGCCGGCGATCAGCGAATCCACGCCCGCTCCGGTGATTGCCGAGCCGAAGAACACCGGATGCACCAACGCCTGCTTGGTCTGCGCCGCAAGCTTGCTGCGGAGTTGGCAGTACGAGACGGTCGTCTCGTCGTTGACGTACGCGGCAAGAAGCGCATCGTCGTGGTCAGCAAGGAGATCAACCAGCCTGGCAGTAAAATCAGCGTCGGCGGCGCCGTATGGCGTATAAAGAGCGCTGCGGGTGCCCAGCCCGCTGGTCGATCCCATCGGGATAATTGCCGGGGTCAGTTTCTCGGAAATGCTCTGCAGCACGCGTTCATAGTGCGCGCCACGGCGGTCGATCTTGTTTATGAACATGAGCGTGGGAATGTGCAGCCGCTGCAGCGCCCGCATCAACACGCGGGTCTGAACCTGCACGCCCTCCACGGCGGAGATCACCAGCACGGCGCCGTCGAGCACGCTCAACACCCGTTCCACCTCGGCGATGAAATCCGGGTGGCCGGGCGTGTCGATCAGGTTGACCGTGACGTCAGCGATGACGAAGGACACGACAGCAGACTTAATCGTAATGCCGCGTTGCCGTTCCAGCGCCAGGGAATCGGTCTGGGTGCTGCCGTCATCGACGCTGCCGATCTCGTCGATGACACCGGCGGTGAAGAGCAGCCGCTCGGTCAGGCTCGTCTTACCGGCGTCTACATGCGCCAGGATGCCTATGTTTAAAGAGTTCATATGACGAAGCTTTCTCTTGTGATTTAGATATAAAACAGGCCCATTCACTCGCCTTAATCCGGTCTTATATTTTTAGTTGCATGTTGTATAAATTCGCATAGGTACTATCCAATGCAATTAAATCTTCATGCGTTCCCTGTTCATCAATCCCGTTATCAGTTAATACAACAATTCTTTGTGCATTTCTGACTGTTGACAAACGATGGGCTATGACAAGTGTTGTGCGGTTGTCGGTTAACTTCTCCAATGAATCTTGAACGGCCTTTTCACTTTCATTATCCAGAGCGCTCGTCGCTTCATCAAAAATGATAACAGGTGGATTTTTTAAGAAAACGCGCGCAATACTCAACCTTTGCTTTTGCCCCCCTGATAATTTTACGCCACGTTGACCAATATCCGTATCATACTCATCCGGTAACCCCATGATAAAATCATGGGCATTCGCCTTTTTGGCTGCCTCAACGATTTCTTCCCTACTTGCATCGAGTTTACCGTAGCGGATATTGTCTAAGACTGTCCCGGCAAACAAATAGACATCTTGCTGGACAACGCCTATATTCCTTCTTAATGAGCGTAAGCTAATATCTTTGATATTCTTACCATCGAGCAGTATTTTTCCCTCGTTTACTTCATAAAAGCGAGGAATTAAAGAACATAGGGTTGTTTTACCGACGCCTGAGATCCCCACTAAGGCAACATATTCGCCAGCTTTTATATCCAGAGAGATGTTCTTTAGGACATGATCATAGTCTTCTTTATACTTGAAGCTTACATCTTTAAATTCCACATTCCCCTGAACATGCGTAAGTTCAATCGCATCTGCTGAGTCTTGGATATCCGGTTCCACCTCCATAATGTCCATAAACCGGTCAAACCCAGTAATGCCTTCCTGATATAGCCTCGCAAAGTTAACAAATCTCTGAATTGGCTCGATGAGGGTGCCGATGTATAACAAATAGGTTACCAAATCGGTTAAATCCAAAGAAATATTTACAATAGCAACGCCGCCAAAGACGATCACCACGATGGTCATGAGTTGCGTAAAGGCAACCATCCCCTCATAAAAGTATGTCTCACTCCTATAACCGTCTCGCCTGCTCTCAACAAAACGGTTATTCGCATAGGCAAACTTCTTTTTTTCTATTGTCTCGTTGGTAAACGACTGTACCACTCTGATGCCTGCCAACGTATCTTCAACTTGTGCATTGATATCACCAATTCTATCCTTGCTTGCTCTTAGCGCAATATTCATTTTCTTATTGAAATACATGGCATAAACAGTCATGATGGGAAAGAAGAGAAATACGATTAAAGTAAGCTCGACGTTGATAGTGATCAAGATGATAAAAGCACCAACGAACTTCAGTAACCCGATGGCAATATCTTCAGGCCCATGATGATACAACTCGCTAACCGACTCCAAATCATTGGTGATGCGGGTCATCAACTGACCTGTTTTTTGTTGATCGTAAAAACTAAACGACAGCTTTTGATAGTGCTCGAATAAATCACGGCGCATAGCGCTTTCCATGATGGTTCCCATCATGTGCCCTCGATAGTCAACAAATGTGTTGCACAAAGCATGAACGACAACCAAAGCGAGCATAACCGCGCCCACTGTATAAATTTGAACTAGCGCATTGGGTGCATTTCCTTCTAAGACATTTCTGGTGATGTATCTCGCACATAGGGGGAGTATCAACGTAATTGCCGAAACAATAAACGCACATACTAGGTCCGCAACAAGCAATCCTAGATATGGTTTGTAATAAGACAAGAATTTCTTACTTCGAGAATTCACAACATTTCCCCTCAAACAGACGCGGTAGATTCGCTCGCGAAACGACTGTGAAAGTACCTGTGCATCAGATTCAGTCATGTTTGGCCTATCCTTGTTCAAGTCAGAGCGATTCTCATGGAACGCAAAACGACCGCAGGCATCCCTGCGGCCGTACGAACGACGGCCACGGGGCTGATCTTCCCGTGGCCGTAAAACGCGGCGGCCACGGGGTTGACACGCACCCGTGGCCGCTTCGATTGTCTATATGCGCTGCGAGAGGAACATCAACGGATAAAACGGATCAAGCGAACGGAACAGATGGTTGTACCACCCATCGATTCATCGCGCATCCGTATCAATCCAGCAGAGCCGCGGCGGTAGTTGAACTACGAGCCGCGAAGGAGTGGATCAACCACGTTCGTCGCCGCAAGCGATTGAGTTGTCGGTCACCAGGCGCACTTACAGCAGGCGCTCACCCGAGATGGTGAGAAGCCCAAAATTGTAAGCTGGTGCTGTCATGGTGTTCCGTCTCCTTGGTTATGCGTTACTGTTGCCACGAGTGTACCACGGCCCGGCCGCGAGATCAAGTACGCCGAAAGACGGAAATTTCGCATACGTCGCTAGAGCGCGCTTGCCGACTTGGAGAAGATCAGGCGCGCCGGATTGGGCGGGAGGAGGGTGGTCTCGAGCGGCGGAAGCTGCTGGGCTTTTTTAAGCAGTTGATGAGGGTACTGCGGGCCACACCGAAGGTGCGTTCCAATCTACGCAAACTACTGGGTTCTTGGTAGGCGGGCAGGATTTCTGTTTTCCGTTCGGCAGGATAGGCGGCACTACCAGGAGCGGTATCGCGCGTGAGCCGCCTGCTCAGATTCGGATACGCGCATGAGGGCACAGACGCATTCCTCTCCTTCAGGAGTACGGGTTGAAACATTCCGCTGGTCTTCGCATTGCGGCATGCGGATCGCGCAGTGCAACGCTCGCCCACCCCGATCCTGCGCCTGCGTCTCTGCAGCTAGCAGTTCGCGATGGTACAGCACGCGCGCGAAACTTGCGCCGTGTCCGCGCGTCAGGGATGTTGAAGGCCTGCTCCGGAAGCGTCGTGTGCGCCGTTTCCAGGAGGCCTGCGGCGCGCGGGTTGTCGGCCGCCGCGGTCGATCGTCGCCCAGACAACGTGTAACCAATCCTAAGCGCAGAAACCAGCATGGCATGCGCCCAGAAGGACAAGGGAGCACGTTTATACTACGGGCAACCGTGCGTGAATGAATCGAGTACAACTGGCATGATCAGAAATTATTCATCCGTATATCCCATTCCCTTTGGCAGCTCGAAACGATGCAGGCGATTGAACGCGATTTCGAAAACATCCGCCTGGCATGGGAGTGGTCAACGAAGAATGGGCAGGTGACACAGCTCCACACGATGCTCAACGGTCTGTATCTGTTTGGGTTTTTAGGCAGCCGCTACCGTGAAACGATCACGATATTTCAACAAACGCTTGACCAGTCGGTTGCGGACGGCCCACTGCTCGGCCGGCTGCTGCCGCGCCGCTGGGGGCTATCTGCATTGGTGGAATCAGGCAGACTATCAAGAGGCACTCACGAGTATTGAGCAGGCGCTGACGATTGCACGTGCGGAAAACAACCAGTTTGAGATTGCGTTCTGTCATCGCGTTTCGCGCTTCAGCAGATGCAGGAGCGGAAGCATCGCACCAACAGCTCCTTACTGCCCGTGAAGGTGAAATTCTCGGCCTGATGGCCGCAGGAATGACCAATCCCCAAATCGCCGCGCAGCTGGTGATCGGTGCGGGCACGGTGAAGACCCACACCCTCACTATCTACCGCAAGCTGGAGGTCGCCAACCGCACCCAGGCGATCGTCCGCGCTCAGAAATTAGGATTACTGCGCGCCTGACCCACACAAATCTACCAGCGAATCTACCATTTGGGAGATACCCCGCGCAGCGGCGAACTGCTATTCTGAACACGTCGGCAAGAATAAGAAAGGAGTGTTCAATGAAGATCTAGCGTTCGCTGCGGTTGGTTTTGCCTGGTTCAGTCTGCTCACATTGCCCTCATTTTCGGGGATGCTGCGTTCGTAGGACGCGCACGCTTATAAGGAGAAAACGCATGCCACTGTTTATGGATACGCACACACATATCGAAGGGCTCACCGCGGATGCGGTTGCCCAGGCTCACGAAGCCGACCTGAAGACGCAGGCGAAGTACGGCGTCAAATACCTGCGCTACTGGTTCGACGAGGATGCCGGCAAGGTCTTTTGCCTGGTCGAAGCGCCGAATAAAGAAGCTGCGATTGCCGTTCATCGCGAAGCCCATGGTTTGGTTGCCGATGAGCTGGTTGAGGTCAAAGAGGGCTCGTAGTCGAATTGAGTGCCTGATAAAGGCGGGAGGTGTGGGGCGGGCGAAGCCCGCCCCACACCTCCCACCCATCTGAGCTATACGGATAGACATCAAGAGGAGATCGTCCATGAAGAACAAACAACTGGTACTGATCGGTCTGGTTGCCCTATTGCTGATCGTGTTGACCTCGGTCGCCTTGGCGAGTTCCAACAACCCGAAGCCGGCGACGACCCTTGCCGAGACGGTTCGCCAAGCCACCGCGCAGTTCAAGGATGTGCACACGGCGGAGGGCGCCGGCTATGCGCTGCTGCACGGCTGCGTCAGCGGGCCGCAAGAAGGCGCGATGGGCATCCACCTATGAGTGGCTCTGGGCCATCTCGTGCTGCGCCGCACTGTGCGCGGGCCGTGTATCGATCCCGAGGCTCAACACGCTGACACTGAGCCCGCCGACCATCATGAGCACAAAGATGTTTCTGAACAGTTCAACGGTATCCGGCTCCGAGCCGAGCAGCGCGAATGTCAATGATACGCCCAGCACGGTGCCAAATTGGCGGATCGCCTGGTTCACGCCACTGCCCACCGCCAGCTTTTGTTGCGGCACATGCTGGACGGCAGCGCTACTGAGCACCGGAAGCACCAGTGCCACACCGATACCGGTGACGAGCGTCGCCGGGAGCCAGACGGCGAGGAATTGTGGCGTCACATGGACGAACAGGGTCAGGATTAGCGCACCTGCGGTATAGAACAGCCCGCCTGGCACGAGCAACACGCGATGTCCGCGCACCGCCGCAATCCGGCCGGCCAGCGGCGCGAACATGACCACCATGAGCGGTCCGGGCATCGTGGCCAACCCGGCTTGCACCAGCGAGTACCCCCACACGTGCGTGAGGAACAAGATTGAACCAAAAAACATGGCGGTGAACGCCACGCTGAAGAGGAACATCGCCGCATTTGCGCGACGAAACGTACGATCGCGGAACAACGTCAGGTCCAGCGCAGGCGATGCCACCCGCGACGACCGCGCGATGAACGCACTCAGTATGACAAGCCCAATCAGCAGCGCCCCCCAAATCGACACGTTGCTCCATCCCCACGCTTGACTCTGGACGATGCCGAATGCGAGCAGTGCCGCTCCCACAATCAGCAGGAGAATGCCAAGCGCGTCCGGGAATGTTCCGCTCGACTCATCCCGTGACTCGCGGATAATCGTCCGCCCAACCAGCACGGCAGCCAGGCCAACCGGCAGGTTGAGGAAGAAAACGCCCGGCCAGCCGAAGCTCTGGACAATCACCGAGCCGATCGGCGGACCGGCAACCACTGCGAGCGCGCCCACCGCCCCCCACAACGTCACCGCGATGGCGCGCTGCTCCTGTGGAAAGGCGGCCAGCGTCAGGGCCAGCGAGGCTGGCGTCAACATCGCTCCACCAATGGCCTGGACCACGCGTGCGGCGATCAGCCACGCGGGCGCGGCGGCCAGCCCGCACAATACTGAAGCCGCCGTAAACACGGTCGCTCCCGCAAGAAACACCTTTTTCCGGCCAACCAGATCGGCGAACCGTCCCATTGGAACCAACAGTGCGCCGTACACAATCGTGTAGGCGTTCAAAACCCAAGAGAGCTGGCCATTCGAGACGGCGCTAAAACTACGCTGGATCGCCGGAAACGCAACGAACAGCACCAACGCATCGAGCAGCACCGCGAAGACGGCCAGGCTCGTGACACCCAGAATTGCCCATCGTGAGACGTTCTTTGCGAGGATCATGGTTGCTACCTCCAATATACGTGCATATACACGTTTATAAGGAGTATATACACATATCTTCGGTTTGTCAATACCCTACCGTCCACAACCCAAGGCTCACCAGACACGGGCGGCGGCGAATGCCCGCTGGAACTTGGTTCGATCTCCTGTATGTAGCATTGCTTAGTACAGGCTATCGCAAGTCCGATTCGGATTTCACAAGTTCCCATAAAAACCGAAAGTTCCCGAGGAACTTTCGGTTTTTATGGGAACTCCGAACGCACTTTCGCCAGCACTTAGGCCTTCGCCTTAGCAAGCGCTAAGGCTACTTCGCGCCTGCTGGGCAGCCCAATTCCGGCGACTGCTCCCACCAATGACAGGGCGGCGGAAACGCCGATCGCCGGGGCGAACCCAGCGCTGAACGCCTGGGCGGAGCTGAAGCTGCCGGTCGTGGCGAACACCGCAGCGAGGATCGCGACCCCGAACGCCCCACCAAGCTGGCGCAGCATGTTGAACGCGCC
>Ga0137373_10009077_pt1 | contig 10460 bp, 8 predicted proteins | sample SagtaG_5_FD_104912 | JGI IMG/M metagenome (GOLD analysis project Ga0137373, IMG submission 104912) | Vadose zone soil microbial communities from Sagehorn Ranch, Mendocino, California, USA - Sage1_R_80_16 metaG | ecosystem: Environmental > Terrestrial > Soil > Vadose zone | place: USA: California...
CGCGCCGCTGCACGACCCGGAGACGATGGAAACGAATGTTCCCGGCGTGTTCATCGCCGGGACTGCGGTTGCCGGAACGCCGCCGCGCAAAGTGAGCGTGATCGTGGAGACGTGTCACGTGCACGTACCGCGGATCGTGGCGGCGATCACCGGCCGTCGGGTAGCGCTCCCCGATGGCGCCCTGGACGATTAGGGGGTCAGAGCTGTACTTGTGACTTTTCTCCCATTCGTAGACAGACAGCGATCGATGCTCTCTCGAAGTCTCAAATCATGCTGCAGCTCGCGATCGCAGCGATGAACCAACCGCGATACGTATCCTGCACAGCGCAGCCGGAGACCAGCCGCGATTTCGGCGCTTGTCAGCTGCCCTTCGTACCACGCGATCCACGCCGCGACCATGCGTGGAGTGCCGCCGCGTCCACAGCGAAGCCATGCTTCTTGGATCGAAAATGCATCCGCGACGGAACGGATGACGTCCGCCATGGTCGTGGCTGGGATGAGTCGCTGCGGACGTGGGTGAGCATCCGCACGTAGCTTGAGGTCCACTCGATCACGAACTGTTTCCATCCATCCCTCACTTCCGAGGTAGATCTGGCCGACAAGGTCGTTCCACGGCGATTCCTGGAATCCGATCGCTTCGCTGACGAACTGACGATACGCTGCGCGAGCGAGCTCTCGTTCTGATCCGAATGGCACCAGCGCATCATCGACGGCGAGCCAATCCGGCGCCGGAGCTGCGCCAATGAGGGCTCGATGGCTAATCCAGACGTAATACTCCGGCCGTGACACCATGCCCGCCCTCACCGGATTGAGAACGACGTAACGGAGCACCTCCAGGGAATACGGCCCCTTTTCAATCAGGCGCATGTCAGGGCGACCCTGGAGCAGGTGCCCTACCCGGCCATGCTGTCGATTGAATGCCTGCGCGTACTTCCCGTCGAGCCACTGCATCCCTCGCGACAGCGTTTCCGACGTGAGCTGAACGACGAAGTGAAAATGATTCGACATCAGCACGTACGCGGTAAGAATCCACTCGAACCGCTTTACGGCGACGCCGAGAAGGTTCAGGAAAAACTCGCGATCGCCGTCGTCGTAAAAAATGCTCTGACGGGCATTGCCGCGGCTGGTGACGTGGTGCAGCGATCCGGGATACTCGAGTCGAAGAGGTCTTGACATCGCGCCACCGAGGCTACCTCGGCGACGCGCCCTTTCAATCGCTGTCTACCGGTCGTAGAAAAATCACAAGTAGAGCTCTGACCCCATCACAATTTCACCATCACAATTTCAAAATGAGTTTGGTCATGTCGTGCTGATTGCCGTCGGGATCGGTGCCGTAGCCCGGCTGCACGAAGGATTTGAATCCGAGGTTCTCCAGCGTTTTGACCGCGTCGGCTTCGAGATCGGAAATCAGCATGCAATTGACGTGGCGCAGGCCGCGCCCGCGCGCGATGTCGATCAGAAGATTGACAAGCGTGGTACCGAGTCCCCGGCCGCGAAACTGCGGATTGAGCATCCATTTGATTCGTCCCACCAGCCGCAGCGGACCGCCGAGGCGATGCAGGGTCGCGTCGGCGACGATCTCCTGGCCGTTCAGCGCGAGCAACGGGAAGACTTTTCCGTAATCGATGTTGCGTCCCCACGATTCAATCAGCGCGCGACTGTCGACGTGGTCCCAGGCGAAACGTTTGTAGTCGTTCGGGAGTCGATGAAAAAAATCGTAGAGCGCGTCGACGTCATTCGCCGCGAACGGACGAATCAGAACGCGCGTGCCGTCGCGGAGAACAGCTTCCTGTGGGTATCGGTGCGGCATGCTTCTAGCGTTTCGCGATCGCGCGATAGCTTTCGTCGATCCACGCTTCGATCAGCTCGAGCGGCGGTTTTGATTTGGGATTCAGATGCGCGGTCACCCAGCCGTGCTTGCCCAGGCCGTAGTGCGTCGGCTCGGCGAATGGAAGGTCATGCGCCATGTCGCGGGATTGCGGCAGCTTCGTCGAGATGCTCACCTCGCCGTCTGTGAGCCCCATGAAAACGAACGCTTTCCCCTTCACCTTGATCGCCGTCTCGCCCCACGGATGATCCTCGGTCGCCCCGGGATAGCGGAGCGCCCGCTTGCGCAATCGTTCGTGAATCTGTTTTGCGGTCATGTCAGCAGAGCGAATCCGATCATCTTATACAGCAGTCGCGCGCCGACGTTCGCATCCCACTCCGATTCTCCCGGCGCGACCTCGCAGAGATCGAGCCCCACAATGCGCTTCTTCGCGCGGCGAATCGCGCGCAGCAGTCCGATCGCTTCGTTCCACGACAAGCCGCCGGGCACCGGTGTTCCCGTTCCGGGACAGAGCGTCGGATCGAGACCATCGATGTCCCACGACAGATATACATCGGCAGGCAACTCGGAGACGATTTCATCCGCGAGCTCGGCGAATGTCGCGCCGCTCTCTTTTCGCGCTGCGAGCTGGTCATCGAAAAAAGTTCGAATGCGGCCGTTCGACTTTTCGATCCGTTGCATTTCCGATATGCCGACATCACGCACACCAACTTGCACCAATTTTGGAATGTGCGTTTTCGTGATCACATTGTGAAAAATCGACGCGTGCGAATACGTGAAGCCTTCGTATGCATCGCGAAGATCGGCGTGAGCATCGAGATGGAGAATGCCCATCGTCGGATAGCGTTCTGCATATGCGCGGATCGCACCGAACGGCACGGAATGATCGCCGCCCAGGACCACGGGCATTTTGCCGGCGTGGAGGAGAGCGCGCGCCTCGTCGTAAACCCACTGGTTGACCGCTTCGCTGATTTTGTTCACATTCCGAACGTGTTTTCTGCCTAACTTTTTCGCCTTCGCGTTCCAGCTCACGATTTTTCGCGGGATGTCGAGCATCGCGATGCCCGCTTCATACGGACGGCCGGTCTCGTGATCGAAGAGATCGACCTGCTTCGATGCTTCGAACACCGCCGCCGGTCCACGCGAAGTTCCGCCGCCGTACGAGGTCGTCGCTTCAAACGGGACGGGAATGATGACCACCTTCGCTTCGTCGGGCGTGAAGGGCAGGCCGTAGATCCCTGAATGCTCTGAGGCGGCTGCGTCAGGATCGAAACGTTGTCGGTTGTCGGTCGTCGGTTGTCGGGCCACGGCGAACGGCCAACTAATCCAGGTCCATCGGATTGATCAGTGGCTTATCCGATTTATCCGCGCGCTGCATCGCTTCCTTGAATTTTTCCTCGAGGATGCGCGCGCGGTCCTTCTGACTCTCGAGCTGCTTCTCGAAGCGCTTCTCCATCTCGCTTTTCTGCGTTTCGAGGTTGGAGACCATCGATTCGAGCGAGAGGCCGGACTTCGTCTCTTTCGCTTTGTGCAGAAGGATCTCGCCGCTGACGCGATCGATGACGATCAGCGCTTCACAGCAGGGGCATTGGATCTCGAAGTTCTTCGCCATGGCGCCACCTCATTCTAACGCCTGCGTGAGGTCGGCGATGAGGTCGTCCTTGTGCTCCAGTCCGATGGACAGCCGCAGCAGGCTCGGCGGCGTTCGGGAGGCAGGACCTTCGCTCGATGCGCGATGTTCGATCAGACTCTCGACTCCGCCGAGTGACGTGGCGCGGGTGAACACTTTCGTTTTCGCGGCGACGGCTAGCGCCTCCTCCCGCCCCCCCTTCATGCGGAAGGACAACATGCCTCCGAAATCCGCCATCTGTTTTGTCGCGATTGCGTGGCCCGGATGGGAGGGCAGTCCCGGGTAATGCACGACTTCGACGCGTGGCTGTCTCGCCAAAAATTCGGCGATGGCGCCCGCGTTCTCGCAATGAAGGCGCATTCGCGGAGCCAGCGTTCGGATGCCACGTAGCACCAGCCACGAATTGAATGGTGATGCGACACCTCCGACGATCGTGCGCACGTGGTCCGTTTTCTCGAACAGCTCATCGCGACGCCGGAACGCCAGTGAGCCGCCCTGAACATCGCTGTGGCCGCCAAGGTATTTGGTGGTGGAGTGCATGACGACGTCGGCGCCGAGCTCGATCGGCCGTTGCAGCGCAGGCGTGGCGAACGTGCTGTCCACGATCAACAACGCATCGCCGTCGTGGGCGATCGACGCGATGGCAACGATGTCGGTGATCTTCATCAGCGGATTCGACGGCGACTCGCACCATAACGCCCGCGTACCCGGTCGCATCGCCTTGCGCACGGCGTCGAGGTCGTCCATCGAAGTGAAGCCGTGTGTCAGTCCCCATCTGGGGAAAAAATCGGACGCCAGAACGCGCACGGCGTAGTAGCCGTCGTCGGGCAGCAGCACGTGAGCCCCCGACGGCAGCGATTGAAACAGAGCTGCGGCCGCCGCCATCCCTGACCCGAAGGCCAGCGCCGCCTCCGCGGAATCGATCGCCGCGAGCGCCGCCTCGAGCCGCGTCTGCGTCGGATTGTGATCGCGAATGTAGCTGTAGCCATGCGACGGCTGGCCGTCAGATGCATTGCGCTCGAACGTCGTTGAGAGGTGAATCGGCGGCGAGATCGCGCCGGTAGCCTCGTCAGGATTTGCGCCGGAGTGGACGGCTTTCGTCTCGAAACGCATTTCTAGAGCATATCTGTTGCTGCGTTGCTCGGTTGCTGGGTTCGGGATACTCAGCAACTCAGCAACCGAGTAACCTAGCAACCCTGTGGGCAGAATCCACCTCGGCTCCATCCTCGGCACGAGCATCGATCTCGATTTCAGCTTCATCATCCTGGTGGCCTTCTGGGTGATGAGTTACGTCCAGAGCGCCGGCATGAAGTACGCGCTGCTGTGGGTGCCTGTGCTCTTCATCAGCGTGCTCTTTCACGAGCTTGCACACGCGTCGATGATCGGGGGCTTCGGCTTCGGACCGAGTCACATCCTGCTTCAGGGAATCGGCGGCGTCACGGTCAACGAGCGGCGCGCGCGACCTTGGCAGGACCTCTTCATCAGCGCCGCCGGTCCGCTGTCGAGTTTTCTCCTCGCCATAACGGTTCGATTCCTGTTTCTGCGGATCCCGGGGATGCAGCGGGACCCGTTTTTTGCAGCTTTTGTTCCGCTCCTTGCGCAGGCCAACATCCTCTGGGGGTTTTTCAATCTACTTCCGGTCGCGCCGCTCGACGGCTACGGCATGGTGCGTCACTTCCTGCGCATGCTTCTGAGCGAGCGGACAGCCTTCATGATCTCCATCTGGCTGTCGATGATCGTCGGAGGAGTCCTCGTGCTGGCGAGTGTCTATCTGAAGCAGCCTTTCATCGCTCTCCTGCTGCTCTGGTTCATCCGGTCGAGCTATCTCCAGTGGCAGTTTTTCCGTTCTTCTGACCGGACAGACGATTAAGACGTAAATTCACCTAAAATAAGACTCTTTAGTCAGGTCCTATGACCCTACACCCGCCAGACTTCTCTTCGTCCAAGCCGTCGAGGCTGGCGAAAGCGAGACGCGATTTCGCGCGTTGGTTTCGCCTCTCTCGCGGCGGAGACGTGCCTTCGAGTAGGACCACGACGGCAATTCTCAAGGCGCAGCAAGAAGCGATGCTCGACGGAGTGCTCGTGGTGGATCCGGAAGGAGGCGTGCTCTCCTACAACCGCCGCTTTCTCGAGCTTTGGGGGATCCCGGAAGAGGCTGCAGCAAAGAGCAACGACCAGCAACTCCTCACGTACGCCGCCGAGAAGGTTGCCCATTGGGATAGCTTCATCGAGCAGGTCGAGTATCTGTACAAGCACCCGAAGGAGATTCGCTCGGGCGATCCGATCCTGCTCAAGGACGGGCGCGTCTTCATGCGCGCTTCCGTTCCGGTGACGACCGACGGCAAATATGCGGGCCGGGCTTGGCACTTTCGCGACGTGACAGAGTCGCGTCGCGTCGAGGTCCTGCAGACCGCGCTGTTCCGAATCGCACAACTCGCTCGCGAGACGAAAGACCTGTACGAGTTCTATCGCGAGATTCACGAAGTCGTCGGCACGTTGATGGAGGCGACGAACTTCTACATCGCCGAATACGACGCGGATCGCGGCATCCTCAGCTATCCATATTTTGTCGACGAGTTCGATCCGGCGCCCGAAGGTCGTCCGCCGGGCCGCGGCTGCACTGCATTTGTTCTGCGCACCGGCAAACCGCTGCTGGCAACACCGGAAGTCTTCGAGCGGTTATGCGCTGAGGGTGAAATCGAGCTTGTTGGACACCGCTCCATCGATTGGCTCGGCGCGCCGCTGAAGAGCGGCGATCGAACCTGGGGCGTCATCGGCGTGCAGACGTATGAGCCGTCGAAGCGGCTGACGCCGCGCGACAAAGAGATCCTGGTCTTTGTCTCGCAGCAGGTCGCGTCGGCCATCGAACAGAAACGGCAGGAAACGGCGCTTCGCGAGAACGAGCGCCGCTACCGCCAGATGTTCGAGAACAACCGTGCGGTGCAGCTCATCCTCGATCCGGAGACGGGTGACATCGTCGATGCGAACCTGGCCGCGTCGGAATATTACGGCTGGAGCGTCGATCGGCTGCGGTCGATGAAGATCTGGGACATCAACACGCGCGGCGAACAGCAGGCGCGTGAAGAGATGGCAAAAGCGGCGCAGCAGACTCGCGCCTATTTTGAATTTCAGCACCGCCTCGCGAGCGGGTCGGTCCGCGACGTCGAGGTTCACTCCGGGCCGGTCGAGATCGGCGGGCGCCGCTATCTCTACTCGATCCTTCACGACATTACCGAGCGCCGTCAGGCCGAGCAGGCGTTGCTCGCCTCGGAAGAGAAATACCGCAACATCTTCGATTTCGCATCCGTGGGGATTTATCAGGCCACACCCGACGGACGGCTGATCACAGCGAACGCCTCGATTGCCCGCATGCTTGGCTACGACTCCGTCGAGGAATTCCTGCAAATCAACATTCGCGACGTGTACTTCCATCCCGAAGACCGCGAGGAGCAGATCGTCAACAAGATCTCCGCCGGCTCTGTCGCGGAGGCACAAGTCCTCTGGAAGACGAAGCACGGCACACCGATTTGGGTGCTCATCAACGCGCACGCGATTGAGGATGCCGGCGGCACAGTCCTCTTTGAGATTTTCGTCTACGACATGACGGAGCGGAAGCTCGCCGAGCAGCAACTCGCCGCGGCGAACGCGCAGCGCAAAGCGGTGCTCGACTCCGCGACGGGCGTCTCGATCATCGCCACGGACGCAGATGGGATCATCACCGTCTTCAATTCAGGCGCCGAACGGCTCCTCGGCTATTCGGCGGCCGAGGTGATCGGGCGGCGATCGGTGCTCGATCTGCATCGGCCCGAGGAGCTGGAAGAGCAAGCAAACCGGCTGCAAAGCGAATTCGGTCAGCGCCTCAGCGGCTTCGACATCCTTGCATATCGCGCCGATCACGAAGGCTTCGAAGAGCGCGAGTGGACGTACGTGAAGAAAGACGGAATGGCGATCACCGTTCTCCTGTCGGTCGCTGCGCTGCGCCGCGACGACGGCTGGCTCACCGGTTTCCTGCACGTCGCCAATGACGTCACCGAGCGCAAACGCGCAGAAGAGACGTTCCGCAAACAATCGGCGGCGATGACCGCTTCGATGGACGGCATTGGGATCGTCAACGATCGCCTTGAATTCACGGTTGTGAACGATGCGCTCGCGAAGCTGTACGGTTACCCCGATCCGCAGTCGATGGCCGGACTTTCCCTGAATGCCCTCTACGAAGCGGCAACGTACGAGCGCTTCACGAGCACGATTCTGCCGATCGTGAAGCAACGCGGCCGCTGGCGCGGTGAAGCGCCAGGCCTTCGACACGACGGCCTGACATTCCCGCAAGAAATCTCGATCAGCGCGATCGAAGGCGGCGGTCTGGTGTGCGTCGTGCGCGACATCACAGAACGGACATATGCCGAGGAGCAGATCAAGCACCTCGCGTATCACGATGCACTGACGGGCTTACCGAATCGCCTGCTGTTCAAGGATCGCCTGACCGTGGCCATCTCGCAGGCGCAGCGCGAGCGGGCCAAGCTCGCCGTTCTCTTCCTCGATCTCGATCGATTCAAGGTCATCAATGACTCCCTCGGCCACAACATCGGCGATCAGCTTCTGCAGGCGGTCGCCAGTCGCGTGCAATCGTGCGTCCGCGAAAGTGACACCGTCGCGCGCCTCGGCGGCGACGAATTCACGATTCTCCTGCCTCACCTGCCGCACGGCGAAGACGCGGCGCTTGTCGCGCAGAAGATCATCGACGCGGTCCGCTACCCCTTCCAGATCGAAGGACGCGAGTTCTTCATGACCACCAGTAGCGGCATCAGCTTGTATCCCGATGATGGATTCGATGCGGAGACGCTGATCAAGAACGCAGATACCGCCATGTATCAGGCGAAGGAACAGGGCCGCGACAACTACCAACTGTTCAACGCGTTCATCAACGCGAAAGCGCTGCAGCGCATCGCGCTCGAACATGGGTTGCGAAAGGCGCTGCTCAACCAGGAGCTCGCGGTTTATTACCAGCCGATTTTCGATTTCCGCACCGGGCGCATCAGTGGGATGGAGGCCCTTCTCCGCTGGAATCACCCCACTCTCGGCATGATCCCGCCGACGGTGTTCATCCCGCTCGCGGAAGCCATCGGCGTCATGATTCCGATCGGCACCTGGGCAACACGCGTTGCGTGCGCGCAGGCAAAGGCGTGGCACGACGCCGGACATCGATCGCTTTCGCTCGCGGTGAATCTGTCCGTCTGTCAATTGCAGCAATCGGATTTGCTGCAACACGTTCGGGAGATCATCGACGAAACCGGCCTGCCGCCGCGGCTGCTCGAGCTGGAGATCACCGAAAGCAGCGCGATGCAGAGCCCGGAAACGAGTGTGCGCACGCTTTACGAACTGAAGAAGCTCGGAATTCGCATCTCACTCGACGATTTCGGCACCGGTCACTCATCGCTGAGCTACTTGAAGCGATTCCCGATCGATACGCTGAAGATCGATCAGTCGTTCGTCCGCGACATCACCCACGATCCCGACACCGCGGCCATTGTCACAGCGATCATCGCGATGGCGCACAGCCTGCGGCTGAAAGTGATCGCCGAGGGTGTCGAGTTCACCGAGCAGTCATCGTTCCTGAAGCGGTACGGATGCGATCAGATGCAGGGTTATCTGATCAAAGCTCCGGTGCCGTCGGATCGCTTCGTCGAGCTGCTCGCGAGGACGTCAGAGGACGTGAGCGCCAGTTAGTGCCGGACAGTGCGATGTCGACCGGCCGTCGTGATCTGCACGGTGATCTTCGAGATGGACTTCGCGCCCGCGGAGTCGGTGCCGGTCAGCGTCACCGTGTACGTTCCGGGATTCTGATACACGTGCTGAGCGACGGCACCGCTCGCGGAGTCGTTGTCGCCGAATTGCCATTGGAATGTGTAGCCCGGATTGCCGCCGCTTCCGGTTGCAGTGAATGTCACCGGCACAAAGGGTCGCCAGATTGGATAATCGGCTGCCGCGCTGGCGACGAAGGGGCAGACCCTGACCAGATACGACTCGCTGCCTTCCGTCGTTGAGATCACGCGTTGAATCGAGCCGACGTAACCGTTATTGACGAATACGAGAGGAAAGGGTGCGGCGAGACGACTGAACTGCGAGTTGGGCGACAGAAAGGTGTCGCTGGGAGTCGCGCCGACCGAAGTGAAGCGGCGCAGACGCGTATCGGCAAAGAAATTCAGTCCGGCAATTGCGTCAACGTAGACCAGCGCCCACTCCGAGAGCGCACGATTCCAGATCAATGACGAAGCAGCGATGTCGGTGCCGGTGCCGCTCATCAATGACGAATCGGCTGTGGTGACGCTGCCTGCGGCATTCACCATTGCATAACGCAGTTCGGTCCCGCCGCCGCTCTTCGGGCTCGAGAAAATGATCAGCATCGAGGTTCCGTCAGTCGCAATGCGCGGATTCAAGACCGTTCGATTGGTGACGGCAGCCGTGTTGAAGGAGGGCCCGTTCAACAGAGTGAGAATCGTGATCGGCGGCGTCGAGTTTGTTCGCGACCAGAGCACGCCGACGGTTCCGTCGGGAAGCGCAACGATGCGAGGCTGCGCCGGATTTCCGGCGAACAGCGAGACATCCGTATCCAAAATCACGCTGCCGGAGGGTCCCACAAGCGAGAGCCAGAGGCCGAGGTCGCGGCCGCCGGTGACGAAGTGGGCGATCGCGAAAGCCTGTGCGGCGCTGTCCCAGGTGATGTCGAATTCGTCGCCGAAGGACCACGAATGCGGCATCGGAATCGGAGCGCCGACCGGACTTCCGGTGATGTCCAGCGGCTGCAGCATGAGAGTCGCATCCGTGCGCTGAAAAAAGAGGCCGAACTGCCGGGGGCCGTCTTCGAAGAGAAGCGCTGCGGGGCCATTCAAAGAAGTGGTTGTGACTTGGCGATCAGGGCTGACTTGATTGAGGCCGTCGTAACGGGCCGTGAAAATCGAAGGAGTGTTCGATGTCGTGTCGTGCTTTGCGACGAGAACGAACGCA
>Ga0137373_10009090_pt1 | contig 10453 bp, 11 predicted proteins | sample SagtaG_5_FD_104912 | JGI IMG/M metagenome (GOLD analysis project Ga0137373, IMG submission 104912) | Vadose zone soil microbial communities from Sagehorn Ranch, Mendocino, California, USA - Sage1_R_80_16 metaG | ecosystem: Environmental > Terrestrial > Soil > Vadose zone | place: USA...
GGCTGCACCGCCTTGTTCTTGAAGCTCGGCGTCAGCCAGATCGCGGTCGTACCCATGCCCTTGACGTAGTCGAGCCTGGCGGTCAGCCCCTGCAGGTCGCCGCCGTGGTACCAGCCCTTCCCCGTCGGGTCGAACCCCGACTGCCCTTCGCCGGTGCCTGGCGGCAAGCCGCCGTTGTCGTTGGCGGTGTCGCCGTTGTCGAAGCGGTCGGCCATGACGAAGTAGAAGTTCTGGTCGGTGACCGGCTGGCGCAGGCTGTGGTGTGCTACGGGATCTGGGTGGCTGCTGCGCCCGTGCCCGAGCGCGGACGGCGGCGTGAGCGCGAGGATCGCGAAAGCAGCTAGGAGGAGGACACGGCGAACGGAGGACATGGGCGGCGCTCCTTTCGACCGACGGCAGTGCAGTCCGTGAAGGCAGGAGTTTGACGCAAACGGCGCCGATGTGCAGTCGCTGGCCGAGCACGCGCGAGGAACTGGTCGAGGAACAACTGCGCCTGGCCGCGCTCGCGCCCGCGCCGTGGCGCTTGGACCCCGGCGCGCGAGTCGGCGGCGTCTTCGTCTGTTTCGCCCGCGGCGGCAGCGGGCCGGGCCGCGCCGGAGATCCGGCCTGGGCAGCGGCGTGCGCGGGCCGCGAGACCGTCGCCGTGGCCGGCCGCGCCGCCGCTCCTTACGAGGCGGGCCTGCTCGCTCTCCGCGAAGGAGCCCTGCTGGAGCCTGCCGCCCGCGCCCTCGGGCAGCCACCGGACGTCCTCCTCGTCGACGCGACCGGCCGTGACCATCCGCGCCGGGCAGGCCTCGCGCTGCACCTCGGCGCGGTGCTGGACCTGCCGACGATCGGCGTCACGCACCGCCCGCTCGCGGCCGAGGGTGGGTGGCCGGCCGACGAGCGCGGCGCCAGGAGCCCACTCCTCCTGAACGACGAGCTCGTCGGCTACTGGCTCCGCACGCGCCCGGGCACGCGCCCGCTCGCCGCCCACGCCGGATGGCGAACGGATGCGGAGACCGCCGCCGGCGTCGTCCTCGCCACGAGCCGAGTGCGGACGCCCGAGCCGCTCCGACGAGCCCGGCGCCGGGCGCGAGAAGCCCGGGCAGCTTCTCAGTGAGGGTTACGCCCTCGCGCGAAGTAGCGAGCGGAGGTCGTCGATGGTGTCCGCTTCCTCGGCCTGCTTGTCTGGCCGGTAGCGCTTCACGCGCGCGAAGCGCAGCGCCACGCCGGCGGGGTAGCGCGTCGAGGCCTGCACGCCGTCCAGCGCGATCTCGACCACGAGCTCCGGCCGAACGAACACCGTGATTCCGCGCCGCTCGGTCTCGCGCTGCAAGAGCTCTTTCGTCTGCCACTCGAGCAGCTCGTCGGTCAGGCCCTTGAAGGTCTTCCCGACCATCACGAACTCGCCGGTGCTGGGGTCGCGGGCGCCGAGGTGGAGGTTCGAGAGCCTGCCCTGGCGGCGGCCGTGGCCCCACTCGGCGCCGAGGACGACGAGGTCGTAGGTGCGGACGGGCTTCACCTTCCGCCACGCCTTGCCGCGGCGCCCCGCCGCGTAGAGCGACCGGGCGTCCTTGACCACGACGCCCTCGTGCCCGGCCGCCAGCGACTCCTCGAGCGCGCGCTCGCCGTCACTTGGCTCGGAGGTGAGTATCGACGGCACCCGCAGGTGCGACGCGATCGCCTCGAGCTTCGCCGCGCGTTCCTCGAGCGGCGTGTCGAGCAGGTCCTCGCCGTCGAGGTGCAGCAGGTCGAAGAGGAACGTCCTGATCCCCTCGGGCGGCGCGTCGGCATCGAGCTGCGCCACCGTGTCCTGAAAGGCGGCCGGGCCAGCGTCGGCCATCCAGATCGCCTCGCCGTCTAGCACGGCCTGCTCCACGTCGAGTCGCTGAACCGCCTCGACGATCCCCGGCAGGGCGTGGCTGATGTCGTTGAGGTTGCGCGTGTAGACACGCACCTCCTCGCCGCGCCGGTGGATCTGGATGCGAATGCCGTCGAGCTTCCACTCCACCGAGGCGCGGTCGAGGCTCGAGACGGCGTCGGCCACGCTCTCGGCAGTCGAGGCGAGCATCGGGAAGATCGGGCGGAAGAGCTCGAAGCCCACCGCGCGGAGCCCTTCCTCGCCGCCGCTCATCGCGATCTCCGCGGTGCGCGTGAGGTCGCCCGAGAGCATCAGCGCTCGGCGGGCGAGCTCCGCAGGGACGCCGGCCGCCCTGGCCACGGCGTCGACCATCACGCCGACCAGCGCGCCCTGTCGCAGCTCGCCCGTAAACAGGCGCCTGACGAAGCCGGCTTCCGGTTCGGTCGCGCGGTCGAGCAGCTCAGCCAGGAGCTGCCTGCGCCGCGCTCCCGACCCGCTCCCCGTCGTCGCCTGGATCTGCGACATCGCCGTGTCGACGTCGGCGACCGTGAGGGTCGGCTCGTCCGCAGGCGCGCTCTCGATGCCGTAGATCGTCGAGTAGCCGACGCCGACGCGGCCCTGCCGCGGAGCGCCCGAGAGCAGCCCCGCCGCGATCGCGACCTCGCTCCTTTCCAACCTCTGGAGGAGGCCGCCGAGGATCGCCACCTTGCGGGAGCGCGAGCTGGTCGCCGCGACCTCCTGCGACGCGGCCACGATGTCGGCGAGCAGCGTCACGGCGTTCGATCCTCTCACGCGAGCGCGTCTACCGAATGGAGCGGCCGCCCGCGTCGGTACGGACGGCCGCCCGGTTGCGAACTAGCCGCGAACGGGCTCGGGCTCGCGCTCGTCACTACGATGAGCGTGCATGACGAGGTCGTGAAGCTGCTGAATAGCCACGGCAGGGTCGACGAGGGAGTTACCTGGAGCCCGAGGCGGACATCGCCAACTTGCGCGCCGCCGTCAGGGAATTGCAAGCCGTGGTCGTCTACTTGGCCGACGAGCTCGACCGGCGCGGCGGCGCGACCGGCTAGCCCTCGTCAACGGCGCCGGCGTCGACGAACAGGCGGCGCATCTCAGCGAGCAGGCCGCGGACCGTCTCCTCGCGGGCAAGGTCCGGTCGGCGAATGACTGGAGCCGGCTGAGGGGCGATCGCGATCTCGGGCAACGAGAACATGCCGCCCATTGAGATCGTGTTGCCGCCGCGCCCTCGACCCCAGGTCTTGTGCTGCGCCTCGGGAATCGCGAGCGCGACAGCCACCTCCTGCACCTCGCCGCGTGGGTCGATCCGCTGCCACACGCCTTCGCGAACGCTATCGCGCCGCGAATCGTCTGCTCGAGGCGTTCGGGCACGATCCGCATTGAGCCGAAGTTCTGGTCGTCGCCTAAGACCGAGGCTTCGACGACGATTTCGCCGTTCGCGCCGACCGAAAGCATTCGCCCAGTGTTGCCCCGGCCTGCAGTTCCGGGCTGATTCACATCGTTGATGGCGAGGTCAGACCGGAATCGGAGCGCTGCAGAACCGCCTCGGCTGCAAGCGTCCTGCAAGCAGCGGGCTTCCGCGGCGATGTCACCTTCCGCCTAAATGGACACCCGCGGCCGAAAACTGGCTCGGAGCCTGCGTTTAGGCGGAACACGGCGGCACGAGTGTACGCAATCGAGGCGGCTCATAACCCGGAGGTCGCAGGTTCAAATCCTGCCCCCGCTACTGCGAAAGGCCCCGGAGACGGGGCCTTTCGCTTTGAGTCAGCCGGAGGTCTTCGCTTCTGCAAGCGGTTCTGAAAACACGCTTCAGCTCACGGACGTTCGTGTTCGGCCTGCGAGCTTAAGCGTGTCTGCTCCCAGTCGGCTTGGCCGTGGATGTGCCTGTCGGTCAGTCGCCGGCGCCCTTGCCAGCCAGGCGCGTCGGCGCCTCCTCCAGCGTCGCCTCGTACGCGGCGCCCTCGAGCAGCGTCTCCGCGATGTCCGTCCGGGAGTACATGACGTTGCGACCGCTGCGCGTGCGCTTGATCAGGCCGCTGCTGCGCAGGATGGCGAGGTGGTCGCCGACGTTCCCCGCCGAACGGCCGAAGCGGAGGGCGAGTGCGGTCGTGTGCATCGGCTCGTTCAGGGCGTGCAGGATCTGCGCGCGAGTGCTGCCGATCAGCTTTGCGAGGGCGTCGCCGCCGTCGTCCTCGCCGCGGAACCACACCGCGCCGGCGCCCCGCGCCGGGTAGCAGAGCGTCGCGGGCGCCGGCGGCGTGTCAAGGATCGCCATCACTCGCGGGAAGATGAACGCCGACGGGATGAGCAGGATCCCGACGCCGTCGAGTGACCGCGTACAGGTGATGTTCAAGTCCACGAACAGACGTCGTCCCTCAACGCTGATCAAGGGGGACATGTCCTCGAAGAGTGCGGCGAGACCGCCGCCGGCGAGCGCGCGGGAGCGGTGGAGGATGTCGCGCTCGAGACAGTCGCGGATCCGCGGCCACAGGGGCCCGACTAGGGCATCCCAGAGGACACCGAGGAGCTCGGCGAGCCGGGCACCGGCTCCGTCTGCGCGCAGGAGCTCGGCGACGTCGTCATCGACTCGCCCGGCGTGCTGCAGACAGCGGGCGATTTCGGCCTGGACACGCTCCTCGGGAGCTGCCCTGATCTGAGCCAGCTCTCGGTCGATCTCCCCCAGCGACCCGGTGGGGAGAGTCGTGAGGAAGTCAGGTATGTAGCCGCGAGCGGGCAAGACCGCGAACAGCGGACGCAGGTCGTAATCGTGTTCGAGGCGCTCCAGCGTCCGATACTCGTGTCGAAAGGCGGTAAGGCTGCGCAGGGCCGGATTCGCAAGCCCGTGCCCAATCTGGATGATTTCACCTACCGGGGAGATCCCGAAGCGGCAGCGCAAAAGATCAGCAGTTGAAAACGCGAGGGTAATCATTCGCTCATCGGAACAACGCCGTTCACACGCTCGTCATTTCAGATGTGAGCATTGCTCGAGGGCGAGCCAGCGCGGCGATTGGCGCCCTCCCGCAAGTTGGGCGTCCGCTGCCCCGTTGACGGCTCGATCAGGTCGTCGCGCCCGCGGGGGCCGCAGCGTGTATTGGCGGAACTCGACGACCGCTTCGACGGCCCTCATCGGCGCGCTGCGAGCGCTTCAATGTTTTCGTACAGGTTGTCAGCGCCCAGGTTCGCTCGGGCTCGCTTTGCTGCGGGTCCGACCCGCGTCCAGACACCTGGCACCCAGAGCCAGTCGTCGACGAGGTCGCGATCGAGTAGGCCGTGCTTCACGAGCGTCGCGACGGTCTCGAAGAACCCGAGCACCGTGCGGATCGAGGGATCGGTAAGCTCGACGGCTTCGGGGTCGAAGTCGTCGGCGAAGATCGCGTCGGCGGCAGCGGGGAGACCGCTCATCGCTCCCCATTTCGAGAGCTCGACGACAAGCATCGCGTCGTTGTGGGTGCCCGACATCAGGAACCTCCTTAGTCGGTGCAGGCCGGGACCGGCGGCTTCCCGTCGGTGTAGCCGTAGATTCGAGGCATTCGGCCTGCACGTAGGGAGCGAGGATAGGAATGGGCCGGTGCGTTCCGCCATAGATTCGTGTGGGCACGAAATCACGCGCGCCCACAGCAGGGCTGGCGGCCGCGCCGCGGCAACGCCCTTCAGTCGAGACGGCGACGGGTTTCGCGCGCGGGGTGCCGCCTCAGGCGCGACCCTCGGCGTGCGCGGCTAGCGCTGCGAGCACCTGCGGGAAGTCGCCCGCTGATCTCGGGACCGATCTCCGGGCCCACGGTCTCGGCCGCCGGCCCCGTGATCTCCATCCGATAGGTGATGCGCGAGCGTTCGCCGCCTACGGGCTCGACCCGGTGTGTCGTGCGGACGACGAAGTCGCCGCCGTCCGCCTCGTCGACGAACAGCTCGGGCTCTATGGCTTCGGTAATGCGTAGCTCGACAGGCTCGTCGCCCGGCGGCGTCATCAGGATCGTGCTGCCGACGGCGAACGGACCGCGAAGCTCGATCCGCTCGACGCCCGCGTTCCACTCGGGCCAGCGCTCGACGTCCGCCCAGAGCGGCCAAACGGCCTGCGCCCTCGCGCTCGTCTCGACGCTGTGCTCGACGGCCCACACGAGACGCACTCTAGCCCGACCTCGGGTTTCCGACCTGACCGCAAGGCGGAAGCTCGCGTGCCGCCATCCACCCGCTGCCCGGCTCCGGCCGCATCGCCAGCGGTCATGCTCTCGATCTCGCCGTTGTCGGACTACGTGTCGCTACCTCCGCTTGACTCGAGGGCGGGAAGCGGTGGGGAGCCAGGGCCCCTCGACCCACTCTCGACCTGCAGCCGCGGGAGCCACTCGAGCGCGCGGGGGAGGTACCAGTTCCAGTCCCCGAGGAGCTTCATCGAGCTGGGCAACACGACCGAGCGGATGATCGTCGCGTCGATCAGGAGCGCGACCGCGACGCCGAAGCCCATCTGCTGGAACATGATCAGCCCGCCTCAGACGGCAGGTGGTGGATCACACTCGATGACGGCTTGAGGCGCAGCTACCGGGCCGTCGTCGTCGCGACCGGAGTGTTCTGGAGCCCCAGGCTCCCGACGTATCCGGGCAACTTCGACGGAGAGGTGAGCCACTCTCACCACTATCGGATTCCCCGGACGTTCGCCGGTCGCCGCGTGCTGGTCGTGGGTGCGGGACCGTCGGCGGGCGAGATCGCCGTCGAAGTATCGACGGCCGCTCAGCGGACGTTCATGTCAGTGCGGGGTGGGGCGCACGTGATTCCACGTTGGCTCGGCGGAAGGCCGTTCGACGCGGGGGATGTAGAACCGCTCAACCGGCTGCCGTGGCGGCTGCTAAACCGCATCTACCGCCGACGCGTCGCGCGGGAGATCGGACAGGCTCCGGTCTCATGGCCGCTGCCGGGCCACCGGTTCCTGGAAGGCATCCCAATCGTCTCCTCCGACCTTTTCCCCGCGGTGCGGCGCGGCGAAGTCCTTGTCAAGCCCGCGATCGAGCCGCTCAGCGGCAACCGCGTGCGCTTCGTCGACAGATCCGAGGAGCGGGTCGACAGCATCGTCTACGCGACCGGCTACCGGATTAGCCTCCCCTTCCTGTCCTCCTCGCTGCTGGTGGCCAACGGTCGCGACTTTCCGCTGTACCGGCGGATCGCCCCACCCGAGGTGGGCGGGCTGTACTTCGCCGGTTTCGTCGATACGCCGGGAGGGCTGTTCCCGGTGGTGGAAACTCAGGCGGAATGGATCGCCGCCGTGTTCACCGGGCGGCTGCGCCTCCCGCCGTCGGCACAGATGCGGCGCGCGATCAAGCGAGCCGAGCGGCGCACGCGGCAGCGCTTCCCGGACGAGAGCCCCTACAGCATGCGCTGCGATCCGCACGCCTACCGGCGGCTGCTGAAGTCGGACCTGCGCCGCGCCCGGCGGAGGGTGTGGCGCGCAGCGACTACATCGGCGGCTGGGAGCATGCGACCCGGGTGCGCTCCTGGAGAACAGCCGGCCGGTTAAGGAGGACGAGGTGATAGCCGTGAGGGAGAAAGCCATGTGGCGCGACCCCGCGCTCGGAGTCGCGCGGGAGCTTGAGCTGCCGCAGGGCCGGCTGCGCTACTTCGAGGCCGGGACCGGTTCGCCGATCGTGTTTGCGCACGGGCTGCTGGTGAACGCCAACCTTTGGCGCAAGGTCGTGGCGAGGCTCTCGGGGGAGTTCCGGTGCATCGCGCTCGAGCTGCCGCTCGGCTCACACACGCTCCCGATGCCGGAGGACGCCGACCTTGCGCCGCACGGCCTCGCCAACCTGATCGCGGACGCGATCGAGGCGTTCGCGCTCGACGAGGTGACGCTGGTCGGCAACGACACCGGCGGCGCCTTGTGCCAGATTGTGGTGAGCCGACGGCCCGAGCGCGTCGGACGGCTGGTGCTGACCTCCTGCGACTACCGCGAGAACTTCCCGCCACGAATGTTCCGCTACTTCAAGCTGGCGGCCGCCATCCCAGGGGCGATGAGGCTGCTGATGCTGCCGATGCGGTTGCGGGTGCCACGCCGGCTTCCGTTCGCCTTCGGCTGGCTCGTCATGCGGCCCATCGACCGCCAAGCCGAGGACTCGTATCTGCTCGCGGGCATGACCATCCCTGGGGTCGAGCGCGACCTCAAACGCGTCATCAAAGGGCTGGACACGCGCTACACGAACGAGGCGGCCGACCGGCTCAAAGAGTTCAACAAACCGGCGCTGATCGCCTGGTCGCGGGAGGACCGCTTCTTCAAATCGGCGCACGCGCAGCGGCTCGCGCACGATCTGCCAAACGCGCGCCTCGAGTGGATCGAGCATGCCCGCAGCCTCTCGCCCGAGGACGAGCCCGGCCGACTCGCCGAGTTGATCGCGAGCTTCGTGTGCGCGCCGCGCGGACGGCGCGACAGCCGCAAAGCCCGAGTGCCCACGGACCCGGGGCCAGCACGCTAGCGTGGGCGATCTCATGAACGAGCCGATCAATCTCGCGCGGAAGCTCGCGCTCTTCGACGAGCGTTACTCGCCGCGCATCGTCGCGACGATGAACGACTACAAGATCGAGGTGGTAAAGGTCGAGGGCGAATTCGTTTGGCACAGCCATCCGGACACCGACGACTTCTTCCTCGTGCTCGAGGGTGAGCTCGAGATCGAACTCCGCGACCGCACGGTGCAGCTGGGGAAGGGCGAGTTGTTCGTCGTGCCACGCGGCGTCGAGCATCGTCCCCGCGCCAGCGACGAGGCGCACGTTCTGTTGATCGAACCGCAAGGGACGCCGAACACTGGGGATGCGCCCGATAGCGAGTTAACGGCGGTCGAACGGACGATCTAGCTTCGGGCCGTCGGCCGCCGCGGCCTGACCGACGCGACTTCCTGACACCACCCGCGCAGATCACCGACGAGGGCGTCGAAGACGCTTCTAACGACGGCGCGCGCAAGCTCAGCCTGCAGACGTGCGGCTTTACAACTACGCCGGGATCACGCCGGCGATCTGCACGCGGCTGGCCAACCATCGGATCGCAGTATCTGGCGGCTCCGTTGACAGTTCCGCGTGCTGCAGCTCTACAGCCCGCTGCAGCCGTTCTTCGTGTAGGGAGTCATTGCGCGCCGGTCGTTCCGTACGCCGAATCAAGATGACTTAGCTCCAAACATCGCTGCCGCGGCGGCTCTGACCTCCTCAGCGGGAACGTCTCGGACGTGTTGCGCGAGTGCCCACTTGTGGCCGAAGGGATCGATGATCTCCCCGTGGCGGTCGCCCCAGAACATGTCCTGGAGCGGCTGCAAGACGTCGGCGCCTGCCTGCGCGGCCCGCTCCCAGAGCGCCTCGACGTCGTCGGTGTGGATGCTGAGCGTGCTATAGACGCCGCCAACGGTGAGCGGCGACACGACGCCCATCTCGGGGAACTCGTCGGCGATCATCACGGTGGAGTCGCCGAAGCGGAGCTCGATCTGCATGAACCTGCCGTCCGGGACGGGAACGCGCCCTCGCTCCTCAGCGCCGAGCGCCTGCACATACCAGTTTGCCGCGCGTGTGGGGTAAAGAAATTCGATTCGGCCTGGGCGGCCGTGCAGGTGATCGCGGCCAAGTCGGTTCAGACTGCACCTGGTGCTGACGTGGTTGCTGTACCGGCTTCTGTGCTGGCTTGTCCGCGCGCTCGCCCAGGGTGGCGGTGAGCGGGAGCTTGGGATCGTTGTCTTGCGGCACCAGTTGGCGATCCTCAGGCGGAGGGCGGCCGCGCTACACGACCGCCGACCGGGCGTTGCTCGCTGCGGTGAGCCGGCTACTCCCGGCCGAGCGCTGGTCCTGCTTTGCGGTCAGTCCGCAGACGCTTCGCCGCTGGCATCGAACTCTGCTTGAGGGAGGTCGGAGAGGCCGCCGTCGCAGGCCTGGCCGTCCCCCGCTTGGCGCTGAGACCCGCGGGCTGATCACGCGGCTGGCGCGCGAGAACCCGAGGTGAGGGTATATGCGCATCCAGGGTGAACTGCTCAAGCTCGGAGTCGGTGTCTCCGCGACGACGGTCGCGACCGTGTTGCGCAGCTCGGGCCTGGGGCCGGCACCGCGGCGCCTCGGCCCTAGCTGGTCGGAGTTCCTGCGCGCCCAAGCACACAGCATGCTCGGCGGCGATCTAAGCGCTGCGCTGGCAGACAGCTCTGCGGCGGGAAAGGACGGGCTCGAGGGCAGCGCACCCGAGCCGATCCGGTCAGCCCGGGATGGGTCGGGCGGCCAGGTGGAAGCCGACGACAACCTCTCCCCGGTCAATGCCGCCGAGGCTCGGCACGCTTATCAGCCGCCGCCAGCGCGGAACCGCTCGGCGCGTCCGCTCCCTCTCCCTACGACTCGAGCACCGTTGCGGCTACAGCCACCGCATCGATCGCATGCTCGCGACGGACCCCCAAGAGCAGGCCCGCGCTCGTGTCCCACAGCCGAATGCTTCAGCCGGCACGTCACGGCCGTCGCCGGCCGCGCCCCGTGTCCGCACCAGCCACGGGTCCGACGTATCGGCCGACTCCCACGACCCTCAGCCCCGCGGCGTCAGCGCAACCGATCGACCAGGACCCCGAGCCGCCAGCCTGAACCGACTTTCTTTACCCCACA
>Ga0137373_10009093_pt1 | contig 10452 bp, 9 predicted proteins | sample SagtaG_5_FD_104912 | JGI IMG/M metagenome (GOLD analysis project Ga0137373, IMG submission 104912) | Vadose zone soil microbial communities from Sagehorn Ranch, Mendocino, California, USA - Sage1_R_80_16 metaG | ecosystem: Environmental > Terrestrial > Soil > Vadose zone | place: USA: California...
CTCCGCTGAGTACACCCGGCCGCAAGTTCGGCAGCTTCCGGGCGGCGTCTCGCCGCCCGTGGCCGCGTCCTCGGTCGCCCCGATAGTTGGACTATCGGGGCTCCCTGCGTCCTTGCCACGAACGCCGAGCCACTCGCCGGATAACCCACCGAACTTGCGGCCGGATGTACTAGCGTCGCAGAGTGAAGATCGGCGCCCATGTCTCGACCTCGGGCGGGATCCACACCGCGATCGACCGCGCCGTGGCGATCGGGGCCGACTCGGTCCAGGTCTTCACGCAGAGCCCGCGCACGTGGCGGCCGACGAACCACGATCCCGCGAACCTCCAGCGCTTCAAGGAGCACCGGGCCGAGGCGGGCATCGACGATGTCCTCTGCCACGCCCTCTACCTCTGCAACCTCGCCGCCCCAAACGACGACGTGTACGAGAAGTCGGTCGCCGCTCTACGTAACACGATGGAGGTCGCCTGCGCGATCGACGCCGACGGCGTGGTCTTCCACGTCGGGTCGCACCTCGGCGCCGGCCTCGAGGCGGGCCTCGAGCGGGTGCTGCCGGCGATGGAGCAGGTGCTCGAGATCAGCTCTGACACGACGTGGCTGCTGATGGAGAACTCTGCGGGCGCGGGCGGCACGATCGGCCGCTCGATCGACGAGCTCGCCACGCTCTTCGACCGGCTCGACCGGCATCCGCGACTCGGTGTCTGTCTCGACTCGTGCCATCTCTACGTCTCGGGGATCGACGTGACCGACCCGGTCGCCTTCGACGCGCTGCTCGACGAGCTGGACGGAGCGATCGGCCTCGACCGCCTCCGCGCGCTGCACGTGAACGACGCGGCTACGCCGCTCGGGTCGAACCGCGACCGCCACGCGAACATCGGCGAAGGACTGCTGGGCGAGAAGCTCGGCGTGTTCCTGGGCAACGGCCGGCTGCAGGGCCTACCGGCCGTACTCGAAGTGGCAGGCCCCGACAACAAGGGCCCGGACGCGAACGAGGTTCGCAAAGCCAAGGAGATACACGCTCGCGCTACCGCTGGGTGATCCTCGCCGCAGGGACGCTCGCGCAGGCGAGCTTCACAACCGTCTCGGTCGGGCTGCCCGCGCTCGCCCCCGCGCTGCGGACGCACTACGGCCTCACCCTCGGCGAGACCGGCGTCGTCCTCGGCGCGGTCGGGATCGGCATGCTGCTGACCCTGCTGCCGTGGGGACTCCTCTCCGACCGGCTCGGTGAGCGGACGATCATCGCGGTCGGTCTGGTCGGCGCCGCCGGCGCACTCGCCGGCGCGGGCCTCACACGGACGTACGCATCGCTCGCCGTCTGGCTCGCGGTCGCGGGTGCGTTCGGAGCGAGCGTGAATGCTGCGAGCGGCCGCGCCGTGATGGCGTGGTTCGAGGTCGAGGAGCGCGGCCTCGCGCTGGGGATCCGGCAGACGGCAATCCCGATCGGCGGCGCTGCAGCCGCCGCGACGCTGCCGTGGCTCGCGTCCACGGGCGGAACGCGCCGTGCGTTCTTCACGCTCGCCGCCGCTTGCGTCGTCGGCGCCGCCGTCGCAGTGACGCTCATGCGGAACGCACCCGCGCGGCCTGTCGTCGCGAAGGCGGGCGGGCGTGGGCCGCTGCGCGATGCGGGCATGTGGCTGCTCGCGGGAGGGTCGTCGCTCTATCTCTTGTCGCAGATGGCGATCGCGAGCTTCGTCGTCCTTTTCCTCCACGACTATCGCGGCCTGTCGGCGCACCGGGCGGCAGCCGTCCTCGCGGGCATCAACGTGATCGGGATCGCGACTCGGATCGCCGCGGGCCGCTGGTCCGACCGGATCGGCTCGCGCCTGGGCCCGCTGCGGCTGATCGGGGTGCTACTGGCCGTAGCGATGGCACTTGCGACGGCGCTTCTCGACGCCCCGCTCGGCGTGCTGATACCGGCGCTCGTCGTCGCCGGCGTGCTCGGCATCTCCTGGAACGGCCTTTCGTTCACGGCAGCGGCCGAGAGCGCAGGGCTCGCGCGCAGCGGCGCGGCGCTCGGCTTCCAGCAAACGCTCCTCGGCGTGGTCGGAGCGGGGTTCCCGCCGGCGTTCGCCGCGGTCGTGACGGCGAGCTCATGGCGTACGGCGTTCGCGCTCTGCGTGCTCGGGCCCGTGCTCGGCCTCGCCGCCCTCTGGCGGGTCCCAGACCCTCCTACTGGAACCGCGCGAAGACGCGGAACGTCGGCGATGCCGCCGGCAGCTCGTTGAACTCCGGGTTCACGCAGCCGAGCTCCCCGGCGCGATGCTCATAGCAAGGGTCGACCTCGGAGTGGCACATCGGGAGCGGCCTCCGCGTCGCCCGAACCGCACCGAAGCCGTCGCGCCTGCGCTCCGCGGCTCGCAGCATGTCGACGTCGATCTCCGCTTCGAAGACCTTCTGCATGCAGCCCATGAACGTGTGGCCGTGCTCCTCGTACGCGTAGGCAAACGGGCACGACCGCGCCATGCAGGCCGAGGGGTAGACGACCTTCTCGCAGTGGACCTCGCAACGGCGGCACTCGACCTCATCCTGGGGTCGCAGCGGGAGCGCCGGCGCGAGCTGTTCACTCATTGCCACACATTGTGAGTGCGAATTCGGGAGCGCCGCAAGACTTGACTTGTCGCCCGGTTGGTGCTTGCACAAACGGAGTCGCCACTCACACGGTAAGCCTGCCGGCGATCGTGAGGACATCCATCTGCGTAAAGGCCCGATAGTCCGGCTCGGGAGCCTCGTCCGCGTCGGCCTGAAACCAGAGAGCCTGGCAGGTCGTCATGCCGAGCGCGGACGCGCCTGCCACATCGGTCGAGAGCTTGTCCCCGACGAACAGGGCTCGCTCCGGCGCGACGTCGAGGGCCTCGAGCGCCCGCTCGAAGATCGCCGGATGCGGCTTGCGCCAGCCGACCTCGGAGGAGAACACCGCCGTATCGAGGCGTTCCGCGATCCCGAGCCGCGCCAGGTCGCGGTGCAGGAGCCCCGGCGGGTCGATCGCGTTCGAGACGAGCCCGAGCTTGAGCCCGCGCTCGCGCAGCGCCTCGAGCAGCGCGTGAGTCGTCGACGCCAGCTGGAGCGCCGTGCCCCACGCCGCGTGCTCGGCTTCGAGGTAGCGCTCGAGTCCGTCGTCGTCGACATCGATCCCCGATTCCGAGAGGAGGCGGCGAACGAGCCCTGGGTACTCGACCTCTTCGAGCGTTCCCGGCGTGAGCAGCAGCGGCAGATAGGCGTCGCGGAAGCGCGTCGTCAGCGACGGGAGCGGATCGCGCCCGAGCGCACGCAGTCCTGCCGCGTGCCCGGCTTCGAGCAGCTCCGGCTCCCACGTCCACTGCATCAACGTGTCGCCCCAGTCGAAAAGGACCGCCTCGAGCACCCCTGGGTAGGCTACCCGCGTCGTGACGAAGCGGATCCTCTGGGCGCTGCTCGCCCTTGCGCCCGCGACGATCCTCGTCGACCAGCTCACCCACGCAGACAAGACCGTGCTCTTCTTGCTCGCGTGCGGCGCGCTGATCCCGCTCGCGTGGCTGATCGGCGAGGCGACCGAGCACGCGGCCGAGCACACCGGCCCCGGGATCGGAGGCTTTCTCAACGCGAGCTTCGGCAACGCACCCGAGTTGATCATCGCGATGCTCGCGGTGAACAGCGGCCTGCCCGACGTCGTGCGCGGCTCCCTCGCCGGCAGCGTCATCTCGAACCTCTTGCTCGTGTTCGGCGTCGCGCAGCTCGTCGGCCCGAAGCGGGCCGACATCGACCGTCGCTCGCTCCTGACACAACTCGGCCTTTGCGGGCTGGCCGTTCTGCTCTTCATGCCGGCGGTAGTGCTCGGCTACACCGGCGGAACCGAGCGCAACACCGCCGTCTATGTCTCGATCCCGATTGCCGCTGCGCTGCTCGCCGTCTACGTCGTGATCACGATTCGCAATCTCCGCGTGCATCGAAACGCCGATCACGGCGAACCGGCCGCGGGCGCCTGGACGCTCCCGCGCTCACTCCTCGTCCTCGGCGTCGCGACCGGGATCACGGCAGTCATCAGCGAGATCCTCGTCCACTCGATCGACGCATTCGCACACGCAGTCGGCGCGAGCGACTTCTTCGTCGCAGCCGTGATCGTCGCGATCGTCGGCAACGCGGCCGAGCACGGCGGCGCCATCGTCATCGCGCACGCCGGAAAGATGAAGCTCGCGAGCGAGATCGCGATCTCGTCGAGCGCGCAAGTCGCGCTCTTCGTGACGCCCGTCGTGATGCTGCTGTCGCTCTTCTTCACGCACCACCTGCCGCTGACCTTCCGGTGGGAGGAGATGACGGCGATGGGCGCCGCCGTGCTGATCACCGTCGCGATGGTGCGCGACGGGCACTCGCGGCGCTGGGAAGGCGGCGTGCTCGTGGCCTCATATGGGCTCGTGGCGATCGGCTTCCTCCTTGCGGGGGACCGCTAGCCTAGGGCCCCATGGCCGTCGTCGAAGAGGGCGTTCCGCCGCCCGCACAGCAGGGCACCGTCGTCGAGGCGACCGATGTCACCCGCCGGTACGGCGAGGGCTCGACCGCCGTCGACGCGCTACGCGGCGTCTCGCTGGAGGTGGAGGCAGGCCAGCTCGTCGCGGTCATGGGCCCGTCGGGCTCGGGAAAATCGACGCTGATGCACATCCTTGCGGGCCTCGACAAGCCGACGAGCGGCTCCGTCACGATCGCCGACAACGAGCTCACCACGCTCGCAGACGCCAAGCTGACGCGCCTTCGCCGCGAGCACATCGGCTTCGTGTTCCAGTTTTTCAACCTGCTGCCGATGCTGACCGCCGAGGAGAACGTCGTCCTCCCGCTCTCGATCGCCGGCGAGAAGCCCGACCGGCGTTGGCTCGACGAGCTACTCGGCAAGACCGGGCTCGCCGACCGCCGCTCCCACCGGCCCTCGGAGCTCTCGGGGGGCCAGCAGCAGCGTGTTGCGATCGCGCGCGCGCTCGTCTCCCGGCCCACGATTCTCTTCGCGGACGAGCCGACGGGCAACCTGGACTCGAAGACGAGCGGCGAGATCCTCGAGCTCCTGCGCGACTCCGTCGCCGAGTACGGCCAGACGACGGTGATGGTGACGCACGAGGCGCGCGCCGCCGCGATCGCCGACCGGATCCTCTTCCTGGCCGACGGCCTGATCGTGCGCGAGCTGCACAACGCAACCGCAGCCGAGGTGCTCGAGGTCATGAGCCACCTCGACTAACTGGTGGCAGGAGTTGCACTAAAAGGCCTCCTCGGCCGCAAGCTCCGCGCGATCCTGACGGCGGTCGCGATCGTCCTCGGCGTCGCGATGATCAGTGGCACCTATGTCCTCACGGACACGATCAAGGCCGCTTTCAGCACCGTCTTCACCCAGGTCTACAAGAACAGCGACGCCGTCATCACGGGCAAGAGCGCGATCGGCGGGAACCAGAACGACGGCGTCATCCCTCCGTCGCTGCCGGAGTCGCTCCTGCCACGGGTGCGCGAGTTGCCCGGCGTCGCGGTGGCCGAGGGCGGCATCACCGACGACGCGAAGCTCGTCAACCGCAGCGGCAAGGTCATCTCGCGCGGCGGAGCGCCGAACCTCGCGTTCAGCGTCGATCCGAAAGGCGACCAGCGCTTCAATCCGCTCGTCCTGACCGAGGGCCAGTGGCCGAGCGGCCCGCACGAGATCGCGATCGACTCGAAGACCGCGTCGGCGAGCCACTTCAAGGTCGGGGACACGATCGGCGTGGTCGCTCGAGGGCCGCTGGAGCGGTTCCGCATCTCCGGCATCACCCGCTTCGGCGGCCTCTCTTCGCTCGGCGGCGCCACGATGGCGATCTTCGACCTGCCGACCGCGCAGCGCTTCTTCGACAAGGAGGGAAAGCTCGACTCGATCGGCATCGCGAGCAAGCAGAACGTGACGCCCGACGAGCTCGTGAAGCAAGTCAGCCCGCTGCTTCCGGCGACGGCGCAGGTGCGTACGGGCCAGCAGGAGGCCGAGCAGCAGACGAAGGACACGAACCAGTTCCTGACCTTCTTCGAGTACTTCCTGCTCGCGTTCGGCTTCGTCGCCCTGTTCGTCGGATCTTCGTGATCGCCAACACCATGGGCATCACGGTCGCCCAGCGAATGCGCGAGCTGGCGACGCTGCGCACGCTCGGCGCGACGCGCCGCCAGGTCTACTGGTCCGTCGTGCTCGAGGCACTCGTGATCGGCGCGATCGCGTCCGTGATCGGCCTCTTCAGCGGCCTCGGGCTCGCCAAGCTCCTCAACATGGCGTTCGTCGCGATCGGCATCGACTTGCCGCAGGTCGGCACCGTCTTTGCGACCCGCACGATCGTCGTAGCCTTGCTCGTAGGAGTGCTCGTCACGCTGATCGCCTCCGTGCGGCCCGCACTGCGTGCGACGCGCGTGGAGCCGATTGCGGCCGTGCGCGAGGGTGCCGTGCTGCCGCCGTCGCGTCTCGCCCGCTTCGGGCCCTACATCGCGTCCACCGTCATCGTCGTCGCCGTCGCGCTCATGCTCGTCGGCCTCTTTGCCGGCGGCGTCTCGACGAAGTTGCGGTTGCTGTCACTCGGCGTCGGCGCGCTGCTCGTCTTCATCGGCGTCGCCATGCTCGCGCCGACCCTCGTCCCGCCGATAGCACGCGCACTCGGCGCACCCGCGGCGCGGTTCGGCGGCGCCGCCGGCACTCTCGCTCGCGGCAACTCGATTCGGAACCCGTCGCGCACGGCGTCGACTGCGTCGGCGCTGATGATCGGCCTGACGCTCGTGACGCTCGTCGCCGTCCTCGCCTCCGGCATCAAGGCGACGTTCGAGGACTCGGTCGACAAGCTCTTCACCGCCGACTACGCACTCACGGCGGAAAACGACTTCTCGCCGATCTCGCTCGCCTCGGAGCGGGCGCTGCAGAAGGAGCCGGTCGTCGACCTCGTGAGCGGCGTGCGTGCCGGGCAGGGCGAAGCGTTCAACGACCGCATCAACATCACCGCAGTGGAGCCCAACGTCACGAAGGTGATCGACCTGAAGTGGAAGGACGGGAGCCCGGCGACGCCGGGGCAGCTCGGCAACGATGGCGCGTTCGTCGCGAAGGACTATGCGAAGAAGCACGACTTGACTGTCGGCTCGCGCATCGCCCTCGAAACACCTTCCGGGGGGCACATTCCGCTCGTCCTGCGCGGCATCTTCGATCCCCCGAAGGGCGGCACGCCATTCGGGGATATCACGATCTCGGCGCAGCGCTTCGATCGCGAATATGCGAACCCGCAGAACCTCTACGCCTTCATCGACACGCGCGGGGGAGCAACCGACGCCAACAAGCAGGCGCTCGACCGCGCGCTCGCGAGCTTCCCGGACGCGAAGATCGCGACGAAGAAGAAGTTCGTCCAGAACCAGGAACGCTTCATCAACCGGTTGATCCTCTTCCTCTACGTGCTGCTCTCGCTGTCGGTTCTGATCAGCCTCTTCGGCATCGTGAACACGCTCGTGCTGACGGTGTTCGAACGCACGCGCGAGATCGGCATGCTGCGCGCCATCGGGATGACACGCCGCCAGGTGCGCAGCATGATCCGTCACGAGAGCATCATCACGGCACTCCTCGGCGCAGCACTCGCGATCCCGGTCGGGATCGCGCTCGCGCTGATGATCGGAAAGGCGATCGAGTACCCGACGTTCACGATCCCCTGGGTCACGATCGTCGTCTTCGTCGTCGTCGCGGTCTTCGCCGGCGTCGTCGCCGCGATCTTCCCCGCGCGTCGCGCGGCACGGCTCAACGTGCTGCAGGCGCTGCAGTACGAGTAGCGGCGCAACCACGTTTCAACCTGGTTGCAGTCGTCCCGGAAACGACTGCAACCTGACTGAAGTCGGATTGCGCCGAGACCTCCTAGACCCAGAGCTGTGGCTCGCGCGTGACCGGATAGCCCGAGAGCACGAGCCGGTCGGGCTCGACGCGCAGAACCTCGCCGTGCTCCCAGCCCGAGACGATGCGCCAGCGGTCTTCTGCCTCGCGCCTGAACACCGCAGGCGGCTTCCAGTCGGCGTCCTCCGGGAAGCGTGCCTCGAGCGTCCCGTCGCGCCAGCTGATCACGAGCTGGGAGCCCTCCATGAACCAGATGCCGAGGAGTGGGACGACGTCGTCCGGCGGAGGCTGCTCCACCTGCCAGGGCTCGGGCGAGACCGGCCAGCGTTCGTTCGTCACCGCGACGAGCTTCAGCGTCAGGTCGCCGAGCACGGCGGTGCTCGAGTTCGTCAGCGCCGCCGCGCCGATCCTTTCCGCCGGCGAGACGTAGACGCCGGCGATGAAGCCCGGCATCGAGCCGCCGTGGCCCGCAAGCACGCGCTCGCCGTCGCGGCGCAGCATCAACCCGAGCCCGTAGCCGCCCGTCCAGCGAACGTGGTCGTCGATCGACTGCACCGTCCGCATCTCCTCGACCGTCTGCTTCTTCAGCACGGCTTCGTCGGGGTCGGCGAGGAACGTCGCCCAGCGGCAGAGGTCGCGCACGGTGCCCCACATCTGACCGGCGGCGATCCACGCTCCCGTCTCGACGGGCGCCTCGTCCCAGACGCCGTCGACGTACGGCTGCACGAGGTAGCCCGTCGCTGCGGGCTGCCGTGGCTCGAACGTTGTGCGCACCAGGCCGAGCGGCTCCAGCAGGCGCCGCTCGACGTACTGCGCGTACGGGGCGCCGGCGACGCGCTCGACGACGATCCCGAGCAGCGCAAAAGCGAGGTTGGAGTAGTGGAAGCGGGCGCCGGGTGGAAGCACCTGCTCCGCGCGGTCGAACGTCTCGAGCAACTCCGGGACGTCGGCGAAGTGTGCGTGCAGCCACGCGTCGTCGTGCGTCTCGCGCTGCAGGCCCGACGTGTGCGAGAGCAACCTGCGGATCGTCGGCGCGTGGGCGGCGCCTTCGACGTGCCGGTCAAGGGTGTCTTCGAGGTCGAGCTTTCCCTCGTCGCGCAGCTGCATGATCGCGGCCGCCGTGAAGGTTTTCGTGATCGAGCCGACGCGATATTGCGTGTCCGCCGTCGCGTCACGGCGCGCCTTCACGTCGGCCGTGCCCACTGCGGTCTCCCACACCAGCTCGCCGTCGCGGACGACGGCCGCCGTGACGCTCGGGAGCCGCTGCTTCCGCTGTTCGTCGCGAACGAGTCGCTCGAGCTCGGCCGCGACCGTCTCAGGCGTGGACACCAAGTGCCTCCGGGATGAGCTCGATCGCGCGGTCGATGTCGTCGTCGGTCACGCCGAGATGCGTGACCGCACGCAACCAGCCGGGCCGGAGGTCGCCGAGCAGCACGCCCTGCCGGCGGGCGCGCGCCTCGCCGTCGCCCGGATCAGGGATCGCGACGAAGTTCGTCTCCGAGTCGAGGCCGAGAGCGTCGGCAAGCCGCCGGGCACGAGCGTGATCGTCGGCGAGACGGGCGACGTGGTGCTCGAGCGCATAGATCGCGGCCGCGGCGACGACCCCCGCCTGGCGCATGGCGCCGCCGAAGAGGTACTTCCCCTGCCAGGCGCGCTCGATGAGCTCCGCCGAGCCTGCGAGGACGGCGCCGAGCGGGCAGCCGAGGCCCTTCGAGAAGCAGATCGTGACCGAGTCCGCCCGGCGCGCCCAGGCGACCGGTTCGATGCCGGCGCCGACGGAGGCGTTGAAGAGCCGCGCCCCGTCGAGGTGCACGGCGAGACCCCGGTCGCGGGCCGCGTCGACGGTCGCGTGGAACTCGTCGAGCGGCCAGATGCGCCCGCCCGAGCTACGGTGGGTGTTCTCGAGCACGACGATCCCGCCCGGCCCGAGGTCCCACGTGTCCTCCGCCGCGATGTGCTCCGGCGTGACACGGCCGGCTTCGGCCTTGACGCCCTTCATCACGAGGCCCGAGTGAATCGCCGGACCGCCCCATTCGTACACGAGCACGTGCGTCCGCTCCTCGGCGAGCAGCATCGAGCCCGGCTTCGTCTGGGTGCGGAGCGCGATCTGGTTCGCCATCGTCGCGGTCGGGAGGAACAGCGCCGCCTCGTGACCGAGCAGCTCGGCCATGCGGCGCTGGAGCTCGTTGACCGTCGGGTCTTCGAGGTACTGCTCGTCGCCCACCTCGGCGGCGGTCATCGCGGCCAGCATCGCCGGCGTCGGCTTCGTCACGGTGTCGGAGCGGAGATCGATCATGCGTCGGCTTCGGTGAGAGCGTCGAGCCGAGGAGCCTAGCGCGCTACACGGTGACGGTCGTCAGACCGAGACGCTCGAGCTCGGCCGTGAGCTCGCTGTCGCCCGCGTCCGCGCGGGTGCGCATCGACTCGTGCAACTCGACGAGCGCCGCGAGGTACTGCGCATGCGTCATGCCCCGGCCGCCCGCAGATGCACGGAAGCGCTGCGCGATTGCGCGCGGCACCTTCCGCAGCATGATGTCCTCGTCCTCGCGCTCCCCCGGCGCGTCGTGGCGGATGAAGACGACGTCCCGCTCGATCGCCCCGGGCGGGGGCGGCGGCAGGGGCATCGTGAACATC
>Ga0137373_10009095_pt1 | contig 10451 bp, 9 predicted proteins | sample SagtaG_5_FD_104912 | JGI IMG/M metagenome (GOLD analysis project Ga0137373, IMG submission 104912) | Vadose zone soil microbial communities from Sagehorn Ranch, Mendocino, California, USA - Sage1_R_80_16 metaG | ecosystem: Environmental > Terrestrial > Soil > Vadose zone | place: USA: California...
GTGGCCTTCACCCGGCCCGTGAGCTCGAGGCCCTCGAACGGCGTATAGCCCTGTCCGGATTCCGACTCCGCGGCGCGGACCACGAAGGTATCGTGCGGGTCGACGATAGCGATGTCGGCGTCGTAACCGGGAGCGATGTCGCCCTTGGCGAGCAGGCCGAACCGCTGTGCCGGTTTCCAGCTCAGCAGCTCGGCCATGTGGTTGTAGGACATCCCGCGCTTGCTGCCCTCGCTCAGCACGCCCGAAAGCAGGTACTCGGTGCCGCCAAACCCGGCTTTCGCCAGCCAGATGTTCGCCGGATTGTCCTTCGACCATTTCTGCTCGGCCGAACAGCAGGCGTGATCGCTGACGATCCAGTCGATCTTACGGTCGAGCACGGCCTGCCATAACGCTTCGACATCTTCCCGCGGACGAATGGGCGGGTTGACTTTTGCCTGCACGGCGCATTCGCAGTCGGCATCCAAAAGCAAGTGCCCCACCGTCACTTCCCGGCGGAACGCAATGTGCGGAAACACCCCTTGCATCAGCCATGCCGCATCCACCGCTTTGCGCGAACTCAGGTGCAGCAAGTTGATGTTCACACACTTGGTCTCGTTCGCGAGATAGGAGGCGAGCCAGATTGCCAGCCCTTCCGCGTGGGGAGGACGGGCGGCGCTATAGGCGTGCAATCCCGTCAATTTGCCCTCGCGCTCGACGATTTTCGTGTACGCGTTGAGGATCTCGGCGAGCTCGCAATGAAGGCTGACGCTGATGTATGCGGCCAAATCCGGATGTTTCGCCGTCAAACGCTGCGCCGAGCGCATGATGAATTCGAAATGGGCTATGTCGTAGCGCTCCTCGGGGTCGATCATGAGAAAATCATTCTGGTTGGCTGATGGCCCATGCAGGCCGTATCCTCCATAAAACATGAATATCTTGAACGAGGGGACGCCATAGTCGAGGGCGAGGTGCTCCATTTCATCGATGTGCCCGGCCTCGATCGGGGCAACATGATAGCCGTAATCGACCCAGAATCGCCCTTGGGATTGATTGAGGACTTCGGGCATGAAGTCGCGGTAGGGACCGCCCCGGTTGAGATAATAACGTCCCGTTCGCATGTAGTTGAGGCTCGAGGTGACGCCGCCGATCGCCGCTGCCTTGCTCTCGGAAACCGCATCCTGGGTAAGCGGCGCGTAAATGCCGATGTGCATGTGGGCATCGACGCAGCCCGGGAAAGCCAGAAGATTTTTCGCGTCGAAGACCTGCTTGGCAAGCCCGACCTCGATCTCGGGCGCGAGGCGAGCGATCCTGCCATCCTTGATTGCGACGTCGAGACAGTCCACCGACGTCTTGTTGGGGCGCACCACGCGCGCGTTCTTGATGACGAGATCGAACAGCTGTTCCATCGGGTCTTCCTCAGCGGGTTTGCCGGCAACCGCCCGGTACGGCGTACGAGGGCCGGCGCGTCATAATCCGAGATAGGCGCGTTTGAGCTTGGGATCATTGCGGATGTCGACCGAGGCTCCATGTATCACAAACACGCCATTTTCGAGAATATAGGCCCGCCGCGCCATCTCCAGGCTCTGCACCATGTTCTGCTCGACCAGCAGCAGCGCGATGCCTTCCGCGTGAATGCGCCGGATCAACGCGAACAACTCCTCGACGAGCAGCGGCGAGAGACCGAGCGAGGGCTCGTCGAGAATGAGCAGTTTCGGTTCGGCCATTAGCCCGCGGCCGATCGCCAGCATCTGCTGCTCGCCGCCCGAGAGCGTGCCTGCGCGCTGTGAGCGCCGCTCGGCGAGCCGCGGGAAGATCGTAAATACCCGTTCACGATTCTCCTGGCGCCGGTCGCGGCCGCGTCGGTAGCTGCCGAGGTCGAGGTTTTGCTTCACCGTCAGGTTGGCAAAGACGCAGCGCCCCTCCGGCACGTGGATGAGTCCGCGCGCCACGATCGCCGCCGGCTTCTCTCGCTCGATCGCCCTGCCGGCGAAGCGGATGGAGCCGCGCGTTGCGCGTTGCACGCCGGAGATCGTACGGTTGAGTGTGGATTTCCCCGCGCCGTTGGGGCCGAGCACCGCGACGACCTCGCCCGCGGCGACCGCGAGATCGATCCCGCGCAGCACTTCGGTGGCTCCATAGCCGGCAACGAGGCCGCTGACCGCGAGCAGAGGCTCAGACATGCGCGCCCCCCGCAGCCGAAAGGCGCGCCGCCGCGCCATGGCCGAGGTAGGCCTCGACCACGCGCGGATCGCCGACGATGGCCCGCGGCGTCCCTTCCGCGAGGATACGGCCCTCCGCCACCACGAAGACCTGCTCGGCGAGACTCATCACCGCCTGCATCACGTGCTCGATCATCAGAATCGTGATGCCGCCGTCGACGAGCGTGCGGATCATCGGCACCATCGTGGCGACCTCCGCGGGATTGAGGCCGGCCAGCACCTCGTCTAGCAGGAGGAGCTCGGGCCCCGTCGCGAGTGCGCGTGCGAGTTCCAGCCGCTTGCGGCCCGCGACCGTGAGACTCGCCGCCGGCCGGCGGAGCAGATCGCCGAGGCCGACGGTAGTTGCAACTTGCTCTGCCGCCTCGAGCGCATCAGCGCGCGATCGCCGCGCCAGATGCGCGCCGACGGCGATGTTCTCATGCACGGTGAGGCCAGCGAACGGCTGCACCGTCTGGAACGTGCGCGCAATGCCTCGCCGCGCTAGAACATGGGGCGGCACGCCGGTGATGTCCTCGCCGCGGTGGAAGATGCGGCCTTCGCTCGGCGGCAGGAATCCGCTGATGATGGAGAATAGCGTAGTCTTGCCGGCGCCGTTGGGGCCGATGAGCGCGGTGATGCGGCCGGCTTCGACGGCAAGCGAAGCGTTGTCGACGGCGAGCAATCCGCCGAAGCGTTTGCATACGCGCTCGATGCGAAGCAGCGGCTCAGGCATCGGCACGCTCCGGCACCGACGAGCGCAAGCGCGCAAAGCGCGCACGCAGGTCGGCCGGCAGGCTCGCAATCCCGCGAGCGGCGAAGGCCACGACCAGGACCAGCACACCGCCGTAGATCACGAGATCGAGGCCGGGCGCATCGCCGGTGACGAGCTTGGTCAATTCGCCGAGCGTCTTGACGACCAACGCGCCGAGCAGCGGTCCGAAAACGGTTCCCACGCCGCCGACCATGGGGGCGAGCAAAGCCTCGATGGAAATCCACGGCCCGTAGGCGATTCCGGAGTCGATGAAGAGAAAATACTGGGCGTAGAAGCCTCCGCCGGCGGCGGTGATGGCGGCAGAAACCGTCATCGCCGCGAGCTTGACGCGCGCGGCGTCGACGCCGAGCGCCTTGGCCGCCTCCTCGTTCTCGCGCACGGCAAGGAGCCAGGCGCCGAACCGGCTCTGCTCGATCAGGCGCGCGATCACCAGCGACCCGGCGACCAGCGCCAGGATGATCCAATAGAACGGCGCGCGGCTCTGAAACTGGAACGCCTGCGGCCGCAGGTCGAGCGCGATCAGCGTTCCGACGCCGGCCCCGGTGATGGGTGCGACGCTCGCGAGGATGCGCAGCACCTCGGCGAACGCCAGCGTGACGAGAGCGAAATACGAGCCCTTCAATCCGGAACGGAAGGCGAGCGCGCCGATGACGGCGCCGACCAGCGCACCGCCGGCGATCCCGAGCGCGAATCCCATCCAGGCGTTGACGCCATAGCGCATCTGCAGGACGGCGGTGACATAGGCGCCGGTGCCGAAGAAAGCCGCATGGCCAAAGGAATACTGCCCGCCATAGCCGCCGAGCACGTTCCAGCCCTGTCCCACCAGCGCGATCAGAAATGCCACGGTGAGGAAATTGAGCACGACGTTGGAGGCCGTGAGCAACGGCACCGTCGCGAGCGCGGCGACGACGAGCAGGATCTGCGCGAACGGCCATCTGCTCATGCCCGCTCCCCGAACAGGCCGCTCGGACGAAACAGCAGCACCAGGATGAAGATGACGTAGATGCCGATCTGCCCCAGCGATTCCCCGAGATAGAGGCCGCACAGACTCTCCACCACGCCGATCAACAGCCCGCCGACGAGCGCGCCCGTCACCGAGCCCATGCCGCCGAGCACCACGATGGTGAAGGCGATGAGCACGAAAGCATTGCCGACATGGGGATTGACGTAATAGGTCGGGATCAACAGGCAGGCGGCAATGGCGAGGCACGCGGTGCCGAGGCCGAAGGTGACGGCATAGATGTGGGCGACGTCGATGCCGGAGAGTTCGGCGCCGAGCTTTTCGCCGGCAACCGCGCGGATCGCCTTCCCGGTGTCGGTGAAGCTCAGGACGAGCCAAAGCAGCGCCGCCACGGCGAGCACGACGCCGAACGCCACGACGCGCGGCAGCGCCACGAAAGCGACACCGAGGTCGACGACCTCGAAGGCATAGGCGAGGTTGAGCGCGCGCGTGTCGGCGCGAAACGCGTAGAGCAAGGCGTTCTCGATCACCACCGCGATGCCGAGCGTCACCAGCAGAATGTTGCGGTCCTCGCCGTGCGCTGCCGGCCCGATGACGAAGCGCTGCAGGCCGTAGCCCAGCGCGAAGAACAGCGGCGTCAGCACCACGGCCGCGAGGTAGGGATCGGCCCCGAGAAGCCGGTGCGCGAAGAACGCCGCGAACATCGCGGCGGTGAGCAGCGCGCCGTGCGCGAAATTGATGATGTGCAGGACGCCGTAGATCAGCGTCAGCCCGAGCGCGACGAGCGCATAGACCGCCCCGGTCAGCAGCCCGTTGAGCAGGGCGGGGATGAGGATGGCCGGTGAGAGCATGCGGCGAGGCGAGAGCCGACGCAGCACTTGCGCCGGCGTGGGCCCTGCTCAGGCGGGCGGCATTGGGAACACCGGCTTCGCCGTGGCGAACGCCTGCGGGAAGATCACCTGAATGTCGTTGCCGAGTACCTGGGTGTTGACCGGCGCGGCGCCCTGATTCTGGCCGTTGACGAACTTGGTCGGGCCGTAGGGCATGACGTGGCCGGAGAACGTCGAGCTTTCCAGCGCCGCGGTGATCCCAGCGCGCTCCCCGCTGCGGGCGCGTTCCAGCGCGTCGGCGAGAAGCAGGATGCACGAGTAGTTCATGAACACTTCGTAGGTGTAGAACTGCCCCATGCCCTCGACCTTGGTCTTGAGCGACAATGCCTTGGAATTGCGCGGATCGAACCAATGATTGCAGTCCATAATGTATTGCGCGGATCCCGGAAACTCCTTGACGAACTTGTAGGAAGATGCCGCGCCGCCGAGGACCGAATAGATGCCCTTCGGGCGCACGCGCTGTTGCTGCAGCGTGCGGGCGAGCAGCACGTATTCGTTGTAGTAGTCCGCCGGAATCACCAGATCCGGATTCTGCGCCTTGATCTTGAGAACCACATTGTTGAAATCGCGGGTCGGCGTCGGATGCGGAATGGTCTCGAGCACTTGGAAGCCGCGCTCCGGCAGTTGCGCATTGAGCAGCTTGGCGAGCCCCGATCCGAACAGCGAGTCCTCGTGCACGATCATCACCGTCTTGCCAGGCTTGCCGGCCTCCTCATTGATGGTGACGAGGTTGTCGAGCGCGGTTTTCGCGATCACGCCGAAGCCGGGCCCGAACCGGAAGGTGTTCTTCAGCCCGCGCGTGACGATGTTGTCTGCGACCCCGACATCGACCAGGTAGGGCAGGTCGTAGCGGGCGGCCGTCTGGCTGGTCGCGAGGCAGATGGAGCTGGCGTAGCCGCCGACGATCGCCGCCACCCCCGCCGCGTTCATCTTTTCGACCTCGGCGTTGCCGCCTTCCGGAGTCGATTGCGCATCGCCGAGCAGGGGCTCGATCTTGGCGCCGCCGAGCGCCTTGATGCCGCCTGCCGCATTGATCTCCTCGACCGCGATCGTTGCACCGAGCCGGCCCTGTTGGCCGGAATAGGATAACGCGCCGGAGACCGGGTGCAGCACCCCGAGCTTCACCGCAGCGCCCTGCGCGCGCAGCACGGCCGGCGCGCTGATGAGGCCGGCGGCCGCCGCGGTGCCCAACGCGGTCGCCTGGAGCAGACGGCGGCGAGTGATCAGCGCTGACCGATGCGACATCGGAACCTCCCATGCGACGCGTGCCCATAGACTAACATCGCTCGCAAACCTCTTCTACATCGGTTCAGAGACCCGGCTCGCCGTTTTGCGTCGTTTACTGCGCCAACGGGTATTGCAATTCCCCGTCCTGGTACCGAGCAGGATGGACGATCACCTGTTTATGGCCGGTCATGAATTGCTCGAGGCCGCTGCCCTGAATGTCCTGGAATTGCACCATGATCGGCCGCGCATTGGCCCATTCGCCGAGCTCGTTGAACTTGATCTCGCCGACGATCGTATCGAACGCACTGTTGTGAATGTGCTCCGCGAGCTTGTCGTCGTCGAGGCTGCCGGTCGCCTTGATCGCCTGCTCCAGCACCTGCATCGCCGCATAGGCGAACGGCGGCTGATAGAAGCCGAGCGGATCGACGCCGGCATCCTTTGCCTGGGCCTGGTACTTCTTCAGGAAATCTTCGATCCCCAGGAAATTCATCTTCTGACTGGGAACATAAAAATGATAGTTCACCACGCGGTTGAGCTTTTCCGAAAGCTGGGTGATGAGCGAGGCATATTGCATGCCGACCATCGCGCCGCCGAATAGCTGGGTCTTCAAGCCGACCTCGGTCGCCGCGCGCACCATTCCCACCGAATCCGGCGGATACGACGCCAGCAGGACGACATCGGGGTTGCTCGCCCGGATGGCGCGGACGACCGGCGTATAGTCGACCGTCGACGGCGGATAGAGGCGGTCGTAGACGATCTGAAATCCGAATTTCCTGGCGTTCTCGCGGGCGCCGACCAGCACGTTGTTCGAGAATTCGGCGTCCGCACCGACCAGCGCAACCGTCTTCGGCTCCGGCTTGATCGTTTTCGCCACCTGGAAGAAAGCGTCGGACAACACCCCCTTGGGATCGGGCCCGAACGGCGCGCTCTGGAAATACTTGGGATATTTGAACTCGGCATTCGATCCGAGCGCGAGCAGCACCATGACCATCTTCTTGCGTTCCATGATCATGGGCATCGCGGCAACGATAAGGTTGGTGGCGGCGCCCATCAGGAGGTCGACTTTGTCCACATCGATGAGCTTGGCGTAGATGCCGGGAACCGTGGATGCATTGGTCTGGTCGTCGTAATAGACCAGCGTGACCGGGCGCCCGAGCAGACCCGCCTTGGCATTGATCTCTTCGGCCCAGATCTGTTTGGAGAGCAGATGCGCCTTTCCAGAGGAGGCAAGCCCGCCGGTCAGCGACACGCTGAAGCCGATTTTGATCGGCTCCTGCGCCTGCGCGGGGATCCTGGCGCTGCACAGCGCGACCGCGACGAGTGTGAGCCCCAGAAGCGCGGTCCGCATCCACGCCTTCGGTCCGATCTTGCGCGCAATCATCGCATCCTCGCGAGAACTTCGTATCGACCGGCAGTCCGGACGGCAGCCGGCGCGGAGGAGCGCTCAGGTTACGAGCCGCTCGTCATCCCAGACCTTGTCGGGCATCGGCAGGCCCGCAAAGATGTCCTTGGACGGCGGCCGGTCCGGCTCGATGCCCAGCATGCCGAGCACCATCACGAGCTGGCGCACGTGCTGACCCGAGTGCCAAGTGGTCCGCTCGAGATATTCGTGCAGCGTCACGTCGCCGTAATAGACCCGGGCCTTGCGCGAAAAATCGGTCGCTCGGCCTGGGCCATCCCACCAGATCCGGAAGCGCTCCAGCACGTCGCGTCCGTAGGCCAGTAGTTTGGCCTTGGTGTCCATCTCCGGCGGCGGCACACGGGCGTAGACGCCTTCCTTGAGCGGCAGACCCTGGACCTCGTGCTCGAGGAAGGCATCGGCGATGTTGAAGATGTGATAGCCGAGCTGGGCGTAGCTGCGCGGCCGATGCGGCAGCATGCGGGCGAGCTTGTCGTCCGGGATTTGCGCGAAGAGCCGCTGCGCCGCCGTTTGGATCGCGATGAGCCGCGCCACCAGCTCGGAGGCAGGCAGTACCTGCGCCCCGCCCCATGCGATGCCCGCAACACGTGCCACGTCGCGCAGCACCTGGCCGTTCGCCCAATTCTTGCCGCGCCGCACGATCGGAACCGAGCGGATGCCGAGCGTTGCCAGCTCCTCGAACGCATCCTGATCCTCGAGCACGTTGACGGACACGAAGGCAACGCCGTGTTTGGTTAGAAACTCCTTCATTCTGAGACAACTGGTGCAACCGGGCTGCCAGTACGCTTTGATGACGGAGGCTTCTTCGGAGGATGCTTGCGCCATGGACCTGCTCCTCGAACGCCGGCGCAGGATACTGCGTCCGCCCGGGGATGCAAAGACGCGATCCGCAGCATCTTTCGCTCCTCCGAGCGCCGCGACGGCGCGCGGCGGGTCGCAGCGACGAAACACATCGAGGCGCCGGAACCGGTCACCTGGCTCGGTTGGCGATCACGATCAGCGCCGCGGCAATCTGGATGCAGGCGGCGATTCCAAATGGAAGCGCGTAGCCGCCTTGGAGATCGCGTAGCGCGCCGAGAACGGCCGGCGCAAACGCGAACACGGCTTGGTTGATCGCGGTTATCAGCGCCACGACCATGCCGACCTCGTCGGGGTCGAACTCCCTCTGCGCGATGAGCGGAGGAAGCGAAATCAGATTGCCCACGCCGAGACCGAACAGGACGCAACCGCCGAGAAGAGCGGGCCCTCCACTGCCCCACATCAACAGCGCGGTCCCGCAGGCTTGAACCGCGAAATTGACCGAGGCGGCCTTGCGCCGATCGCGATTCTCAAGCAACCAACCGAGAGCCGTGCGGCCGACGACGGCGCAAACGGTCGTCAGGCTGATTGCCGTGGCCGCGCCGTTCGCTCCGAACTCCGGAGCAAGCCGCGTGACAAGATGCGCAAACAGTCCGACCTGAGCGAACAGTCCAAGTGCAAACGCTGCGGAGATCGTGACGAACCGTTGATCGCGCAAGAGATCCGCGCGGCTCATTACCGACTTCGCCGCCGCGTGCCGGTCCCGTGCGGCGTCCGATACCGATCGCAGCGCTTCGGGCGGAGGCCGAAGCAGTCGAACGGTGACCGGCCCCAAGGCGGCCGTCATCGCCGCGCCGAGGATGGCGGCGGCCATGGGAAATCCGAACTGTGCGATCAGCACGGCCCACAACGGCGTGAAGACCAAGCCGCCGATGCTCGCTCCGTTGAACGCGAGACTGAGCGCCTTTGGCCGGTCTTTCTCGAACCACGGCGCCACCATGGCGTTGATCGCCGCCCCGCTGGTCGCGGCCCATCCCGCCCCACTCAGCAAGGCCGCCGGAAAAAGCTGCCAGGACTCCCGGACATTCGCCCAAGCCAGCATACCCAATACCGAGAGAGCCACTCCCGCCTGCGTCACCCTCGCGACGCCAAATCGTCGATGCGCTTCGGGCAAGCGAGTGACCAGCACCGCGCTGAACAGGAAATGCGCCGTAATGGCACTCGAGACCGTCGATATCGCCCAGCCGTGATCGGCATGCAGCGTCTGCAGGAAGATGGATGGGCCGTAAAATCCGACGCCCCAGGAAAACACGGCGACGAGGAACGCTGCCCATACGACCTTCCATCCGGAGAACCGTGGGACCTGGATCTGCATTTCTCATCCGCAACTTGTCTCTCGGCGCCTTCCCGGCTAACGCTCGAAGCGACGAACCGACTAGCCGGAATCGGACTCGGTCCCCGGGAGCAAGGAATGCTGGACGTCGTGGAATGCGAGCGGGCTCGGGTCAGCCGGAACCCTGCCTATGATGGCCGCTTCTTCACCGGCGTGCGCACCACCGGCGTTTATTGCCGTCCCGTTTGTCCGGTGAGACCGGCGCGCGCACGCAATGTGGAATTCTTTTTCTCGGCCGCCGCCGCGGAGGCTGCGGGATACAGGCCCTGTCTTCGATGTCGTCCTGAGACGGCGCCCTTCTCACCGGCATGGAAAGGCTCGCGGACCACCGTCGAGCGCGCCATGCGCCTCATCAACGCCGGTGCGCTCGATGACCGCGGCGTGGAGGACTTGGCCGCGCGTCTCGGCGTCGGGCCTCGACACCTGAGCCGGCTGTTCGAAAAGCATGTCGGCGCGAGCCCTACGCAAGTCGCGAAGACCGCGCGGATCCAAAGGGCCAAGCGCCTGATCGATAGCACCGATCTGCCGATGACCGAGATCGCGCTTCGCTCCGGCTTTCGCAGCCTGCGCCGCTTCAACGGCGTATTCGCCGAGGTTTACAAACGTCCGCCGAGTGAGATCAGGCGAGCTCGACATATACGGCCGCACTGACGCGCGACCTCCGTATTGGCCCGAGCAGTGCCAACGATCTATGGCCCGGCCGTGCGGTGCAAGACAGACTTCCAAGATCGACGAACGTGAGAGCTGCATCAATGTATCAGGCCTTTAGAGTGGAGCGATTTTGCTCCGGGCCATCATGGGTATCCGCGCGCA
>Ga0137373_10009100_pt1 | contig 10447 bp, 14 predicted proteins | sample SagtaG_5_FD_104912 | JGI IMG/M metagenome (GOLD analysis project Ga0137373, IMG submission 104912) | Vadose zone soil microbial communities from Sagehorn Ranch, Mendocino, California, USA - Sage1_R_80_16 metaG | ecosystem: Environmental > Terrestrial > Soil > Vadose zone | place: USA...
CTGGCTCTACTCACCCCGGTGAACGGTGAGCCGATTCCGTTATCCGGAACGGAGGTGAGAGTTCGGCGGCGGCCGGCCGCGGCCGCCGCCGGCTACAGCAAACGCAAGGGCGTCGACTTCTACGATTCGTACACCGGCCGGTATCGAGCTGACGACGCCGTCGGGCGTCTCAGGCCACAAGGCGAAAGCGAAACTCAAGACGAGCTGGGCGCACACGTACCAGAACGCGCTGTACCGCCTGCCGAAGAAGTAGCGTGGCCGGCGATGAAGGTGTCGGCACGCATCGGACCGAAAGGGCCGCCACCGCCGGGCGAGCGGCTGTTCCCCTACGACGTCGCGCTGACCGGCGAGGACTTTCTCCGGCCGCCGGCTGCACACGTGTCGACCGGAACTCGACGTTCCGCAACTGCCGCTTCGAGCGGATGCGCGTCGCGGGCGCCAGCCTCGGCGTTCGCGGCTTCCCGAGCTGGTTCGTCGAGTGCAGCTTCGACGGCTCCCGGATAAAACTGCCGGGCAGCGGTACGGCCCGGTTCGAGCGCTGCACCTTCCGCAACGTCGACCTGCGCAGCCAGGTGTGCGTGGACACCGAACTGGTCGACTGCGTTATCAGCGGCAAGCTACGGGACGTGGTGTTCCACGGCACCCTTGTAGACGAGAACCTGCACCGGAAGCTCGAGCGCGAACGCAACGAGTTCCACGGCAGCGACTTCACCGGCTGCACCGTCCGCGGGACTTGGCCAACGACCTGCTGAAGCTGCTCCGCGACGAGTGCGACGGGGCCAGCGGCAACTGCTGGTCCCGGAAAGCACCCTCGTGCGGCGCGGCCTGCGCGAGAATGCCTACCGGCGGGTGTTCGCGCTGCCGCGGGCCGCGCGCTGTAACCCAGACCGGCGTCCCGTCCCCGCACAAGCGCTCAGCAAGCTCAATCACATGGCGAGTTTGCGGACGATCTCGACGTTGAGCTTGAGGGTGGCGGTGGCCATGCGACCAGTTGGCCGAAGCCCCGTCGCACCCATACCGCGTTGACGGTGGGAGAGCAGGTCGGTGCGTTGCAGCGGCGGCTGCAGGTAGCCGCGCCAGCCGGTCCCCTGCTCCTTGGACACCACCAGCAGGACGAGCCGTGCCGAGCGGCTCCCGACGCCGGACGTCGGCCCGCCACGACGCGGGTCCAGCCAGCGAAACAGGGCATGAGGCGAAGCGAAGCCCGCCCGAAGGCCAACAGCGGGTGCGCACGTTGACGCGCGAACGGGCGTTCCGCCCTCCCCGCGCAGTCCGTCCTTGCCGCAAGATGATCTCTTACCGGGAACCGAACCGTACCGGCGAACCCGAATGCACTGGTCAGAGCAGGTGAGCCTGAACTCGGTCCGGGTCGATGTCCAGTGTGGACACTGCGTTCTCGCAGCTCACGCGAGCCGTGTGGATCCGTGTGACAAGATCCAGTGCCCCCGGCGGGCAACGCGAAGCATCCGCGACAATATCTGACCTGCGAAAACGGTCTCAAGTGGAGATCGAATACTGCTACCTGCTGCCCTCGAAGTAGCGCGGCGGGTCTATGTAGCGTCGGTCCCGTGGTCGTGGTGGTGGTCGGGTACGTCGGTTGGTGAGTGATCGGCGAACCACTGGAGGGCTTCCTTCACGACGGCTGCTTGTCTGTGGTGTAGCTCCTGGCCGAGTTGGCTGTCGCTGTCGATCACGACGAGTTCGATGCGGACGGTGGGTTCGCCGAGACGGCTTCGGCGGCGTCTCGGTGGCCGGGCCGGAACGGATAGCTGGATGATCTTTGGGTGTTCGGGCAGCGTGGTCATAGCCGGCTCTCCTCTGCTCGCCTCCAGTCCGTTCAACGAAGCGCCCGCCCGTGTTGTGGCGTCGAGTTGGGTTGGCGTAGTCCATTGGTTGCGCGACGGTGTAGGCCGTCCGTCCGGCGGCGTCGAGGGAACTTCGGCTGGACTGTGGGTCGACCGTCAAGACGACCGGGCCGAGTTGGCGAACCTCGCTGGTCGTCCGCGGCTGTTTCGGTCGAAGCCTTCCGCCCCGCTCGTCATCGCGGCTAGATCCGCACGGCCTCACGCCCGACCCGATCAAGAACCGCACCTACCAGGAGACGCGAGCGAAGCGAGCGCGTCGCGGCAGATGCGCACCGTCGAGGTCGACCACCAAGAACAGATTCACCAAGAACCGCGTGCGCCCCGCGAAGTGGGACGGCGCTAAGCCAAGTGCCACACGGCAATTTGGGTCCGGGCCGTCGCGCGCGACACGAATGAAAGATCGAAGCGCGAGGATGTTGTTCTATGCCTGGGTATTCGGCAGCTTGTCGCGTATCAGATCAGCGAACCTGTACAGGCTGGATTCCCAGCGGGGTCGAAGTAGTGTCAGCGCCTCGTCCAAGCCGGCAACTCCCCGCAGCGCCTGGGGTGGCATGCCGGCTGGCGCGGGTGGGTGACTTCCGGCAGGGCACCGTGAGCGAGAACTATCGGCGTTGCGGCAAGGCGAACTGCGCGTGCGCGGCGACGGGTCATCGCGGTCACGGTCCGCGTATGTGTGGACGCGCACGACGGTGGGCCGCAAGACCCGGGGCCGGCAGTTGGACCGGGCCGAGGTGGACAAGGTCCGGGCGGAGCTGGTGCCGTACCAGCAGTTCGCGAAGATCACTGATCAGATCGTCGAGGTGAACGAGGCCATCTGCGAGGCTCGGCTGGTGGCAGCTGCCATCCCGGCTGCGCCGCCCGACACGGACGGCGAAAAGGGGGGCTCTGCGCCCAGGTCCAGGCGGAGCTCGCGGCCGAGGTAGCACGGCTGGCCGCGCTGGCCGTTCGCGCCCTTGGCTGGGGCGACGGGCTACAGACGGTGGAGTTGGCGGTGCGTGCCGCGATGATGCAGGTAGGCCGTTCCCTGCTGGAGACGCTGCTGTCCACACAGGATGGTCACCGCGGCCAGCGGGTAGACTGCGGGTCCGGGCACCTGGCCGAGTTCGTCGGCTACCGGGACAAGGGCATCGACACCGTGCTGGGCCGGGTCGGCTGCGCCGCGCCTACTACCACTGCCGGGCCTGCCACCGTGGGGTGGTACCCCGCGACGACGAACTGGGCGCGGCCGGGGCGTCGCTGTCGACCGGGCTGCGCTGGATGGTGGCCCGGGTCGCCGCCGTGGCGCCGTTCTCGCCGGCGCGGCCGACCTGCTGGCCGACGTGGCCGGCATCCGGCTGTCCACCAAGCGCGTGGAGCGATCGGCCGAGGCCGACGGGCAGGCCGCCGCAGCAGCACTGGCCCGATCGTCACGGGCGATCCTGGACGGCGAGGTGAGCGTGTTCCCGCCCTCGCCGTTGCCGGACATGCTCTACATCGCCGTCGACGGCACCGGGATTCCGGTGGTGCCCGCCGCCGAGCTGGACCGGGACGGCAAGAGCGCCGACGGGCAGGCCCGCACCCGCGAGGTCAAGCTCGCCTGCCTGTTCACCCAAACCACCACCGACGACCAGGGCCGCCCAGTGCGCGACCCGGACACCTGCAGCTACGTGCACACCCTCGACCCGGTCGAGCAGTTCAGCACGCTCGTGCACGCCGAGGCCCGCCGCCGCGGCGCCGAGCACATCGCCAACCCGTCATCCTCGGCGACGGCGCCATGTGGATCTGGAAGATGGCCACCAAGATCCTCCCGAGGCCACCCAGGTTGTCGACCTCTACCACGCCCGCGAACACCTGCACGACCTAGCCAAGCACCTCACACCCGTGCTCGGCGACGCCCAGCCCACCTGGCTGGCCGACCGGCTCACCGACCTCGACAACGGCGACATCGAGGGCCTCGTGACGGCCACCACCGCCCTACCGTTGAACGGCCCCGACGGCGAGCAGGCCACCACCGCCCTGGACTACTTCATCAAGAACGCCCAGCGCATGCGCTACGCCGTCTTCCGCGATCTGGGCATGTTCGTCGGCTCCGGCGTCGTCGAGCCGGCTGCAAGAGTATCGTCGGCCAATGCCTCAAGCTGTCCGGCATGCGCTGGAACACCCCCGGCGCCACCGGCATCCTCACCCTGCGCTGCCACCGCGCCAACAACCGCTGGGACCAGATCTGGCCGCACCTCAACAACCAGACCAGCCCCACCACCAGCCGGCGCCCGTACCCCACCTGGCCACACCCGCAGCCTGACCGCGCCGACCACCAAGATCGCGACGCTAACCTACAAATCTGACGCGCACCCCACACGACGTCCGCGGCCGGATTCTGTCGGAGGGCGCTATTACCCTGACAGTCATGACGGTCATGTACTCGGCGCGGACCCGGGGCGACATCCAGCGGCCGGTGCCGCATCCGGATGTCATCGTGCGCGCTCGCGCCGCCGTGCGCGGGCCGTACCTCGCCATCTTGCTGTACGGGAGCCAAGCTCGTGGCACCCAACGACCTGACAGTGACATCGACGTCCTGCAGGTCGTGCATGCGCGGCCCGGCAAATACTCCGACGGCAACGTCAACGTGACCGCCTACGCCATCGACACTCTGTGGGAGATGTGCCAGCGGGGCAGTCTGTTCATGCTTCATCTCTGCATGGACGGCTACGTGGTCGAGGATCCCGGAGGAGTGCTGTCAGAGATCTTGGACAGCTATGAGCGTCCCAGCCACTTCGCAAACGCGATCGCGGAGCTGACCGCCGCTGCCCGTGCACTCACGGTCGAAGACGCGGCCGACCACTGGGACGGTCTGCGCAAGCTCGGTATCTACGTCGCGCGGACCGTCTGTTACGCCGTGCTCGCCGACCGTGGCGAGCCCGAGTTCGACCCGGACATCGTGGCTGCGCGGCTCGGGGTGCCATCGATGCAGCGCGCGCTGCGCCTGCGACTTGAGCCTCCTCGCGCCGACGACCTGCACACGTTGCACTCCGCGGTCGTCGACCTCTTGGGAGACGTTCCGCCGGCCGGCACGACGCTGGACTCGCTGGCAGCCGGCCTGCTCTACGACTCCCCCTACGCGGCGACGCTCATGATCCAGACGTTGGCGGGCGGGACCGACGGGTTCGAGTACACGGCGTTGGGAGCGCCACCGATATGAGCAGCGAACTGGCGGTCATTGGAGACGTCCACGGCCGGTACGATCTGCTGGCCCGGATGCTCGACTCACGGCACCTGCGCGGGCGTCGTGTGGTCCTGGTTGGAGATGTCATCGACCGTGGGCCGGACTCCGCAAAGGTGCTGGACCTGATCTGTGAACTAGTCGACGGCTGGCCGTCAGGCGCGACGCTGCTGCGCGGCAACCACGAGCAGGCGCTGCTGGATTTCCTCGATACCGGGCAGGCCGCTGCCTTCCTGCGAAACGGCGGGATGCACACGGTTGCCAGCTACTACACGTCAGTACCGACGAACGTGCTGGCGGCCTTCCGCCAGGATCTTCCCGAGGCACACAAGACCGTTCTCAAGAGCAGCGCCACCTACCTCGAAAGCGAGGAGGTTCTCGTCAGCCACATGGGATGCGACCCGTCGTATCCGGCCGCGCGGGACCTCAAGGCGATGGTGCTGGACGCCCACTTCGACCTGTTCAGGGCCCCTGCTGGGCTTCAGAAATTGACGATATGCGGCCACTATGTGCAGCGCGGGGGCCAGCCGTACGTCACGGACTCTCTCATCTGCATTGACACTGGCTGCGGAACCTTTCCGAACGCACCGCTCTCGGCGGTCCTCCTCCCCGAGCGAACCATCGTCCAAGTCGAGCCGGAAGGCCGAATCACATGACCGAGTCGGCTAAGCTGCGCGACCTCCGTCGGGCCGTCAAGGACGGGCAGGAGGTCATCGCGGTGCACTACGCCTGCGAGTCGCTGGCTGAAGCGAAAGACCACCCGCCCGCAGTCTCCTGCATTGGCGTCGCGAACCTGAAGAACGGGACCCGGCAGGCGTTCTCGCTGGCCGACATGCCGTCGGAGACCGAGGTCAAGGAGCGCGAGATCGGGCTCTTGGAGAGGTTCTACGCGCACCTTACAGAGCACGACCGATCCGTTGTTCTTCACTGGAACATGAACAGCTCCTTGTACGGATTCGACGCGCTGCGCAACCGATACCGCTATCTCACCGGCAAGGACCCTGGCCAGAGGCCGTCCGAACACCTCCTGTACGACCTCGACGACATCATCGGGGACGAGTACGGAGAGACCTACGTACGCCATCCGAAGCTCTACAACCTTGCCATGCTGAACGAGATCGGAATGTTCTCGTTCCTACAGGGAAAGGAAGAGGCCGCCCGATTCAAGAGCGGCGACTTCGGAGCAATCGCCGGCTCGGCCACGACGAAGGCCCGCGCCATCCTCGACATCCTGCAAGCACTGCTGAGCGGAAGGCTCAAGACTGAGCAGAGCGCCGGCGCTACCAGGTTCGCTGGAGAGCGAATCGATGCCGTTGAAGCGGTGCTCTCGCTAGGCGACCGTCTCCGCTACGTCGAGCGCGAACTCGGCCGCCGCCACGACAAGCGGCCCACGCTGACCATCAGCGATGAGTACGACGTGCAGGATCTCCTCAGGGCTGTTCTCTCGATCTTCTTCGAAGACGTCCGCGAGGAGTCCTGGACGCCTTCATACGCTGGGGGCGCATCGAGGATCGATTTCCTGATTCCCGCCTTCGAACTCGCTATCGAGGTGAAGAAGGCGAGATCCACGATGACGGCCAAGAGTTTGGCAGACGAACTCATCGTGGACCGTGACCGCTACAAGACGGAGCAGCGCGCGAAGCACCTGATCTGCCTTGTGTTCGACTACGACGGCATTCTCGCCGGACCGCGCGGCCTTGAAGCCGACCTCGCACGGGAGGCCAGCGTCGAGGGGCTGGCGGTCAAGGTCAGAATCTTTGATCGTTAGCGTGACTACCGCGGAGCGCAGCAGCTGCTCGACCAGACCGGTGGTTCCATCCTCACCGACCGCGCGGTCAGCGTGAACGCCGCGACGGCGACGCGGAGCCAGCCCACTCCGCTCGCTCACGGATCGATATCCACCGCGTAAGTGCGGATCTTGAGGCTTCGGAACGACGATCGCGCCAGACTCGGGTGATGCGTGGAGCGCTCAGGCATTCGCAGGCAGCAAGCCGGACGAGTGGGCCGTGCCTGTCGCGGCGCAGGCTGCGCACGATCAAGGGCAACCTGTTCTGGGCGTTTGCCTACAACAGCGCCGCCATCCCCCTCGCGGCGCTCGCCCTCGTCACGCCCGTGCCGGCTGCGCTGGCGATGGCGTTCTCCAGCGTGTTCGTCGTCTCCAACAGCCTGCGCCTGTTCCGGTTCCGTGCCGCCGACACCATGACGGCAGACCACTGAGTTACCGGCTGCGAGCGAGGCCGACCGGTGGTTGGCTGAAAGGCGTCGACCACCACTCGACCGATGGAGTCCCACCATGAATCACATCCACGGTGACGACGGGTTGCAACGCCGCGTCGTCCTGGCGCGGCTGGCGGCGCTGGGACTGACGATCAGCCCGGCCGGTGCGCTGCTCGCCGGCTGTGGCAACGGCGGCGGCATGCCCAGCATGGGCGGCGGCAGCAGCGCCATGCCGGACTGGATGATGGGCGACGGCATGATGGACTCGGCCATGATGGCCGACATGCCGGCCATCCACGACCTACTCGTCGCCCACGACCAGATCCGAAGGCGGGTCGACGACGTCGACGCCGGCATCCGGGCGCAGACCACCAGCGACGACCCGCGCATCGCCCAGCTGATCCGCACCCACGTCCAGGCCATGCACCAGCGGATCGTCGACGGCCGTCCCATCCGGCAGATGGACCCGCTGTTCCGGGAGATCTTCAAACACCACACCGCCATCACCATGACCGTCACCGACATAGCCGGCGGCGTCGACGTGACAGAAACCTCCGCCGACCCGCAGGTCGCGCTGCTGATCCGCCAACACGCCCGCCGTGCCGTGTCCGAGTTCGTCGCCGCCGGCATGGCACGGGCAATGCAACCCACCCCACTACCCGACGGCTACCACGGATGAGCCCCGGCGCACACAACGCCGGCTCCGTTAAGCATTTGCGCGGCAACCGACAGTCGACGGGTTGATCCAGTTCGGACCGGACCACCTTCGCCAGGACGAGCCGACGCGACAAGTACCCGAAACGAGTACTGCACTACCCGAACGCCCGCGCCTGCAAGAGCACCCACCATGCCAACGGCGAAACGGTGATCATCGCGGGTCATCGCTTTCGTTGGCTCGGCGGGCGTCGGTGCATTCCGGCCCGCAACCGCAGCCTGAGCTGTTGCCGTCGGCGGCGGGCACGGCGCAGTCGTCGCAGTGCTCGCCACGCCACGCCCCGATTCCTTCCTTCACTGCCGCCGCGGCGATGACCAGCGCGGCGAGCGAGTCGGCCCACGCCCAACCGAGCCAGGCGTTGACACCCAAGCCGATCAGCAGGATCGCCGACAGGTACGTACACAGCAGCGTTTGGGTGGAGTCGGCCACCACGGTCGCCGAGCCGAGCTCCTTGCCGGTGCGGCGTTTGGCCCACACCAGCAGCGGCATCACCACCAGCGACACCGCCGCCAGCCCGATACCGACCGGAGACGGTGCCGGCTCACCGGGCCCGAGCAGCGACCGCGCCGCGGAGAAGGCGACCCAGCCGGCCAACGCGAAGAACGACACCGCGATCAGTTTGAGCGCCAACCGTTCCCGAGCTTGGGGAACCCGGGAGCGGAACTGCCAGATCACCACCAGCGCGCTGGACACCTCCACGAACAGTCCAGGCCGAAGCCGACCAGGGCGCTCGACGCCGCGACGGTTCCGGCCGCGACGGCGACAAGACCCTCCAGAAGGTTGTAGCCGGCGGTGGCTACGCCAGCTGCAGGCTGTGACGGTTGAGCAGCGCCCGCCGCGGCGCGGTCAGCGCCGTGCTCATCGGGCGGCGTCCCGCGCCGCGGGTTGGCCGTAGGTGGGGCACAGCGCCACCGCCGCGCCGGTAGCAGCCAGCAGGCCCTCGGCCGCCGCGAGCAGATCGATCAGCTCGGGGCGGGTCAGGGCGTAGAACGACTGCCGGCCTTCGCTCCGGAAGTCGACCAGACCGCAGTCCCGAAGGCACGCCAGGTGCTTGGACACCGTCGATTGCGCCAGTCCCAGTTCACCGGTCAGGTCAACTACCCGCGCCTCACCGCGCGCCAGTCGGAGCACGATCGCCAGGCGGGTGCGGTCGGCCAGCGAGTGAAACAGCGCCACCGCCGGACCCAACTCCACAGACATCATCGCCATAACGCGATGATATGCCACCAGGGCGATGCTATTTGACTCCGGCTTGGGCATGGTCTTGGGCCTGCCCTCGCGGGCCCGATACTGGTCTCCACGATGTGGACCTGGCCGACCCCGCCCGCCGTTGGGCGCGGTCTACACCGGTGTTCTGCTTATCACTGTCGCTGCCCTCGTCGCCGCGGCGACCAACCGGTGCAGCCACCGCCGCACCCACATCGGCGGCCTGGGTGCGCTTGCCCTGGTCGTACTCGACGCGGCCATGATCGGCGCTGCCGGCGCTCTGGCACCGACATTCGTGTGGCCGATGGCCGTCGCGGTCGTGGCTAGCCTCACCCGTATCGGTTTCGCCATCCAATCCCTACCGGCGCTCAGCGGCTGACCGCACCGAGGCAGAACCCGCGCCGGCTGGGTGGAAAGCCTGTGGACCGTCGACGGGTTGTTCGGGCAGCCTGGGCGCGTGCAGGTCGCTGAGGATGGGGTGGAGTTTCGTCGTCACCACCGCTGGTCAGGATTGGCGGGTGGCTTGGCATCCACCGACGGCGCCCGCGGGGATGGGGCACGGCTCGGCCGCGGTGTGCCTGGTCGGGGACGTGGTCGTGCTTGTCAGCGACGATGGCCGACGCTGGGGTCTGCCCGGTGGGCGGCCGGAGCCGGGCGAGGATTGGGCGGACACGCTGGTGCGCGAAGTCGCTGAGGAGGCGTGCGCCACGGTGACCCGGTCTCGGCTGTTGGGGTTCAGCCGCGGCGCGTGTGTGCGCGGGGCGCAGGCCGGTCTGGTGCTGGTTCGGGCGCTGTGGCGGGCGGAGGTCCGGTTGGCGCGGTGGGAGCCGCGGTTCGAGATGCGCGGGCGCCGGCTGGTGCCGGCCGCGGAGGCGTTCGACCGCATGTGGATCCCGCCCGGATACGGCCCGATGTATCGGCGGATCTTCACCGAGGCCGGGCTGCCGGTCGGCGCGCAGGCCTCAGCAGGTTGATCGCCACGCCGGGGCCGGCGCCGTGCAGGCTTACTGAGTTCGGTGTTGGCGGTCGACCTGTAGGGCGAGATCCAGCAGGCGGCCGGCGACTTCCTTCCGCGACCAGCACAAGGTTGGCAGGACCTGGTCGACGGTGACGAGCCGGCGAGCGATCATCTCGTGCTGCGGCTGCCACGGGTTCAGTTCGACGCGGGCCCACCAGCGGGTCTGGTAGTAGCTGGGTCCGCCGTTGGGGTTGAGCGGGTCGGCGACGTGCTGGGCGGCCAGGTAC
>Ga0137373_10009103_pt1 | contig 10444 bp, 15 predicted proteins | sample SagtaG_5_FD_104912 | JGI IMG/M metagenome (GOLD analysis project Ga0137373, IMG submission 104912) | Vadose zone soil microbial communities from Sagehorn Ranch, Mendocino, California, USA - Sage1_R_80_16 metaG | ecosystem: Environmental > Terrestrial > Soil > Vadose zone | place: USA...
AATCCTTTCTTCCGCACCAACAACTTACGGATATTTTCGGCGGTCGTTGTCGGTCAACTGGTCAAGTTTTTGGTCAAGTGATGGGGGGGTGCTGACGAGGCCGGCACCGGCCCGCGGCTTTCGCGGATGACATCGGGGGCCTCGCCGCCGCTTCAGTCCTCCCGCCCACGTCCTTGTACGGTCTTCCCCGGCCCCTGCGCTCTGACCTGAGACTTCATCCACTGAGCCCGCATGGAAAGCGCACATTCTGACCGGCGACCGCAAGGGCACATGGAGCCTGCACGTCACCCGTAACCGGCGGATGACCTTCCGGATCGAGGTCGACGAGATCATCGACCTCCAGGAAGGTCAGCCGGAGCGCGCACAGCACATAGAGGATCGCCTTCAAGCTCTCGCGCAGTTACGGCATGGCCGTTGCGTCTTCCCCGCCCCAGCACTGCATGATCGCATTAAGGACGGCGCTTGAAATGACTGCGGGATCAACATCGGGGCGTTGCCGCACCGGATTGATGCCGAAGACGTGCTCGGGATCGCAGGGGTCGAGCACGCGTATCGGGCGCAGCTCGTGCAGCCGGTGCGTAGCAATCCAGCGCATCGTGTTACCGATCAGCGTCCCATGCGGGTCGAGCACGATCACACAACGGGCTTCGCCGTCGAGTTCCAGGATGTCCTGACGAATCTGCCCTTCCATGGATTTCGACTTCCCGCTGCCGCTCTGCCCGGCGAGCAACATGTGAACGGTACGAGCTTCGCGGCTAATGAAAATCTTCCGGCCGGATTGGGTCTCGCCGAGCACGACCGCGCCCAAGGGCCACTTCCATTTCGGATGCGGCGCCCGGCGACGCACGATCGGCATCGTCATCCCTATTCCTCGAAGTCACTCGCCGCGCCGCGGCGAATGCTGTCCTCCGCCCCGGCCGCGGCGCTCTCCAGCAAATCGACGATTTCCGCCTCTTCGGGGGTAAGCGGCCTCTTGGCAGCCGCCGCCCGCTCGCGGATTTCCTGCGCCAGTTGCAGGGCGGGTGTGCGGTTGCGATTGACCTCCAGCTCCGCAGCGAGGTGTTGGCGGAGCGCCTCCGGCATTTCGCCAACTTCCGAAGGCGTTGCACTGCGGCGTAGTTTTTCGGCTTCGGCGCGGGTGCGGTGTGCTTCGGCTTGCGCCTTGTGGCGCTCGGCGTCGCCGCGAAGTTCGGCGAGAGAGGCGGCATGGCGAAGCTGTGTTTCGGCAGCCCGGCGCCGGGCGGCCAATTCCATCTGCTTGATCTCGAATTCCTGTTCCTCGAGTTGCCGTTGTCGATCGCGCCGGGCGCGCTGATCGGCCAGTTCAGCGCGGCGCCCCTCGGCGTCTGCCTGGGCCTGAGCGAGGTCGTCTTCCAGCGCCAAGCGGAGCCGCTCGGTTTGCGCTGGCGCGAGCTGTCGCTGCTGATCATGTTCGAGACGTTGCTGCTCCAGTCCTACTCGAATGGCAGTTAAGTCAGCAGTCGCTCGGAGAAGACCGGCGAGGAGGGTCGTTCGCTCGGTTTCAACGAAGATCGGCAGATGGCGCCGCGCCGCGTGTACCCGCTCGGCCTCTTGCCGGGCGAATTCGAGTGACGCGAGCGAGGTGTAGACGCGGGTCGCCGCGTCGATCGCGGCTGCCATCGCCGACGAATGCTCGGTCTGCTTCACGAGCCGCCGGCGGCTTGTTCGGCTGTCCATATACGGGAGCGGCACACTCGGCGCCGGGCGCGCGGGCAAACCGGTACTCGTGTAGGGCGCGACCGCCTGGTTGACCCCTGACTTGCTGATCGGCCGCAAGATTGTGACTGCCAGCCGGCCGGTGCGATCGTATTCGTTCGTCATGGGCTTCGTCTCTCGCCTTTCGTCGGCGCTTACGACCGGTTGGGACCGGACAATTGACGGTAGCGGGCTACCTGGCTGGTAAGCTCCGCGTTTTCGTCGCGCAGCCGATCAACATCGAGGCGCGCCTGCGCCTCGATGCGCAGGTACAACAAGGTGCGTTGCTCGGGATTCAAGCTCGCGACGAATTTAGCCGCGGCAACCGCAAGGTCGTAGCTGGTTCTCGCCTTCAGCAGCTCGGTTTCGCGCTCGTACAGCCGGGTGCGGCCTTCGGCTAATCGGCTGCACTCGTCGTAGACCCGACGAAGTTCGTCAGCCGTCAAGTATTTGACGCCCCGACGCCGGAAGGCCCGGAGCGGCTCCTGCAACTCCCGCGGCAGCTGCGAAATGGCGATCAACGGCTCGCCGACCGCCACGGCGCTCGACGAGACGGGCGGGTGCTGCGGCGATCCCGCCCTCTTCATGAGCGACACTAGGCCGGACAGGAAAAAGAGCACGAGAAAGACGAAGATCAGCGCGCCTACGCCGCCGCTCAAAACCGGCAGTCCGGCCGGAGGCGCGGTCATGGCGCGCCTCCTTCTTCCGCCGCCTCACCACCGTCGATAGGGGATGGCGTTCTCGTCGCCAGCGCGGCATCGCGCTCCTCGATACGGCCTTTGATCCACGCATCGATTTCAGTGGAGACCCAACCAACCGAGTTCGGCCCGAGCTTGACGCGACGCGGGAAGCGGTCGGCCTTTTCAAGGCGCCAGAGATGCATCGGCGAGTAGCCGACTTTCTCGATGACCTGGCGTTGGCGAAGGATACGGATGTTCACCGGACCCTCCCCTGGCTGACGCAGGGCCGAGCGAACACCTTGTTAGCTCCCGTGGGTGCTGTTGCGCGCCGAAGTGCGTCCGAGCGTGACCAAACTGCAACATCTCGACCGTACAACAGCCGCAGGTACGCCTCCGGAATGTCGTCGCTGTACACTGTCGCGGGTCGGCCTTGCGGGCGTCGCGCCCAACTCCTCTGGCGATCGGGCGCGCTCATGGCGCGCCCTCCCCGTCAGTTGTTATTGCTCCGGCGAAGCTCGGAGCATTGAACGATTCGGCAATGTTAATGGGGTTTCCAGAGGCTTTACGGAGCCTCCAGTTTCGATGATGGCGCTGCCGAGCGCGTCGTCGGTGCCGTTTCCGAGAGTGCCGGATCAGGGACCCTTCTCCCTGGCCGCCCAGCTCGTCCGGATTCACATGCAGCAGAATGGAAAGTACGGTCTCCTTTAGGGCGGGTGGCGAGGTCCTAAGATGCCGGCAGCAGCCGGCCAGGTGTTGGTCGTTCACAGCGGTCTCCAGGGACCGCCCGGAGCACCACTTGACATAAGTGGTTGGGTTTGCTAGCATTTCTGCCGGGCGTGTCGCCAGTTAGGTGGTTGACACGGCCCACGGGCCCGGTGCTAGTAACACCGTGTCCACGGGCGTCGGCCGTTTGGCATGACGCCCCTTCACAGGCGTCGATAGCTGAGCGGTCGACGCCTTTATGCTGTCGTCACCTCCTGCCTAGCGCACGCGAGTTACCTGGCGAAAACTTGATTGCTTGCAACGGACTGTCTCAACTTACATGCTAATCGCTGCCAACTTGATCAAGTTGAGCGGAAAAGTTCTTGGGGGCTTTAGATGTCGCGCTCGTCATCCGGCTCGCTCCAGCGGCCCAAATTTCGAGGCGATCGACTCAGGACCCTACGTGAACTTCACGGCATGAAGCAGCAAGCTCTGGCCGACCGCCTCCATGTTACCGTCACAGCCCTTAAGCAAATGGGAGAACGGAAAAAACGACCCAAGGCTTGCTATTATCCCTGATATCCTAGAGGCGTTTCCTGAGACGACAAGGGAATACCTTTTTGATACGGGCGAGCTGCTCAAGTCTGATCAACCACAACGTCCTCTAATAGGCTTTCCAGGCAGTGTCTTTGGCGAAGTCGAAGTGGTCTTGCGAGGTGGTTGGAGCTTCTTCTACACCTCACCCGCTTCGTTCGATGATGGTTATTCTGATCTGCGCGAAGGACGATTGCTATTTTTTTCACATAACGGCGGATACCTGCATGCAATTCTTCTTGAATACCGGCAATTGTGGGTGGGACTGTGCCTTATCACACGCGACATGGCTTATATATCATTGAAAAGCGTAGAGATCTCACAACATCGATGGATATATGTGAAATGCCCTCATCTTCTACTGGTCAATTGCTTACAGGATATATTTTAACTCCAGACAAGGAAATTGTGGTGAGTTTCTGCTTTGGTGAGAAGCTTGGGGATTGCAATGAAATAACGAAAACAATGCCGGCACGCGCGGCGGCTACAATAGCAGATTTTATTGCAGGGAAAATCGAGATAAATCAACTCCGGCGAAGTACCATTTTCGGAGAAGAATGGAAGGAGTTATCGCGCACGTATAGGACTTTGGCGGAATTTTACGAGATTAATAATGACCTAGCCTGGCTGCTCTCCACGATCGGGTTATCGTGCCAGACAGTGGTAGTACCGCATGGACACCTCTCCATTGATGATCAGGCGGCTACCATAAACTCCCATTTTCACGAAAGTTTTCGAATATCGTGGAAACAATATGAATGAGGAGGAAATTACTTAGGGTTTTGCTCGGTTCGTCGCCTAGGGGCCAGTTTTAACGGGCCCACCGGCTAATTTTTGTTTCGACCACTTCCCTTCTGCGACCCCGGTCATCCCTGACCGGCCTCGTTCGAACAGAGCGGTCGCCCATGTGGCGGCCGTTTTGTTGGCCCGCATGGACGAAATCTACCATCTGGCGAGGAACGATCGTGGATCAAACCCGTTCTGCTGGGTGGCACGATTGCGTTTTGCACCGACCGATCGTGTCAGCGAGGTATCGACCTCCAGTGGAAGCCAGAGCGGCCGTCTCTTGAGACGGCCGCTTTGTTGAGCTGCACGATCGGTGGCTCTCACATGGCGACCACCGGTCCCATTAAGCCAGAACAACCCCGCCGAACGCCTGCGCAAAGGCTTGCGCTTGTTCCTCAAGCTCAAAATTGACGCGGAGCACTGATTCGGATTCGGACGACCAATGCCGGAACGTTGTCTGCTGAAAATTCTCGTCGTCCAACCATCGTCGCACCCGTGAGATGAGTTCACGGCAATTTTCTCCGCCGAACCGTATCTCGACCATGTGAAGCATGGGCTCGCTCGTGGTAATCGCATTCACGTGCGTATAACGCGAATAATTTAAAATCTTCCTAAATACTCGGTTGATTATGGGTTTTCGCGTTTACGCCCGCTTAGTGCTCGCGTGAGTGCTCCCTAAAGCTGGGCAACTTCAGACCCTCCAATCTCGGCGATTCTCTTACCGCGCTAGGCCCGCCACGCTTGTGCGGAAACTCGGCCTAAGGCGGCCGTTTTTCTGCACGGACGGCTTCGCCGTCATCTAAACCGTGTGTCGATCCGAGACACTCCACGCGAGCCCACGGGGCTCGCGGCGCGCCTACTGCGCGCACCGAGGCGACGCCGAGCACCCGTTTCCATCGGGAGCCCATAACCCCCGCAAACCGTCGGCGCCGACGCCGCCCACGTCTGCCGTCCGTCTTCGGCGGCAGCGTGGTTGCGGCCGGCGAGCGTCCGACCTCGCTCCCGGCTGTCGCGGCTTTGCGCGACCAAGGCCTTTGGCCGCAGCCCGGTACAAGCGGACGGCTGGTTCCGGACGATTGTAGCCGGGAGACGGGGGCGAGGTCGGACGCTAGTCCGACGGTTTGCGGGGAACAATTCCGCAAGGCGCTGCGCGCCTTTCCGCCCATTCGGGGGGTACATTTACCCCTACAAACCTTGTTTGTAGGGCCATTTGTAGCCCCTGTTGTAGGGGTGCGGCCAGTCACCACCTCTGGCCGCCGCTGCCGACGGTCGTCCCCACCTCGACCGTCGGGCAGCAAAAAGCCGGCATTTGCCGGTCCATCGTTCGGCTCGTAATGCGGTTAGTAGGTCGTCGACGTTCGGCGGCGAATGTCGTGCACCTCAATGATCTTGTGCTCCAGATCGAGGGCAAAAAGAATGCGCCACGCTCCAACGCGGCGCCTGAATGAACCTTGATAGGGCCCTCGCAGCGGCGTGACATCGCCGCCGAGCGGGTCCTCTATCATATGGTTGAGTGCTCGGTTGATCCGGGCCCGGTCGCGGCCTCCCATGCGGCGCAGGGATCGTGCGGCATCATGGCTTAGTAGGAAGTCCCAATTCATTCTGGAGGTCTTCGAGCCGGACGCATTCCCCTTGGGCAATCTGCTCTTTGCCGCGGCGGATCGCCTCGGCCTCGTCCGGCAACATCTCTTCGGTGGGCGGGAGCCGGCCGATGGCGCCGACATACCATCGGATCGCGTCGCGAACCGCTTCTGAGCGGCTGAGGCCTTGCCGCTCTCGGACGCGATCCAGTTCCGCAAGCTCCTCTTGCGGCAGCGAGGTGGTGACGGTCTTTCTCGTGCGGGTTTTCATAAGTGGGTCTGCGCTCAACTGGCTAACGGGAGTATAGCAAACGCGGCTGAAGCCGCCGTATGCCCTACTCGATTGTCAGGGTGGTGTGGCTGCGGCGAAGCTGTTCCATCAGCGCCCAAAGCGCCTGCTCGAAACCGTCCTCGGGCACCGGCTCGTAAGTCAGCTCCTCAACTTCGGTATCGCCTGCCATAGACTGAGCATATCATAAATCGGAAATTTTGCGGCTGGGCTTCCCTGCTTTTTCAAAGACGAGCGAAACCTTGGTATTCTTATTCTTAGTTTTCTTACCTGAGTATTATTAGTGTCTGATTTTTTGACAACCGGAAGTGTTAATTAATGACATCCAGATGTCCAAATGTTTTACATCAGAATGCCCGCCTTATCTTGCTGGTTGCTTTCAGATTGAGGATATACAGGTTGGTTCGACCCTGACCGCGGCGCTTGATATCGATGAACCTCTGCCGCTGCAACTCTTGGAGGTACGTGTTCGCGCTCTGCCGCGTTACGCCCATTTCCTTGGCAAGCCGGTCTTGCCCCGGAAAGCAATAGTCCTTCTCCCAGACGTACTTCAGCAGCATTGCATATGTGAGCTTTGCACCGGGGGATATCCGGTCGCTCACCAGCACGTGATTGGGTACTTTCGTGTACCCCTTTGTCGTGAGCACGTCGGCTCCTTTGAGGATGAATATTGCGGTCGAGCATTTCCCCGATGCCGGTCAGTCTTCCCTCGCGATGTTCCATATCCCGAATTCTAGCATTCGGGCGCGCGCGCCGCGGCGCCGGTGGGGATAAGCGCTACTGCTGTCCCGGCATTCTTTCCGTCTCGCTGCGAGTTCGGTCCGGCGCGGAAAGAAGCGGACCCAGCATGCGTTGCAGTCCGTTGATCAGAGAGTTGGTCTCGTGGCCGCGCTCCAACATTTCAGCGATCTGCTTGTCCTTCACGCCAACTTGCGCGCGCAAAAATTCGTTTTCGCTTTCCAGCCGCGCGACATACCGATCCTCTGTCGCGACAAGTCGCGACAACTCCGCTGTTGTCGCCGATTGTCGCGGCTCGTCGCTGCTTGTCGCCGCATCATGCAGCGGCATCCCGTCATTATTTTCTCCGGCGACATCTGTCGCGGCATGCCGCGACAGGTCGCGACTTGTCGCGACAGGTCGCACCTCGTTGATGTACGCGATGTGCCGCTCAACCGACGCGGGCGTGATCAGAAATTTTTCACCAAACGGCGTCTCGATGCGGTGCGCATCGAGGTGGCCTTTCGCACAGTAGCGTTGAATGCTGCGGGTCGTCCGGGGAAGTCCGGCCGCCTCATACCGGGCGAGGGCATCTTCGATCGAAAGGGAATAGTCGCTGTCGTCGGTTGTCGCGGGCTGTCGCGACACGTCGGTGCTTGTCGCTTCCTCGTGTCGCAGGTTGTCGTCGGTCATGCATTGATGATACCGCCGCGGGCGCAACCGCGCTCGCCCGTTATCCCCAACTCAAGGCAGGGGGAGTTCACCAGTTCCGATGCGGCAGAACGTCGCGGATATCGAGTGGTCGGCTCGCCAAGAGAGGTTGATACCCACGTGATACCCACAGTGAAAAATGGGCCAGCATGGCCGACCCATTTTTCACTATAAGTATTTGATATATTTGGTAGCGGGGGAGGGATTTGAACCCCCGACCTTGGGATTATGATTCCCCTGCTCTAACCAACTGAGCTACCCCGCCGGGAGGCCCCGGATATAGGAGATGGGTCCGGGAGGGTCAAGCGCGCGTCAAGCCACGGCGGCCTGCTGACGCCGGATCCAGCCGCCGCCCAGCACTCGCTCACCATCGTAAAGGACAGCGGCTTGGCCGGGCGCTACCGCGCCGGCCGGCGCGGCGAGGAGCAGTTCGGCTTCCCCCTCGGCGGCCGGGTACAGGGTCGCCGGCACCGGCGGCTGCGCCGAGCGTAGCTTGGCCGAGACCGCCACTGCCTCCCCGGCGGCTAATGGCCTCCCGAGCCAGTTCAATTCGGCGAGGGGCACCCGGGTCTCGGCGAGCGCGCTCTTCGGCCCGACGACCACTCGGCGGCGCTGCGGCTCCAGGCGCAGAACGTAGAGCGGCTCGGCCGCGGCAATGCCGAGCCCCTTGCGTTGGCCGACGGTGAAATGGGCGATGCCGCGATGATGCCCCAGCACCTCTCCGCTCCGGTCGACGATGTCGCCCGGCTCGCCGGCTTCCGGGCGCAGGCGCGTCACGAGATCGGCGTAAGATCCCTGCGGCACAAAGCAGATGTCCTGGCTGTCCGGTTTCTCCGCGACCGGCAGCGCGAATTCGCGGGCCAGCGCGCGGGTCTCGTCCTTGGCCAGCCCGCCCAGCGGGAAGCGCAGGAAATCGAGCTCGGCCGGAGTCGTGCGATAGAGGAAATAGCTCTGGTCGCGGGCGGCATCGGCGGCACGATGCAATTCCGGCCCGTAGGGACCGGGCACGCGGCGGACGTAATGCCCGGTGGCCAGCGCGCTGGCGCCGAGATCGCGAGCGGTCGTCAGCAGGTCGCGAAACTTGATCCGCTCGTTGCAGCGGATGCACGGGATCGGCGTCTCGCCGCGGCTGTAGGCCTCGGCGAAATCCTCGATCACCGCCGCGCGGAATCGCGCCTCGTAATCGAGCACGTAATGCGGGATGCCGAGACGGGCGGCGACGCGCGCCGCGTCGCGCACATCCTGGCCGGCGCAGCAGGCGCCCTTTTTGCCGGTCGCCGCGCCGTGGTCGTAGAGCTGCAAGGTGATGCCGACGACGTCGAACCCGGCGGCGACGCAGAGCGCCGCGGTCACCGACGAATCGACCCCGCCCGACATCGCGACGACGATGCGGTGGTCGGCTGGGTTGCCCGGAAGGTCGATATCGGCGAGCGACGGAGTCATCGGATCAGGGAATATCGGCGTTATCTGTCGGAATTACAGGTGCGGGCTTTTTAGTCCGGTCATGACCAGCCGGTGCCCGGTGGCAAGGCGGCCTGCCACCGCTCAACGATTTTGCCCGGATGGAAGGCATAAAGGGTCAGACCGGCAAGCGGGCTCGGTTGAGCCAGGCTTGGGTTCGGATGCCAGTAATTCCACCGCAGCACAGCTTTATTTCCGGCAACGACGCAGTCCGGAGCCGTCATCACGTAACCTGGGGTCGTCTCCAGCTCTGTTGCGACGCGATGAATAAATTCGTCGAGGCTTTCCGCCCGGGTCGGGCCCGGCCCATGCACGATCATCGGATCGAGGAACAGCTCGCGCAGACCCTCCGCCTCGCGCGTCTGGCGAATCTTCACATAGCGTGCCATTGCCGCTGCCAACGCCGCTTCCTCGGTGCTGATCGGGTCCTCGGCCACCGACCACCCCGCGCGCGAGTGAGTGAGATTTGGCCATGGCCCAACTTCCGTAGACCGCGGCGCAAACCAGATCTCGGCAAACTGCCCGTCAATAAAGCGCGTCACGCTGATGCCGCGCTTGACGGTCGCAACTCCGGTCTGCGGATTTGTCTCTGTGTTCGTGAAGACGATCCCGACGCGATCGCGATGGCCAACCAAATCATGCACCGTCAGGCGCCAATCCGGCGAACGGGTGCTTAACACCGATTGCATCCATTGCTCGCGCGTCACATGCTGCGTGCCTGCATTGCCGTGGATCGTCAGCGTGTCAGCGATAAAGTCGCTCTCGGCCTGCCAATCGCCCGGCCCGACGACCTCGTCGAGCCAGCGGACGAACGCGTCTACTATTTGTTGCGTCTCGCCAGCCATCAGCACGTCCTCCCCGATTTTTTGCTAGCCGGCCCTGTCATTCGAGTGAACTGATCGTCCCGCACTCAACGCACTGCAGCGAGGCCCATCTGCCAGAAATCGGCTTCGAGCCGGGTGGCGGTGGTAAAACTCGCGGCGAGCGCCGGGACGCGCGGCGCGGCGGAACGGTACCTCGACCAGGCGTACGCTGTCTTCCGCACGCTCGGCGCCGAGCGCGATCTTGGCGAAGTCGAGGCGGTCCGCACGCTGCTTGCCCTCAACGCCGTCGAGCAGCCCGTGGCCTCAGCGGCCGATGCCGACGAAGCCGTCGTCCGCCGCCTGGTCGAAGCGGCGATCCTGCCGGAACTGCTTGCGCGCGAAACC
>Ga0137373_10009117_pt1 | contig 10436 bp, 8 predicted proteins | sample SagtaG_5_FD_104912 | JGI IMG/M metagenome (GOLD analysis project Ga0137373, IMG submission 104912) | Vadose zone soil microbial communities from Sagehorn Ranch, Mendocino, California, USA - Sage1_R_80_16 metaG | ecosystem: Environmental > Terrestrial > Soil > Vadose zone | place: USA: California...
CAGGCCGACCGGAACATCAGGGGAGACCCGTGACTAAGTACGAGAGCCGTGAGAAACAGACCCTGACAACCGCCGGTGCGGCAACGAGGCTCGGCGGCAGCAACAGACTGATAGGCGTGCGCGAGACCGCCGCGCGCTTGGACGTGCCGGTCAGCACCCTCTACAAGCACTGGCGTGAGTGGCAGCTGACTGCCTACCGCGTTGGCCGGGCGCTGAAATTCCGCGAGCGGGACATCGAGGTTTGGCTGGAGCGGCAGCGCGTGGGCGGCGTCGCGTGACCTCACGCGGCGTTCGACCATGCCTGGTACTCAGCGTCAAGAGCCTCTCGGGCTCGGCCCCATGCGCTCGGCACGAGGTGTCCGTAGATGCGGTACGTCACCTCGATCGACCGGTGCCCAAGCCATTCGGCCACGTCCGTGATCGGAACCCCCCGGGCCAGCAGTGCAGAGGCGAACACATGCCGCAGGCTGTGCGGCGTGAATCCCTCGGTGATGCCTGCGAGCCGGGCGGCACGGGTGAACGACTTCAGGTAGCCGCGGTGCTGCACGAACGGGACGCGCGCGCCGGCAAGCAAGTACCCGTCGCGCATGCCATGCTCGCTGACGTGCCTGTCAACCGCTTCCAGCAGGTAGGCGGGAGCGGGCATCTCCCTGCTCTCGCCGGGCCTGCGGTGCTTGAGCGCCACAGTGCCCCTTCCATCGGGTTGCACCTGCTCGAAGATCCGGAGAGCCCCTTCCCTGAAGCAGTCCTCCCGTATGGCCAGGGCTTCCGAGACCCGCAGCCCACAGCCCCGCATGAGCCAGATCGTGAGCTGGAGATCGGGCCGGAGCCCGGCGGCAAGCGCTTCGATCTGCGAGCGGGGAGGGAAGATGAAATCGCTCCGGTCATGGGCTCTGCTATTGCTAGTCAGTCTGATTCCGTCCAGGCGATGACGCGGGAGCCTGGCGGCCCTGACGGCCTCGTCCAGCGTGCCGGTGATGACCAGCCGCGCTATCTCCCGCCGCTGACGGGACAGTTCCGCCAGGGACTGGTTGAGCAGCTCCGCGGTGCCTTCCCGGTCCTGTGCAACCTGTCGGAGTGCGCGGTCCCCGAGTGTCGGAAGCACGTGGTTATTGAGCACGGATTGGTAGGCGCGCCGTGTCTCCGGCGCCACGGCAAGGCTGCCGAGCCAGCGCCTGGCGGCTTCGCCGAAGGGCTCGCGGCCGAGCCGTGGGTCGACGAACGTTCCCTCGCGCTGGTCATGCTCCAGCTTGATCTTGAAATCCTTGGCCTCGCGGTTAGTCCGGAACGCCGCCTCGCGGCGTTTCCCGGCGCCGTCGTACCACTGCACACTCCATGGCTTGTTCTTGTTACGCGGCCGCTTGGTAAGGGATGCCACGTCCCGATCCTAGCAGTCTGGCAGAGGTACATCCGAGGTACGTCGGCACGATCAGTCGCTCTGATCTGGGGAAACTGCCTTCAGGTCGGGGAAGTCTTCCTCCCAGAACTCGGCGGCGGTGCGGGACGGCCGCGGGCCGGCCGCCGAGGCCGGCCCGCCGTCGCCGGCCCGGTGCCGGTCGTCCTCTTGCCCGCGGAGTTCCACCCGGCGGATCTTGCCGGAGATGGTCTTCGGCAGCTCGGCGAACTCCAGCCGCCGGATCCGCTTGTACGGCGCCAGCCGCTCCCTGGCGTAGGCGAGGATCGCGAACGCGGTTTCCGCGGACGGGTCGAAGCCGGCTGCCAGCATGACGTACGCCTTCGGGACCGCGAGCCGGAGCGGGTCGGGGGAGGGCACCACGGCCGCCTCGGCCACCGCCTCGTGCTCGATCAGCACGCTTTCCAGCTCGAACGGGGAAATCCGGTAGTCCGACGCCTTGAACAGGTCGTCCGTCCGGCCGATATAGGTGATGTAGCCGCCGGAGTCCCTGGCGGCGACGTCGCCGGTGTGATAGTAGCCGCCGCGCATCGCCTCGGCCGCGCGCTCGGCGTCGCCGCGGTAGCCGGTCATCAGGCCGAGCGGCCGGCGGGCAAGGTCAAGGCAGATCTCGCCCTCGTCGCCCGGCGTGCCGATCAGCGGGTCGATCAGCGTCACCTCGTACCCGGGCAGCGCCCGGCCCATCGAGCCGGGGCGGACCGGCTGGCCGGGCGAGTTGCCGATCTGCGCGGTGGTCTCCGTCTGCCCGTAGCCGTCCCGGATCGTGATATTCCAGCCGCGGCGGACCTGCTCGATGACCTCCGGGTTCAGCGGCTCGCCCGCGCCGACGCACTCGCGCAGGCTGCGCACGTCGGCGCCGGCCAGGTCAGCCTGCACCAGCATCCGCCAGACCGTCGGCGGCGCGCAGAGTGACGTCACGCCGCAGGCCGGGATGGCGTCGAGCAGCGTGGCGGCGGAGAACCGCTCGTGCCCGAGAATCAGCGCAGTCGCGCCGGCGATCCAGGGCGCGAAGACATTGCTCCACGCGTGCTTGGCCCAGCCGGGAGAGGAAATGTTCAGGTGCACGTCGCCGGGCTGCAGCCCGATCCAGTACATCGTGGACAGATGGCCGGCCGGGTACGAGGCGTGCGTGTGCTCGACCAGCTTCGGCTGCGAGGTGGTGCCCGAGGTGAAGTAGAGCAGCAGCGGGTCGGTGGCTTTCGTCGGTCCGTCCGCGGCGAACTCTTCCTGCCGGGAGAACGAGCCCGCGTAGTCGCTCCAGCCGGCCGGGGCGGCGCCGCCGACGGCGATCCGGGTCCAGTTCCCCGCCAGGCCCTCGAACTTCGGCGTGAGGGCTGAGTCGGTGATGACGTGCCGGACGCCCCCGCGCTCGATCCGGTCGGCCAGGTCGTCGCGCCCGAGCAGGGTGGAGGCCGGGATGATGACCGCGCCGAGCTTCATGGCCGCGAGAATGACCTCCCACAGCGGCGCGATGTTGCCGAGCATGAGCAGCAGCCCGTCGCCGCGGCCGACGCCAAGCCCGCGCAGCCAGTTCGCCACCTGATTCGACCGGGCGGCAAGCTGGGCGTAGCTGAGCGTCGTGTCGCCGGCCTCGGTGACGACGCGCAGCGCGCCTGTGTCGGGGTGCTCGGCGGCGATCACATCGAACCAGTCGAGTGCCCAGTTGAACTCGTCGAGTTCCGGCCAGGCGAACTGGCTCCTGGCCGCGTCGTAGTCCTCGCGGTAGCGCAGCAGCAGATCGCGCGCGGCGCGGTACGCACTGGTGCCCTGGTTTGCATCGGTCATGCAGACATCGTGGCAGTTAGGCAGCCGCGGCTGCCAGCGGGGCGGCGGGAGCGGCGGGCTCCGCGACGGCGGCTGCACGCCGGCCGGTTACCGTCGGGACGGGCGGCCGGGGTGCCGGCCGGTCAACCGGCGGCCGGTCAACCGGCGGCCGGTCAACCGGCGGCCGGTTACCGTCGGGCGAACGGCGGGTTCGCCACGACGATGAAGTCTCGTCGGGGCAGCGGCACGCACCGCAAGTCCGCTTCGACGACGCGGATCGAGGCCTGGCTATCGAAGCGGCGTCGTAGCTGCCGCGCGAGGCGCGGATCGCGCTCGACCGCGATCACCCGGGCGCCGGCCGCGGCCAGCGCCTCGGTGATCGCGCCGTGGCCGGCGCCGAGGTCGACGGCCAGCTTGCCCATGCTCGCCCCCGAACCGCGGACAAGCTGCGTGATCAGTGCCTGGTCACGCAGGAAGTGGGCGCCGGCCGGGTTCGGCGGTGCTGACCGCGCCCGGGCACGGAAAACCATGACCATCGACATGGTCAGTGTCCTCGGGCTCGATGTCGTCGCGCCCACGGTAGGCCGTCGTAGCCTGGCAAGCCACTGAATTTCCGGCTGCCGCCCGCCGCCGGCTAGTCCTGGCCACGGGTGGCGGAGACGGCAGGGCTGGCCGTTGACGCGGGCCGACCAGCATAGTTAGGTTAGGCTTGCCTAATTCCGATCGCAGCAGCGTCCTCGTAGTTCCCGCGCTGGGAGGTGTCATGAGTTCCGCTCAGATCGCCGTGCTCGGTGCGCTAGCCGGGTTCACTATCTACCTGGGCCTGCCGGTGGGCAGGTTGCGCGCGCCGATGCCGAAGGTGCGGACGATGCTCAGCGCGACGGCCACTGGCATCCTGATCTTCCTGCTGTGGGATGTTCTCGACCACGCGTGGGCACCGGTGGACGCCGCGCTGAGTGACCACCGGTACGGCTCAGCGTTCGGCAACGGGGCAGTTTTCGCGGCGTGCTTCGGTGCCGGCCTGGCGGGCCTGGTGTACTTCGACCGGTGGGTAGCGCGGCGCGCTGCCCGGTCGTTCGGGCCGGGCGCGGCGGCGGTGGCTGAACTACGGGCCAGGCGGACTGGGCTTGCCCGGCTGAGCGACCTGCCGATGATGATCGCCATCGGGATCGGCTTGCACAACTTCGCCGAGGGCCTAGCCATCGGCAACTCGGCCGCGAGCGGCGAGCTGCAGCTCGCCGTCCTGCTGGTCATCGGGTTCGGCTTGCACAACGCAACGGAGGGCTTCGGCATCGTCGCGCCCATGGCCGCCGAAGGCCGCCGCCCCTCCTGGCGATACCTGCTCCTGCTCGGGCTCATCGGCGGCGGCCCGACATTCCTGGGAACCCTGCTGGGACAGAGCGTGGTCAACGACACGCTGTCGATCGGGTTCCTGACCCTGGCCGCCGGGTCCATCCTCTACGTCGTCATCGAGCTGCTGGCGGTCGCGCGCAAGCAGGCACTGAAGGAAATCACCACCTGGGGCATCCTGCTCGGCATCCTGCTGGGCTTCGCCACCGACGCCATCGTCACCGCCGCCGGAGCCTGACCATCCGGCACCGGACACAGCTGCCCGGCACCAGACGAGTTCCCGCCCGCGCACGCCCCGGACAGCAGCACCACGCTCCGTGCAGCTACCTCAGGCCCTCGCCGCCATCATCCACGACAGCGAAGACCCCACAGCCGCTGCCCGCTCGGCGGGGCGGAGCGGGCTCTTACCGCATGGTCGGGCGGGCCTGGGCGAAGGTCCACCGGTGACCTTCAAGATCGTCAGCGACATAGCCGCGGAAGCCGTGCTGATGGATGCCCTCGACGATGGCGGCTCCGCCCGCCTGCGCCCGGGCGAAATGGCCATCGAGGTCATCAACGAACACCCAGGGCACATGAGTCACGGCGGCGCCTTCCTGGCGCTCGCCCTCCAGCCTGGCAATGATCAGCGAGCAGTTGCCGATCCGGAACTCGATCCAGTGCCGCCCCGCGTCATCGTCGGGCAGCACGCCCGGCGTCTCGAAGCCGAACACATCGGCCAGCCACCGTGCCGCCGTCGCGGGCTTGGCGTAGCAGACGGTGATCCCCAGCCGGGCCGTGTCCTGCGGCTGGCGCGGCGCACTCGCCCGCCGGGCGCACCAGGCGCCGAACCAGGGCGGTACCACCCGCACCCAGGACGTCCCGCCGCGGTCCGTGCCGCCGGCCGGGATGGTGGCGCTCACCCGGACGATCGTGCCGCCGTCGGTCGGGTCGAACCGGACGTCGACGACGACGTCGTCGACCGAGCTTTGCCAGCACACCCGCTCGCCCGGCTGCCACACCGTGATCCGGCCCAGTTCCAGCGCGTCGCCCGCGGCCTCGTCGTAGACCTCGAGGAGGCGGCCGCCGACACCGGGCTCGCAGGTCATGGCGACAGCCCGGGAGGCGTCGAAGAAGTTGATCGGCCCGCGCAGCCACCACAGGTCCATCTCCTGGGTGAACGCGCTGAACGCCGTCGGCGCATCCACCGCTACCTCGACCTCGGCGGAGACCGACCTGCCTTCGCTCATCGCTCTGGCCTCCCCTCGACGTGCCACTTGAACGACTGCAGCTGGGCATTCCAGTGCGCCTGGAGCTGGTCGAGCCAGGCCTGCAGAGCCACGATCGACTGCGGCCGGAGCCGGAAGAGGCGGGCCCGCGCGTCCTGCGCGAGTCGCTCGTCCGTGATGATGCCCGCCCGCAGCAGCACCCGGAGGTGCCGGCTCATGGCCGGGGCAGACGTGCCCGCGGCGGCGGCGAGCTGCCCGGCGCGCAGCGGCCCCGCCACGAGCAGCTGCACGACCTGGCGCCTGGTCGCGTCGGACAAGGCCTCGAACAGCGGCGCCACGTCCTGATCCATCGGCGTCTTGGTGACCACGCGACAATAATTGCGTTAATCGTTAATAATTGTCAAGGTGGCGTTAGTGATCGTCCTGGCCAGCGGGTTCCTGGCTCGGTGGCACGATCACGGCGGCCGGCGCGGTAGCGTCGGCGGGTGCCCCCCGGCCGCGCCCCCGAGCCCACCGCCGATGATGCCCGCCCGCCGTCGGCCGGTCCCGGCCGCAAGGCCGCGGGAAAGGCCGGCCCGCCGGACGTGGCCGGCCTGCTCGCCGCGGCCGTCGCCGACATCGGCGGCGCCGAGCGGCCCGGGCAGGTCGCCATGGCAAAGGCCGTCCAGCGCGCCATCGAGACCGGCGAGCACCTGGCGGTCCAGGCCGGGACGGGCACCGGGAAGTCGCTCGCATACCTCGTCCCGGCCGTGCGCCACGCGGTGACCGAGCAGGCCACCATCGTGGTGTCGACCGCGACGATCGCCCTGCAGCGCCAGCTCATCGACCGCGACCTGCCGCGGCTGGCCGCTGCGCTCGAGCCCGCGCTCGGCCGGCCGCCGGTCTTCGCGATCCTCAAGGGCCGCCGCAATTACCTGTGCCTGCACCGGGTGCACTCCGGCGCGCCGGAGGACCCGGCGGAGATGCTGTTCGACCCGCGCTCGGTCTCGGCGACCGGGCGGCAGGTCGAGCGGCTGCACGAGTGGGCGGCCACGACGTCCACCGGCGACCGCGACGAGCTTGTTCCCGGCGTCAGCGAGCAGGCCTGGCGGCAGGTCTCGGTCACCGCGCGGGAGTGCATCGGCGCGCAGCGCTGCCCGTTCGGCACCCGCTGCTACGCGGAGCTAGCACGCGACGAGGCCGGCCGGGCGGACATCGTCGTCACCAACCACGCGCTGCTCGCGATCGACGCGCTCGAGGATTTCGACGTGCTGCCCGAGCATGACGTGGTGATCATCGACGAGGCGCATGACCTGGTCGACCGGGTCACTGCGGTCGGGTCGGCCGAGCTGTCCGCGGCCGCGGTGGAGATCGCCGCGCGCCGCTGCGGCCGGATGGTCGCCGACGCCGCGACCGGCAGGCTCCGGGAGGCGGCCGCGGCCGCCGAGCGGGTACTCGACGGGATCAGCTACGGGCGGATCGACGTCCTCGCCGAGCCGCTGGCCATGGCGCTGGCCGCGGTCCGTGATGCTGTCCACGGCTGCGCGACGGACTTGCGGGCCAGCGCCAAGGACAACCAGGAAGACGTGGAACGAGTCGCGGCCGGCCGGTCCGCGCTCGCGGCCCTCGATGAGCTGCACGGCGCGGCCGACCGGATCCTCGGCGCGTTCGGCGCCGACATCGCGAGCCGGCCGGACGTGGTGTGGATGGACCGGCCGCCGGCCGGGGAGCCGTCGTCCCGCCCGCCGACGCTCCGGGTCGCCCCGCTGGAGGTCGGCGGGCTGCTGGCGGAGCGGCTGTTCAGCCGCCACACGGTCACGCTGACGTCAGCGACGCTGTCGCTCGGCGGCTCGTTCGACCCGCTGGCCCGGCAATGGGGCCTGCCGCTCGGCGGGGCGGCCGGGGCCGACGGCCGGAACGCGATGGCCGGCGGTCGGCAGGTCGCGGTCGGCGGGCGGGACGCGGCTGGCGGGCAGGGCTCGGCTGGCGGGCGGGGTACGGCGGCGGGCGGGCAGGGCTCGGCTGGCGGCCGGGGTACGGCGGCTGGCGGCCGGGCCTCGGCTGGCGGCCGGGGCCCGGCAGCCGACGTGGGGGCCGACCCGCCCGGGGACGCGGCGGGACCGCACCCGCTGATCTGGTCCGGGCTGGACGTCGGCTCGCCGTTCGACCACCCGCGCAGCGGCATCCTCTATGTCGCGCGGCATCTCCCGCCGCCCGGCCGCGATGGCCTGGCCGAGGCCTACCTGGACGAGCTGGCCGAGCTGATCACCGCGGCCGGCGGGCGCACGCTCGGCCTGTTCTCCTCGATGCGCGCCGCCCGGCAAGCGGCCGGCGAGCTGCGCGGGCGGATCGAGTTCCCGCTGCTCTGCCAGGGCGACGATCCGACGTCACAGCTGGTCAGCAAGTTCGCGGCGGACGAGGCCAGCTGCCTGTTCGGCACGCTGTCGCTGTGGCAGGGAGTCGACGTGCCCGGGTCCGCCCTGCAGCTTGTCGTCATCGACAGGATCCCGTTCCCGCGCCCGGACGATCCGCTGGCATCGGCCCGGCAGCGTGCGGTGGCGGCCCGCGGCGGCAACGGGTTCATGAGCGTCGCGGCCGCGCAGGCGGCGTTGCTGCTGGCGCAGGGAACCGGGCGGCTGCTGCGCACGATGAGCGACCGGGGAGTGGTGGCGATACTCGACCCGCGGCTGGTCACGGCCCGGTACGGCAGCTTCTTGCGCGAGTCGCTGCCGCCGTTCTGGACAACCACCGATCCGGCCGTTGTCCGGGGTGCGTTGCGTCGGCTGGCGGCGGCAGCGGCCGCCTCACCCGGCGCAACCTGATGTCGCTTTTCCGCCAGCTTTGCGACGTGACCGGCGGCAGGTGCGGCCGACCGGATTGCCGGCCATACCGGATATGGCGAGCGGACCGGGCGGACCGGGCGGACCGGGCGGACCGGGCGACCAGGGGAACCGGGCGGACCAGGCGGACCGGGCAGACCGGCGGACCAGGCGGACCGAGCGGCCAGGTGGACCGGGCAAACCGGCGGACCAGGCGGACCGAGCGGCCCAGGCGACCTGTGGCTAAGATCGGCGGCGTGAGTGGATCTGCCGCGGTGCCAGCGAGCCTCATGATCGCAAGCCGGCCCGGAATGGCGTTCCGCCTGATGGATGTGGCTGCGGTATTCGCCGGCGCATACCTATCCCTCATCCATCAGGCGGAACGCTCACCGTGTGCACCATCAGCACCACAGGCACCGCGGGCATCACCGATCATCCAGATCCGGCACCCCGACGCATGCGATGGCATATCGCCACCTGGGCGGCAGCGGTGATGCCCTGCAACGTCGCTGGGCTGTCGGTGCGGTCCTCGCGCGACGCGGGAAGCGGTCGTGCCGGTGGCGTTGCCGCGCCGGAGGCGGAAAGACCTCTTTACAGCACGTCGTGGCCGGGGCGGTTGCCCTCGGGCAGCGGAGTACGCACCGCGGGAATCGTGCCGAGCCGTCCCGCCTGGTAGTCCTCGAAGGCCTTGACCAGTTCGTCCCTGGTGTTCATCACGAACGGGCCGTAGGCCGCGACGGGCTCTTTGATCGGCTGGCCGCCAAGGATGAGGATGTCCATTCCCGCGCTCGGGCCGTCAGGCCGCCGGTCCGCCGCGACGGTGATCACGTCGCCGTGGCCGAACACGGCCAGCTGGCCCATCCGGACAGGCCGCTGCTCGGCCCCGGCGGTGCCCGACCCGGCGAGCACGTAGCCAAGCGCGTTGAAGTCGGGCCGCCACGGCAGCCGCAGCTGGGCGCCGGGCTCCAGGGTGGCGTGCAGCAAGGCGATCGGCGTGTGCGTGACGCCGGGGCCCTGGTGCCCGGCCACGTCGCCGGCGATGACCCGGATCAGCGCGCCGCCGTCCGGCGAGCTGAGCAGCGCGACCTGGCCGGCCCTGATGTCCTGGTAGCGAGGGCTGGTCATCTTCATTCTGGCCGGCAGGTTCACCCAGAGCTGGAAGCCGTGGAACAGCCCGCCGCTCATGACCATGTCCTCGGGCGGTTCCTCGATGTGCAGGATCCCGCCGCCTGCGGTCATCCACTGCGTGTCGCCGTTGGTGATCATCCCGCCGCCGCCGTTGGAGTCCTGGTGCCGGAATGTCCCGTCGATCATGTAGGTGACGGTCTCGAAGCCGCGGTGCGGGTGCCAGGAAGTTCCCTTCGGCTCGCCCGGCGCATAGTCGACCTCGCCCATCTGGTCCATGTGGATGAACGGGTCAAGCGCCCGCAAGTCGATCCCGGCGAAAGCGCGCCGCACCGGGAAGCCCTCGCCCTCGTAGGCCGACGGCGCCGTAGTCACGGCCAGCACCGGCCGGTCGGCCGCGACGGCCCGATCGGGCTCCTGAACGCGGGGCAGGACCAGGGTGTCGTTGACGGTGACCGCTGGCATGAGTTCCTCCTTCGGCACAGCATCGCGCACGCCTGCCCGGCTGGCCAGGCGGGTCACGACCTTCCCTGCCGCCAACGATAATTGAACGCGCAACATTCCCGTCAGCGAAGGGCGGCGCGTGGTGGTCCGGCTAGGCCTGGCCAGCCAGACGCCCAGGGCGAGCGCCTCGGGTCCGGGTCGGCCCGTCCGGGTTGCGATGCGCCTCGGGTCCGGGTCGGTTGCGGTGCGGCTCGGGTCCGGGTCGGCCCGTCCGGGTTGCGGTGCGCCTCGGGTCCGGGTCGGTTGCGGTGCGGCTCGGGTCCGGGTCGGCCCGTC
>Ga0137373_10009133_pt1 | contig 10425 bp, 8 predicted proteins | sample SagtaG_5_FD_104912 | JGI IMG/M metagenome (GOLD analysis project Ga0137373, IMG submission 104912) | Vadose zone soil microbial communities from Sagehorn Ranch, Mendocino, California, USA - Sage1_R_80_16 metaG | ecosystem: Environmental > Terrestrial > Soil > Vadose zone | place: USA: California...
CAGGTCTCGGCCCCGTTCGGGAAGGTCGAGCTTGCGCTCGAGGTGTTCAAGGAGACATTGGCGGCAGCGACCGCCTGAGCGAAACCGGCGCGTGATGTTCGCGTAGGTTTTAGGGAGACGCGCGGTTCGCTATATAACCGATAGTCAAAGAGTGCACATGCTGCCAGAGCTAGTCGCCATCCCAGTCTTCTTCATCCTCTCGACAGCGGTCGTGATCATGCGGAGGTGGCAGCACAAGGAAAAGATGGCCGGCCTCAATCCCTCAACGGACACGCGCGCGCTTGATGATCGTCTGGCGCGGATGGAGCAGAGCATCGAGGCAATGGCGATCGAAATGGAGCGAGTGGGCGAAGGTCAGCGGTTCGTCACGAAGCTCCTCGCCGAACGCGCACCCGCGCTGCCTAATGATCAGGTCGAAGCCAAGCTGAGCAATCCCTCGCACTGACCACGAGCGCGCGCTGTTACCTTAAGGTAGATCCCCGTTGAATTGCACATCCCTGCATGCAGTGGACGTAATGAGTCGAGTTCTAAAGCGCACTGCATTGATTCCGGTCAAGCCGATAGCGATAGCGTGTGCCCTCTCTGGTACGGTTGCCTGTGCGACTGCGCCTAGCCAGCCCCAGGAAACTCGCCGCGTTCTGGCGATAGATGACCGCATCATCAGGACCTCGGACGATAGTGGCTTCGAATCAGTCATCCACGCGGCCAGCGATAGCGTCTGGGCAGCCCTTATACAGGTCTATCCTGGAATAGGCGTCGAGGTGAAGACGTTCAGCAGAGAGGATGGCGAGATTGGAAACCGCAACTTCGTGGTTGTCGGGCGGCTCGCCGGACATCCACTCTCCAACTATGTCACCTGTGGCAGCGACGTCCTCGGCTCTCAGGGTCATATCGATCAGGCGATGCTGTCGCTGATCACGCTCGTGCGACCGGCAGGCGCCGACGCCACGCGAATCGAGACGAAGCTCACCGGATCCGCCAGGAAGAGCGGCGTCAGCACCGATCCAGTTCATTGCACGAGCACCGGCGCACTGGAACAGCTGATCGCGAACGCCGTGACCCAGCGCGTGGCGCACTGAGCGACTTCATTACGCAGTGACAGCGGCACACTAGCTCATGTCACTTCTCACCGGCCATCGGCGCCGGAACGCCATGCCCGCGCGCACTTGCTTCACGCGCTCGATCGGCTTCCCAGTGAAATCGGTGCAGTACGCGATGAAAGACCGGAGTCAGCAGAAGTGCGGTGATCACCAGGAACAGCATCCCCGCATAGAGCGCGAAGAACGCCGCGAACAACTTTCCGGCGGTTCCATTGATCTCGCCGACCGGTCCCATTCCACCGAGGAGCATCGCGGCATTCAGGAATCCATCGATCCATGAGCTGCCCGCAATCCAGTGGTATCCGGCGCTCCCAATGACCAGCGATATACAAAGCAGTCCCGCCGCGTATCCGCCCTGCCGAAGCATGCGCCGGATAAAGCGTCCTCGCGACACGGGCGGTTGACCCAGATGCTCTAATCTCATATAAACTCCATTACACTGGCTCGAACGTGAGCCCCGTATTTACTACCTGAGCTTCCCCGATGCCATTGCATAGGGTGGTGCAAATCCGCTGTCTGTTGTTACTCGGTGTACCAGTGGCTTATGCGCCATCCGCACGAGCGCAGCACACGGCGGTGATGCGTTCCGCCGCTGCCGCCGCCCCGAGCCTTCGACTCATCACCGACCGTGCCCGCCACGAGATAATCGTCGAGATCGGGCCGGTGGATCTGCCGGCGGACTGCGGCCACGTCCAGCTACCGCCGTTCCACTCCGCAATTCCAATCGACGGCTGGCTGCACGGATACACGGCCGAGCTCGTCGATGGCAACGGACGACCCGTCCCGCGCGTGATGCTGCATCACGTCAACGTCATCGAGCCCGATCGGCATGAACTGTTCAGCCCGATCATGCTACGCCTCGCCGCAGCGGGTCAGGAATCCGATCCGGTCAAGCTGCCACGGCTGCTCGGGTATCGCATCCGGAAGGGACAGGAATTCATCGTCACGTCAATGCTTCATAATCCGACGGGCCGAGATTACGAAGGCGTTCGCCTGCGCCTGCATTTCCCGTATACCGGCAGCAATGCGCTGATCAAGCCGATCGCGATTTTCCCGTTCTACATGGACGTCATGCCGCCGGCTTCACGACATTCATATGATCTGCCGCCGGGACGCTCGGTGAAGTTCTGGGAGGGAAGCCCCGCTCTGTCCGGGCGCATTCTCGGCCTCGGCGGACACGTACACGAGTACGGAACGGCGCTCAAGTTCGAGGACATGACCACCGGCAAAGTCATCTGGGACGCTCGGCCCGCTGTTGGAAAGGATGGCCAGATCGTCGCAATGCCGATGACGAAGTTCATCACGCGACTCGGCGTACCCATCCGACCGGATCACATCTATCGAGTGACTGCTGAATACAACAACACGAGCGGGGGTCCCATCATAGGTGGCGCGATGGGCGCGATGGGCGGCGTGTTCATCCCCAGCCATTCGTCACGATGGCCGCCGGTGGATCCCAATGATCCGGCGCTCAAGCTCGACTGGGAGCTGGTGCACACGATCGGGGGAGAAGGGCACGTTCACGGCAATTAAGGCTCTCCCATCCAACCTGCAGAATCCGTAGGTTTGCTCTCCGGTCAGGAGGGTTTCAGCAGGTGCTCGAACGCGTCGAAAAAGCGTTGTCGGATCGCTACGAGATCGAGCGTGAGCTCGGCCGCGGCGGCATGGCGACAGTGTACCTCGCCCAGGACCGGAAACACGACCGCGCCGTCGCGCTCAAGGTCCTCCATCCCGAGCTCTCTTCGTCCCTCGGTCCCGACCGCTTTCTTCGCGAGATAAAGGTCGCGGCACGGCTCAACCACCCGCACATCCTGCCGCTGCATGACTCCGGCGAAGCAGGCGGCTTTCTCTACTACGTGATGCCGTATGTCGAGGGTGAATCGTTGCGGTCGCGGCTCAACCGTGACGGGAAGATCCCGCTCGACGAAGCGCTGTATCTCGCGCGGGGAATTGCCGGCGCACTCGACTACGCCCACCGGCAGCGCGTAGTCCATCGCGACATCAAGCCAGAAAACATCATGCTTCACGAAGGTGAGGCGATGGTGATGGACTTCGGAATCGCAAAGGCAGTGAGCGTCGCCGCCGGCGACACGCTTACGCAAACCGGAATGATGGTCGGAACACCGGCGTACGTGAGTCCCGAGCAGGCGGCAGGTGAAGCGGAGATAGACGGACGCAGCGATCAATACAGTCTGGCCTGCATGCTGTACGAGGTTCTCTCCGGAAAGAAGGCGTTCACCGGCGCGACTGCCCAGCAGGTGTTGACCAAAAGGTTCACCGATCCCGTGCCTTCCATCCGCAAAGTCGAGCCGACGGTGCCCGATGAAATCGAGGAGGCACTAACCAAGGCGCTCTCGAAGGAGCCGCGCGAGCGGTACGCAACTTCAGGCGAGTTCGCGAAAGCGTTGGTGTGGCCGAAAGTGTCTACGCCGTCCGACATGACGACGGTGAAGCAGGCAGTAGCGCCGAAATCGATAGCGGTCCTGCCATTCGCGGACATGAGCCCCGAGCGTGAGAACGGATACTTCACCGACGGAATGGCGGAGGAGATCATCAACGCGCTCACGACGATCAAGGCGCTCAGAGTCGCGTCGCGCACGTCGTCGTTCGCGTTCAAGGGGACGACGGAAGACATTCGACAGGTTGGAAAGAAGCTCGACGTTGCTACCGTGCTCGAGGGAAGTGTGCGGAAGGCCGGCAACAAGCTCCGGATCACCGCGCAGCTGGTGAACGTCGCCGACGGATATCAGCTGTGGTCGCAACGCTACGATCGCGACATGGAGGACGTCTTCGCGATTCAGGATGAGATCGCGCAGAACATCGTGAAGGCGCTTCGCGTGATCCTCAGCGAAGACGAGAAGCGCGCGATCGAAAAAGTCCCGACAGTGAACGTCGAGGCGTACGAATGCTATCTACGCGGCCGGCAGTTCTTCCATCAGTTCCGGAAGCAGAGCATCGAATTCGCCCGACAGATGTTCAACAAGGCGATCGAGATAGATCCGACATATGCCCTTGCGTACGCAGGAGTCGCCGACTGCTGTTCGGTGCTGTACACGAACTTCGATGCGACCGAGGCGAACCTGGCGAACGCAGAAACTGCAAGCCGTCGAGCGTTGGAGCTCGCACCGCAGCTCGCAGAGGCACACGTCGCGCGCGGTCTTGCCGTATCACTGCTCGGTAATCACGCCGAAGCGGAAACGGAGTTCGAGACGGCGATGGGGCTCAACCCACAGCTGTTTGACGCCGCGTACATGTTTGCCCGAGCGCTGCTGGCACAGGGAAAACACGACAAGGCCGCTAAAATGTTCGAGCGCGCAATGGAGCTGCGGCCCGAGGACTACGTGGTGCCGAATCTTCTCGGCGGCGCGTACGCGTCGCTCGGCCGAACTGCTGATTCACAACGTGCCTACCGTCGAGACGTCGAGGTAGCACGAAAACGGCTCGAGTTGAATCCCGACGACCCACGCGCACTTTACATGGGCGGCACCGCACTGTCGCGGCTTGGTGAAGCGGCCAAAGCAAAAGACTGGGCCAATCAGGCGCTCGCGATCAGTCCCGGCGATGCCACAGTGCTTTACAACGTGGCGTGCATTTATGCGACGAGCGGCGAAGCCGAACAGTCGATCACTCTGCTCGAGAAAGCCGTAAGCCTCGGCTTCGGCCACCGAAGCTGGATCGCCAACGACTCCGATTTTGATTCGCTGCATACAAATCCACGCTTTCAAGCGCTACTCGCTGGGCTCGACAAGTAACATGCGCCCATGAGTGGCGCATACCTTAGATAGACGATGACGACACAGACCGAAGCGCGACCCGCGCTGACTCAGCTGACCGAAGAGGAGTCGATGTTCCGCGAAGCGGTCGCCGGCTTCGTCGATGAAGAGGTTCGTCCGCGCGTCGTGGCGATGGAGCGTGCCGGCAAGATCGATCCCGAGCTGATCCCCAAATACTTCGAGCTCGGATTGATGGGCATCGAAGTCCCCGAGGAATACGGTGGCGCGGGCGGCTCGCTGTTCATGGTCACCATCGCTGTCGAGGAGATCAGCAAGGCGGATGCGGCAGCGGCGATCGTCTGTGACGTGCAGAACACGCTCGTGAATTACCCGATCACACGGTACGGAAGCACCGATCAGAAGGCGAAGTACCTGCCAATGCTGACTACCGAAACCGTTGGCGCGTATGCGTTGTCGGAATCGGGCTCGGGGTCGGACGCATTTGGCATGTCCGCCCGCGCGGAGAAGAAGGACGACCGATGGATTCTCAATGGGCGGAAGCTGTGGATCACCAATGGCGCCGAAGCCGGCGTTTATGTGGTATTCGCGAATGCCAATCCGTCGGCGGGATACAAGGGGATAACGGCGTTCATCATCGAGCGCGATTTCCCGGGATTCACCGTGGGAAAGAAGGAGGAAAAGCTCGGGATTCGCGCGTCGAGCACGACGGAACTGCTCCTCGACAACTGCGAAGTACCTGAAGAGAACGTGCTCGGGCCGGTCGGCCAGGGCTACAAGGTCGCGATCGAGACGTTGAATGAGGGACGAATCGGAATCGGCGCGCAGATGATCGGTGTGGCGCAGGGCGCTCTCACGGCTGCGATCTCATATCTCAATGAGAGAAAGCAGTTCGGGAAATCGTTGAGCGAGTTTCAGGGTATACAGTTTCAGGTCGCGCAGGCCGCGACCGACCTCGAGGCCGCTCGCCTCATGGTGTACAACGCGTCGCGACTCAAGGATGCCGGCCGCGACATCGCCAGAGAGGGAGCCATGGCGAAGTTGTTCTCGTCACAGGTGTGCGAGCGAGTCACTTCGTTGTGTGTCGAGCTCTTTGGCGGGTACGGCTACACGAAGGATTACCCTGTCGAGAAATTCTATCGTGATGCGAAGATCGGGGCGATCTATGAGGGAACCTCGAACATGCAGTTGCAGACAATTGCGAAAGCGGTTTTGAAAGGAAACTGAAAATGGGATCACGTGGGGTTTTGCGGCGCGGGGTGCGCCGCTTCGTTTTTGGCGCGGTATCGTCGCTTTGCTTTGCCCAGATGCTGCACGCGCAGATAGCACAAGCAGATTACGCCGCCCGGCGCGCGGCGCTCGCGCAGGCGATCGGTAATGGTATCGTCGTCGCGCTCGGGTCGCCCCAGCCCGAAGAGGATTATCTCAGCTTCTTCCAGAATTCGCGGTTTCGGTATCTGACGGATTTTCGGGAGCCCGACGCTGCGCTCGTCTTCATCGTGAAGGATGGGAAGATCGCCGGGAAAGAAATGCTGTTCGTCAATCCGAAAGATCCGGCGCAGGAAGTGTGGACGGGAAAGCGGTTCGGCCTGGAAGGCGTGCGACAGGCACTGGGATTTGACGCGCGCCTGGCGTCCAGTCTCGCAAGGGTTGTTGACACTCTGCTGACTCGTGACACCGCTGCGGTCCTCTACACTATCGGCAATTTCAACTCCGAAGGGCCGACGATCAGCCGCGACGACCAGATCGTGAGCAGCTTCACCAAAATGCACATCAAGACACCGGTAAAGCAGGCGAACACGATGGTTGATCAGCTTCGTCGCGTGAAAACCGCAGCCGAGCTGGACCTGATTCGCAAGGCGGTTGCAATCACCGTGGATGCGCAGCGAGACGCGATGAGATATGTCGCACCGGGAGAGAATGAGTTCGAGGTGAACGCGCTCATTGATTACACATTCCGCCGAAATGGCGCGGAGCGAGCATCATTCTCCACGATCGTCGGCTCAGGGCCAAACTCGACGACGTTGCACTACAACGCCAACGATCGATTCTTCGGACCGAATGACGTCGTAGTGATGGACATCGGCGCATCCTACCTCGGATACGCCGCCGATGTCACCCGCACGGTTCCGGTGAGCGGGAAGTTCTCGCCGGAGCAACGGACTATCTACCAGATCGTCCGTGATGCACAGGCATCGGCCGAGCGGCAGGCGAAGGTGAATCAACCGGGGCGACGGCTCACCGATTCATCGAGCGCGGTTCTCGCCGCGGGCCTGGCGCGGATCGGACTGATCGAGTCGCCAACGGGCACGATGGACTGCGACTCGACCGCTACGAGATCCGACTGCTCGCAGCTCAGGCTCTATTACATGCATGGCCTCGGCCATGGCATTGGCCTCGACGTCCACGATCCGGGAGCGGCGTCGGGCTCAGCCAACCTCGTTCCTGGCAGCGCGTTCACGATCGAGCCAGGGATCTACGTTCGCGAGAACATCCTCGACATAATCCCCAAGACGCCGAGAAACCTCGCGCTGATCGAGAAAATCCGACCCTCCGTTCAGAAGTACAAGAACATCGGCGTGCGGATCGAGGACGACTACATCATGACCGACAACGGAGTCGAATGGATCTCCCGCGCACCGCGCGAGATCTCCGAGGTGGAGGCGACGATGAAGGAGCCGTGGCGCGGACCGACTCCTCGCGACCCGGTTAAGATCGGGTGGTACCCTTCAGGATCCCCTCGCGCACCCTGACCGCTTTCGGCGAGGCGCGCGGATCGATCACAAGCCGCCGCGTCTCGAGCGCCGCGAACCGGCCCGCGACATTCAGCGTAAGTCGCTGCGATCCCCGTCGTATCACGACGGGGATTATCGTCCCTGGCGTCGCCGCCCGGTGTGTATCGCTGAACTTCGTCGGAAACGCGGGGTCGCTGATGTCCACTCCGCCGATAGTCACGATGTAGTCGCCGATCTTGATTCCCGCCGCGTCCGCACCGCTCTTCGGCGCGACGTCCATCACCCGCCTGCCGTTTTCGTCCTCTGACAGGGCAACGCCGATTCCTGGTTGAACGGAGCGCTCGACGTTCAATCGAAAACCGCCGAGGGGAAGGACGGTATCGAATGGAAACGGGTCGCGGCCGCCTACGTAGCGGCGAGCGAACTCAGTGAATGAACGACCGCCGGCAGCGCGTGACACTGCGCTCCACCATTCCTCGTTAGTGAATCCCTTCCCGCGCTTGTAAGTCGTCTCGTAGAGATCACGCATCACGGTGTCGAGCGACCGCGCGTTGTCGCTCGCATCGCGAATGATGATGTCGAGCAACAGTCCCGCGACCGATCCTTCGTCATAGTAGAGATCCTCTGTTCCGTCGGCTGGCTTGATCCACGCCGAAACCGATTCGTCCTCGAGTGCCGAGGGTGGCGCGTCGGCGACGTGGTTGATCTTGCCCGCTGTTGTCGCGACGAACTGCTCGGCACTTGTGACACCGCTGCGCACTTCCGCGAGGTCGGCGTAGTAATCGGTGACTCCCTCGCTCACCCAGAGCAGTGGAGTGGGCTGAGGCCGGTCGTAGCGATACGGGACCATCTCGGCAGGTCGCATCCGCTTCACGTTCCAGGCATGAAAGATCTCGTGGGCGTAAAGTGAACCGAGAGCGGGATTGCCCAGTACGACGGGAGAGAGGATGTCGAGGTGAGAGTTCTGGTGCTCGAGTCCGGCTGCGCTACCTGCGGTGAAGCCGGAGTCGGCTAGCTGGAGGACGGTATAGCCAGACCAGGGAACCTCACCGAACACCGCCGCTTCTGGCGGAACGAGTCTCGCGAGCTGATCGAGCACTGCGCGACGCGCGGCGAGGTTGAGACTGCCGGAGGGATACGACGCGAACCGCATTGGTTTGCCGGCGGCCTGTGCGCTGTCGAGATCAAAGCGCCCGACGAAGAACGGGAAGTCGACGAGGTCGTGGTAATTACTCGCCCCGAATGAATTGACGCCCGTGGTCGAGGGCATTCCGGTGACAACTCGCCACGCCGGCTCGGTGTGAATAGTCACAGTCGCTGGAAATTCGAGCGCCTGTCCTTCCGGATACAGGAAAAGGTTCGTTCCATTGAAGAACGCGAAGTTGGGCGTTGACCAGGCGTTGGCGTTGTCGACAATGAGCGCAGTGTAATTGAATGCGACGGTCACCGGTCCGGCGCGTCGAACGCGGATGCGCCATGTGTCGTGGTCCGCCTTATCCCAATCAAGAGAATCGGAACCCGACGCGGCTCGGAAGCTGAACACGAATCGCGCGAAGTTGTCTATCTCGTATGCGCCGGGTGTCCAAGCCGGTAGCGACAGAAGTACGTCGCCCGCCGGCGCGGTGAATGTCATCGAGACTTCAATCGTCCGAGTTCGCGCGGTGCTAGAGTCGAACGTGACGTCGTACCTGATGCCTGTGATCGGCGCCGCGTCGGGGTAATGCGTCTTCGCACCAAGCCCGGTCGCGAGTGCGAATACCAGAGTTGCGGTTGATCTCATTGCGCGAACGATACAGGAGTAATAGTGCCGGTGCTATATTCGGCGACACTTTAACCCGCTACCCGTCAACCAATGTTCGACAAGCAATCGATCGAATTTCTTCATAAGCTGCTCGACAGTCCTGGCCCATCGGGATTCGAAGCCGCGCCAGCGAAGGTGTGGCGTGAGCGAGCTGGACAATTCGCCGAGGTTCGAGGCGACGTTACCGGGAACAGCATCGCCGAGGTGAACACGGCGGGGGCGCCGACGATAATGCTCGCCGGACACATCGACGAGATCGGCGTCATCGTCACCTACATAGATGACGAAGGCTACGCCTACATCTCGGGCATCGGCGGATGGGATCCTCAGGTGCTGGTCGCCCAGCGAATTCGCTTCATCGGTGGGAATGGCGACGTCTTCGGGGTGGTTGGCAAGAAGCCGATCCATCTCATCAAGCAGGAGGAGCGCGAGAAGGCATCGAAGTTCACCGATCTCTGGGTGGACATCGGCGCGACGTCGAAGAAGGAGGCGGAGGAGCGGCTTTCGATCGGCGATGCAGGCGTGATCGATTCGCGGGCGATGGAGTTCCCGAACGGACGGCTGGTTTCACGATCCATCGATGACCGGATCGGCGCGTTCATAGTGCTCGAGGCGCTTCGCCGTTACGCGGACAATCCTGGCGAGGCGAGGGTGGTAGGCGTGGCGACTACTCAGGAGGAGATCGCATGGCGCGGAGGCGGTGCTCTGGTGTGTGCGACGTGTGTGAATCCGCAGATGGCGATCGTCGTTGACGTCACGTTCGCGACGGATCACCCGGGTATGGAGAAGAAGGAGGTCGGCGAGTCGAAGATGGACGGCGGACCGGTGTTGACGCGTGGATCGATCATCTCGCCGGTTGTATTCGGACTCCTGAGAGAAACGGCGGACAAGAATGGAATTCCGTACTCGCTGCATGCAGCCGGACGTGACACCAGTACCGACGCCGATGCGATCCATATCGCGCGCGAGGGGATTGCCACCGCGGTCGTAGGGATTCCCAATCGGTACATGCATTCGCCGAATGAGATGGTTTCGCTTGCAGATCTCGACCGTGCTGC
>Ga0137373_10009135_pt1 | contig 10424 bp, 10 predicted proteins | sample SagtaG_5_FD_104912 | JGI IMG/M metagenome (GOLD analysis project Ga0137373, IMG submission 104912) | Vadose zone soil microbial communities from Sagehorn Ranch, Mendocino, California, USA - Sage1_R_80_16 metaG | ecosystem: Environmental > Terrestrial > Soil > Vadose zone | place: USA...
GCCTGGCGTCATGCCGCGCGTGCATCTGGAACGCGGCGAGCCGGGCACGAAGCGCCCGCATTGCGGGGCTATTGGGGTCCTGCCTGCCGTTGTCAGCGGACACGGCAGGAGAGGTACGCTGATCGCGCATCTCAGGGGTTCCTTTCCGGGGTTCCTACCTGGGGTGTCTGGCCCCGGCGCAGTTAGCGGCTGTGTCGGGGCCGCTCCTTCGGGCGCCTCCCTCGCCCATCGGGTTGGAGCGCTGTGCTATGACTACGATCTCGGCCGGCGCATTGACGCAGCAATGCGCCATCACGGCAGAATCATTGCCGTTGTACGGCAATGATTCTTGCCGTATGCTGTCACAATGGCAGCGCTTACACGTACACAGCGACACCAGCTCGCCCGGCAGGCGACTGAGATCCGGCATCGATGCCTGCGAGACGGCATGGAGCCGGATGCGATCGTTGAGGTCATCTGCCGAGAACTCCTACAGATGCACGCCTTGGAGGCGTGGCGATTCGCCCATGGGTGGAGTCGCACAGAGGTCTCCGCACGCCTTGACGCTCTTTACCAAGCTGACCGTCTGGCTCCCCCGAGGATCTCAAGCGCCGAACTGTGCCGCTGGGAGCACGGACAGCGCCGACCAAGCGACGAGAGGATCGAATACCTCTGTCGCCTGTACGCCACACGACCCGACCGCCTCGGCTTCGGTGTGGACTACAGCAACGCAGACGTCGGCCATCTGGCACGCGCAGGGATTACGAGCCTATGGCCTCGCTCAAGTCCCGAGACCTATGCTGATCTCGTCGAGCGTGTCCGGAACGCCCAAGAGGAAATCACCGTATTTGGGCTCGCGAGAAACTTCTATGCCAAGGACGAGATACTCCCTCTCTTTGAGTCGAAGGCAGTCGCGATCCCTGTGACGTTCTTCGTCATGGACCCGTACTGCGACTCGCACCGCGAGCGCTACCGGCTCGAACCCGTCGAGGCAGCCATGGAAAACCCGAGTCGCTACACTCGGGAAGTCCTGCGCCCGCTGTACGCGGCCTCAAAGCGGGTGGCGCCCGCTGCAGCATCATCCGCGGGCATGCGGATCTTCACGTACAACTTCCCCTGCTCGTTCGCGATGGAGAAGGTTGACGGCACCTGCCGAGTAATGCTGTATGGGCACGGCAAGCGAGGCACAGAAGGCCCGATCCTTGTCTTTAACGAGGGCACTCCTTATTGGGATTACTTCTCAAGCCAAATCGAGTGGATGAAGCGGTTGGCCGACGATCCACGAGAGCCGTGGACGACCAAGGGGCTGCTCGTCCGGCCGCTGGAGGAACGTGATCTCTCCCTGGAGGAACGCGACCTTGCCATCACGTAGGGTCAACGCTCGATGATTAGCGAACAGGACCAGCGCCACTATCTAGCCATTGCGCGCCGCGCCGTGGCAGAGGCGAGCGAACTCATCCGCACCCATGCACCAGGCAAACTCACCGATAAGGGCGATCGAGACCTTGCATCCGAGGTTGATCTAGCTGTAGAGCGCTCCGTCCGCGACTTCCTGCACAACAAAACCCCAGAAGCTGAGTTTCTCGGTGAAGAAGAAGGCGGCCATCCAACCAAGCACGAGCTTCTTTGGATGCTCGACCCCATCGACGGCACCGTGAACTTCTTACACGGCGTCCCCCTCTGCGCCGTCTCCCTAAGCCTCTGCTACGCAGACACCGTCGTTGCCGCAGTGATCGACCTTCCTTTTATCGGCACCCAATACACCGCACTCCTCGGGCAGGGTGCCTACGCCGACGACAAGCTACTGCGCGTCAGCCAGACATCAACTCTCGCCACCGCCCTTATCTCCATCGACCAGTACGCCTTTGGAGAGGACGCGGTGCGCAAGAACCGGCTGCGCCTGCGCCTCACCGAACGGCTGGCCCAGGACGCACAACGAGTCCGGATGCTAGGCGCGTCCGCAATCGAGCTGGCATGGACCGCCGAAGGCCGGCTCGACGCCTGCATCATGCTCGGCAACAAGCCTTGGGACACCAGCGCCGGGGTCCTCATCGCTCGAGAAGCCGGAGCGCGAGTACTTGACCACGATGGCTCCGAACACTCCGAACAGTCCTCCTCCACGATCGCGGTCACGCCCACACTGGAAGCCGATCTCATGGCGGCAGTACGGACGGCCCTAGCCGGGTAGACGCCGAGTCACCACCGTGGGGCCACATCCGGGCCACGAGCGACCGGATCGCAGCGGACAACGCCGGTCAACACCGGCCCACCGTCTGCCGAGGTCACCGGGCACACTCCAGGGCCTCGGCAAAGTCGCGCTTTGTCGCAAATGTCACTTGCCGCTCAGGAAGATCTGCGTGGTTCGACATCGCTCATAGACGCTCGATCGTGCCCATGAGCGTCATCGGGAGCGCCTGTGAGAGCATGACGGTTACAGGTGCCGATGCTAAGACTGTGCGATACTCGGGCCGGGTAGCGGGGCTATGGTGCAGGGACGGCTAGGGATCCACGTGGTCCTAGGAGACCGGCAGGGGAGGCGGCGGTGACCGAGCATCCGAACGTTGAGCTGACCCGGCGAGGCTACGAGGCGTTTGCCAAGGGCGACACGACCACGCTCTCGGAGTTGATCGCCGACGATGTGACCTGGCACGTGAACGGTGCCGGGCCGCTCACCGGCACCTACCACGGCCGGGACGAGGTCTTCAGTTTCTTCGGCAGGCTGGCCGAGGAGACAGCGGGCACGTTCCGGCTGGATGTTCACGACGTGCTCGCCAACGACGAGCACGCCGTGGTGCTGTGTACGCTGTCGGCCTCCCGCGGAGGTAAGTCGATCGAGGTTCCGGTGGCCAACGTCAGCCATGTCCGCGATGGCAAGGTCACCGAGTTCTGGGGCGCCACAACCGACCCGCAGGCGAGCATCGACTTCTGGAGCTGAGAGGGCCGCCGGGCGTTTTCGGCGGCAGAGATCCCAGTCCCGTCTACTCGGACGCAACGGTCATATCGCGACTTTGCCGAGGCCCTGGGGCACACTCCCCCGCCCGCCGCAGGTCGCCGCGATCCCCCGGAGATATCTGACACGGAAGACTTCACGCGGACTGCCGCGCCGCTTCCCAGGTAGCTGAGGAGGCAGGTGGTCACCGCACTTGCACGCCCAAGACCCCAGGCCGGTGGCCCGGGATGTGAGCGGGTTCACGCAATCATCGGCCAGGCATGGCTCCGCTGCACTCGGCCAGGACAGGCTGACTAGCCCGTCGGGGCCGCGGGCGCGGCCGGGGCGGGGATGACGCCGAGCTGCTGCATCAGGGCTAGCCGATCCAGCTGCTCCCAGTGCTCGGCGATCTTCCCCTCGGCCAGACGGAAGATGCTTATGCCGCCGACCCGCAACTGCCTGCCGGTGGCCGGGATGCCCAGCAGCTCCCCCCGGTGGATGCCCTCGTAGGTCCGGCGGACCGCGACCTTGTCGCCTTCTGCGACCAGCTCCTCGATCGTGACGCGCAGGTCGGGAATCGCGTTGAGGTACATTGCCCACTTGCGCCTGGCGCCTTCCAGCCCGGGCGCCTGCCCGGGCAGGGCGGCGTGGTCGAGGAAGTCTGGCGCCACGACCTCGTCGGCGCGATCCAGCTGCTGCTGGTTCCAGACCGTCTCAACATAGGCGCGGATGATCGCCTTGTTGTCTTCCCGAGACATGAGCGCACCTCCTGAAGCGTGGTATCCGTCGGCCAGCAAGCGCTGCGGGCGGCTGGCATGGTTGGCGCTTCTGGCGAGCGGCTCCACCCTCTGGCCCAGTACCGCCCTGGGCGGCTCGATGCCGAGCTCCTCCGCCCAAACTATCCGGGGTGTCGCCGCTGTCAACGGCCCGGGTGTGAGGTCATCGGTCTCAGGCCCAAAGCGCCCTCCTCCGGATCCAGCCGTGCCACCAGCGTGCCATTCACACCGGTCGCGACCGGTCCCGAGCGGATAACCACGGACAACACCACGCCCGCCTCGACCTGCGCTGTTCCCCTCCTCCGCAGGTAACGATGCCGCCCGATCTGGCTTTGCAAGCAGGTGGTCGATTGGTCCAGGCTTGCACCGGCCTTGCCGTGCCCAGGCAAATGGTGGTGCCTGACGGCTGTATTCGGACACGCCAAGCAGACGGGCCCCGATCGCTGCTGGCGGCAGCGACGGGACCCGGGCAGGAGTGAGGGCGTCAGTCAGCGCGCGTCAGCGTCGACTCGAACGGCGCTTGCCGTGGCGGCCCTGGCGGAGCCACTGGGCGAGGCGCTTTCCGATGGCCGAGCCGGCCTGCTTGGCGATCTCCAGCAGGAAGGCCCGCAGCGGCTCGCAGAGGATCTCCAAGAGGCATCCCGCGAGCAGCCACCACAAGGATCGAGTCCACACGCTGGCGCCGAGACCAACCAGGGGTATCGGCTTCAACGGTGGAACCGGGGTAGCGGAAAGAGCGCCCCGCATGCGCGAGACGCTCCGCGTCGGTGGCCCTGTTTGGGCACACTCCGACGACTACATGCCGAAGCGTGACGTTAGGTCAAGTGGTCGGTCAAGTTGGCTGGTCAGGGGCGGTCGACCTGCCAACGGTCGCCGCAGAATCCGGTCAATGCCGCCTACCGGAGGGCCACCGCCAGGCCCGCCCGGCCAGGTGGTCTAACTGCACCGACCAGCGCGTCGAGATCCTCGCCGCCGGGGTCACTCCGTAAGGACACTGGTCCGCGCTGGGTCCGCACGGCGCCAGCAACCGCTGGTCCCGGGCGGGCGCGGACGGTCACGGTGGGCGAAGAGGGAGCGCTGGTCATGGGCAGTCCACCGCTACGACCACGGACAGCGAAGCAGCCTTGGACGAGGTTCGAATCCCTCACCCGTCGCACACCTTGAAGGTAACAAGCCAAGGCGCACCACCCTAGATCCGGTCGCCGAGGCCGAGCCGGGCGTGCGCCGCCCGGGGCCTAGAGCTGGTCGCCCGGAGAGAGGTGCCGGTGCGCCTGACGAGCCCGTTCATCAGCGGCGGAGGCCCCATAGCGCTGGAGCATCGCCCGGGACCGCCAGCCGGCGATCCGCATGAGGTCGGTCTCGTGGCCACCTTGGGCCAGCCAGGCATGGGCGAAGGTGTGGCGGAACTGGTGCGGGTGGAGACCGGGAACGCCGGCCTGCTCGCCACGGCGGTGCAGCATGTGGCGGAGCCCATCATCGGTCCAGGGGCCTCGCTTGCCGAGCCAGAGCCGTTCCTCGGCCGCATCCTTGTGGAAGGAGCGCACTCGGAGGTACCGATCGATCGCCTGGGCAGCCTTGCGACCGAAGGGGATAACCCGCTGCCGCCCGCCCTTGCCGAGCACCTGGATGACGTCGTACTCGAAGTTCACGTCATCGATCCGGAGGTTGAGCAGCTCGGAGCGGCGAGCACCGGTGTCGAGCAGGAGCATGATGATGGCCGTGTCGCGGCGCGAGACGAAGTCTCTTCCTGCACAGGCGTCGAGCAGGCGTCGGAGCGCATCGCTAGGCACGATCGGGACGGGCTGCTCGGGGACGTGAGGGGAGCGCATGCGGGCGACCGCGTTGTCGGCGATCTCACCTTCTTCCTCCAGCCAGCGGTACAGGCTGCGGAGCGCCTTGAAGCGGGCGGCGGCCGTGCCAGGCCTGTGCTGGCGCAACAGGTCACCGAGGAACGCCTCGGCGTCCTCGCGGCGGACGTCGAGCAGGCTCCGACCACGGCGAGCGAGGAACGCCTCGAACTGGCGAACCCCGACCAGGTAGCTGATGACCGTGTTCTCGGCACGGTTCTCAGCGCGGAGGTGCCGCTCGAACGAGCCGATCACATCCCAGGTGCCCCGGTTCATGATAGAAGGCTAGCACACGAAGTAATGTGGCGTACGAGCGCTGTGCTCCGCCGTCGGCGAGGGATTGGGCGAGTCGGATGAGGAAAATCAGCAGTTCACAGGCGGTGCGGACCGGCCGCTGGATGGCCACGCGGGAGGAGCCGTTCGCCGTGTTCGTGTTCGGCATGCGGCTCAACCGGCTGCGCGGGCTGCCTCGCTTCGTCTGGGGCCTGCGGGTGCTCCGCGGCGTCCTGCGCGACCTGGACGCCCACCCGGAGCGCGGCTTCCTCGCCGGGCGGGTGTACCGCGCCGGGCGCACCCTGGTCGCGGTGCAGTACTGGGAGTCGTTCGACGCCCTGGACGCCTGGGCCCGCGACCACCGCCTCCCCCATCGCAAGCCGTGGCAGCGCTACCTGCGGGAGGCGCTCGGCGACGAGGCCATGGGCCTGTGGCACGAGACCTACCTGGCCAGCCCCGGCAGCTGGGAGGGGGTCTACGCCAACATGCCGCCATGGGGCCTCGCCGCCGGCGTCGAGGCGGTAGAGATGCAGGCGACCAAGGGATCAGCCCGACAACGCCTGCGCGAGCAGCGCAAGCGCACCACCCGAGCGGCGGCGGAGGAGACGCCGCCGCCCTGACCCCGCCCGGCGCCCCCTCAGGCCTGGGAGGCGGCGGGGCGGCCCTCACGCCGGCCGGCGTCGCGAGGGACCTGGGAATCAGCGATCAGTCGATCCAGACCGCACGGTCGGCGCTCACAAGTGCGGCGGATGGCATGTGGACGAACCGGACAAGGATTCGTATCGTAAGACGCGCGTGCCGGCGGCCCGGCACCAGACTGCGAGCTGGGAGGCGGCCTTAGTGAGCAACGGCGCCCGGCGCGGATCGGCCCTGCTCCTGGTGGCGCTCGCCTTGGCCGGGGCGGCCTGCGGCGGGCAGGGCGACGGGGGCAGGCCCGCGGCGACCACCGCCGCCGCGCCCTCCACGACCCTCGCGCAGATCGGCGCGGTCTGCCTGCAAGGCGGGGAGCGGTCGCGCACGGTCCGGTTCCGGTCCGCCAACGGCGCCGAGCTGGCCGGGGTGCTGCTCGGCAAGGGTCAGGTCGGGGTCGTCCTGGCCCACCAGATCAACAACGACCTCTGCCAGTGGCTGCCGTACGCGCGGGTGCTGGCCAAGCGCGGCTACCGCGTGCTCGCATTCGACTTCGAGGGCTCGGGCGCCTCCGGCCCCTCCCCCGGCAGCGGCGACCCGCCGCTCGACCAGGACGTGGCGGCGGCCGCCGAGCTACTGCGCGAGCGGGGCGCCAGCAGGGTGGTGCTGGTCGGCGGCTCGCTCGGGGGCACCGCCGTGGTGACCGCGGCGGCCGGGGTGCGGCCCCCGGTGGCCGGGGTGATCTGCCTCTCCGGCCCGTCGGAGTTCTACGCCATGGATGCGGTCAGAGCCGCGTCCCGGCTCACCGTGCCGGTGCTGTTCATGGTGGGGGCGCAGGACCGCGGATTCCCCGAAAACGCGCGGGAGATGTACGCCGCCACGAAGGTGCCGGACCGCAAGCTGGTGGTGGTCCCCGGCCCCTACCACGGCGTCGTGCTGCTCGACCCCGACGACCCCACCACCAGGCGCAACCGGGACCTGGTGGAGCGCTGGCTCGCCAGCCACACCGGGTCCTGACGCCGCCCGCGATCGGCTACTCGCAGGCTGGGCGTTGACGCAGATCAGCCCGTTGCAGAAACCCCAGGTAGGGGTTGCTGGAAGTAGGGACGGAAGAGGTGACGGTCGCTTACTGGGCCCGCGCCGCCTCGCCCTTGGAGGGTTGGGCGGAAGGTCGAAGCCACAGTGACACCTGTGTCGGCTGCATGGTCTGGTCGACCACGGCCAGCAGCTCAGCGGTCAGGGTGTCGTGATCGATCTGCTGGCGCAGGCGGGCGCTGAACGCCTCGATGGTCTTGGCCGCGTCGTACTTGCGCCGGCTAAAACGTCGATCGACGGTGGCTTGGATGCGCCGCCGCGCCGGTCTAACCAGCGCCGCCGCCGCCAGCGTGGCGCCGGCGATCGCCCAGCTCGGTGGGTGCTCGCTGACCCCACCGAACAGCTGCCCGAGCACCAGCACCCCACCCGCATAGGCCAGGCCGAGGGTGGCGGTCAGCAGCCCGTAGACCAGGGTCCGGTTGATGATCCGGTCGATGTCGAACAGGCGATGGCGCAGCATCGCCACGGCGATGGCGATCGGGATGGCGCCCTGCGGGACGACCTGGAAGAAGCTCACCACGTAGCCGGACGCCCCAAGACGCTGGGCGAGGTCGGCGGCGAGCAGGCCCACCAGCACCAGCACGGCTGCGTAGGCCAGCCATTTGAGCTGCTGGCGTTCAACACCGCGTGCGGTGCGGAAGCGCAGCACCAGCGAGGCCACCGCGGCAACCCCCAGCAGCGGCAACAGCAGGCCCTTCCCGAGGTGAGCGAGCAGGTCCAGCACGGGGCTGGGGGGCAGCAGCCCGGCCGGGTTGGTGATGGCTGGCAGCTGGGGGCGCAGCGGGCGGCGGGCAAGCAGGCCGGGAACCACGAGCAGGCCACCGCCAACGGCGAGCCAGCCGGTCCAGCGCCAGCGGCGCGAGGGCAGCCGGCCAGTGGGCAGCAGCAGCAGCAAGAAGACCAGCAGCAGGTAGGCGGCGAGGTAGAGCCACCAGTCGAGCACCCACAACAGCAGCTCCCCGCCGGGGAGGGTGCCAGGATGGGTGAACAGCGCGGCGGCGGCGTAGTCCTCCCCGAGCAGCTGGACGTCCCAGGCCAGGCCCTCGGCCAGCAGCAGCCAGCCGACCGGGTTGCGCCAACGCCGCGCGGCGACCAGCGCCCCCAGGGTGGTGAACACCAGGATCCACACGGCGAAGCTGAGGTCGTCGCGCATGCTCTTGTGCAGGTCTGGCAGCACGGCCGGGACCTGGGCGGAGCGACTGTAGGCACCGCCGTAGACCCCGGCCAGCACGCCGCCTGCTGCCAGGGCGACCGACAGCCCCCACAGCGACCAGGCAGCCCGGGCTGCGGTCCGGCGGGTCATGGCGGCCTTCTGTGGCAGCGCCCCCACCGGTCAGCTGTAGGTGGCCGCGAGCTGCCGAGGAAGGCAAGCGCGACGGGGCCGACGCCACGGTGTGGCCGCTCAGCGTGCCGGCTGGTCGGCCAGGATGCAGCCGCCACCATCATCGTCTCCCGCTACGGGCGCGGAATCCGTCCGCGTTCCGCATGACCCTACCGCTCGACCGTCCCGGGACCGTTACGAACATCGTCACCGCAACGCGGCAATGACACTTAAGAAACAATTCGCGTTTGGAACGAATGCCGCGAAACGCTAGTATGCGTCATGGTCTACAACTTCCTGCGCGGCGACCGCGACCAGCCGTTCCTGCTGCCTCCCGACCTTCGAGACTGGCTGCCCCAAGACCACCTCGCCTGGTTCGTGCGCGACGTGACAGATCAGCTCGACCTGGCGCCGTTCCTGCGCGGCTATCGGGCCGATGGGCACGGCCATCCCGCCTACGACCCCAAGACCCTGCTGGGCGTGCTGGCGGCACACGGCCGCCCAGCCAGTGGTTAGCCCGGCGACCACCTGAGCCACGCTCCAGGAGGGGACGCAGCCACCGCGGCGGGCGCCGTCCACCCGGCGGGAGCGGCCACCGCGACGCTCCCCGACCCGAGAAGCCGCTGACGACCTGCACGCTCCGCCTTTGCGCAACAGGCTCAGATCGCTCAGAACTTGAACGTCTGTGGGCCAGGATCGACGAAGATGGTGAACACCACCCGCCAGTCTGCGTCCTCCGGGCCACCGGTGCCGATCTGTCCACTACCCTCGAGCGATCAGGCCGGCCAGGTCGTTACCCGCAGGCGTCGATCGGCCACGGCTTGACCCGTTCGACCTCGAATGAGAGCGTCTCGGCACCGGCATCCGCCCGGAGGAGGGGTCTATGCGCTTGTTCCGCGTCCTGCTCATCGTGCTGCTTCTCGCGCTCGGGGTGGCGCCTGCTTCGGCGGCAACGACCAGCGTGGACGTCGTGGCGTCCGGGCTCGACAGCCCGCGGCATCTGGCGTTCGGGTCGCGAGGGGACTTGTTCGTGGCGGAGTCCGGCCGGGGTGGCAGCGGGCCGTGCTTCTTTGGTGGTGAGGGTCCCGCGTGCATGGGCGCCACGGGCGCGGTGACGAAGATCGACCGGTGGGGCCACCAGTCGCGGATCGCTGAGGGCCTCGCTTCGTACGCGAACACGCCGGACAACACGAACGCTATCGGCCCGCACGGCATCACGGTGCTCGGTGCCGATCGCGTCTATGTCACCAACGGCGGGCCTACGGAACCCAAGGACGCGTCCGGCTCGCCGATCTCCCGGGACACCCTGGCCGCGCAGAACCCGGTCGCGGACCTCTTCGGCCGACTGCTGCTGATCCGGCACCACGAGAAGATCCGGAAGGTCGCCGACCTCTGGGCGTTCGAGCGCGACGTGAACCCGGATGCGGCGGTCGGCAACCCAGCGGTCGACTCCAACCCCGTCGACGTCCTCTTCGACCGCGGGCGCTTCGTGGTGGCCGACGCGGGCGGCAACGCGATCGACGTCGTAAATCACAGGGGTGGCGTCTCGAACCTGGCGGTGTTCGCCAACCGCC
>Ga0137373_10009140_pt1 | contig 10423 bp, 6 predicted proteins | sample SagtaG_5_FD_104912 | JGI IMG/M metagenome (GOLD analysis project Ga0137373, IMG submission 104912) | Vadose zone soil microbial communities from Sagehorn Ranch, Mendocino, California, USA - Sage1_R_80_16 metaG | ecosystem: Environmental > Terrestrial > Soil > Vadose zone | place: USA: California...
AGCAAAGGAATTTGAGGGTTGTTCCGCAACCGGAGCTCCGCTACAAGCGACGAGATGACCCGCGAAGAAATAGAAAAACTCATCCGGCCATTCATCGCCGGCGTCGTCCAAGGCATCTATCGCTTCAAAACCGACAGGGCTTTCGCCAAGCGGCAGGTCGCCAAATACTTGCGAATCGACGATGACAAAGTGCTAGAGGAGACTCATAATCTGTTTGCGGACCTCTCGGAAAGAGCGCCCTATATCAAACGTGAAGGCATCGCGAGTCTGACCCAGATCCTGGCGGAGAACGATGCTAAGCTTGCGTCGTTCAAGGCCGAATCCATTGTCGAGGATCGTTTTGTCCGCGAGCTGGAAAGCGGCGGGTTTATCAAAACCTTTACCGGTAGGACGATACGGAAATCGGCTAGCTTGTCACACAATGGAGAAAGAGCACCCCATTACAGCACCAATAGATAGACTGGTTTTGGTGTTGAGGGTTTCGGTTCAAAGACAAAAATAGGCATAGAGTCATTCGCCGGTTCGATCCCGGTCGCCCGCTCCAAAATTCTTAAATTCGCTACTTCTGACTGAGATTTTTTTTAAGCTATCGGCCAAAAACGAAAAAGTGCCCAAAACGTGCCCATGGCAAAAGTGCAATGCGCATGCTCTCGGCGTGATCGATGGTCCTGACGGACAAAACCCCGCGACAGATCGAAGTGAGACTCATCCGCAATGCCGAGCAGATTTTTTTCGGTGCGAGTGGCGATTTTGGTAGATGGTGTGTTAAATGAGAGCATTTCGAGCAACCGAACCTTTTACTTACATCGTTGGCTTGAATAAACATTCACAAAATTTAAACCGGCCGATCGCTAGATGACCCCTGAACAAAGACACGAACTCATAAGATTGCTCCAACAGCACCAGGATATTTCCCCTGAGTGGGCACGCGTCCTTTTTCCTCCGGAAAAGCGGGAATACGAGTTGGTTTATTATGGTAAAGAACGAGAGGAAGACATTATCGCGGATACTCTGGCGGTGCCTCTTCAACCCGTCCGGACTTTTGGTAAGAACGGTAACGATTGGCACAACATGCTTATCTTTGGTGACAATCTCCAGACAATGAAGACGCTTCTGGAATTGAAGAAAGCTGGTAAGTTATGTAATTCCGACGGCACCCCTGGCGTCCGTTTAATCTACATTGACCCACCATTTGCCACAAAGCAGGAGTTCGAAGGCAACCAGGATCAGAAGGCATATCAGGACAAAGTAATCGGCGTTGAATTTCTCAATTTTTTGCGGTCGCGACTTGTACTTATGCGAGAGTTACTCGCAGATAACGGTCACATCTTTGTACACGTAGACTACCGAAAAGGACACTACCTTAAGGCTATTTTAGATGAGATCTTCGGCGAACAGAATTTTCGAAATGAAATCATTCTTCCTGGACGTGCCTCTAAGAATTTGCAACAGCAGTTCAAACAAATATCGCGCCTCAATGTAAGGCACGATAATCTTTTCTGGTACAGCGCGACGACCGGGAGCAAAGTGGCTCCTCTTTGGATTGAAAAACATAACAAAGGGAATCCGGAGGGTCATTGGCACCATTTCTGGAGCACCGCAGACCGGCCCACGATGCGCTATAAACTATTCGGTATCAAACCTGAGACAGGACAGTGGACTTGGGAGGAAGACCGAGCAAAGAGAGCAATCGAAAACTATGAAAGGTTTAGCGAGGAATGTGGCGGTAGGACGCTCGCGGAGTACTGGCGGGATACGGGCTGCGCACTCGAATTTATTCGTAAAAATCCGGACGACAGGAGTCCCCAATACTGGCGCGCGCCAGCTGAGGATCGGCTCGCTGACACTTTGTGGGCTGGTCTACCGATTTATAGCAACTCGACAAAATATCCAACGGAAAAGAACGAGAGGCTCCTGGCGCAAATCGTGGAATTTGTAACGTCCTCTGGCGACACAGTTATGGACGCCTTTGTGGGTTCGGGTACGACTCTCGCTGTGGCAGAGAAGCTTGGTCGGCGTTGGATCGGTATCGACTGCGGCAAACTCGCCATCTACACGATCCAAAAGCGAATGCTGAACCTTAGCCGTGATATTGGAAGTAAGGGCCTCAAGCTAGAACCAAAGCCGTTTACGCTTTACAACGCTGGCCTTTATGACTTCTCAAAACTCAAAGAACTCGCCTGGCACGATTGGCGGTTCTTCGCTTTACAACTCTTCCAGTGTCGAGATGAACCTCACCGAATCAATGGGATTGATTTCGACGGTTATAGGCAAGGCGCGAGCGTATTGGTATTCAATCACATGAACGCAAAGCACAAAGAAGCCCGGCTTACCGAGGATACTCTTCAAGAGATCCACGAAGCAGTCGGATCACGGGTGGGCCGCAAAGTTTTTATTATCGCCCCAGCCTTAACGTTCGATTTCCAGCAGGATTATATCGACTTCGATAAAGTACGTTACTATGAATCCCTTATTCGATCATTCACGAACTTCATCGACGCGAATTCACAGCGCTAAAACAACCCTCCGATGAACTCGCTGTCAACGATACTGTGGAAGCAGTCGGTTTCGATTTCATCCGTACGCCAGAAGTGAAATACAAAACAGGATTCGAAAAACCCAGAGGTGAGTTGTTCGAGTGCGGCTTCATAAAGATGGAAACCTTTAAGAGTGACGCTGTTGTCAGAGAACCACTAAAGAAAAAAGCTAATTTGGAAACTCTATCAATGGTCCTGTTGGATTTAGATTATGACGAATCGGCGAAGATATTCGATCTCGACGAAGTGCATTACGCGGACACCATCGAAAAGGGACGGTGGAAAGTGACCTTTCGGAATGATCGCATGGGTGAAAAAGTTATGGCCGTCTTTCTTGATATCTACGGCAATGAGGCACGGGTTTTGATTGATGCACGCGAATTTCGGAGTGGTAAAACTCAAAAAACGGCAAAGAAACCCAATGGGAAGAAAACGTGAGTCCGAATCGCGGAGATCGCCAAGCCTTCAGAAATGAAGACCTTGTATTAAAGGTCTCGCCGAATATTGATCCGGCTGTGTGGAACGAGTCGAAATATGAACCGTTCCTTGATGAACTTTCCACTCAACGCGAGTATCAAAAAGAAGCTATCCGCCTAGTAATGCGTTACCTTGCGGGTGCCAAGTATCCGGATCTGCGGGCGCTAGCCAAGGAGAATTTCGAAAGTAACGAGGAACTGCAGCGTCGTTATGGTTCATGGACAGGCATGGAGCGGCACCTTCAGCTACCGGACCAGCTTGCTTGTTCACTTGATTTGGCTACAGCAACCGGCAAAAGTTTCGTGCTATATGGCCTCGCCGCGATTCTATTGGCCGAGGGGATTGTCGATCGAGTTCTTGTTCTGTGTCCTTCCAATACAATCGAAGCAGGCTTACTGACAAAGTTTCGTGATTTGGCCGGGAGCACCGATTTGCGCGATTTGTTGCCGGAGAATGCAAAAGTGCGGACACCGAAGATCATCAACGCCTCTGAGACTATCGTCGACGGATCAATCTGCATTGAAAATTACCATGCTATTCTCCAGCACGTGAAATCGTCGATCCGTGACAGTCTTGTCGGCCGCGGGGCTCGCGTAGCTGTTTTTAACGACGAGACACATCACGTCGCAAACGAGTCTGGGACAAACGTCAAGAAATGGAAAGAGTTTCTTTTGAATCCAGATTACGGATTTCGTTACGTCGTCGGGGTCTCCGGCACATGTTACATCGGTGACGACTATTTCACCGACGTTGTGAGTCGGTATTCGTTGCGGCAGGCCATAGAACAGCGCTTCGTCAAGAAAGTTGAATACGTAGCAGAGATGCCGCAGACGGATAACCCGGACGAAAAATGGCAGTTAATTGATAACCGACATCAAGACCGGAAAAAACGTTTAAAGAAACAAGGCATCCGTCCGCTGACCATCATCGTCACGAGAGATATCAACACGTGCAAACTGGTTGCTGAAGAGTTGCAGGCATTCTTGGAGGAGTGGGAGAAAATCTCGGCGGAAGACGCGAAAAAAAAGGTTTTAGCTGTCAGTTCATCATCTGAACACCAAGTAAATGTCGCGAAGCTTAAGACCGTTGACACACAGGCTAGCAAGGTTGAATGGATAGTGTCTGTTTCAATGTTAAGCGAAGGTTGGGATGTACAGAACGTATTTCAGATTGTTCCTCACGAAGAGCGCGCCTTCAACAGCAAACTTTTGGTCGCCCAGGTATTAGGGCGCGGTCTTCGCCGGCCAGTTGGTTGGCAAGGTCCCGATCCTGAAGTAACGGTGTTTAATCACGATGCATGGGCCAACCGAATTCGCCATTTGGTAGACGAAATCTTAGAAATGGAGAATAGGCTTTCCTCCGAGGTAATAGCCGACTCGTCCTATCACTTTGACTTGTATAATCTGGATTATACGCGGGAAACTGATGCAAGCCAGTTCGCAAAGAAGGGCGAATACCGGTTGCTTGAGGATGGATATGTTGATTTGCCGTCACAAGTAGAAGTAGAGGATGTAATTGTTGAATTCGAACATGCGGTCAGTGGGGAGCATTCCAAATTTAAAACCAAACTCGAACACAAGACTTACTCTTTCGATGACGTGGCTGAGGAAATGTATAGGCGATTGCAATCAATCGACGAAGAGTCCAAGGACGCGCTCGATCCTAAAGACCGCACGGAATATGCTAAAAAATTCTCTCGAGAGCGTTGCCTGGAGATAGTAAAGGCCTCAGCGCGACGAGCGAAGATAAAGTCAAATAGAATTACCGAAGAAAACCGGCAAAAAATCCTTCAGGCCCTTGGTCCACTGCGTCGCAAACTAGCCAAGAGAGTTGTCTATAAGCTGACAGCGAATGCTCTCAAAACGATCAATACCAGAGAACGCCAGGAAGTGAGTGTCAGCGCGGCGGAGCTTCGCCGCGGGGATAAGACGGTTTTCTTTACCCCGAATACGGCAAACACTATTGGAGATGAGCAAAAAGAGTTTTTCAACGCCGTTAAAGATTCTGATGGTGACTATCGTATGGGCAGCAAGGCGGTGTCGAATTCTCACGATTTCAAAACGCCGTGCAATATGGTTGTTGCTGATTGGACCCCAGAACGTCGATTCATTGGTTTACTGTGCGAGCGAGAGAATGCCCAATCTATTGATGCTTGGCTCAAGAACTCACCGCAAAGATTCTATGCGATCGAATATGCATGGAAAAAAGGGGAGCATCCAAAACGAGGCGAGTTTAGTCCGGACTTCTTCTTAAAAAAAGGTAACGCAGTGTACGTTGTTGAAATAAAAGATGACGACGAAATTAACGATCCCTCGCCCGAAAATCAAAAAAAGTTCGAATACGCTAGAGAACATTTCGAGCGGTTGAACGGATGGTTGCTGAAAGAGGGTATTGACGCCCACTACCAGATCAATTTCCTTACACCGAAATCCTTCAACAGGTTTTTCATTCAAGTGCGGAAGGATGCGGCCCAAGGTTTTCGGTCAGAACTGGATGTCACTCTCGGACGAACTGAGGAAGCATCAGTATAGCTTGTGCCAGCATTTACCGAAGTCGCGAAGCGAAAAACAGGAGCTAAATCGTTTTATCCTTTCGCATGAGGAGTGGAGCTATTAAATACGAAACGGATATTCGAAAAACACATCGGTCAAGTGGTGACTTAATTCTTGGTAAAAATTAGTCTTTTTGCTACGATTAACGCGTAAAATGCCTATGACCTTCACTCACGGCCTACAATTTAAGAAAGTTGATCTTCACGTCCACACACCTGCCTCAGACGACTTTAACGATAAAACCGCAACAGCTAAGGAAATCGTGGATGCAGCGCTAGCCAAAGGTCTTGCTGGGATTGCCATAACTGATCACCAAACCGGTGCATTTATAGATTTGGTCAAGAAAGAGGCAAAAGATAAGAATCTGATTGTCTTTCCCGGAGTGGAGTTAAAGGTACACGGCGGTGAGTCCGGCGTGCATATTCTTGTTCTGTTCGACGTAGACAAGTCGGGTGATTATGTTAAGGCATTTCTAAACACGCTTAAAGTATACGAGCATAACGGAAAGCCAGATGTCATAGCCAACTGTACCGCTATTGACGTTGCCAGAGAATTACAGGAATTTGATCGATCGGGTGTCATGGTTCTTGCGCATTGTCATTCTACTCAAGGTGTCTTGGGAGATATGCGTGGACAACAAAGAAGTGAAATCTTTAAACCAGAGTGGCGATGTTTGATGGGAGCAGAAGCGCGGGAGACTGATTTCACCGATAGCGAAAAGATCAGGCGCCATACAAGAGTTGTCGATCTTTTCGACGGTGGATACGATGGGTACCACTACAAAAAACTGGGTGTTTACCAGTCGTCAGATGCGCACTCTTTGGCCGAAATCGGTACTCAATTTACATATTTCAAAGTCGATGATGTCATAACAATCGATGATATCCGACAGTCTCTCTGTGATAGAGACACGAGAATTCGCCATAGTTTTGAGTTTAAAGAATTAATCTACCCGCAAATTAGCCGGCTAGAAGTACGTAGTGGTTTTCTCAATGATCAAGATTTCGAATTTCACGAAGGTTTAAATAGCCTCTTGGGCGCCAAAGGATCCGGGAAATCTCTTGTTATCGAATTTTTGCGTTTCGCTCTGGATCAGGAACCAATGAATCCAGATATTTTGTCAGATCACCGTTCAAAACTTGAGAAATGCCTCAAGCTGCATGGCCAGGTTGAGGTTCTCTTTATTGATGATTCGGGAAAGGGATATTTAATAAAAAGAACATATCGGCCCAGCGACAGTAACCCCATTGAAGTTACCGACGTAGCTGATGGCACAAAAAAAGACTTTGCGGTCAGCCACATTTTTCCTGTTTTGTTTCTTAGTCAGAACGAAATTATCAAGATAGCGGAAGACAAGACAGGTGCTAGCCAGAGGGAATTCATAGATAAGTTTTTCGATTTCCGGTCGTATCAATTTGAGGTCGCGCGATTAAATAAAGAACTGGCCGAGGTTGATAGTCGTTTCGCAGAAGTCATTAAGGCGCACTTGGCACGAGTTGAGCTACAGAAGACTTTGGTGACCTATAAGGAAGAGATTGAGAAGCTAGGCAGGCGAATTGAAAATACAGTTTTCGCTAAGTACTCTTCTAAGGAACAAATTGGCCAGTTAATAAGGACGGAGTTAGATTTTGTTGATTCGCTTAAAGATACGCTCGCAACTACCCATCAGGAATATTCTGATATTAGTATCCCGGCCCTTGCTGACCAAACAAATGCTGATCCTGCTGTAAAGCGAGCGGCTCAAATAACCAGCGATATCCTTAAAGAGATCGTCAGAGCACTAGACGAACTTAAATCGATGCTGAACAAAAAGCGTGTCGGTATCCAAGAGGAGTATGATCAATGGAAATCAAACTTCGCCGCCGTGAAAGAAGAATTCGAGTCGGTAGTAAAGCAAGCCGGCGGGACACAAGTGGCTTTGGATGAAAAGAGGAAAACCCTAATCAACGAGTCATCCAAGATGCAAAAGGAATTAACCCGATATGAAGGAAGGGCTCAGCAAGCGAAAACCGTCGCCGAAAAGAGGAAACAGATTCTAGACCAGCTTGATGACGCTTATAAAGCTTACTCAGAAGCCCGTGGAAAGCGTTGTGATTACTTCACAGCACATTCATTCGGAAAATTAGAAGTCACAATAAAAGAGAACGAGGATAAGACAAGCTTTAAGAACAATTTATTGCGTCTTAAACGAGGCTCGTGGTTACGAGAGGAAGATATTGAAACAATCTCAGGCAAGATCTCGCCGAGGGAGTTTATCGAGGAGATGCTGCGATTTGCGTGGTCTTCGAGACTAAAGAAAGAGCCTCTCGACAATATTGCCAAAACCACAGGAATTAAGGTTGAGGGGATTGAGAAACTGGCGGAGCATTTGCTGGATGAATACGAGTTCAAAGAGCTACTCGCTTTGCTTTATACATCTGCGCCAAATGACGTGCCTACAATCAAACTCAAAGTGGGGACTGATTTTAAGCGATTAGACGAGTTATCGGTCGGCCAAAAGGCAATAGCTTTGTTGATCATAGCTTTAAGCGACGGTGCGTTCCCAATAGTGATTGATCAACCGGAGGATTCTTTAGATTTAAAAACGATCTGGGAGGACGTATGCCAAAAACTACGAATGTCAAAGGATAGAAGGCAGTTCATTCTGACAACACACAATTCGTCCGTGGCGGTAGCCTCCGATACAGACCGATTTACTATTTTGCAGTCAGATGCGACGCAAGGAAAAATCATGTTTTCAGGTTCTATGAACCGGGGTGATATCAGGAAGGAAGTCATAGATTACTTGGAAGGAGGGGAGGGTACTTATAATCAAAAAAGACAAAAATACGACCTGTAGCTATCACTGGCTCTCTAGAAGCGACTAATGCAAAATTAGTTTCCGCTGACAGCAAAATCCCATTTTGTGAAGGTTCTAAGCCAAATGTTTTTTCACCCCCCTATATTGCCCTTGCTTATAATTGCGTGAGCTACCGATTCGAGCGGTTGCCCACGGGTTGCCCAAGAGGTGAGAAAAACTTTTGAAATCTGCAAATTACGATTACAGTTGAGAATTCATTGCACGGCTCGGTTAAGCCATAAATTTCAATTTACCTAGTCTTTTTCTGAGTTTCTGTGATTGTGCGCCCACGAGGGATCGGACATTGAGCCGGAGGTTTCGAATATCTTCGCGGTACAATAGTGTTTGTCTAATAAATACGGCTTCAAATAAGGACTTATTGGAGAGAGAATGGGTTGTCGTCAGACAAAACTTCTGACTGGTTCGTATTCAGCGTTGCCCACCGGTTGCCCAAAATCTCCAAACATGCGTTCATCTGGTTCCAACAGCTTCACTGTTTGTCTTAAACTTGACGGGGCAAGATGAGCGTAACGCATTGTCATTTCAATGTTAGCGTGCCCGAGAAGTTCTTGTATCGCTTTTAGCGATGCCCCGGCCATAGCCAAATGGGAGGCAAAGGTGTGTCGCAGAGTATGACACGTGATCGCTTGGATTCCTGCTCTTTGACATGCCTTGCGTAGCTCATGGCTAAACCACTTGACTTGAAACCGATGACCTTTTTCATTCACAAAAACAAACCCGGCTGCTCGCTTGCGACGCAAGAGCATCGCATGTAGATCATCTGTTAGCGGAATATGCCTTTCACGATTGCTTTTGGGTGTATCTACAGATTGGCTGGCTTCACACCACGAGTGCCTCACGGTTAGCGTTTTATTGCTCCAGTTAATATCTGACCAGCTCAGAGCTATCAATTCACCTCGCCGTAAACCGGCCTTTAAAGCCATTAAGATAATGTCGCGGTAAAGACCGCTGGAATGCGCCAGCAATAAATCACTTTCCTCTTGCGACAAGAAATCAATTTGTAGCGGAGGCGTGTTCAGTCTTTTCATTTTCGGCATTTTCGGTATATCAAACCAGTCTTGGGCAGTTCGAAGACAAGAACTCAATACAGTCAGATGGTTATTTACGGTTTTGTTTGCGAGCCTTTCACAGATCTTCCTAGATTTGTAATGCTCTACGAGTTGGGTATCTACTCGGTCAAGTGGTGTCTGACCAAAAAATGGAATTAAATGCCTTTGTAAGGCAGATCTCTTGCGCTGGACTTCGGAAAACTTGTTGTTGGTTTTTGCATAAGTATCAAACCATTGCCACGCAAAGTCCTTAAATTTTTGCCTGCGCTCCTCTTGTTTTCTATCCGGAGGAGCCAACGCCAGTGAATCGCCGCGAGCCAGCTTTTGTCTGATTGTCGCCTCATAGGCCTCTGCGCCAGCTTTTGAGTTTTCGGGGCTTCTTTTTCGATAACGAGTGTGATTGTGTCTAATATCAATCCACCACCAGTTTCTAATTTTTCTGATTGCCATATTGTGTTACGCCAATTGGTTCAATCCGGTTGTCTTGCAAAAAGGACATAACATCCTCTTTATTAAACCGAAGACTTCCCATAACCTTGTGAAATGGGATCTGCCTTTTATCTACCAAACGATATACCCCGGCCTTAGAAATCTTTAGTAGTCGGGCGAGGTCGTTCGGTGTTATTAATTCAATTGTCGGATAGTTGCCAATTGGCATTTGATTGTTAATGAGCAATATAGGGAAGGTAATCGCGAACGCGATTACGATAGGCTATATTACTCTAACACGACATTAAATTTTTGGTAAATTTCGTGGCTACTACTTTCCCCCAACGAGAAAGTTCGAAATAAGGGCGCATGCGATCATCGTAGCGGTGATGTAAAGCTAAACAAGAAGCTGTTTTTTGACCCTCTCGGCAACCTTTCCCTTCTTTCCTTGTTCCAACCACCCGCTACTCTGGCCCCATGACAAACCAAAATCGCAATCTCATGGAGCTTGCCCGGAAG
>Ga0137373_10009145_pt1 | contig 10421 bp, 10 predicted proteins | sample SagtaG_5_FD_104912 | JGI IMG/M metagenome (GOLD analysis project Ga0137373, IMG submission 104912) | Vadose zone soil microbial communities from Sagehorn Ranch, Mendocino, California, USA - Sage1_R_80_16 metaG | ecosystem: Environmental > Terrestrial > Soil > Vadose zone | place: USA...
GGTTACGATTTCTACAGTGCCAGCAAGTTCAATAATGCAACCCAGGCTTACCGGCAAACCGGTTCGTGCTTTAAGCCGTTTGTCTACACTGCTGCCGTCGAATGGGGAATGACGCCCGACACCACTGTGAGCGGCGCGCCGATCAGTATCGGCAGCTGGCAACCTCATAATTATGATGGCTCTCTTGGCAATGGCGACCTGCCACTGAAGATGGCGCTCGCGAAGTCGATGAACGTACCCGCGGTCCACTTGCTGCAAACAGTTGGCATCCAGACCGGCGCGCAGATGGTCAGACGTTTCGGTATCAAAGTACCCATGGCCCCCTATCTGCCGTCGGCACTCGGGGCCACAGAAGTGCCTCTTGATCAGATGGTTTCGGCCTACTCGGCATTTCCCAACAAAGGCATACGCGTCGAACCCCACCTTATTCGTCGGGTACTGGATCGCGATGGAGCGGCACTCGAAGAGTGGGAAAAGACAACCTACAAGGTCGTGAATGAGTATGTGGCGCTGACAATGGTGTCAATGATGCGTGGCGTGGTTCAGTTTGGTACCGCGACGGCCGCGAGTTCACTCGGGGTACCGTTAGCAGGCAAAACCGGAACGGTGAACGACCATACCGACGTTTGGTTTATCGGTTACACGCCAACCTACGTCACAGGCGTCTGGATGGGCTATCCGGGAAGGAAGAAACCACTCGGCAATGACATGACCGGCGGCCACGGCGCGCTGCCTATGTTCATTAACTTCATGAAGGACTTCCTGAAAGGAAAACCAAAAGAAGAGTTCGACAAGCCGCCGGGAATGCCTGAGGACATGAAGGAATTGTTCCGTCAACGGCAACGTGAACTTGCCGCCGAGCGCGCGCAGTTTATTGAAGACGCGGCGAAACAGACTGACGAAGACATGACCACATTGCCTGCTCCCAACACAGAGCCAAAGTTGGAACAGATGACGCTGCCACCGCCGCCAAAGGCTGACGAGGGCCCGGGAAACCCGCAACCGAGAACGGAAACGGTAACTCCTCGCGTTGAGGGTCCACCACCGCCTACGGTTACGCGTCCGCGCGAGGTAGATCCGCAGAAGAAGAAGGGCAAGAAGGGCGGGGATGAGCCCTGAGAAAAAGGATGAAGGCGGAAGGATGAAGGATGATTGGAGCCTCACCGCCGCCGCAGTTTGTTCCTTAGCTTGACGCCCTTCACTATCGTCACGAGGATCGCTATCAATTCTTCGGCTTCCTGATGCAACGGCTCCAATCGCCGTGCGGACAGAATCTTTGCCTCCCCGATTAGCTCTAGCCAATACTGTGTCTCGTCGAGTTCTTGAAGCGCTCCTTCGATCTTACTAATAAAATCAGCGTCTGACTTTGCTCTACAGGCTTCTCGGTAATGAGCACCTGGAGAAGTTCCCGATTTTAACACTTGAGTACCGAGGATTTGGGCCGCACCCCGTTTGGGCAACGCTGAATACAATCTGATTATGCGTAGTGCAAACTGCCTCGTCCGCTGCTTTAGATCCGTCTCCATAGTCAAGAGTCTCCTTTTTATTTAGCAAGCTCTAAGCGGCGGGTGACTAAGCGGTGTCAATCGTCTTTTTCAGCAGAGCAGATTAATCGTCGTTAATTCCTTCATCCTTCATCCTTCATCCTTCCAGAGTCCTGTCGAGTGTGTACGGCAGCATCTTGCGCCACCAGGGCCAGTCGTGATTTACGTCCACACCCCAGAGGTCGAGCGTATGCGGGATGTCCTTCGCTTTGAGAATGTCGGATAGATGCTGGCTGCGATCCGGCGCTTCGTATGAGCCCCGTCCGGACAGGATGTAGATAGCGTCGGCTCTTTTTAGAAGCGCCAGGTAATAGTCGTCATTTAGGTTGGGAAGATAGTCAGCAGGATTATTGAAATAAACGTTGTCGTCGTAGAAGCCTTTGAGGTAAGAGCGCACGTCGTAGCTTCCGCTCATTGCAATCACTCCGCGAAACAAATCCGGATGCTTGAAATAGGCGTTGGCCGCGAGAAACGCGCCGAGGCTGGCCCCAGTCGTCAACGGCCTGGCATTCTCATCGCCCGAATCCTTGCGAATTAACGGCAACACTTCATCCGTTATGTAGCGATCAAATCGCGTCAGCAACTCGGCCTTTAAGAGCGGAGGCATTTGCTCGTTGAGCAGGCTGTACTTATTGACGCTGTTAATGGAGTAAGCACGAATACGTCCGCTCTCTATGTGCGGCCGTATGGCATCGACCAAATGAAACCGTTCATATTCGAGGTAGTCAGCCGCCGCAGTGGGAAACATCAAGAGCGGCTGGCCCGCATGGCCATAGGCCACCAAAGGCATCTCGCTGCTTAAGTTTTGACTAAACCAGCTTGTTATTCGGCGTTCCATGAAAACCTTTCTGCGAGAGTCGCACTCTGTGGAACCTTAGCACGGATCACCAGGCCCAATCCGCAGCGCATGGCAGGTGAAAATAATTATTGTCGTTGTTTTGCGTGCGAAATATTCTCGCAGTTTACGGTTCAGCGCAAGCTAGGTGGACCTCTTGATCCTGCTTACAGTCCGATTTGTGAATTGCGATAGTTCCGGTCCAATGAAGTCAGTACCACCCTGCGGTAGCGGGTGGGTCCTTGGAACACAATTTAGCCCGATTGAGAATAAAGGCAACGAACCCACCCGCTACCGTGAGGTAATACTGACTTCATCGGACCGCACGATGATAATTCGCTGCTCAAACTGCATTCGGCACCGCCTTTGAACGTCGCCTTGACTCTGTAGGTCATCTGTTATAAAAATTTCCTTCCCGCCCGCGCCTGACTTGATGCTGTGCGGGCACTATTCCGCAGTAGCTCAATGGCAGAGCATCCGGCTGTTAACCGGAGGGTTGTAAGTTCGAGTCTTACCTGCGGAGCCAATATTTCTTAATAGAACAATAGGAAGGGCTACCAGCGTTGTTAGCCCTTTTGTCATTTGTGACGTGGAGTGTGACGTAACCCTTGTTTCAGTCCCTATTTTTCAGCCTAATTGACTAGCTCCAATTCGGGTGGCTTTCGAGTAACGCGGAAAGATGGCTGCAATGCAGCCGCCGCTTGATTCAATGCCTGTCGCCGCACGTGAGAATACGTTTTCATCATCGCGGGTGAAACGTGACCTACCTGTGCTTGAATGATCCAATCCGCCACGCCAGCTTCGGCAAGTTTAGTCACGGCGGAGTGTCGTAGATCGTGAAATCTAACGCCACTAAGACCAGCGGCTCGTCGGATCGACTGCCAAGCCGAACGCCAAGAGGTTATAGGCCGAGTTGGATCAATCTTCTGTTCTCGCCCGTGCCAAGGGAATACGTAATGTTCAGGATCGGCAGCGGCAATGGTTTCAGCCTTGCTCTTTAGTTTCTGAAGCACTTCGGAGCATACGTCATTCAAGGTAGGTGTTCGCCACCCTGCCGCAGTCTTTGAACGTCGTACGTCAAGCGTTCCCACGGTAAAGTCAATGTTCTTCCACCTCAACGCTTTGATTTCACACGATCTAAGGCCGCAATAGATGCCAAGCGTGGCGGCGGCATGAGCGTACATCCAATCGGAACGGGTTTGTGCCACTTCAAAGAGACAGGCTTGTTCCTCCTCTGTCAAAGCGCGGCCAACGGGATGTTTATTATTTCGAATCGGCTTATAGTCCTCTCGGAAGCGATACCATAACCTCGCATGTTTCAAGAGCGACCGTCATTGATCCGTAGGACTTACTTCTTTTCTTCGGGTCAGGTGCGCGATCCTTCAGCTGGTTTTCTCTTTCCCGTTGCAATTTCTTCGCTTCCTGCCTTTGTGCCTAGCGGTTCACGGTATCGTTGACCATTAATCGTCACGTCCATCCACCAAAATGTACTTCGTTTATATATGCAGACTAAGACAGTTTAACGTGGCTTCCAGCAATACGAACCGTTGCCAACTAACAACGTGTGCGCGGGCTGTGGGCATTGACGGTTCTAGTCGCTAACCTCTTCTCTTTAGGGGAAGCATCCTGCGAAAACGAGGGGCATTCTGAGCTGAAAGGCAAAGGAGGAATGTTGGTTCAGGTTACGGTCTGCTAACAATAACGAGAATAGTTCCTTTGATATACCGTGCGCCGTTTTAGGTGCAGGTAAAAACCGTGCTGATTTGAAGATTGAATGCTCATGAATCTTGAGGATCATGCTCAAGACCGCAATCGAGAGATTACGAACCTTGCGTGGTGACACAAAACTTGAGTGACTGCTGCGGTTTTGTATCGCAACAAAAATTATCGGTCGGTCAATAGAGACAAAAATAAAAAGTGGCCATATATGAAAATTGCAATAATGTATTTCCATCCGGTTATCATAAAAATGACTTTCCCAAATAGGCGGGAATCAACTCATGAAATTGGATTCGTGAAATGAAGAAGCTACAGGAACTATACAATTCGGCTCTAACAAAACACTTGACTCCGGAGTTATCCTGAGAAAGGTAATTCGCAGGAAATTTGAAGCCTTCGGAATTTCCCTGAAGGAACAAAGATTGAACGAACTTGTAGCCAGCATTCAGAACAGTGAACGGAACACCTTTGAAATTGCAACCGACGATTTGCAAACTGATAAACCGACAACAGCCGACACGATTTCTGCGATCAAACTCGAACTTGACGATTCCGATTTGCAGTTACTTCAGGAAGAAGTCTCGTCGGTCATGAGTGAGGAATATCCTAAAACAATTGATGAAACAGCTCGCTTGATTTTGAGAAAAATTCGAGAAGATGCCGCTACCACGATCAGGGAAAATCAAACGGTTCGTAACAAGTTCGAGGCTAGACTTCGAAAGCGTTGGAAAAAACCATTCGATCTCTTGGAACTTTTTGCACTGTTAGCTTTAGAGGCGGGTGCGGAGTTTAATGAGGAATATCGCGCTCTAGCTGCAGAAGAGAACGATTTGGTCTTTGAGGTATTGACGCGACTTCACGCACGCGGGTGTCAAGTTGCATCGGAGGTATTAACTCTTATTAAAGCTGGTTTCGCCGATGGTGCGCATTCCAGATGGCGAACGCTGCATGAACTTGCGGTCGTCGCGATATTTCTCGCAAAACACGGTCACGCAGTTGCTGAACAATATTTGGATCACGAATTTGTCGAAGCCCATAAAGCCGCGATTCAACACGAAAGATATCGAGCAGCGATGGGATTAGAAGTGTTTCCGCCGGAAACCCTCGCATCCATAGAAGCCGCGTACCAAGAGGCTCTAAGCCGCTATGGTTCAACTTTTCGACATACGTATGGGTGGGCTTCCTCCACGCTTAATAAAGCCAACCCGACCTTTAATGATATTGAAAGGGACGTAGAACTCGAAAAATGGCGCCCCTATTATAAGATGGCTAGTCATAACGTTCATGCTGGCGCAAAGGGCATAGCCTTTAGACTTGGTTTGGTGGGGGATCAAAAGACCGTGCTCTTAGCGGGATCGACCAATACAGGATTTACCGATCCTGCGCAGGGAACAGCTATCTCGCTAATGCAAATCACCGTGACGCTCTTGCTGACGAGACCCAATCTCGATGTATTTGTACACTGCGAAATGCTAAAGACGCTTCAAGATGAGATTGGTAGGGAATTCTTAAAGATCCAACATTCAATAGAAGAAGAGCACGCAGCTATGCAAAGAGAACATCTGGCAGAAATAAATGAAAAACCGAAATATGTTGCGAAGCGATCCGTGATCCGCAAAGTTGTGAAATATTTTTCTGGTTTGCGGAAGACTTAAAAGGGGTTAGGAACTTAGCTTTCTGATCCATTCGCCCAGCAAGACCACCACACCTGTCTTTACCAGTATGCGTTTGATGAGCGGATAAAGAGAGCGTAAGACTTCGGTATAGGCATAAAGATCAGCTTTTCGCTTGCCCAGCAGTTGACACTTCACGCCATAGCATTCGATTAGATCGCCGATCAGCGCGTCCTGCTCTCCATTACGCAGTAACCGTGACAGTAGCAGTTCGGCTTTTTTAGGCAAACGGGGGATTGCTTTTGTGCTGGCATCGCAGCCTGCAACGAAAATCGTCCTGTCCGAGTCAAGGAGGGCAGTAACAGCCGACAGGTCGACGGCTCCCTCAACATACAGATTAAGATGGTCGCGAAGATCTGGCGAATTGTCAGGGTAGTCAATCTCAAGTCCACTCATTCCAACAATGTGCGAGATGATGAACAAGCTCATCTGCTGTACCTTATCCCCTCAGATCAAAGTTGAAACCAGTCCGCAGCCGACTGGTTCCCCATCATCAAGAGATGTGCTTCTTAATCCACTCCCCCAAGATGAACCAGCCAACTGTTTTCCCCATCCGAATAAGAAGTGGGAATATAGACCAGATTACTTGGCCGTATATCCACCGATCAGCCTTGTCCTTTCCCAGTCGGTGATATTTCTTCCGATACTTTTCTACTAGGTCTCCAATAACGGCTTCACGCTCATCGCCACGTAAGAAGAGTGAAAGCAAGCGTACCGCATTCGTCGGTGGCTCTGTGGTTTCGTCCCTATTCTTCGAAAGTACGGTGACAAGTAAACCGATGAACAATAACCCTAAAATTGACCTGACCTTTTTGCTGGTCTCGTCGTCCACAGAAGAATTATTAGACTGGTTCTGACTTATCCTGACAGTCGGCGCCTTTGCCTCGACTCGGACAGTTCCACCTTTGACCTTCAACGTGCCTGTCTCGGCTTTGAGAACGTAGTTTTTCGGAACGAAATGCTGGATAGCATTACGCGCCCTTTGATTTTTCTTCTTGCGTTTTCGCGGCATCATCTTCCGACTCGACTCAGCTTCGGCTTGAAAATGGGCACCAATCGCCGCCGACCTGCTTCAGCTTGATTCAATGCAAGTTTCGCTGGGGCTTCGATTTTGAAAAACTTCTTGGCACGACCGCCGCGTTCTGCAGTCGCTTCTCCCATCCACGAGCTAATTAGACCTTTCTCTTCCAGTCTGGATAGCGTCGTATAAAGTGCACCAATTGAAACGGATCTTCCTGCAGCTTCCTCAATGGCCTCATTGATCTTTACGCCGTAAGCATCATCGCGCAGCGATAGAATCGCCAAAAGAACGAGTTCTTCAAATTCACCGATGTAGTATTTTGTTTTCTTCATGTCTATTCCTCTACATTGTAGAGGATAGTCTGGGCAACTGTCAATAGGTTGTTTTGCTTCCCTCGTAAACACTGGTGATCTCCCCCATTGCTATTTGCGACGCTAGGTTAACTCCCTTAGAGTCCAAAGAGGAGATGATGCACGTTGCCATCCGCGCAGTTTAACATGGTGTTTCTTAGGTGGGACAGCGTAATACGCACGCATTATTCGGTAAGTCCAGAAACCTAGTGTCGAGTTTTCGAGATCGTCAGTGTCAAAAGCCACCAGATCGATGATATAGGCCGGAACTAGCTAAGTTCAATGGGTGATGAAAAGAACTGCCTAAATGTGCCTAATCCGCGAGAGATCCGATAATGACCTACAACGAACTTGTCAGCTTCATAAGCGGTGAGATGAGAATGTCTATCAGCCAGTGATGTTAATGAGCCTCATCGAGAATGGCGGAGAAAGTTCTCAGGAGGATATTGCAAAGGCAATACTGCTCCATGATCAGAGTCAAACTGAGTACTACGCGAAGATCACCAGAGATATGGTCGGTAGGGTTTTGCAAAAGCGCGGCATTGTGGACAGAGAGGGAAGGAGGTACCTGCTTAGAGGATTCAAGAATCTGTCGCTCACTAAGAGAGCTAACCTGATGTCTTTGGCAGAGAGCAAGCTCGAAGAATATCAGGAGAAAAGGGGTACACGAATTTGGCGACATAGGAAACAGTCTGCAGGTTAGATTTCTGGAACCCTCAGATACGACGTTCTGAAAGCCGCAGGATTTCATTGTGAGCTGTAGGGCATCTCGGCGGACGAAAAGGCTCTCGAAGTTGACCACATCATTCCTAGAAACAAAGGCGGCTCCGACGATCCAAGTAATCTTCAAGCCCTCTGTTACAGCTGTAACGCAATGAAACGAGACCGCGATAAAACTGACTTTAGAGCAATCAGAGATTCTTACAAGACTCGAGATGTCGGATGTGTTTTCTGTGGCATTACAAAGAGCAGAATCACTGCTGAGAATGAACTGGCGTACGCAGTCTACGACGCTTTTCCAGTCACGAAATTTCACACTTTGGTGATTCCGAAAAGACACGCGAGTAGCTATTTTGACTTGCACACGCCTGAGACGGGCGCATGCAATCAGTTGCTGACTAAGATCAAATTAGTCATTCAGGAAAGAGATCTTGATGTAACTGGCTGGAATGTCGGTATCAACGATGGCGAAGCCGCTGGGCAGACTGTTTTCCATTGCCATATCCACTTGATACCCAGAAGAAAGGGAGACGTTGCGACCCCTAGCGGCGCGTGAGGCACATCATTCCTTCCAAAGGCAATTACTTGATTTGAAGAGTTCGGTTGAACTAGTGCTAAACCGAGAATCCATTGACATCACTGACCTTTAAGAGTACAAGCGGGATGCTTTCACACCTCATCGAGGAGTGCTCCCATGAAGCGTCTAGTCTCACTAGTTTTCCTGACTCTTTTCCTGTTCTCTCAAACAATCGTTTCGCAGACAGATAATGGCTGCAACCTGAAGTTCGGCAGTAAGCCTGTTGCAGGTAAGGCTGTGAAGATGCGCCATTAGTGTGAGCGAATTCTTAAACCTCATTGTTTAGAAACTAGGTGAATGGGTATTTCAGAAATCCTCAGAGTCGAACTTACTGGCTATCTGTTTCTTGATTCGCATCATGGACCGACATGTGCAGGAAGTGGAGGACGAGGAATTAAGAATGGTCTTGGCCAATTTCCGGTCAAGACAACTTGGGAAATCCATCCGGTGATCAGCTTGGAACGGGCTAATTAAGAATAAGGTCGACGACGAGTGCGTGAATGCCCCTCTTTCGTTTCCTTGCAAGGAGAACAAATGCTTTCGCCTTCTCGGCTCAGACGTAGGAATAAAACTATTGTGGCTATGTCAACGGCCTATCTGTTTTTAGGCTTGTTGATATTGTTTTTCGCCCCGCAAATCAATATTAGTTTCGGCTTTATTCCTCGATACACATACGTCGTAGGTGCGGCTGGTACTTTAGCGGGTTTGGGAGGATTGCTTCTGGCATACCTCAAAGGAGATCTCCTACGCGCCCAAGGAGCCAGCGAATACCAGTACTTAAGTGACCAAACGATGAGACGCATGAATGAGGAGCTTTCCATTTTAAGAAGACTGATGGAAGAAGTACAAGCTAAGTCTCAAACACTTCAACCCGAAGATAAGGTTGCAATACGTGCTGAGCTAAAGACGGAACTTAAAGAGGTTCTTGCTAGTGATGTGGTTTCTCAAATTGAAAAGAAGTATTCCGAACAATTTGCCGATGACGCGCAGGTTTCTCAAATAAGGAATGGTTTCGAGAAAACCCTTGGGAGGCTGTGGCAGGAGATCGGCGCCCTCAGCCGCAGAAGTAACGTAAACTTAGTCATCGGAGTCTTGACGACCGTCGTTGCAGTTGGCTTGCTGGCCTACTTGGTACTCAAATCACCCACCGTGGCCTTTACGGGCATTGCTGATATTTTGTCTCACTTCATACCAAGGATCTCTGTGGCGGTTTTCATTGAGGTCTTTTCCTTCTTCTTCCTGAAGCTCTACAAATCCAATCTGGAAGAAATTAAATATTTCCAAAACGAATTAACCAATGTTGAGATGAAGGTTGTTGCCTTAGAGTGCGCCTTGCTTGCCGATGAAAGCAAGTTATCGGATACCATAATTGAACAGCTTGTTCGTACGGACAGAAACTCATCACCATCGTCGGTGACTTCCTTCAACTCACTGGCGACTGTGGAACCCAAAGACATCGGTGACTTACTAGATAAGATCGGAAAGATACTAAGTCTGGGTACTCACAAGTAATCTACTAACGAGTAACATGGTCAAAAAAGCTAGCCAGAAGACATCAAACGAACACACAGGGACTGACGTCAAGGAAGTTGATCTCGCACTGGAGGAATATAAGCTAGCAATTCAGATCCAAGAGAATTATCACGATCTTGCATACAAGACTGTCACGGTCTACCTTGCCGTCACCGCCATATCGTTTGGGTTTGTTTTTCGAGAGAGCGTTTTCGTCCAATTGAAGCAGGCGTTTTGCTGGTTTAATCTTGCCATCTCATTCATCTTCGTTATCTGCATTCTCGGCTTCTACATAATTTCAAAACGCATTGCCCATCGCATGGATATATTGTCACGAAAGCTCTTATTCTCCTTGAAGACTCACCACGCATTGAGCTATGGCATTCTCTTGACCCTGTTAGCCGGAAGTGGAGTATTTTTGTTTTGGATAATCGCGATAGTTTTTAAGTTTTGGAACTTCGGTATTCCAA
>Ga0137373_10009147_pt1 | contig 10420 bp, 10 predicted proteins | sample SagtaG_5_FD_104912 | JGI IMG/M metagenome (GOLD analysis project Ga0137373, IMG submission 104912) | Vadose zone soil microbial communities from Sagehorn Ranch, Mendocino, California, USA - Sage1_R_80_16 metaG | ecosystem: Environmental > Terrestrial > Soil > Vadose zone | place: USA...
CGCGGTGGAAGGGCTGCTGGGGATGCGTGGGACAATGCGGCAACTGCGGGGCCACTGGCACGCTTACAACGGCATTCCTCTCATGATCACGTATCATCCTGCGTATCTTCTTCGAAATCAGGCCGCTTCGGAAAAACGCAAGGTTTGGGAAGACATGCTCCTGGTGCTGGAGCGGCTCGAGCGACCGATCACTGAGCGACAACGAAATTATTTTCTGTAGCCGCTTCGCTGTGCGAAGCGCGTCTATCGCGAGCGCTGCGGCCCGCTGAGTTGACTTGAAGATCACAGCCGACTTGCAATCGGCGGCTACGCAAATGATGGCGATCTGTGATAGTTATGTATGGCGCTGTTTTCTCGACGTACCATTCAGCGAGAACTCGATTTTCTCCGGCCCAAGATCCTGAGACCGGATCGCGAAAAAGATGTTCTCGGTAAGCTCAATAGCCACAATCGACAAGCCCTTGAGACTGAGTGGGAAATCGTGATCTTGGCTGCTCTCGCTCGTTTAGCGGATGTTACACACGAACAACTGTTTGGGTCGCGCCACCCTGATATCTTTCTTCAGGGGCACTGCGCCGAGGACCACTTTCAATTTCTAGCCGATATCGTCACGGTTTCAGATCACAACAATGAAAAAGAAAATCCTGCTGATTTTTTCTTTCAAGAGTTTGACCGAATCGCGGCCAAAGCGGGATTGTGCGGCGGGTTTGATATTGAAATAGGCGAACACACAACTGGCAAAGATCGAAACAAGACAAACTTACTGTTGCCGCCGAAAGGTGACATCCCGAAGTTCATTCGAAACGAGCTTACGCCATTCTTTCGTGAGATCGCGGCAGAGCCATCGATTCCTTGCTCGTTGGAGTGTAATCAATCCCGGATACAGGTTCGCATCACCTACGATCCGAAACAAAGGGGTCATACGACGGGTGGATATGCTTTTTCTGCAAGCCCTCGCTCCCTAATGCGGAATCCCCTTTCTAGAGCACTCGATGACAAGGCGACGCAGCTTCGGGAAACCGGCTATGATGGATTACTCGGAGTCATCGTGACCGATGGAGGTTGTCACGCACTGGTTTCAAGAAGTTCCGGCCTTGGCGTCTTTTCACGTGACAAATTGGTTGAGCACTTTCTTCAAAAACATCCACGAATTGGCTTTGTCACGACGAGTCACCACGAAACGCGCGGCGGCTACCCCAGTCTTGAGGAGAAGCTGTTTCACAAAATTTACTTACAAAGGAGTCTGTCGCCTGAAACCAAGTCAAAGGTTTACGAATTATTCAAGGTCGCGTTCAAAAGCCTTCCAACTACAGCATCCTCTCCGCGAAATGCGTGGATCGATATCCGGGACAAAAGAGAAATCTCCAAAGGGCGCAAGCTTGGGGCGTATCACTGGAGACCACCAACAAGCCTGACTGTTTCTTCGCGAAGCTTGCTGGCTTTGCTGGCCACCACGTTGACCAAGCGTGAATTCGAATTGCTTTTTTATCATCAGATCCCGGCTGGAGGCGGCCCGTTGATCCACTTCTTTCGCAGCGTCCTCGAATCACATCTGACCATATCGCGAGCATCGCTGCACAGAGCGCCCCAAGACGATGACGATTGGGTCACATTTGAGATCGGTACCTCGGAAATGCGTGATACCAGTCGAAAGAGTTCTGCGACTATACTTTCTTGTGACGTGTCGCTCATGCTCCTTGTTCGATACTTCGCTGGTCTGGACTACAGCTTAGGCTCGGGAAAAACTAACTACTCTTATCTGGCAACAATACCGAATGAGATTCGGGCTTTTGTGAGGCAGATGGAAAGCGAGGGACGAATGCTGGTCAATATTCAAGTTACCCGCGAGGGGAGCCAGCTTCGCCTCACGTTTGGGGATCGCGATGCGGCGATCTCGCCATATTTTTAGCGACACCGCGGCGTACGGCCAATCTCTTCGTTCAATATGTCTAGCAGAGTCAGCGGCGTGATTTCGCGGCGGGCTTTGTATCGGAAGCGTGGGACTTCGAAACGACATCGCTGGTGAAATCCAAACCGGCGAAGGATGCCGGCTTCCGATCTTCATGCATCATCACCGTTCAAAGGCCTCGATGTCGGGACGCTTGACGTTATCGGGTTGTCGGCGAGGGTGCAGTAGCGCGTTCAGAGTTCTCAATATCTTTAAATAAGGCGGATTCCCTCTTTGCCTTCTGGACTTTTAAATCCAGTTCTGCCTTCGCTTCTGGAAATTGTTTCAGCAACTCGCTGAATTTCTGAATATCAGTCTGATCGAATGTGTACGATCTGGTCTTAAATCCTCTATCGACATAGAATAGCGTGGATGCACTGTTCGCGAAATCAAAGGTGTAATCCTTGCGAATGCTTTTGCTGAAGGGTTCGACTTTGTTTTGCCGCGCTGCTTCATCCCATTTCAAAAATGTCGAGAAAACTACATTCGCGATATCCGAATTGTCGAAAGTCATGTCCTTCATCCGACTTTCAAGAGATCGCGTTAAGTCGGGGTCGGCTTCCATACGATGAAAAAACAGCCGCTGCGGCGTGACCGTCATTGACCAAGTTGTCGATCGATAGAGAAGCTTATCTTCAGCCGTGATTTCGCGACTGACTTCGACTTTTAAATCAGGCGTCGAGCTATCAGGGCGTGAACATCCTGCAATCAGCACCGCACTCGCGATCCACAGAGAAGTGCCTTTCATTTCGATGACCGCCAAAAACTCCGCTATTTTCCCCGATTCTGCCGACAATCCCATTGCAGGTCAACGCGCCGTCGAAATCCCTGATCTGCGGCCATAGATGATTGCTACAGTTTCGCGCGTGCAAACATCACGTCGATCACTTTACGCGATGCGAAAGTAGCGGCCAGCCGCAAAATCATCGCGCGCACTTCGTGGCGCGGGAGTTTTATTGTGCGATGCAAGGCTGCGGGTCCAGCATTCTCCAAAAGAGAAAGTGTGTGCGCGCCGATTAACGCCGGCAAAACCGTTGCGGCGCGCACACGGCGGTTTTCAATCGCGCGCGAGTATTGGACGCCGCACTCGAGTCCCGCCTTTGCTTTCTGCAGCCAGACTCTATAAATGGGCTGAAAGCGTTCTGGCTCGGAGAGAATCTGTGATGGAGCCAGATGCGCGGCGTTTAATTCAAATTCCGGAAAATAACATCTGCCGGCTCGAAGATCGGACCCGGCATCGCGCAGTACGTTGATCAATTGAAGCGCCATCCCGTAGCCTTTACCGAGCGCCAGCATCTCGTCCTCGCTCAGGGTTGCGAAATTTCGAACATGCCGAAAACCTAGTCGCGTCCAAAATTCACCTACACAACCGGCAACCAGATAAGTGTATTCATCCAAGTCGGCAGCCGTGCCGAGCGCGCGAATTTCCTGCGGGTTATTGAAACGCTGCAGATCGAGCATTTGACCGCGCGTGATTTTCTCAAGCACCAGCCGAATGTCGTTGCGATCAGCTTCCTCGAGTTGCTCAAGCCAATCCAGGCAATCAGGCAAGGACTCAAGCAATTGCCGTTCGCTCTTGTTCGACTGTAGCGGGATAAATGACGCGATCAGGTTGATAACAACATCGCGCGAAGCTTTACTTTGCACGCCGTCGGAGAGCATCTTCAAAGTCTCGATCCGCACGAGGTTAGAAATTTCGGGCGTGTCGGCGACGCTGTCTGTGGTCCGCGCGAGCAGATACGCCAGCGCAATCGGTTCACGCAATTGCGCCGGTAAAAATCGAATGGAAAGATAAAACGAGCGGGAGACCGAGCGCAGAATCACTGTCTGTAGTGCTCGAATAGCAATGGAGGGCACCACGCTCATCGCCTGTAGCCGGCATCGGTGATGCCGGTATGGGAAATTGGTAATGATGCGATCATCAGCAATGGCCGGGGTCAACGACCCCGGCTACAACGGAAAATTCATCGTGCGATATTTTTTAGCTCGATGCGATTGGGCGCTGAGTTGCCGAGACCGAGCTGGCTGGCAAAGCCCACATAAGCCGCTTGTTGCCCTATTGCAGGCAGACTCGCGCGCGTGCGCCATTCTTCCAAACGCTTCAGGGCGATAGCATCCAAAGCGACCGGGTCCTTGCTTGCGTACAACGTGGCATTATGAACGGCGTAATTCGGTTGCGGTTGCGGCCCGCCTGCGTATTGCGCAATCAAGCCATCCATCAAATTTAAGACCACCTTCTTTGCGATGAGTGGATTAGAATAAATTTCTGCAAGGCTTTCCGCGCCAAAACGCGAGCCCTGCGCAAAACGACGCCAATTGTCAATGTTCGGGATTGTCATGTTGTAAATGCAACCGGCGATTCCATTCGTTTCACTGATACTCATCACCGGGAGGTTGATAACCTTGGTAACTCCGGTCGACAGGATCTTCGAAAAATGACTCAAATTACTGGTGTTCTCAGTATCAGAAAGAATGGGCACTTTCGTCATGTCACCGGCGTAATCGAAATCGCCCCAAACCAGTTTCCCAAGTAAAGGAGCCGACAGTACGGCTTTTGGATCATATCCGTCGTGCGGCGCAATTGCTTGTAGCTGGTACCCATCAATTCCCGGTCGATAACCGGCTCCCTTGATTCCCCCAAGAGAGCGATCCCAAACAATTATGCTGCTGCGGGGGTGGCCAGCTGCCACAAGACCATCGACAACCGCATTTACGATATCGTGGTGCGTGGTGAAAAGGTCGCCGCCTGCTGCGCAAATTTTAATTCCAATCCTGTCGTTTGGGGAAACCAACGACGCCCACGCCTTCGACACGTCAGACTGTCCGGTAGCGGTGAGAACAAGCCGGTTCACCATCTCATACACAACGCGCGGGTTAGTCTTGTAATCTTTGATTGCAGTAGGATTGTGCACAGCATACACAATCGAAGGCGTTGGAGCGGTCCGAGGTGTCTGCGCCACTGCAGAATTAACGGCGCAAAAGAGAACGAGAGCTACGTTTCGCATCAGCAAGATCGCTTCACAGTGGCGAACGGATTCTATGAGTAACAGCACGAATCACAACCCTGGCGCTGTGGTGGCAGCCGTGTCGGCCTCGGAACCGCGCGCCAAGTCAGGCGACATGCCTGGCGCAACAGACGCCTCAATCCGCCACCTTTACGTTCACATCCCCTTCTGCGCGCGCATCTGCCCGTATTGCGCATTCTACAAAGATTTGCTCGATCGTTCGCAGACGTGGCGATTTTGTGAAGCGATATTGCGCGAGCTCGACCAGACGTGCAGAAGTTTTGTGATATCGCCTGAAACCATCTACTTCGGTGGTGGCACGCCGACAGCGCTTACCACTGCGCAATTGGAATTTCTGTTGGGGGGCTTTCGCGAACGGCTCGATCTGTCATTTCTCGAAGAGTGGACGATCGAGGCGAACCCCGGGAGCGTATCCATGCGGAAGGCAGCGCTTCTTCGCAAGCTGGGAGTAACTCGAATCAGTCTCGGTGTTCAATCATGGGAGGACGAACTGCTCAAGCTGCTCGGACGCGAGCACAACGGGCGACAGGCGGAAGAATCGTTTCGAAGCCTGCGTGCAGCAGGGTTCTCGAACATCAATGTCGATCTCATGTTCGGATTACCAGGTCAGACAATCGAACAGTGGAGAGCGACGCTGGGAACAACCGTCGCTCTCCAGCCGGAGCATGTCTCTGCTTATTGTCTGACTTATGAGGAGGATACGGAATTCTTTGTCCGGCACGCCAGTGGTGAATTTCGACAGGACGCAGACGGGGACGCTGAGTTCTTCGACATGGCGATGTCCATCCTGGAAAACGCTGGCTACGAACATTACGAAATCTCAAACTATGCGCGTCCTGGGTTTTCGTCAGTTCACAATCGCGCCTATTGGTTGGGCGAAGATTATCTGGGCATCGGGCCAAGTGCCGTTTCGACAGTCGGTACGCGGCGCTGGCAGAACGTCTGTGATTATCGAATCTACATTGACCGCGTTCTTTCCGCCCAATCACCGCGTGGACCGGGGGAAACCCTAACGGACGAAATGAAACGCATGGAGCGAATCGCGCTTACGCTGCGCACGCGCGACGGGGTTTCTGCTTCGGACCTGAAGCATTTCGCGCCACAAACGACTGAGTTTATCGCACTCGACCTACTTCGAGAATCGAACGGAAATTTCGTGCTAACTCGAAAAGGCAAAGCGCTGGCGGATTCCGTCGCCGAAGCATTTCTGTAGCCGACAAGCCGCCATCACCAAGCCCGGCTACAGATGGCTAATAGAATTCTGAATCGTCGTTGTATCCAGAATCACCGCGAATGGAACGTAAACGGGCGCGGCTGCCCCATTCGGAGCGATTGATCTGCCCCAAGGTGATTTTTACGAGCCAGGGCGCCGCCGCCAAAGCGCCAATTGCAACAAGGGCAATCGCTGCCGCTTGTCGGATCGAAGGTTTGATTTTATCGGCCATTAACAGGCCTAGGCCAAGACCAATAGCGGTCCGCGTAACGACAAGCAACGGATCAACGGGAAGCTGTTCGGCGGTTTTTGAAATGGATATGGGGAAAGACATCGCCTACCATATACGTCGCGTTTCGGAAAAAGAAACGGCAATTTTCGCGACCAGAAAGATCCCTCCCATTTTCGCATCGACATGCCTAATTCGATCTACGCGCTGATCCTCGCCGGTGGCAGCGGTGAACGGTTTTGGCCTTTAAGCAGGCGGGCGCGTCCCAAACAACTGCTGCGGCTGGTCTCAAACAAAACTCTTCTCGAAGAAACTTTGGCGCGGCTTGACGGTCTTATTCCGGCCGAGCGCATTCTGATCCTGACGAACACAGAACAGGAAGGCGCAGTTCGCAAATTGCTCGGGGATTTTCCCAACGAGAACATTGTGGCCGAGCCGGCCAAGCGCGACACCGCTGCCGCAGTCGCGCTCGGCACCGGTTGGGTGGCGGCTCGCGATCACGCAGCCATCATGCTCGTGCTTCCCGCCGATCACGTGATTACAAACCGAGCGGCTTTTCAGGAAACGCTCGCTTTAGCGTGCGACGCGGCCGAGGAAACAAGCGAGCTTGTAACGATCGGCATCAAACCGACATGGGCGTGTCCCGGATTCGGTTACATCGAGCAAGGGAAGCCGGTCCACCTGCGCAAAGGCGCAGACAACGATGCGATTCATCGGGTCCTGCGCTTTCGTGAAAAACCAAACCTAGATCTGGCTGAATCATTTTTGCGAAAGGGAAATTTCCGGTGGAATGCGGGGATGTTCGTCTGGTCGGTCCCTACAGTGCTCCGCGAATTCAACCGTCACGCACCGGAGCTGGCGGATTTCATTTCCCAAATTCGAGCTCCGGAGAACTTTGAGAAGGCTTTGCGCGAGCGCTTCAGTAAACTGCCACGTATCTCATTCGACTACGCAATCATGGAAAAAGCAGACCGCGTCCTTGTAGTGGAGGCCAGCTTCGACTGGGACGACATCGGAAGCTGGAGAGCGGTAGCAAATTACTTTGAGAAGGACAAGCATGGAAACGCCGCGAACCGCGCCATCACCGCGCTCGATTCCAGCAATAACATAGTTTTCGAGGAAGACGCCACAAGCGTCGCGTTGCTTGGAGTGAATGATCTCATCGTCGTGCGAACGCCAGAGGCACTTCTGATTTGCCACCGACACCAAGCCGAAAGGATCAAGGATCTTATCGGCAAAATTCCGCCGGAGCTGCAATGATGTGACGCGCAATGAATCGAATTTTGGCTCTCGATTTTGGCCGGGCGCGCATCGGCACAGCGCTGTCCGATGAATTACAAGCGTTGGCGCATCCCCTGGAAACCATTCCTGCGGATGAGCAGGCGCCGTCCCGCATCGCGGAGATCGTCCGCGAAAAGAAGGTCGACCACGTCGTCGCGGGGTTACCCAGGCGAATGGATGGTCAGATCGGTGCAGCCGCGACTGAAGTCCTCCAGTTTGTAGAAAAGCTGCGCGCGATTCTGCCGTGCCCGGTTGTCACTTGGGATGAACGGTTAACCACCGCCGCAGCGCACCGCGCATTGCGAGATGCAGGCAAAAAAACTCGGGACACACGCAGGTACGTGGACCAGGTCGCGGCGCAAATGATTTTGCAAAGCTATCTCGACAAACGCGCCGTGCAGGCGGAATGGAAACGTGATCAGTGATCGGTGATGAGTGATTAGTAATTTTGCCCTGATCACCGTTCGCTGATCATCGACCACGATTGCCACACTGCCCATGTCCCGAAGACTTAAAATGATCATAGCGTACGACGGCGCGGCGTTCTCCGGGTGGCAAAGCCAATCTCATCGCAACACTATTCAGGATCATCTGGAGCACGCGTTTGAGCGCGTCACCGGCACACTCGTGCGCGTCCACGGGGCCGGGCGAACGGATGCAGGCGTTCACGCGCTCGCGCAATGCGCACACGTCGATCTCCCGAACGGGAATTTACCAGCGTCTCGTTGGATCGAAGCGCTCAATGCCTTGTTACCTTCAGCAATACGTATAATGCGGTGCCAGTACGTATCGAACGATTTTCACGCGCGTCTCTCCGCAAAACGAAAAATCTATCGCTACCGAATCTGGTCAGCGCCTGTTTTGCCTCCTTTTGAATATCGTCGCGCCTGGCACATCGCGCACAATCTCGATCTCAAAGTCCTAAAGAAGGGGGCAAAACATTTCGCCGGCACGCATGATTTTGCCGGCTTCGCTGCTAATCGCGGCAAGTCCGCCGGTCGGACGGACTCGTCCGGTGGCGAGGCGGAGGAAAGCACGATTCGCACAATTTATTCTGTGCGCGTGCGGCAAAAGGGGCCGTGCGTGACGATCGAGTTCGATGGCGACGGTTTTCTCTACAAAATGATCCGATTAATCGTCGGCTCTCTGCTAAAATGCGCGCTTGGTAAAATGCGTATCGAAGATGCCACTGCGCGTCTGGGCTCCGCCGAGATCGGCCCAGCCCGTCTTGCCGCTCCTGCGGAAGGATTATTTCTGGTTCGCGTGCGGTATTAAAGCATTCGTTTCTCCGGCCAGTCCGGCGGTCGTGGCCCTACATCTGCCGATTCAGTGGTAAACAGATCAATCGGGACTGACCTATCCAGCAGATAAGATTTTTCCGCTTACCTCCCCGAAGCCAACGCGGTAGCCGTCGCCTTCGCACCAGCCGGTGATGATGAGTGTATCGCCGTCTTCGAGCCATTTTCGGGTCTCGCCATTGGGCAGCTTTAACGGATTCGCGCCGCGCCAGGTCAATTCCAACATGCAGCCGCGCGATTCTTCGTTCGATCCGCTGATTGTTCCGCTCGCAAACAAATCGCCGGGCTGAAGGTTGCAACCGTTGACGGTGTGATGGGCGAGTTGCTGCGCAATGCTCCAGTAAAGATTTTGGAAATTCGTGCGGGTGATAACGGACGACGAATCCATTGACGACGTTTGCAAACGCGCTTCGAGATGAATGTCGAACGTGAAATCATTTTTGGCTCGCAAGTACGGGAGCGGCTCAGGGTCCTGCGACGACAACGATTTCCTGAATGATTCGAGCGCTTCCAGCGTGACCACCCAAGGGGAAATGCTGGTGCAAAAATTCTTGGCCAGGAACGGGCCGAGCGGCTGGTATTCCCATGCTTGAATGTCGCGCGCGCTCCAGTCGTTCATCAGCACAAAGCCGAATATGTGATCGATCGCGCGATCGATCGGCACCGGTTCACCTAACGAATTACCCGGACCAATCAAGAACGCCATTTCCAATTCGTAATCGAGGCTTTTGGTCGGCCCGAAAACCGGCGCTGAAGCGTCCGGTGGTTTGATTTGTCCGTGCGGACGGCGCACGTCGGTCCCGCTGATCACAACCGAACTCGCGCGACCGTGATAGGCGACCGGCAACCATTTCCAATTTGGCATCAGCGCATTCTCCGGCCCGCGCAACATCGTGCCAACGTTATGCGCGTGATGATACGACGAATAAAAATCCGTGTAATTGCCGATGTGGACGGGCAGTTTCATCACGACGTCTTTTTGCGCGTGAAAGACTTTTTCGCGCAACCGCACGTCATCACGCAGCGTTGGCGTTTCAGCCGAGAGAAGATGTTGAAGAATCTCGCGCGTCTTTCGCCACGCTGGTCGGCCAAGGGCGAGAAACGAATTGAGCGAATCCTCAGAAAAAACTGGGTGTGCCTGAAATTCCGGTGACCGGAAATGACCGAGCCCTTCGAGAATCGAGAGATCAACAATCAAATCGCCGATCGCGACTCCGACGCGCGACTTACCATCTTTCGGTTGAAAGATGCCGAACGGCAGATTTTGGATTGGAAAATGCGAACCGGCTGGGACTTCGATGAAACTGCGCAAGGGCGACGCCATCACCGTGATTTAACCACGAAGAACACGAAGGCCACGAAGAAAATTCAGAAACACATCCAAACAACTTCGTAATCTTCGTGCCCTTCGTGGTGATCAGAGGA
>Ga0137373_10009149_pt1 | contig 10418 bp, 7 predicted proteins | sample SagtaG_5_FD_104912 | JGI IMG/M metagenome (GOLD analysis project Ga0137373, IMG submission 104912) | Vadose zone soil microbial communities from Sagehorn Ranch, Mendocino, California, USA - Sage1_R_80_16 metaG | ecosystem: Environmental > Terrestrial > Soil > Vadose zone | place: USA: California...
CTCCCATCAAAACTGGTCGCAACGACGCTTGTGTATTCCGAAACTAGTCGCATCGACTTCTGTACGCACTCGCATCCTCTTGTGTGAAAAATGCCCTTTTTGACCCCTCTCAGTCGCATCTTCTTCTAAAACTCACATCTTGTGAGTTCTAGAAGAAGATGCGAATATCTAAAAGAGGATGCGAATACATACATAAGTGGATGCGAATGACGGTAGGTGGAATCATTTTAGACTGGGTGCGTTCACGAATCTTGGCGGCTTGGTTCCTCTCCGAATGCGTTGGCAATGGGGCATGTGCTGGTTGAGGCGCAGGTCGTCCTATGACCGCAAGAAAATTGCGACCCTCGAAATAACAGGGAGCAGAAAGAAGGGTTGAGTTGACCGGGCGGCGCGAATTCAATCGCGTTGCGCCGGAGCGATCAACTTGCGAAGTGGGCTGCCGCCGCTCCGGTCCGACGAAGTTCTTAGGTGCAGCTTTGGCATCGCCTTCTACCTGGGACGAATTGACCCTTGCAGCTCAGGTCTGCTTGAGTGGCGCTCTGCCACACGCCAGCCGCCCTTCTGCTTCACCCAGATATCTGTAATTACGAACTGTGCGCTGCGATCTTGACCTCTCATTGTAGCCTTTTGCGTAAAGAGCATGACGACCACCGCCGTATCACCGTGTATGTGTACCTTGATGTCATCTATGCTGTAGGACTCTGTCACGTAAAATTTCAGAGTCTCCAACCATACTTTTCTTGGAAAGATTTGTAGCGGCGCTCCCTGCACGCCGATGGCTAAGAAATAATCTTCGGAGAGAAGCCGACTCGCTGCGCTAATATCTTGACTCTTGATCACAGCAGCCCATTGTCTCTCAAGCTCAATAATCTCTTGCTCAACAGGCGTGCTTGGCTTTGCTTTAGACACGGCTGTTTGAGCCAACAATGGTAAAGACACAAAACCTAAGAGGAACAAGGTGGCGCAGATTGTTTTCATTTATACATCTCCTTTCACTTGTCGTTAGCGGAAGCACTAACGCCCGGCGTCAGCGGCGCGCTCGGCGATTGAGTCTAAGAGCTGATGGGATGCATAACGCTGTTAGACGCGGCGCAAAATAGCTGATTGCTACCTGTTCTGAGCCTTCTCGGGGAGCGGAGCGTGCCGCAATTCTTCTATGTCCCTGAGTATCCCTTCAGTCAGCGCTACCGCGAACTGTTTGCCTTTCTCGCGGCTCGCTAAAGTGGCATCACCGTACACGCCCGACGGTAGGTACGTCCCGACCGTATTTTTCGGGTCTCGCGTCGGAAAGCCTTTCCGCTCACGGTAATCCTTCACCGCCTTCTTCATGTCGACCGACTTCGCACTGATGTAGAGCAGGATTGAAGTCTCCACCTCGTCCGCGTGCGAGCCGCCTTCCTGCCGGGCGATCTTTTTCTTAATCGGCTCGAGCGTTTTTTCGAAATCCGTGTAGCGCAGGGTGATACCGTTCTTCGCCAACAAGTCCGCCGCCGGTTTTAACGCCTGCAAGGTAGAGAGTCCAATATTGACTGACCCTTTAGCCTCCTAAGTATCTATCAAAAGTGCTCCATAATATTCAGAAACGCCGCATTATGCATCATATGGCTGAAGAAAGCCTCCTGACCAGTGGTGCGCTTTTTGAGGGCTGCAACCGTTAACCATCACGCCTCTTCCCACTCGATCCAGCGTGGCCGGCGGCCCAGCAAAAAACTTTTACGCCGCGCGCTCCGACGTCTGACTGCGCAGGAGTCCCGGCACACGTGCCAAGACTGTCGCAACCACTTCTGTACTTTCCGAAACCAGTCGCATCCTCTTTTGTAAGCAATCGCATCCTCTTATGTGAAAAATCCCCTTTTTGCCCCCTCTCAGTCGCATCGTCTTCTAAAACTCACAAATGGCTTTTGTTTTGTTTTGAAAAGTCAGGGATTAAGGACTTGGACCATCGGATTTGGTCTTGGATAACTTGATTTTCGTGCAGGTGAGATTCCTGCCACTCAGATGCAAGAGTGAAGCACGTTCCTCACGGTAGCGACTGACCATCAATCCGTGAACTAGGAATGAAAGGCGGTAACTTTGAACCTAACAGAGAACCCCGTCGAGCACAGTTGAATATGGGTAGGAGACGAACTCATGTTTGAATTGTCGTTACATTTAACAAACCTACTTAGGTTATTTCCTTGGTCCAAAACGGACACGGAGAATGGCTGGACTGTCCTTCGCGCGATCCAGATGCATCCCGAAGTATCCCGGCAAATAGTGAGACCCTAAGTTCAACGCCAAACGAAAATCAGGAACGTCATAACTCACCGTTGGCTCTTCAGTGAGATCGAAGCAGTTGTCAACCGCAAGCTGATGGTGAGCAGGATTGTTTCAGAAGCAAATGCCCGCGGGAAAGCCGCGGGATACGCAGACGGAAACACGACAACTTGGAAGGTATAGAGTAGCGGATGGTAAACCCGGATTCGATTTTCTGGGATTTCATGTCCGGCAATTCTTGGTGGGACAAACCAAGACTGGCATGAATGGTCACGGAAAGCCGCTTGGCTTTAAGACAATCATCAAACCGAGCAAAGCAGCAATAGAGAGACACGTGCGAAAACTTCGAACTACGGTTCGTACCTACCACATGGACCAGAAGAGGCTCAACCGAGGGCTGAATCCGGTGATTGTAGGTTGGACCGGCTACTACCGCACGGTATGTAGTAAGAAATACTTCGGACGATTGTCGTACGTCCTCTTCAAGATGCTGTGGTCTTGGGCAAGACACAGGCACCCAAAGAAAGGCAGCCGATGGATAAAGGCCAAGTACTGGAGCGTGAACGAGCATCGGGCCTTTCGGCCCCGCAACGACTCTCGCCAGTTACACCAACCTCATGAAACTGTGATTCGCAGACATGTGAAGGTCCAAAACATCCGCAGCCCTTATGACGGTGACTGGGTTTATTGGAGCGCGAGAATGGGACGCAGCCCTGAAGTCTCAAGCAAAGTTGCACGACTGCTCAAGAGACAGAATGGCAGGTGTCCAGAGTGTGGACTGTTCTTCAAATACGGCGATGCAATGGAAGTAGACCATGTGGTTCCACGAGCATCAGGCGGAACTCTCGCGTACTACAACCAACAGCTATTACATTGCCATTGTCACGATTCCAAGTCGGCTCGCGAGGCTGGCTTAACGAGATACGTATGACAAACGCTGAGTTGTCGAGGAGCCGTATAAAGGGAAACTCTTACGCACGGTTCTGAAGCCGAGTAGTGATGGTGACGTCATTGCTTAGGTAAGAACGGGGAAAATAGGAAAGAGTCTCCGCCGGCGGCTCGGACTCGGTGTGAGTTTTAGAAGTGGATGCGAATAGGTCTTGGCTTTGTCAACTAGGAGTGGGCCAAATCAGACTAGCGAGATCGGACCTAACCGTTATTCTTTGAGGACTGTTGTACTGCGGTAGTCGACGATGGTGCTGACCTGATCAAGAAACTTCGACACGTTGCGCTGTGCGTCCGCTTCGCTTCTCGGATAACGCCGCCACGGAATCGTGTCGCAACAGGAAGAGTGAAGAATCCTGAGGAAAGTAGCGCGGCCAGCGGTATTATGTGACGGCTTCTCGTGTTGCATTACGAGAGGCTGTCACCTGAATAGAAGTAGGCAAGGTGCATGTGAACTGGAACGCGGGACGGGTGAGGTGTTGGATAAAGAGCAACAGATGAGTCAGGCACCGGGGGACTTAATCTCTTCGCAAGACATGTGGTCACGAAGATCCTTTGTTAGAGCTGTGGTCTGCAGTGGTGGCATCCCACTCATGAACTCCAATCTTACCGAAGAGCTCATCGCCGCTCAGCAAGCCTTGTTAGGCAGGGAGCAGAGTACTGACCATACTAAACTGAGCATCCGCGAGGCCGGCGACCTAGTCCGCCGCAAATTAATCTCGCCTGTCGAGTTGACGCGTGCCTGCCTGCAGCAGATCGAGCGGCTAAATCCAGACCTCAACGCCTTTATCACCGTGACCGCCGAGCAAGCAATGGGGCAGGCGCGCGAAGCCGAAGCTGAGGTACGACGTGGAAGGTGGCGCGGGCCGCTCCAAGGCATCCCAATCGGACTCAAGGACAACATCGATACTGCGGGCGTAAGGACTACACTCGCCAGCGCGGTCTTTAAAGACAGCGTTCCCTCCGTGGACGCGGAAGTCGTACGGCGGCTGAAGGCAGCAGGGGCTGTACTGATCGGCAAGCAGAACTTGCATGAGGTTGCCTTCGGTACCACAGCGGCCGTCAGCTACTTCGGCCCCGTCCATAACCCGTGGCAACCTGATCGAATCACCGGTGGCTCTTCTGGCGGGTCTGCTGCCGCCGTCGCTGCCAACCTCTGTTTCGGAGCAGTCGGCACGGATGCAGGCGGGTCGATACGCGTGCCCTCGGCTTATTGCGGAATCGTCGGCCTCAAGCCGACTTATGGGTTGGTGAGCATGCGCGGCGGCGGGGAAGCAGGCTGGTGGTCGATGAACCACCTTGGGCCGATGTGCCGCAGCGTGGCGGACGCCGCGTTGCTGCTCTCGGCAATGGTCGGCTACGATCCGAGCGACAGCACCAGCGTAGACGCTCCAATACCCAACTACACGGCGGCGCTGCGGGCCAAAGTCTCGATGCTACGGCTGGGCACACCTCGCGCGGTCTTCTACGACAAACTCGACTCTGAGATCGAAGCGGCTATAACAAAAGCTCTGGAAGTGCTTCGCCGCCTAACGGCTGGCCTCCGAGAAGTCAGCCTGCAGCCGATCTCGGACACGATTGCGCCGAACATCGTCCTCGCCGAGACTTACGCTTTCCACGCTCCCTACTTCCTGAAGACACCAGAACTTTATAACGCTGCCATCCGCCGGAATCTGCAGCGGGGCTCGAAAGTGACTACCGCGGCTTACATTCAGTCGCGTCGTGAACTTGACGCGGCGCGCCGGGCGATCATGACTGTATTTTCAAACGTGGACTTACTGGTAACGCCCACGACGGCAATGCCGCCATATACGATCGAAGAGGCAGTGCGTCTCGGGATTGAACTGGAGGTAAACCGCAACACAGTACCATTTAACGTTTACGGTTTGCCGACCATCTCGATCCCGTGCGGATTCACGAGTTCCGGGCTGCCTATCGGTATGCAGATCAGCGGGCCGCGCTTCGGCGAGGAGAAGGTGCTGGCGCTCGCGCACGCTTACGAGCAAGCAACAGACTGGCACAGGAGGCGGCCCCATGCTGTCTAGCCTCTAAACACATCAGCGTTGGCATCTTCTTCTTAGGAATCTTGATGAGAATAATACAGGCATCAGTGCTGAGTCTTTTGCTGCCGGTTCTGCAGTTCGCCCAACCGAATCAACAGCCTCCACCAAAGTCTCTCGTTTTCACCCACGTCACAGTGATTGACGCCACCGGCTCACCTGCGAAACCGGACATGACTGTCGTGATTACGGGGGAGCATATCGCCACACTCGGCAAGACAGGTGAAGTTCGTATTCCCAAGAATGCGCAGATCGTAAACGCCGCGGGCAAGTTTCTGATCCCGGGCTTGTGGGATATGCACGTTCATATTTTCAATCACGTTAGCCGGCGTCCGCCGAACACTTGGTATTTCCCGTTATTTGTTGCCAATGGCGTCACCAGCGTCCGCGAGATGTGGACTAAACCACAAGACATGAGTCAAGTTCTTGAATGGCGCAGACAGTTTGCCGAGGGCACTTTCACACTCCCACGGATAGCGGCAGTGGGGACTGTCGTCGATGGACAACCGTCTACGTGGCCGAATACCGATACGGTGGCGACGCCTGAAGAAGCTCGGCGCATGGTGCGGCAGATTAAGGATGCAGGTGTTGATTTCGTGAAGACGTATTCTAATCTTTCGCGGGACTCATATTTCGCGATTGTCGATGAAGCTAAGAAACAAAACATCCCCTTTGCCGGACACGTGCCGTTCGCGGTCGGGGCGGATGAGGCTTCGAATGCCGGTCAGAGAAGCATGGAGCACCTCAACCAAGTTCTGGAGACCTGCTCAAGCAAGGAGCAGGAGTTGTTAAGAGTTCCCGCCAAGGATTGGAGCAGCGCCTATGACAAGCTGATGGTCGATACGTATGATGACCGCAAATGCCGCAAACTATTTTCTCTCCTCGCCGAGAACCATACGTGGCAGGTGCCTACGCTGATTCTTAAACAGACGCTATATTTCAGCGGCGATTTGAGGTATTTCACCGAAAGCCTGCGCTTGAAATACGTTCCGGCTGATGAGCAGGACAGGTGGAAGCCGTACATCGCTCGCCAGAAAAAACTTTCGGAAGACGAAAAGAATTTAAAGAAGAAGGTTTGGCAGGCACACTTCGCCCTTGTAGAGGCAATGCGTCATGCTGGAGTGGAGTTCATGACCGGCACCGACGTTGGAAACGAGTATATCTATCCCGGGTTCAGCCTGCATGATGAACTCGAGCTTCTTGTTAAAGCCGGATTGTCGCCGATGGAAGCCCTGCAAACCGCAACACGCAATCCGGCAGAGTTCCTGGGTGTGCTCGACCGTCTCGGGACTGTCGAGAAAGGGAAGTTGGCCGACCTTGTCTTACTAGATGCCAACCCTCTCGAAGATGTCGGCAATACGCGAAAGATCGCTGCCGTTGTCGTGAATGGCAGGCTCATCACTAAATCAGAGCTGCAGCAGATGTTGGCCGATGCCGAATCAGCCGCTAACAGGAACTAAGCATCGGATTATCAGCCGCGATGCTAACAACTCAGCGCCAGGCGGACGCGGATTCATCGTGCCTCTCATTCGTCACAGGTTTGTGCGTGCCCCTGATGCCAAGCGTTAGGCCGACTTAGTCAGACCTTGGTGGATGCAGAGAGCACTTGAATCAGGCCACCGTGTGGCACGAGAGGTGAATGCTGCGTTATGAAGAGTTCCGTCACACCTAGTGAAGGGTCTAATACCGGCACGCAGAGGCTGTTGCAGATACGTCTGGGTCGCAGCATTACTACCACCTGCTATGCGATGATTACCGCCCTGACCTTGAGCACCCCTTGCTACTCTCAGTCGTCCACACCTGTGAGACGCGTGACCCCGCGTGCGGCTCTAGCTCGAAAGATCGATAACATGGTGGAGGCCGGAAGGCGTGAACTCAGACTTCCCAGCGTTTCGATTGCCATCATGCGAGGGCATAAGCTCGTCCTCGCGAAAGGATATGGGTTGGCGGATCGCGCGACGGGCGCTTCAGCAACAGCACATACGGTCTACGCGATCGGATCGCTCTCGAAGCAATTCACCGCGGCCGCAATAATGAAGCTGTATGAACAGGGCCGACTCCAGCTCGACGAGCCGGTCACGAAGTATCTGCATGACTATCGAGCGGCGCAGACGCCCGTACCGACAATTAGAAATCTGCTTGTGCAGAACTCAGGCCTGCCCGAATGGAACGAACTTCCTGACATGCAGAATATCGACACGGGCGATGCAAGCCGCTTCGAGCTACCAAAGATGGTCGAACTGATTTCGCGCCAGCCGCAGCTCTATCGTCCCGGCGATTGGTGGTCCTACAGCAACTCCAATTACACCATTCTGGCCGCGGTGGTCCAACAAGTCAGCAGTACAGCGCATGACGAGTATCTAGCGAGAACTTTCTTCGAGCCTCTCGGCCTTAAATCAACCGGAGGCTGCGCGTCAGCCCGCACGGCTGGAGGCTATCGGCGGGCTGTCGGGTACCAGGACAGCAACTCATATGCTCTGCGACCACTGACCGCGATCAAGGCCAGAGGCTACACCGGATCGGGTGGGCTTTGCTCGAACGCGGTGGATCTGGCGGCGTGGATGCGGGCCTTTGTCGACGGGAGGGCTGTGTCCGGCAACTCTTTCCGGATGATGACAACTCCAGTAGCGGTTCGTTCCGGATTCGTCCCACCGTACGGCTTCGGGCTTTCCATGCTTCCGCTGGTCGGCCAGCGAGCAATATGGCACATCGGCGTTGTCGCCGGATATACAGCAGTATTGGCGTACTTTCCTGATAAGAATGTAATCATCGCAGCGCTGGCGAATGCCAGACACGCCCCGCTGGACTCGGTGGTCAAGGATATCGCGCGGCAACTTATGGGACTTCCAACGCCTGTTTTGCGGGATCTGCCCATTGGGCAGCAGGAGGCTGAGCGTGTAACAGGAAACTATGATGACGGCATGTTCAAATTCCGAGTCTTCAGAGCTGGTACGCAGCTCTTTCTTGATGTTCCGCAGTTCGGGACTCCCATGCGCCTGCTTTACCAAGGGGACCGCAAATTCGCAACGGCCCGCCCTGGAGATTTTCGGTTACGCTTCGAGCCTGACACTGGCGCTGCTGAGCGCGTCGTTTGGGAGTGGGGGGAGCTTCGAGCCTACGGTCGGCGTCTCCGGTGAGCAACTGGTTTCTCTGGTTTCACGTCAGACGTCATCCGTTTCCTGGACGATAGACTAACAATCATTGTGCTCACAAACAGGGCCGCGTCTTATTTCTTCGCGGCTGGCGCTCCACGGCCTTGGGATATCACGAAGGATGTCGGAAGTTTTCATATACCTGGCCTACCCGGGTCGGAGCCAACAAGGTAAGTTGAGCGGGTATCCTTATAATCATCGCCCGTGCGGGCCGCAGGGGAGATGAGACGTCCCGGACCAAACTCGTCGATGTTGTATAGGTTGATCTGGCATCGATCGAGTCACGAACAGCAACGCGTTGCTGGTTTGTGGTGAGAATTCTAGCGCCTGCCATCGAACGGAGATAAAATGTGAAGGTCTGATTATACCTTGACCAACCCCGACTGATCTGAAACTCAGAACACGAAACAGTGGCCGTCGCTGCAGGGACAAGACTTGGCCCGTACGAGATTATCGCCCCGCTTGGCGCGGGCGGAATGGGTGAAGTCTATCGCGCGCGCGATACACGACTCGGTCGCGATGTGGCAGTAAAGGTTCTGCCTTCTACATTCTCTGCAGATCCAGATCGCTTGCAACGTTTCGAGCAGGAAGCGTGCGCCGCGGGCGCATTGAATCATCCAAACATTCTCGCAATCTACGACATCGGGAAACACGACAGCTCGCCGTACGTAGTTTCGGAACTATTGGAAGGCGAGACGCTTCGGAAGCGGATCACTGGCGCGACTCTTCCTCAGCGTAGGGCGCTTGAGTATGCGTTGCAGATAGCGCATGGGCTTGCAGCCGCGCATGAGAAAGGGATTGTCCATCGCGACCTGAAGCCCGACAACATCTTCATCACCAACGATGGCCGAGTGAAGATACTCGATTTCGGTTTGGCGAAATTAATCCAGCCAGACGGAGGTGGAGCCCAAACTGATGTTCCGACGCGACGCTTCGATACTGAGCCAGGCGTTGTAATGGGCACAGTCGCGTACATGTCACCAGAACAGGTGAGGGGACATGCTTTGGACCAGCGGTCCGACATCTTTTCGTTTGGCGCCGTTCTTTACGAAATGTTGTCTGGTCGGCGTGCCTTTCATGGCGAGTCGGCTGCTGACATGATGAGCGCCATACTGAAAGAAGATCCTCCGGATCTTTCACATCTCAACGACAACGTCTCTCCAGCACTTGACCGGTTGGTGAGCCACTGCCTGGAAAAAAATCCACAGGAACGGTTTCATTCAGCCCGCGACCTCGGATTCGCACTTGAAACCATATCCGGAACTTCTGGGCAGACAGCTACATCAGCGGCACCGCTGCGAGCTCGATCTAAGAATCGCGAACGGCTGGTCTGGATAGTAGTAACTGCAGCCCTGCTGCTGACTACGCTGGTTGCTGTTTTCTTTCCCCTTCTGCGCCAAACACAGACCGAGGCACACGCGGTGCGCTTCAACGTAATTTTGCCGGAGAAAGCAAGTTTCTTTTCTGATGTTGAGACCCACAATCTCGCTCTCTCGCCTGATGGTCGTCGGCTCGCCTTCATCGCCGCAAAGGACGCCAGCAGGTTCCTCTGGTTGTATTCGCTTGACGAGCTTTCGCCTCAACCTGTACCAGCCACTGAGGGTGCATACTCTCCCTTCTGGTCACCGGACAACCGTTACATAGCCTTTTTCTCACAAGGAAAGTTACAGAGGCTGGACATCGCAGGTTTGTCTGTCCAAACGCTGTGTAGCTTGTCGGGAGAGATCGACACGGTGGGTACGTGGGGCGAAGGAGTGATCCTTTTCAACGATCAATTCAATGAGGCCACGCCGAGTTCATTCACTTCAGCTGAAAAATCGTCCGCGGCGATCTACAGTGTTCCGGCGACCGGCGGTACCCCAACCCTTTTGACGAAATCGAAAAAGTTTAAGACTACCTGGGTTCATTTCCTGCCTGATGGCAAGCGGTTTCTGTTTTACGGAAGAGGCGATCAGCCCGACACCAACGGCATCTACGCAGCATCTTTGGATTCTCCAGATGGCAG
>Ga0137373_10009150_pt1 | contig 10417 bp, 8 predicted proteins | sample SagtaG_5_FD_104912 | JGI IMG/M metagenome (GOLD analysis project Ga0137373, IMG submission 104912) | Vadose zone soil microbial communities from Sagehorn Ranch, Mendocino, California, USA - Sage1_R_80_16 metaG | ecosystem: Environmental > Terrestrial > Soil > Vadose zone | place: USA: California...
CGGCGGCACTGACGACGAGAATCGCACCGTCCATCTGCGCCGCTCCCGTGATCATGTTCTTCACGTAGTCGGCGTGGCCCGGGCAGTCGACGTGCGCGTAGTGGCGCTTGTCACTCTCGTACTCGACGTGCGCCGTCGCGATGGTGATGCCGCGCGCCTTCTCCTCCGGTGCCTTGTCGATCTGGTCGAACGCGACCGACTGGGCGAGACCCTTCTTCGCCTGGATCGCCGTGATCGCCGCCGTCAGCGTCGTCTTCCCGTGATCAACGTGCCCGATCGTGCCAACGTTTACGTGTGGCTTCGTACGCTCGAATTTCGCTTTGCTCATTCCGTCCTCAGGTCCGTTCAGATGCTTCGTTCACTGCAAGCTCGCGATCGGGATTGAACCGATGACCTCACCCTTACCAAGGGTGTGCTCTACCAACTGAGCTACGCGAGCGGCTGACACCGATACAACATTTTTCCGACTGCGAACAACTTCCGGCGAACTGCTTCGCCGTCCTACTCGAGAGCGGGAGACGGGACTCGAACCCGCGACATCAAGCTTGGAAGGCTAGCGCTCTACCAACTGAGCTACTCCCGCGTCAACGCTACCCGATCAAAAACATCGCAAGAAAAAACCCCGCCCCTACTGAATGGTGGGGGAAGGATTCGAACCTTCGAAGGCGTAAGCCGGCAGATTTACAGTCTGCTCCCGTTGGCCACTTGGGTACCCCACCCGCACCTGAAACGCCAAGCAACCGAACCGCTCCGTGTGACCTCTCACCAGCACACCGCCGAGGTAACCAGCAGAGCTGACGGGGAGAATCGAACTCCCAACCTGCTGATTACAAATCAGCTGCTCTGCCAATTGAGCTACGTCAGCAAACAGCGATTCTGCGCAAGCCTTGAAAAGTAGCCCACTTACGCTCGTGAGTCAACCCGAAACCTCCGTCGCCGCGTAGGGGCGGAAGGGGCTCCAAAAATCGCCTGTTTCCGAGGCCAACCGATGAAATCCTTAGCGGATTTTCTTCCAGCGGGTGCCGCCGGCGCCGTCCTCGATGGCGATCCCAAGGGCGGTCAGCTCCGCACGGATTGCATCCGCGCGCGCGAAATCCCCGGCGGCGCGCGCCGCCTTTCGCTCATCGAGCTTTTGCTCGGCCGTTGCCGCCAGCTCGGCATCGGCCGGCTCGACTTCCGGCACGACATCGAAGACGCCATTGATCTTCGCGAAGACTTCCTTCGCCCGGCGGAGCGCGGCGCGGTCCATACCGCCCCTGTCGAGCTCCGCATTCGCGCGCCGAATGAAGTTGTGGAGCGAGCCGAGGGCAGCGGGTGCGTTGAGATCGTCGGAGAGCTCGGCGATGACTCGCTCTTCGGCCTCGTCCGCGGCTGCCGAGAGCTCTGCCGTGCCGCCAGTCGCTTCGTTGAGCCGCGACGCAAACTCACCGATGCGCCGCGCGCCCTCCTGCGCGGCCTCCAAAGCTTCGCCGGAGAGATTGACCTGCTTCCGGTAATGCGTCGAGAATACGAAATGACGGAACGCGGCGGCCGACACGCCCTGCTTTTTCAGGTCGGCGACCGTTGAAACGTTCCCGATGCGTTTCGCCATCTTGCTGCCGTCGGTGAGCAGGAACTCGCCGTGGCACCACATGCGCGCAAACGGCTTGCCGGTCGCTCCCTCCGATTGCGCGATCTCGTCCTCATGGTGCGGGAACACGAGATCGACTCCGCCGCAGTGGATGTCGAGAGTCTCGCCGAGGTATTTCATCGCCATCGCCGAGCACTCGAGATGCCATCCGGGACGTCCGCGTCCCCACGGCGAATCCCACGCCGCGCCGGTCGCTTCATCTTCCGGTTTTGCCGCTTTCCAAAGGGCAAAGTCCTGCGCGTTCTCCTTCGAGTAGTCGTCCTGCATCACGCGCGCGCCGGCTTTTACCTCGCGCGTATCGAGCCGCGAAAGCTTGCCGTATCCGTCGAAGTTCGCGATCGCGAAATAGACGGACCCGTCATCGGCGAGATACGCAATCTTCTTCGCAACGAGCTTCTGCACGAGGGTGATCATCTCGCGAATGTGCTCCGTCGCGAGCGGATAAATCTCGGCGTCGTGAATACGCAGATACTTGCGGTCGGCATGGAATTGCTCGACGACGGGCGAGGTCACGGCGCCGATCCGCATTCCCTTCTCGCTCGCGCGCTTGATGATCTTGTCCTCGACATCGGTGATGTTCATCACCTGCATCACCTCGAGGCCGCGCAGCATGAGCACCCTGCGCAGGAGATCCTCGAAGAGAAAGGTGCGAAAATTCCCGACGTGCGCCGGGTTGTAGACCGTCGGGCCGCACGTGTACATGCGGACGGTTTTTCCGCCGGCCGGGGCGAACGGCTCGACTCGGCGCGTGAGGGTGTTGTAGAGGCGTAGCTCGGGCATCGGAAGAAGGTAATAAAGTCGGGCCCGGTTGACGCGGGCTATCGGAGCGGAATAATTAACCGTTCCTAATTCTCCCAGGAGACTCGATGCGCACCATCACTCTTGCCCTGACAGCGATCGCGCTCGCTGCCTGCGCCAAGACGGGAACCACTCCCGCCGACACGACGGCGGCTTCAGGCACCGCGGCATCGGCGACGACCGAGGACGTCGGAGTCAGCGTCGGCAATATCCGCGACGCCTGGGTTGCTGCGGCCAACAAAAAGGACGCCGCGACGGTGTCGACCTTTTACACCGATGACGCAGTCCTCGTAACCAACGATAGTCCGGTTGCGAGCGGGCGAGATGCCATCAAAGCCTCCTTCGCAAAGTCTTTTCCGACGGAGAGTGATCTCAAGGTCAACTCCGAGAAGGTGGAGTCGAGCGGCGACCTTGCGGTTGACTACGGCACGTTCTCCCAGCACGTCAAGCCGCCGAAAGGGAAGGCCATGGACGTCGACGGGCACTACATCGTCGTGCTGAAGAGGCAGAGCGACGGAGCATGGAAGATCGTGCGCCAAATGGGCGTGGCGGCGCCGCGCGCCTAGAGGGACGCCTCAACTCACAAGCGTGCGGCTGCGGTAGGCCCGGGACGGCGGGGTGTTGGCGAATCCCGCCGTCTCGACCGGCGTAACGACGCGTCCATTCGCCAATTTGATGACGCGGTCGACGACACCCTCGACCTCGTCCGCCGTCTCGCACCCGATGAGGAGCGTCACTCCCGATTCGCGGAGCCGGCGCAGAACGGATTGTATGATCCGGCAGTCGAGGAGACCCTCCCCGCTGAGCGTCTCGTCGAGCAGAATCGCGCGCGGAGATCCGATGAGCGCCTGCGCCAGACCGAGCCGCTGAAGCAGAGGTGCGGCGAGGCATCCGACCCGTCGCGATGCGTGCTCGACGAGCGCAACTTCGCGCACGGCGGAATCAACCTGTCTGGCCCGGTCCTGCGTTCGAAGATCGTGAAGAGTGGAGTAGTACTCGAGCGCCTCGCGAACGGTTAGAAATGAGTAGTAGGCCGAACGCGCGGGAACGTAGGCTATGCCCGGCGGAGCCGCGCGCCCGCAGACAGCCGAGCCGAACCAGCTGACGTATCCGGCATCTGGCCGCACAAGGCCAGCTGCGCACAGCATGAGCGTCGACTTGCCGGCACCGCGCGGACCGACGACCCCGACCGTTTCACCTTCATCCACGGAGAACGTGACGCTGTCGAGGGCACGCACCGAGGGCGTGCCCGCGCGCATCGGCGATCGGTACTGTTTGACAAGCTGTGTTACCGCCAACGCCGTGCCCATGGCGCCTCCTCACCAGCGGCATCGGAAGATCCGAATCAGATCGCCGATGCCGAACGGCAGGAGGATGCGATGCGGGACGAAATTTGGAGAAACCGTTTGACCGCACGGCTAAGCGGCGACTCGCGCGCGCTAGGCGGAATTCTTTGCCGCTTTTTCGCGGATGCGAATTATGTCGGGCACCGGCCCAATGGGAACGATCACGCCACCGTCGGGAGCCGGGACGCGCAGCATGAGGGTCTTGTCGCGCGTGGATTTTCGGAATCCCTGCCCTTCGTAAATGCGGTTGATGAGAATGCGCCGCACCACCACCATCACCGTCGCGAGCAAGGGCAACGCGATGACCAGTCCGAGCGCGCCGAGGAGCTTCCCGACAACGAGCACCGAAGTGATGGTGAGCACCGGCGGCAGATCGATCTTCTTCGACATCACGAGCGGCGATACGATGTTCCCCTCGATGAGATGCACGACGACGCCGAGCGCGATCACGAGCAGCGCCCGCGTTCCACCGCCCGGCGCGCCAAGCACGAAGAGCGCCGGCAGCACCGTCGAGAAGAGCGTGCCGAAGAAGGGAACGACCGCCACGACGCCGGTGAATACTCCGAAGGTCAGCCAGTAGGGAACACCGAGCAGATACAACCCGAGAGCCGTCATCGCCGCGAGCACGCCGCTCGTCAGCATCTGTCCGACGATGTAGGCGCGGAGCGCGTCGGCGAGATCGCGGAGCACGTCGCGGACAAGGTCCCGATGGATCGGCGGAAAGAGCGCGATGAGCCACTCGCGGTACATACCCGGCTGAAGCGCGAGATAGATGCTCATCACGATCACCGCGAACATCGAGATGAACACGTTCAGCAGCGTGAACACCTTCGGCACGACCGTCGTCGCCTGCACGGCGAGCTGGTCGTAAACGGCGCGCAGCACCGTGTGCTGCCCGGCTGGCCAGATGTCGCGCATCCCCGGGAAGCGGCCGACGAAATGATCGATCCCTTTTTCCCAATCGGAGATGTACTGCGGCAGAACCTGTATCAGCTGCCGCGTCTGCTCGAAGACGGGCGGAACGAGCAGCCAGAGGAGCCCGACGACAACCGTCGCGCTGAATGTCACGGCGAGGAAAAACGCGAGCCGCTGAGGAACCTGCCCCCGCTCGACGAGAAAATCGCGCAACGCCCCGAGGTAAAGGGAGATGATGATCGCGATGAAGAGCAGCAGGAAAACCTCGGCCGTGACGCCGAGCATCCAGAGCAGCAGGAGTGTGAGAACTACCCCGGTGAGTATCGGGGCGAGCTTAACGCGCGGTGCCGCGGCGGTGTTCAACCGGCGTGTTTCTCGTCGGAGATCTCTTCGACCTCGACTGCCTCCTCATTGGCCGATTCTCCTGCGCCGATCTGCTTGTTCCCCGTGCCGCCGGTGCCGAGCAGTCCCATCTTCTGCTTGAGGGCCATGAGCTGCATGTCGGCGGTGGCGGTGCCGGCGACCGCTTCGAGACGCTTGAAGTCGTTCGCCAGCTTGTCGCCGGAAAACTCCTCGTCGATCTCCGCGCTGGCTTTGATCTGGCGCACATTGGTCTCGATCTTCTCTTCCATCCGCGCGAAGGCTTCGAACGCGGATTTCTCGGAGATCGAAGACATCGTCTCGTTGATCCGCTTCTGCGCTTCGGCGCGGCGCGCCTTGGCGAGAAGAAGATTCTTCTTCCGGTTCGCTTCCTCGATGTTGTCGTTGAGCGTGCGAAGCGAATCCTTGAGGCGGTCGGTCTCCTGCTTGTGCGCCTCCCAGGTGAGCTGCAGCTGCTGACCGCGCGAGACGTGCTCGCTGCGGCGCATCAGTGCCTGCTTCGCGAGCTCGTCCTGGTTTTGCTTGACGGCCAGCATCGCGCGGCGCTCCCAGTCTTCCGCTTCCTTCAGCTCCTGCGCGGTTTGATCCTGGAGACGCTTCTCATCGGCGATGGCAGCGGCAACCTGCTGCTTCGCCTTAACGAGCTGCGAGCGCATGTCGAGAATGATCTGGTTCAGCATCTTCTCCGGCTGCTCGGCAGCGGAGATCGCCGCATTCACGTTGGCGCGAAACAGCATCGCAATGCGATCGAAGATATTCATCGTTGTAGTGCCTCGAGTGGACTGCTGCGCGAAAATACTACTTTCATCTTTGACTCACTAGCCGAAAATCACCCTTCCGAGCGCTTGATCTGGTACAGCCGCTCCTTGGCGAGACGCCTCCCCGTCGGAGTCGCCGCCAACCCCCCGCCCGCAGTCTCGCGATAGCGAACGTCCATCTCCCTGCCGATCTCGCCCATCACGTCGATCACTTCATCGACCGGAATCGCGAACTCGATTCCCGCCATCGCCATCTCGATTCCCGCCATCGCCATCGCCGAGCCTGTCGCGTTTCGAAATACGCACGGCAGCTCTACGAGTCCGCCAAGCGGATCACAGACGAGGCCGAGCATTCCCTGCATCGTCAGCGCGACCGCGTGACCCGCCTGCTTCGGTGTTCCGCCCAGCATTTCAGTCGCGGCACCCGCAGCCATTCCCGCCGCCGCGCCCGTCTCCGCCTGACAGCCGCCTTCCGCGCCCGAGAGCGACGCACGCTCGGCGACCACCGCTCCGATCAATCCCGCCGTCGCCAATGCGTCGACGACCCTTTCATCCGGAACATTCTTCGCCTTCGCCAAGCCGGTGAGGACGGCGGGAAGAACCCCCGCCCCTCCGGCCGTCGGCGCGGCGACGATCACGCCCATCGCGGCATTCACTTCCTGCACCGCGAGCGCCCGGGTGAGAATGTCGCGGAAGGCGGTCTCGGCGAGCGGTCCCCGGCCGACGCGCAGCTTTGCCGCATCGCCGCCGACCAGTCCCGACGCAGACTTCAGATCGCCCTCATTTCCCTTCTCGATCGCCCCCCTCATGACATCCAGCGCGCGCTTCAGCGCGGCGCGAATGTCTTCCGTCTTCCTGCCCTGATCACGCGCCTCGGCCGCCAGCGCAACATCGGCGAGACGGCAACCCTGCCGCTCCGCTTCAGCGATTGCATCAGCGAGCGATTTGTACATCAGCCGCCGCCGCTCACTCTGTCGAGGCTTCGCGCCCAGCGAACCCAGTCGAGCCCGCGAATCTCGGCCAGCGCGCCCGCGTCCGGGTGCTCGTCACATTCGATGACGATGAACGCGTCGCCGCCTCTTTCTTTTCTCGTAAGGCGAAGCGTGGCGATGTTCACGTCGTGCTCGGCGAGTATGCTGGTGATTCTGGCGATGGAGCCCTTCCTGTCCTCAGCTACGAGAACAAGGGTCTCCAGGTTTCCGGTAACTTCGACCGGATAGCCGTCGATCTCGTGAATGAGGATGCGGCCGGCCCCGAGGGATGAGCCAAGCAGCGTCGCTGTCGTGTCGCCGCGCTCGACCGTGACGCGAACGGTGTTCGGATGAGCGGCGTCCGCGATGGTCGTTTTCTCGAAGCGGTAGTCGAGACCTTCGCGCTCGGCAATCTGAAGAGCGGTGCGGATCTTCTCGTCGTCGGGACGAAAGCCAAGCAATCCGGCAACGAGCGCCTTGTCGGTTCCATGACCTTCGCCGGTCCGCGCGAAGGAGCCATGAAGCTGGAGGACTCCGCGCTCGGGAGTTCCGCCGATGAGGCAGCGGGCGAGAAGCCCGATGCGGCACGCGCCGGCCGTGTGCGACGATGACGGCCCGACCATGACTGGTCCGATGATGTCGAGGAGCGAAACCATCAGGCAGTCCTCGCGACGCGCTGGCGCGAGGGCGCACGCGTTTTCAGCATCGAGCGCAGATACTGTCCGGTGTAGGATCGGGTGACGGCGGCGACGTCCTCAGGAGCTCCGGCGGCGACGATCTCGCCGCCGCGCAGCCCGCCTTCCGGACCGAGGTCGATGATCCAGTCGGCGGTTTTCACGACATCGAGGTTGTGCTCGATCACCAGCACTGTATTTCCCCGTTCGACGAGGCGGTGGAGCACCTCGAGCAGCATGCGCACGTCCTCAAAATGGAGGCCGGTGGTCGGCTCGTCGAGGATGTAGAAGGTGCGACCGGTGTCGCGTTTCGAGAGCTCCGCGGCGAGCTTGACGCGCTGCGCCTCTCCGCCGGAGAGCGTCGTCGCACTCTGGCCGAGGTGGATGTAGCCGAGTCCGACGTCGTTGAGGGTCTGAAGCTTCTGCCGGATGCGCGGCTGATTTTCGAAAAACTCGAGCGCATCCTCGACTGTCTGCTCGAGCACGTCGGCGATGCTGAGTCCGCGGAATCGCACCTCGAGTGTCTCGCGATTGTAGCGCTTGCCCTTGCACACGTCGCACGGCACGTAGACATCGGGAAGGAAGTGCATCTCGATTTTAATGAGACCGTCGCCCTCGCACGCTTCGCATCTTCCGCCCTTCACGTTGAAGGAGAAGCGCCCCGGGCCGTAGCCCCGGATCTTCGCTTCGGGCAGCTCGGCGAAGAGCTCGCGAATTGGAGTGAACAGCCCGGTGTACGTCGCCGGATTCGAGCGTGGCGTGCGGCCGATCGGACTCTGATCGATGTCGATCACCTTATCGAGGTGCTCGAGTCCGCGAATGCGCGTGTGCGCGCCGGGAATCACGCGCGCGCGATAGAAATGACGCGACATCGCGCGCTGAAGAATGTCCTCGATGAGCGTCGATTTGCCCGAGCCGGAGACGCCGGTGATTGCGACGAACAGCCCGAGCGGAATCTCGACATCGAGATTGCGCAGATTGTGCTCGCGTGCGCCCTCGATGCGCAGCATCCGGTTTGGATCCCGCTCGCGGCGCGCGGGAATCGGAATCTCCAGCTCGCCGCGCAGAAATTTTCCCGTTATCGAGTCGCGGTTCTTTCTCACCTCGCCGACGGTGCCTTCGGCGATAACGAGGCCGCCGTGCTTCCCGGCCCCCGGGCCGAGATCGATGAGGTGATCGGCGGCACGTATCGTCTCCTCGTCGTGCTCGACGACGATCACCGTGTTCCCGAGATCGCGAAGGCCTCGAAGCGTGTTCAGCAGCCGCGCATTGTCCCGCTGATGGAGACCGATCGACGGCTCGTCGAGGATGTAGAGCACGCCGACGAGCCGCGAACCGATCTGCGTCGCTAGACGGATGCGCTGCGCTTCGCCGCCTGAGAGCGATTCGGTGGAACGGCCGAGCGTCAGGTACTCGAGCCCGACGTCGTTGAGGAAGCGCAGGCGATCGCGCACTTCCTTGAGGATCGGTCCGGCGATGTCGGCGTCTATTCCCGCCTTTCCCGTCGTTCTGACCTGAACCGAATCGAAGAATGCCTGCGCGTCGGTGATCGAGAACTGAACGATCTCGCCGATGTTCCGCTCGGCAACCGTAACGGCAAGAGACTCCGGCTTGAGGCGCATGCCGCCGCATGCCGTGCAGTCCCGCGCGACCATGTACTCCTCCAGCTCGAGACGCAGCGAGTCGGATTCGGTCTCCTCGTAGCGGCGCTGAATCGTGCGAAGGATGCCCTCCCACGTCGCCGTGCGCGCGGCACCGGCGGCCTGCTTCGCGCCAGTACCATATAGTAGCTTGTCGCGAATCGGCTTCGGGATGTCACCCCACGGGGTGTTGAGCTCGAAGCCGAGCTGCTTGGCGAGACCGGGCAGGATGACCTTCTTCAGATAACCGTCGGGCTCGCCCCACGGCAGCACCACGCCTTCGAGAATGGTGATGCTCGGATCGCCGAGGATCAGATCTTCGCTCACTTCGCGGCGGATACCGAGTCCGCCGCAGCTCGGGCACGCGCCGAACGGCGAATTGAAGGAGAAATGTCTCGGCTCGAGCTCGGGAAGCGAGATGCCGCAAACGGGACAACCGTACTTCTCGGAGAACAGCTGCGTCTCTCCCGTGTCCTGCCGGGAAACCTCGGCCAATCCTTCGCTCAGCTTGAGAGCCGTTTCCACAGAATCGCTGAGGCGGCCGCGATCTTCCGCGCGGACGACGAGGCGGTCGACGACGACCGAGATCGTGTGATTTATCTTCCGGTTCAGCTTCGGCGGATCGGAGAGCTCGATCAGCTCCCCGTCCACGATCGCGCGCACGAACCCCTGCTTTCGCGCGGCATCGAATAGCTCCCGGAACTCGCCTTTTCTTCCGCGCACGAGTGGAGCGAGAATTTCGATCCTGGTCCCTTGCGGCCACGCGAGGATCGTATCCGCGATCTGTCCCGCGCTCTGACGCTCGACGGCGCGGCCGCAGCTCGGGCAATGGGGTGTCCCGGCGCGCGCGAAGAGAAGGCGCAGATAATCGTATATCTCGGTGACGGTTCCGACTGTGGATCGCGGATTGTGCCCCGCGGTTTTCTGCTCGATGGAAATCGCCGGCGACAGGCCTTCAATGGAATCCACGTCGGGCTTTTCCATTAGGCCGAGGAACTGGCGCGCGTAGGCCGACAGCGACTCGACGTAACGCCGCTGACCTTCGGCATAAATCGTGTCGAAGGCGAGGCTCGACTTACCCGATCCCGACAGCCCGGTGATGACGGTGAGCTTGTCGCGCGGGATGGTTACATCGATGTTGCGGAGGTTGTGCTCTCTCGCACCGCGGACTACGAGCGCTTCTTCGGGCATAACTATTAAAGGTGACGGGACACACGAGCAGATACAAGCGGCCCCATTTCGCCGAATTGGCGGGGTGGAAATAGCGGCGCGGATGTAAATTCTTCCCGACTCAATCCCGGAAA
>Ga0137373_10009156_pt1 | contig 10414 bp, 6 predicted proteins | sample SagtaG_5_FD_104912 | JGI IMG/M metagenome (GOLD analysis project Ga0137373, IMG submission 104912) | Vadose zone soil microbial communities from Sagehorn Ranch, Mendocino, California, USA - Sage1_R_80_16 metaG | ecosystem: Environmental > Terrestrial > Soil > Vadose zone | place: USA: California...
GCCAGGGAATCGCAATTATCGAATCTCTCTGGCGCCCCCGGCGTCGGGTACCTCTCGGCGGACGGCCGGCACGTCCTGACAAGCCGAGTGGTTGGAGACGACCACGACTTGAAAACGAAGTACCTCTGGACGATCTCATCCGTCGCGGATGGAAGACGGATCGGCGAGGTATATAGCCCGTTTCCGCGAGCGCCCTTCTTTGTGTCCGGCACGAAACTCGTCTTTGAATCACGGCCATACGCCATACGAGTCAATGACAAGATCACACGGGAGCCCTTGACCCTTCGGGCGGTGGATCTCGCCTTCGGCGCCGTTGCCTGGAGCTTCCCTCTGCGAGACACGACCTTCTACGGTCCATTCCCGGAATCCTATAAAGAAGCCAATGGCAAAGAGGCCACCCTGCAGGACGTCCCCGATCCAACGCCGGCGCGTCAGCTAGTCGCTGAAGCCATCGGGGGGATCTGGCAGGCAATCGGACCAGCGCCTAAAAGAAGCGGCGTCAACCAGACAAATCCGCCACCGCCCAATGAAGTCTCCGGAGCTATTCACACGATGGCGCCTCATCCAACGAACGCCAATATTCTATATATCGGCGCGGTTAATGGCGGGATATGGAAAACCACGAATGCCATGGACGCCCGGCCCACTTGGGCGCAGCTTACCGATCCGCAAGTCTCCCTCTCGATCGGAGCAATGGACCTTGATCCGATCGATACTACAGCTCAGACGATCGTGGCGGGCATCGGACGCTTTAGCAGCTTCGGCCGTAGAGGCGGTCCGAGAACAGGTCTCCTCCGGACGACCGACGGGGGCGCGACTTGGACGACACTCAATGGCGGCGGAGTGTTGACCGGCAGGAACATCTCGGGCGTCGCCCTGCGGGGCGCCAGGATCGCAGTGTCTGTCAATGCCGCCGATACTCCCGGCGTGGAACAGCTCGGAATCTTTCGCAGCACGGACGGCGGCGCTACCTTCACGCAAATCTCGTCCGGCAACGGCTCGGCCACGGGGCTGCCTTTCGGCATAACAAACGACCTCGTCCGCGATCCGGCCAACGCCAGCCGCCTGTTCACAGGGGTGATCGGGGCTGACGCCTTCGGTGGACTGAATGGCGTCTATCGCAGCCTCGATGGCGGCGCCTCCTGGACCAAGGTGAGCAATTCCGCGATGGATGCCCTGATCGGCGCCGGCACGACTAACAACATAGAGTTCGCGGTCGGGCCCAACAGTAATGTCTACGCGCTCATCGTCAACGCCGGTCATCTGGCCGGCCTTTTCCGATCGACGGATGCGGGGACAAGCTGGACGTCGATGGACGTGCCCAATGCCCATCCCATTGGCCAGGGCGCTCTGCACTTGTCGGAGGCGGTGGATCCCACCAACACGAGCATCGTATACGTGGGAGGCGATACCGCGATATTCCGGTGCAATGCCGCGCAGCCATCGGGCAGCCAATGTGTAACTCTCCAAGGTTCGGGGACCCTGAACAACACTTCACCCCACAGTGATTCGCGCGAAATGATGTTCGACGCGGCGGGCAGGCTCCTCCTGGTCAATGATGGCGGGATACACTTACGCACCAGCCCGCGAACTAACCAGGGAGACTGGTTCTCGATGAGCAACAACATTCAAGCGTTCGAAGAGCACAGCATGGCCTACGACCCCAACGCCAACGTGGCCGTGGGTGGCTTCCAGGACAATGGGGTCGCCCGGGAGCTGGCGCCGAATCGAATCGAATGGGTGACCGTAAACGGGGGCGACGGCGGAGATGTCGCGGTAGACGCGACCAGCTCTCCCGGTCTATCGAGCCGCTATTCGAGCAGTCAGAACCTCGGCGGTTTCCGCCGTCAGGTTTACGATGCGAACAATGTTCTCCAAAGCCAGGTCTTCCCGGCTCTCACCCTGGTAGGCGGCGGCGTCAGCCCGACGTTCCAGTTCGTGACGCCGATCCGGCTGAACAACGTCGACGCGCGACGCCTGCTTATCGGCGGCTCGAACGGCCTCTATGAATCCTTCGATCAGGGTGAGACCATACGGCAGGCGCTGCCTGCGACCCCGGTGAATGGGAACGGACATCCATTGGCCTATGGCGGCGCCGGCAATCCGGACATCATCTATATGGGCTCCGCTGATACCGTCCGAGTGCGGACGGGCGCGCCGCCGGCCGAACTCGTGCAATCGACGAGCTACCCCGGGACGGGAACGGGCCGCACGGTGATCGATATGTCTATTGACCCGACCGACCCGAACACCGTCTTCGTGATCGATACTACCACTGTCTACCTCACCGAGAACGCGGGCGGCAGTTGGATGGATATTACCGGCAACTTGCTTTCTCTCGCCCCCGGGACGCTGCGATCGGTCGCGCACATCCGAAACGCGAGCGGCGAAGCGGTGGCGGTTGGGGCAAACAGCGGCGTCTTTGTGGCCTTGGCCGACAGCGGCTTCCGCTCTTGGAGCCTGCTGGGGAGCGGATTCCCTAGGGCGCTGGCCTACGATCTGGAATACGTCCGTACGCGTGACCTCTTGGTCGCCGGAACGCTCGGACGCGGCACATGGCTAATTCCGCAGCCCTCGTTCACGACCACGATCTTTTCGTCCACGTTCGATGCCGGAGAGGATGGTTTCACCTTTGTCAAGGACGCTTTCGGGACGAACCAGCCGAACTACGTGAGCGGCGGCTTCGTCAATCCCGGCGGCTTCACCGGAGGCGGTCTGCGCGTGTTAGTGGGCGGAATCGACAATGCCACCATTCTCAACATGTCCGGCGGCTGGCGGCGATCGTTCAACTTGTCCTTATCGCAGATCATCACGCTGAGCTTCGATTTCAACCTGACCCAGAACCCCGATTACGAGAACGATGAGTTCAGCGATATGCTCTCTCAGATCGACGGGCAGCCCGCCGCAGTCCAGGCCCACATCGTCGGCGACGGCAATGGCGGAACGCCGCGATCGACGGGGCCGGTCTCGCGCGCGCTCAATCTCGGGTGTCTGCCCCCGGGTCTCCACACCGTAACCCTCGGGGTCCGGAACAACAAGAAGACATTTAACAACGAATCGACCACGCTGCTCCTGGACAATGTGTCCGTGAGGTCGTCAGGGCCGTGTCCGTAGGAAAAAGCTCTCTTGTCACGAGAGCGTTAGATTCCGGGGGGGTCACGTGGCGGCAAATGCTGAATTCCACCGCGTGACCCCCCGGAATCTAACGCTCTCCTTTGTGCGCCTGGGTGACGATCTGCTGGATACCTTGGATCGACGGATATCGCCGTACCTCATCCAGCCGCCCGACTCGAAGGACACGGAAGACGGACATTGGTATTTACGTCTGCATGACGATGGCCTATCACTCTTGCCCACCGCGCTGAACGTTCGGATGGCGAGTTGGCCCAGCGGGAGGGAAGCTGCGGTGCGCCGTGTCGCCGATACAATAGCGACCTTTGGGAAAACTCTCCTCCATCAGTGATGAGCTGCCGGCGCGGGGCTCGATCTCTTCGCCTCGATACAGCCGGACGATGTTGGCCAAAAACTCGATCTGTTCATCGGCGAAGTCTCGATGGGCGCGGTCAATCTGCCGGAAAATATGACGGGCATCGATGAAGAGCACCCTGTCTTTGCGCTTGGACTTCTCTTTCTCTTTGCCGCGATCAAAAAACCACAACGTGCAGGGCGAGGTCACGGTATAAAACATATTCGAGCTGGTCGTGACGATCACGTCCACCGCGCCCCGCTGGATCAGCTTCTTGCGGATCTCCAGCTCCAGACCTCTCGCATCGCTTGCGGAGTTGGCCATGACGAATCCGGCGCGGCCGGTTGCGTTCAGCGCACTGTAAAACAACTGAATCCACAGATAGTTTGCGTTGTCGGTTGAGGGGATACCAAACGGCCAGCGCGGATCATCCTTGATGCGTTCCTTGTCTACGCCGCTGACGTTGAACGGGGGATTGGCCATCACAAAATCAAAGCGACCGACAGCTTTGTGCGGGTCTTCATAGTAGGTGTTGGCCTCGCGTATGTCGCCGGATAAGCCATGCATCGCCAGGTTGAGCTTCGCCATTCGCAGCGTCTCGCCAACTTTCTCAGTACCGTAAACGGCGATCTCCTTCAGCCGCACGAGACTCGAGGGCGTGTAGAACTCGCCGCCTTTCTGCATCGTTCGCATCGCGAATGCGCCCATAAAGTACTCATAGATGCGACCGAAAGCGTCGCCCTCAATATTGAGAGGGGAGAGGAGCTTCAGCATTTCAACGAGAACGCTGTTGGGAATGCGTTGATAGGTGCGAGGCAGGACACCGCGCAGCTCCTCGTTTTCCTGTTCAATGGCCGCCATTACCTCGTTGATGGCTTTGCCGAGATTGCCGCCTTCGGGCAGATTGAGCAGGAAAGAGAAGCGGGCATTGTCCGACAGGTAGATCACGCCTTGCGCTTGATAGGCCGTCTTGCCGACAGTGCGGCGGCCGCCGCCGCCTTTGTTGAGTGTTTGCTGCGCGTCCACAAATCGCTTTTCCGCAAAGCGGAGGAAGATCAATCCGAGCACCGGCGCAGCGTACTCGGAAGGAAGCAGGCCGGTGTTGGCCCACATTTGATCCGCAGCGCTCCAGAGTCGTTTTTCAATGTCGTTGTTTTCAGTCGCCATGAAATATTCCGAATTGATAAGAGAAATGGCATAGCGCCACTATGTCACCGGAACGCCGCATGAGTTGCAAGGCCTGCGGCGAACGCAGCATTGGCGTTCAGAATGTGCCTGGGAACTCGTTTTTCATATAGAGACGTGCGATGCATTTGGCGAGAGGTAACCACATAAGCAATTCCTCAATGTCTGGTCCGTGATCGATCGAGAAGGTAGGCTCTCCGCCATCAAGAACAGAATGGGCAATCTTATTTCTTATTGAGACCAATTCATTCTGGACAATATCGCGCACTTTTCTTCCAAGCGATGTCGCCGGAAAAATCATACTAAAGGCGAGGTCGTCATGCTCCCAGGGAGTTGCAAAAATAGTATTTAGCCAGTTGAGCTGTTCAGCGGGCGTTTGAGGAATCAGTTGTCTTAGTTGCGAAGGAATGGTTTCGCCACGCTGCACCGCCTCCTTGATAATGCGGTCGCGCCTCTTCAACAAGCCTTCTATGATTTTGTAGTAACAGAGGAACTGGTAGTTGGGGTTATTGCTGTTCATCGCCTCTCTATACAGACTGGCGTATTTACGAAACTCCTCAGGCAAATTTTCCGACTCCCACTCCCACAAGAGCATGGATCATTCCTGCCAAGTTTGTTCATTTTGATCACGTAAAAGCTAAGCCAGCGTATCGTGCGGGGCGCTCTGGTTTGTCGCGCGCCAGCGTTACGCCGCTTTGGACATCAGTTTTTCAAATCATTTCTTTTCAGCACGGATTTGTCCAAATCGACCATTTTTGTTCTCCTGCTAAATAAACCCCAACATGAGCGACAACGCCCCGGACAAACAATGCGAATCGTTCTCGTCGTCCAACACGAAGTCGCGAGGACGTCTACGTCACCATAAAACGAAGGCAGCGTTCTGACGTTTATGTGAGCGCCTCAGCCAGCCGCCGAATGCCCTCTCGAATCTCACGTTCGCATAAGGGCGCATACCCGAGAACAACGCCCGTGCGCCTTGGAGGTTTTATATAGAATGGATCTACGGTGTACAATCCCACACCGGCCTTTTCGGCTTTGCGGACCACATCCTTGATCATTCCGCCACTCCTCGCTTTCAACCAGACAAGAAGATGGAGCCCGGCATTCGCGCCGCAAACCTCTGCACGTTCGGCGAACTCCTTGTGCACGGCGGCCACTAATGCATTTCGCCGCGCGGCATTTGAGACGTTGGTACGACGGAGATGACGATCGAAGTGGCCCATGCTGATGAAGTCTGCGAGAGCAAGTTGTTCCAGCGTTGCCGTTCCAGTGTCTCCAATCGCCTTTGCGGCCATCACCGGCTCTACCAACGATTCAGGCAGGACGAGATACGCCAGCCTCAAAGCTGGAAACAGAATTTTGGAGAACGTTCCCAGGTAAATAGCGCGGTCTTCCCGGTCGAGTCCGGTCAGCGCCTGAAGTGGTGGCCCATCATAACGATATTCACTGTCGTAGTCATCCTCAACGATGAATGCCCCTACACGGGAGGCCCAATCCAAAAGCTCAAGACGTCGCAGAATTGGGAGGACTACGCCGGTCGGAAACTGATGAGATGGAGTGACGTATGCAAGCCGGATAGGGCGTCTTCCTGTCGTCGGTTTTGGGACCCTAATCCCATGATCGTCAACCGGCGAGGGGACTAACTCAGCTCCCGCAGACATGAATGCGCACCGCGCGCCGGTGTAATGAGGGTCCTCCATCAGCACGCGGTCTCCAGGATTCAATAGAACTCGGCTGATCAAATCCAAAGCCTGTTGCGTTCCGTTGACAATCACAATTCTCTCCGGGCTTGCATCAACTCCACGCAGGCGTCGGAGGCGAGTGGCGATGGCTTCCCTGAGCTCCCAGCGGCCCTGCGGCGGGCCGTAATCGAGATCCCGCAGGCTGGCATGGCGGGCGTGTGAGCCGAGCAGCCTGCACCAAAGCGCATACGGCAGATCGCCAAACGCCGCACGACCGGGCCGAAAATCGTAACGCATGTGCGGCGGCGTTAGCTCCCAGGTGAGGGTTGGCAATCCCAAGCTCCTGGCCCCTGCTCGGGCGGTTTTTAGGATTCTCTCTCCCGCGATCGCGAGTCGCGCGCCGGCGCGCCGGGACGGGGGCCTTTGCAAGCTAGGCGGCGCCGAGGGCCGTAAAGCAAGGCGCTCCGGTGGTAGAACAGGCGCCACAACTGTTCCCGCGGCGCCAAGACGTGTCTCAAGATACCCTTCCGCAAGCAGTTGCTCGTAAGCCGATACTGCGGTGTTTCGCGATACTTTCAGAAGGTCCGCAAGGGCGCGGGTTGAAGGAACCCGTTCACCTGGCGCCAGGACCCCGCTCAGGATTTCGTTACGAAAGGCGCGATAGATCTGCTGATGAAGTGGTCCGGTTCCGTCGAGTTGCAACATAATGGACCCATTCGATCATAAAAAGCTTGGTACGAAAAGCTCCATGAACCCGTCAGCGAATGGACCTAATCAAATGACAAAAAATGGACCTTGAACATGCCTAGGAATTCGTTGAAAAATGATCGTGCGCCGTGATCTCGGGGGGCCCCGCGAATGCGTTACTTGCCCAAGAGCGCCCTGCGGACGGCCGGGGTCCTGACTGTTGCCGCAGCGCTGGCGCGCACGGCTAATGGTCAAGGCGTCGTGCGCACGCCGGCCGTGATTCAGGCGCGAAGATGCAGCGTAATCAGCATATACAGTAGGGGGTAGCTCGCACCTCGAAATTGTCTCTGAAAAACATGACAGGAGATGCCCAGTTTTGCCCGGTAGCATGGGCGCCGTATGGAGCGGCCCAGCCAGTTGTCTGGCGATGCGTCGAGACTGATGAGCGGGTGATCTCGTGGGGCGCGGGGAGGCGCCGATAATGCTCGGAATGAAATGGTTTGCAGCGTTACTCTGGTTGAGCATTGTGGTCCGTGCGGCCGAGCCGGATTGGCCGCAGTTCCGCGGGCCTGATCTGAATCCGGTCGGGCTGAGCAAAGCGCTTCCCGACCGCTGGTCGAAGACCGAGAACGTCGAGTGGGTCGCGACGATTCCGGGGCGCGGGTGGTCGTCGCCGATCGTCACGGGCGGCAAGGTCTTCGTGACGACCGCAGTGACGGAGGGCAAGTCGAAACCGCCTCAGATCGGCACCACATACAGCAATGACTATCACGCCGAGCTGAAGAAGAAAGGCCTCAAGGACGAAGAGGCGGAAGCCAAACTGATAGAGCGCGATATCGAGTTGCCGACTGAAGTCATGCTGCACTACTGGCTCTATTGCCTGGACCTGAAGTCCGGCGCGGTCGACTGGAAGTATGAGCTCTACGGCGGGCATCCTCCGGGCGGACGCCATCGCAAGGCTAGCTTTACCTCCGAGACACCAATCACCGACGGCCAGGCAGTTTACGTATACGTCGGGAACCTCGGGCTGTGGGCGTTTGACCTGAAGGGCAAGCTGTTGTGGAGCGAGAAGCTGGAAGCGTATCCCACCTACGGGGAATGTGGAACCGGGGGATCGCCGGCGCTGGCCGGGGACCAGATCATCATTCTCAACGACAACGAGAAACAGCCATTCATCGCTTCCCACGACAAGCGAACGGGCAAGCGGTTGTGGCGGACGGATCGGAGTGTGGGGAATCATGTGCGAAAAACGAGCTGGAGTACGCCATTCGTTTGGAGAAACGCGCTCCGCACGGAGATCGTCGCGGTTGGTCCGGGAACTGCCTTGAGCTATGACCTCGGAGGAAAAGAACTGTGGCGCCTGTCGGGAATGTCCTCCATCGCAATACCGAGTCCCTTTGCCTACGATGGATGGCTGTATGTGAACGGCGGGTCCAAGGGCACGATGTTCGCGATAAAGCCTGGCGCATCGGGCGACATTTCGTTGAAGGACGCCTCGGAGCGGTCCAACGAGTATATCGCCTGGTCCGATACGAAAGGCGGAAGCTACCTCCCCACGCCGGTTGCGTACGACGGCGGTCTATACGTACTCAACGAAGTGGGCATCCTGACCCGATTCGACGCGAAGACGGGCAAACAGAGTTACAAGAGCCGGCTGGCGAGCGATGGCGGCAGCGGGGCATTCACCTCGTCGCCGTGGGCGTACAACGGCAAGATCTTTTGCCTGGACGAGGAAGGCACGACGTACGCCGTGAAAGCCGGCGCAACGTTCGAGGTGCTGCACGTCAATTCGCAGGACGAAATGGCGCTGGCCACGCCAGCGATCGCCGACGACCGGCTGCTGCTCCGAACCGAGACCAAGCTCTATTCGATTCGCGGGAAATAGATTCGCCGGTTGCGGCTGCGTGCCCCTGCGCTAGACTAGAGCTTTGTCTTCATGGCGGCGAACGGCGAGCGGTATCCGCAAGGATCAAAGAGGCCATCGAAGGTCTTGCTCTGCAAAAGCCGCCACTGACCGTTGCAATGATCTGCCGCCAAGCGCGGCGGTTCGCTCAAGAGATAGGTGAGCCAAGCCCCAAATACGCGGTCGTCTATGACATCGTTCGAAACTTGCCCGCTGACCTTCTCACACTCGCCCATCAAGGCGGCAAAGCCTACGGCGATGCGTTCGAACTGGTTCACAGGCGTGAAGCCGTTGGACCGAATGCCATCTGGCAGGCCGATCATTCACCGCTCGATATTCTGCTCATCCGCCCGGACGGCAAACCAGGCAAGCCCTGGCTCACAGTTATTATTGATGATTACAGCCGCGCTGTGCCGGGATACTTTCTTTCCTTCGAGGACCCGTCGGCCCTACATACATCGCTGGCGTTGCGTCAGGCAATCTGGCGCAAAGAGGATGCACGCTGGAATGTTTGCGGTATCCCGGAAGCGCTCTACACCGATCACGGAAGCGATTTCACCTCCCGCCATCTGGAGCAGGTCGGCGCCGATCTCAAAATTCGGTTGGTCTTCTCCATTCCAGGCAAGCCCAGAGGACGCGGCCGCATCGAACGATTCTTCTCCACAGTGAACGAGATGTTTCTCTGTGAACTCGACGGCTACGCGCCGCCAGGCCGCGGCGTTCGCGGAGAGCCGACACTAACGTTGGCTGAGTTTGACGCCAGGTTCCGCGCTTTTCTGCTGGACGTGTACCATCGTCGCAAATGCGCGGAGATGAACACACCGCCGACAGAACGACGGGAGGGCAACGGCTTTTTGCCGCAAATGCCTGAGTCGCTTGAACAGCTTGATCTGTTGCTAGTCCAGGTAGCGAAGAGGCGCAAAGTTCACCCCGACGGAATTCACTTCCAATCTCTCCGTTACACTTCGACTACCCTGGCGGCCTACGTCGGAGAGTCGGTAACGCTCCGCATCGATCCTCGCGATATGGGCGAGGTTCGTGTCTTTCACGAGGAGCGCTTCTTGTGCCGTGCGATCTGCGCTGAATTGGCGGGTGAGACGGTTCCGCTACGCGAGATCATACGCGCCCGGAATCGGAGGAAAAAAGAACTTCGTTCTGTCCTACGGGACCGCCAGCAAACGGTTGATACGCTTCTGGCAATCAAGCGGGCGGATGTCCAAGAGATGGAGAATCCGCAGCCGCCCAAACCAACACCCATAACGCAGCCGGGGACGACCCTCAAACGATATCGCAATGAATAGCCCGAGCACTATCGAGTTTGTGGAAACCTTGCAACATCGACGCTTTGTTGAGTTCTGCGATGCTTGTCGAGACTGCTAAAAAGCCGGGGCACACCGTAAAATTAGAGAATCAATAGCTGGTTCGTGGAGAGATCTCCGCCACAGCTATTGAGCCAAATTTAAATTGGGGGTGTCCTATGCCTGACCTGGC
>Ga0137373_10009158_pt1 | contig 10412 bp, 11 predicted proteins | sample SagtaG_5_FD_104912 | JGI IMG/M metagenome (GOLD analysis project Ga0137373, IMG submission 104912) | Vadose zone soil microbial communities from Sagehorn Ranch, Mendocino, California, USA - Sage1_R_80_16 metaG | ecosystem: Environmental > Terrestrial > Soil > Vadose zone | place: USA...
CTTTTTTGAGGAGACGCCGCCCCCCGCAGAAACGGTGCCGCCCGAAGAGACTCTACCGCCAGAAGAGACACCCACCCCCACGCCGGCACCTGAGGACCCGGTCAAGACAATTCTTCAAGCTCATATGGGCAGCGTGCTAACGTTCATTCCGGTTGGCTTTGCAGACGACGGGAAGTCGATGTAGCTCATTCAGGTGCAGGGGGGCACGGGCGGTGGGACATTAGTCGCTTCGTATGCTCCCGCGACGGTCCAGGCCCTCGCCGAGGAGAAAGCCAAGGCAACTCCCGAGGCGACGCTCGCGCCTGACCAGCCACCGCCGCCAAGCCCGAGGCCGGCCCAGGCCAATTTCATTGTGAAGCTGAGCGACCAGATTGCGCGCGATTATGATTTAAGCCCAGACAAGAAGCACCTGTCCTATCTGGCACAGGAAATCGTCAACGGGGAATTCGTACTGCGCCCGTTCACGGCTGACCTGGCGGCGAAGACAACCACCGCGGTCTCCACGGACGACTTGCCGCCCGGAGACCACTTCCGCCCGCTCTGGCACCCCGGCGGTGCCCAGCTGGCCATTGGATCATTGCCAACGGGCCTCGAGACCGGCGCCGTCGCGCTTATCCCTGTCGGTGGCGGTGGCCCAGGCTTCCTGCCGGCGCCCGAGCGTGGGTTCGATGTCCCCACCGCGTGGGCCCCCGATGGCACGTTCCTGGCCGTTACCAACTACAGTGGGGACTCCCTGGCGAACGTTGGGGTCTCGCGAATAGACCTCGTCGCTCCCACGGGGCAGCGGATCATTCTGGCGGAAGGGACGCAGTTCGAGGTTATCGGTTGGTTCCAACCACCCGCCTAGTGGACGGCCTCGCCGGAATTTCGTCGAGACGGCCGTGTTATAGTTCCAAGAAGGAACTAAGCATGCTCAAGCGCGTAATCAACTCAGTCCGCCGCAACCACGCACTCGAGCACGCTACCATCTCAATTCTGCTAAACAGGCACGGACCCATGCGCGTGGTCGGGCGAGCCGTGCCAGACGGCTTTTACATCTATGGTGATATTCCAACCGAACGTCTGCGAGAGCTTGCGGACGAGGCGCTCGCGCGGCTGCAGCGAGGAGAAGCGGATCTGGCCGTCTCGCCGTTATGCGGCACGAACATAGCCGTCGCCGGCGTACTGGCCGGGCTCGGTTCGTACGTTGCGCTGGGGGCGGGACCACGACGCGCCGGCGGCGTATCCGGCGCGATCATGGCAGCCATGCTGGCGGTGCTCGCCGCCCAGCCGCTAGGACGATTAATCCAGAAGTATTACACCACTTCGCCGGACCTCAACGGCGTCCGAATCGTATCCGTATTGCCGATGCGCAGACGGTTCTTTCGCGGCCACAAGGTCCGCACTGCCGGCGCCTCCTGACGCCGCTACCGTCGCCGAAGAGTACCGGACGGGGACAATGACAGAGGTAAAGGTCGCGACCCTCAACCTCTTCAATCGCATGGGCGAATGGGAGAAACGGGCGCCGCTGGTAATCGAACAGCTCGACGCGCTATTGCCCGATGTAATCGCCTTTCAGGAAGTCGACCTGGTGTTGGACCAGGGAATGTGGATTGCGCGACAGATCAATTTTCGCCTCAAGGATCGGCCTCACTACCGGATAAAGCATGCGGCAAGCCCCGGGAAGCGCGTTAGCTACCACGGTATTGGGACGCTATCACGGCTCGAGTTCCTGGAGCATGAAATACTTGACTTGATGACCTTCGAACGGGTGGCGCAGAAGATCGTCTTCCCATGTGGTGGGCGCCCGTTTGTGTTCGTGAACACACATCTGCACCACCCGCCGGAAGCCGAGGGCGAGCGCGTTTCGCAGTTGGAATACCTCCTGAACTGGCTAGACCGGGACGCCCGCGGGCTGCCCACGGTTGTCGCGGGCGACTTCAACTCATACACCCATGAAAGGGCGGTGGCGCTGATGAAGAGCCGTTTCCGCTCGGCCTTCGAGGCTCTACACGGGCGAGAGCCGGACAAGACATGGCCGACGCCTGTGAACGACTTCGACCCGTCGCCGCCCGGCACGCTGGACTACATCTATGTGTCAGATGAGTTCCGTGTCGTAGACGCTGGACTGGCATTTAACACGCCGGCGGCCGAGGCAGCCGCGCGATACCCGTCGGACCACCTTGGTATCTACGCCCGCCTCGAGCTCTGAATGGTATTAGGGTGCAGGATCGCAGCATTTGATTTGTTGATTTCCCGATATAGCCGTATAAAAAGCGGCCACACGCGCGTTATCACATGTATGCACGGCGGACTCAACCGCGAGGCCGAGGAGAGAAATCGCGAGATAGAAGAATCAGGTAAGAATTTGGGTGAATAATGCCTGAATCGGCCGGAAAGCGTTGACATCCGTGGCGATTGCTTCTATATACAAAACTACGTATGCGTCGCGGTGCGGGGCGGCGGGCTGGGAATGATTCAAATACTTTTGATTGGCAACGAACGTGGGAGTGTTGCTGATTTAGCGCGGGCTCTGGATAGTCGGCAGTTTCGGGTCGACTGTGCAACTACGGAACCGAGAGCCATCAATGCGCTCAACAGTTCGCATACGCATCTCATCCTGCTGGAGTTGCCTTCGCCGGATTCGGTGATGCTCGCGATGTGCCGGCGACTGCGTGACAGTTACTCGGTACCGATTGTTGTCTGTTCAGCCAGTAGTCGGGAGCAGGATGTTGTGCGAGCCCTGGACGCCGGGGCGGACGACTACCTCGTGATGCCGATCAGGCCGGTGGAGCTGATGGCGCGGCTTCGCGCCGTCCTCCGTCGCATGGGGGACGATGGCCAAGCATCACCAAACGGCCGGCGGTTGGTATCCGGCGATACCGAAATTCTGCTTGACGAACAGAAGGCCTTTCGCCGGGCCGCGGAGATCGACCTCTCACCAATCGAGTTCAAACTCCTCGCGCTTCTGGTCCGAGAGACCGGGCGTCCTGTCAGCCACTCCAGATTAATCGCTCATGTCTGGGGACCGGAGTACGTCGACTGCCGCCACTACCTTCGACTTTACGTCCGATATCTGCGGGCCAAGCTCGAGGACAGCCCCCAGTCTCCCGAATTGATCCAGAACGAGTGGGGCGTCGGCTACCGTTTCGAACCAAAGCCGGTCTAGTTATGAGCTTGCCAATTCTAACGATTTTTTTACTACTAAATCCTCGCTTTAAGACTTTCCAGCAATTAACCTTCTCTTAACCGTTATTCTCGTTTAGGGTCGCTCTAGCAATATTGGGGGGAGAGATGCATCGCATCTTGGTCGTCGGGGAAAGGCCAGAAGATGCGCAGGCGTTGGGATCGCGTCTGAGCTCGCTGGGTTACGAATCAGCAGCGAGCTCCAGCGAAGTCACGCTGGCGTTGAGGGCTGTCATAACGTTCAAACCGGATGTCATCGTCTTCAACGCAGAGTCCGGTGATGGTTCGAAAGAAGTCTTTCGTCTGCTGGAACGCGTCTCCCAGCTGCCGATCATCGTGCAGGGAGACGACAGTTCGGGCGACGAGATGGTGGCGTACCTGGACGAGGGAGCCGTGGGGTATTTTCCGAAGACGGTCACGCCGACGCTCCTTTCCGCCCGCATTGCGGCGATCATGCGCCGGTCACCCCAACAGTTAGAGACGGGAGTCATTCGAGCGGGCAACGTAACCCTGGACCTGGAGCGGCGACAGATACACAAAGACGGTAGCCGCGTCCCGCTGACACCGACCGAGTTCAAACTGCTGCGCACGCTCGCGGAGCATTCGGGGCGGCCCTGCAGTCAGAAGTTCCTCCTACAGCGAGTGTGGGGCGAGGACTTCGTCAGCTGCACCCACTATCTCAGGCTCTACATGGGGTATCTTCGGCAGAAACTTGAGGACGACCCGAAGAAGCCGCGGCTTCTAGTCACGGACTGGGGGCACGGATACAGATTGGTGGCCGACTACAGCCGGGCCCCCGCTCCATCACTGCAGCCGGCTCGGGCAGCCATCGCTTGACCCGTACGGACGATCGTAAGCGAATCCTTTTCGTCTCCCTGAAGAAGGAAGCGGAACCGCTCCTCGGTGAGCTGCGCGCCGCCGGCCATCAGGTGTCCATCGTCGATAAGCTGGAAGACGCTCAGGCGTTGCTGTCTTCCGGCGCTTTCGATCAGGCCGTTATTCCAGGTCACACGCTGGAACCGCTGCTGATCCAGCATTCGCTGTGGGAGCAAGCCGGAGGAGACTCCTGGAGAATGTCCACCCTTGCGCTCGCGCACGATCTACGAAATCTGCTCCAGACCTTGGAACAGTGCACGCGCGGTCTCGCTGAGCTGCAGCTGACGGGAAGGTCCGAACGGGACGATCTGTTTGACCTGCTAAGGACGATTTCGACGCTGTCCATGTTTCTGATGGAACTCATCGATGAGCTGGACGCGGAGGGCACGCCAGACCTTACTGTCGCGATGCTGGACCTCGAGGACGCGGTCGAGGCAGCGGCTGTGGGTGTCTACCCTTCCGCATCTGAGCGCCGACAGCGGCTCGTAATCGACATCGAGGAAGAAACGCGCTACGTCCGGGCTGATCCGACCAGGATTAAGCGTGCGTTGTCGCATCTCCTTGCGCACGCTTCGCGGCAAAGCCCGAGCCTTGGGACAGTAACTGTGCGTGCGCGCCGGGAACGTGATGACTGTGTGATCTCCATCTCGTATACTGCTGAGACGGTAAGTTTGGCTGGCCTTAGCGAACTGTTTAGGCCGGGCGCACTGGAGCGTACGGGAAGCGGGCTATATTACGTGCAGAACATCATCGAGCAGCACAATGGACGGCTCTGGCTCGAGAGCCAGCGGGGGACAGGCACAACTGTTTTCGTGTCGCTGCCCTTCCAGGAAGTCGCCCAAAACAGAAGCACCCTTTCTCTGACGCCCGGTTAACTCTTTCGCCATGGTGAGGTGGTTCCTCGCCCCGATTCTTGCCTGGGCGCTGATATCCGTCACGGGGCTTGCGGGCGCTGACGCACAACAGCCGGATCAAGTGCGCATCACGGCCGTTGACACCCAGGCGTATCCGCGCATGCGCACCTTCGTCACGGTTCTCGATGGGTCTGGGCGGCCCGTCGCTGGTCTGGATTCAAAAGCGTTCAAGGTGGCGGCCGACGGGAAGCCGGTGCCGGTCATGGGCTTCACTACCGGGCTGGACCAGAACGTGCCGGCCGCTGTGGTGCTTGCCTTCGACACCAGCGGTAGCATGGACGGAACGCCCATCGAGCAGGCACGACAGGCCGGGAAGACCTTGGTCGGCCAGCTTGGCCCGACCGACCAGGTGGCCGTCCTCACGTTCAGCAACACGGTTCAGCTTGCACAAGACTTTACGACCGACCCTGGAGCCCTCGCTTCCGCGATCGATGGGATAAGCGCCGCTGGAAACACTGCGCTTTATGACGGCGTCGGCGCGGCCGTTAGCACGGCCGCCCGGGCGACTGGCCAGCGTCGGGCGATCGTCCTGTTGTCGGACGGTAAGGATGAAGGCGCAGTAAGCCACAGTGATCGGGGCTCCTCATTGGCCGCCGCCCAGCCAGCGGGCATTCCGTTTTTCGTCGTAGGACTCGGCCAGTCGATCGACCAAGCGTACCTCCAGGACCTTGGGAATGTGACGCGGGGGCAGCTTTTTCTTGCGCCGTCGCCTGAAGTGCTACAGGGCCTCTACGAGACGATCGGGACGACGCTTCGCCGGCAGTACATCCTCGACCTGGACGCGAGCGTCCTCGACCCCGCTTCTACGAAGACTCTGCGGGTCGAAGTGAACCACGCCGGGACCGTTACGGCAGGGGAGACGTCCCTCGACCTGTCGCCCTTCGCTCCTTCCCCGGTGGCAACGCCTCAGGTCACACCGCCGACGACACCGGCGGCGACAGCGGTTGCCACGCCTGCCGGCAATGGAGCCGAGGGCGGAGGTTCAACCTTTCCTTTGGCCGAGGCTGGAGGCTTGTTCGTCGCCTTGGGCCTCGCCGGCATCGGCGGCGCGGTCTACTTGCTCCGCCGGAGACGCCAGGCCATACCCCAGGAGCTTCGGGCGCCTTGGCGTCCTGGCGAGCGGGACTCCGGCGCCGTATTTGTCGGGACCGGGCCTCTTGGCAACTTGCGCGCGGACGCCTGGCTGGAAAGCGTGGCTCCCGAAAACCCGGGGCGCTTTCCGCTAGGAGAGGACCCGGTGACAGTAGGCTTCACCGGCGACTGTACGATCTGCCTGCCGGATGGCGCCGGGCAAGTCGGCGCGCGCTTTCGGGTGTGGCGGCGCGAGGGCGTCTACATGCTGCACAACCTCTCGCGGCTGGGAAAGGTGACCGTCGGTGGAAAGCCCGCCACCTGGGCTGTGCTGGAAGACGGCGACGAGATCGTAATCGGCGCGTCCAGGCTGCGCTTCCGGATGGGCAGCCAAAATTCTGTAGCCTGATAGTCTGACATAATTCTAACAATTTTCTATGCTGCCTCATGCATTGGCATTGGTGCGGCGCCGCTAGTATTGCTATCGCAAAGGCGCGCAAATGACGTGCAAAAACGGAAGGGGGTGAGGCGGCCGCCCGACATCTAGCCGCAAGAAGGAGACGCATACGTACAACATGGTCAAATGCTTCAATGCAAATGCAGGGGGAAAGCCCCTGACTGAACGTTCCAAAGGGGAGGAAGCCTAATGCAGTTCATGAACTACCTTGTTGCTTGGCTACTGGTTCGCATCCGCAGCGAGCGCGGCCAGGACCTGATCGAGTATGCGATGCTCAGTGGCCTAATCGCATTGGCTATCATTGCAGTCGGTGGTCTTCTTCTCTTCCAGACGTCTGTTGAGGACATGGTGAAGGGTATCGGCGGCTGCATCGACTTTAAGAAGGGCGGCTGCGACCCGTTCTAAGCGTCGCGGAAGATTCGAGTGAGGGAGCCGGATATCATTGCCGGCTCCTCTGCTCCGCTTTATGACTGCGGGGAAAAACTCAAAACTGAATTTCCGGGGCGTATGGGGGGGAATAGTTAGAACGGATGAAGATGTTTGGCGGGGTCCGCAAGCGATTGTTTGTGGGAATACTTGCGCCTGCCGCGAGGCTAGCGCCGAACGTTCGATCTGACTTTGGTGAGGTCGTATTACGCGGGAGTAAGGAGAACGGACAAGCACTCATTGAGTTTGCGTTCATAATGCCACTTCTCCTCCTCTTCATTTTGCTTGTCGTCGACTTCGGAATCGCCCTGGACCGTCGCGAGTTGGTTCAGCACGCGGTGCGCGAGGGCGTCCGCAGGGGCGCCGTGGGTGACCCGGTCGCGCAGATCATGGAGGAAACGCATAACCAATCTAAAGGCACATTGGCGAACGACACCGACCACATAACAGTCTGCTTCGTGGACAGTAACGACAACAACATACCCGATCCAGGCGAAAATGTTCGCGTGAGCGGCAATTACACGTACCGGTTCAGTATTGGCGGCGGCGAGATGCTGGCGGCGTTCGGCGTCGGTGCGCCGAGTATCGACATGAGCCCCTCAGCCGAGGAGCGACTGGAGACGGATCGCTTGCGCGCACCCGCGTGTTGAGCAGACCACTAGGAGGAGGAAACAATGGCGCGAATGCAGGGACTGGCACTACCGAGCGGCAACCGCAGTCTCCTGATGATCGCCGCTCTTGCAGGCCTGGCGGCGGCGGTGCTCTTTGTAGTCGCCGTCAACAACGGCGACAGCAAGAGCAGCACGGTGAGCCCCGGAGGTCCTGGCGCCAACGCCGTTGTCGCCACCAGGACCATCCCCTCGGGTGCGGTTATTCAAGCGGATATGGTGACGGCTACGAAAGTAGACGAGAGGCTGTTGATAGCGAACGCCTTTAGTGACACAAACAAGGTGATCGGACAGGTGGCCAAATACGAGATCCCAGCAAATGATCAAATCAACTCGTCCAAGGTAGGGGCAGTCGCAGCCGGCAGGCAGTTCAGTTCGGTGCCGGAACACGGCATGCGTGCCGCCAGCCTCGAAGTCAAAGAGGTTACGGCTGTCGGCGGGTTACTGACTCCAGGTGACCGGGTCGATATCATCGGCACTTTCAAGATAAAAGACCGATCACTTCCGGACGGGCAGTACATCTTGAGGACGAAGACGATACTGCAGAACGTGGAGGTTCTTTCGGTGGGGCAGGAGCATCAGGAACCTCTGGCTGCGAGAGATACAGGCAACAGCGATTCGGGTTCTACTAGGTCCGGTGCAGTACCGACGGACGTCAAACAACAGCCCGGCGCATCAACTATCACCCTGTCACTGACTCCGGAGCAGGCCCAAGTCCTCATCTCTACCCAAGAGACGGCTAAGACCGTTTGGGCGTCTCTTCGGCCAATCGGTGACACGGATCCTGTTGAAATAACGGACCATGACGTAGTCGTCTACGAGTAGCCGGTCTGCGAGTGGAGCTACGAGAAACGAAGAGGAGGTAGAGCATGGCGAGGGTACCTGAAGTAATGGTGGTGGACCAGGACCCGCAGGCCCGCTACGAAGTGAAGCAGCTGGCCAAGCATGCCCAGCTCAGCGTCACCGGAGAAGCCGCCTTCGGCACGGAGGCCGTCTCCCTGGCGGCAGAGCTGAAGCCTGACGTCATCATCTGCGGGATGAGCAAGCCACCAGAACGCTCATTCCAAACGATGGAGGCGCTGCTCGACCTGCTGCCGGAGACGCCGATCGTTGCCTACAGCTGGCGCGACGACGCCGAGGCAGTGCGCCGGGCGATGATGGCCGGGGCGCGGGACTTCTTCGTGATGCCGGCCGACCATGACCGAATCCTGGAGTCGGTTCGCTCGGTCCTTGAGGCCGAAGAACGGAAGCGCCTGCGGATGACGGGACAGGCGAAGGCGCTGGGCCCGCGCGGGATGATCATCGCGGTATTCGGCGCGAAGGGCGGCATCGGCAAGAGCACGATCGCGGCCAATCTTGGAGTCGCCCTCAGTTCTGAGCTTGCGCATTCGGTCGTACTCGTGGACAGCGACAACAATTTCGGCGATTCCGCCGCCTTGCTGGACCTGAAGCCCCAGCGCAACATCCTGGAGCTGATAGGCGATCTGGATGACCTTGAACGCGGCGCCATAACCGATTACCTGACGCAGCACGAAACCGGGCTTTGGGTACTGGCTGCGCCCCGCGATCCTCTCCAATGGCGGGCTGTGGCGCCCGAGCGTTTCCGAAAGGCGGTCGGGATCCTGGCGCGCCGTTTCGACGTCGTGCTGATAGACACCGCGGGCGCGCTCGGAGACCTCTCGCTGGCGGCGCTCGAGGAAGCGAACATGGTCCTCTGGGTAACTTCTTCTGACTTCGCGAGTATCAACAACTCGGTGATCGCGCTGGAAACGCTTCAGCAGCTTTCTTACCCGGAAGCGCGGATCAGGCTGATGTTAAACGTGACGAGCGTCGATGATGGCGTCCGTCCGGGAAAGATAGAGGAAGTGCTGGGCCGGCAGTTCTTCTGGCTCGTACCGTACGATCGTCAGATACGGCTGGGTGGCCAGATTGGCAAGCCCGTGGTGACAACGCACCCGGGCTCGCGGGGAGCGCAGAGCATCGTCCAGCTTGCCCGGGCGCTGATGGGCGTCGGACCAAAATCGACAGCCCGTGCGAGCTCTCCGCTGCGCCGGCTCTTCTCCAGAAACGGAAAGAATGGGGCGGGGAAGCCCACCATAGTGACAGGCGAGATTAGCCGGAACGGCACTGGGGTTGAGGCGTCCCCGCCTCTGCCAAAGGGGGAGATGATCCGGAATGCTGAAACCCACTGAATCTCCCGGCAACGGGACGAGCCCGTGGAACTTTACGCTGCCTAAAGATGCGATAGTCACGGACGAATACGCGCCGCTGCTGCCCGAGGACGAGCGGACGGCGCAGCTCGTCCACCAGCGTCTCATCCAGGAGGTCGACGTCAAGGCCGTCGAAAAGCTCGGGCCAGACCGAAGTGTAGAGGCAGTGGAGATGGCGACCCGCGCCCTGCTGGCTGAGGTAGCGCCGGCGCTCTACGGTGAGCGCAAAGAACGGGTTATCCGGAGGATAGTGGACGACGCCGTTGGCCTTGGGCCGCTGCAGCCGCTCGTCAACGACCTATCGATCTCAGAGGTAATGGTGAACTCGCCGGACGAGATTTACTTCGAACGAGACGGGATCATCTATCTATCAGCGCTCCGCTTCAGGGACCGGGACCACGTTTCTCTGGTCATCGATCGGATCATCGCGCCGCTGGGCCGTCGAGTGGACGAGTCGTCGCCGTTCGTTGATGCGCGACTGCCTGACGGGTCCCGTGTCAATATCATCATCCCACCGCTGGTGCCGCGGTCGCCGACGATCACAATCCGGAAGTTCCGCCCGGACAAGTACGACATGGAAGACCTCGTGGCGATCGGTACGATCACGCAAGCGGTCGCGGACTTC
>Ga0137373_10009164_pt1 | contig 10409 bp, 8 predicted proteins | sample SagtaG_5_FD_104912 | JGI IMG/M metagenome (GOLD analysis project Ga0137373, IMG submission 104912) | Vadose zone soil microbial communities from Sagehorn Ranch, Mendocino, California, USA - Sage1_R_80_16 metaG | ecosystem: Environmental > Terrestrial > Soil > Vadose zone | place: USA: California...
CAGACATCATTTACCTCCGCGGCATTTACGACAGTCACGCCAGCTCCCGGTCGTGCATTTCGCGCGGTCGTAACGCCATCCTGTCTTGCGTTCGTCCAGTCGATCATTGGCTGTACGCGCTCTGGTGGAGCAGAGGGCAAATCCTGGCAGTGGCAGGAAAGATCGAGGCGCAGAATGTGATCGCCCTCGTGATTCTGAAACACAAATGTTTTTCCTGAACCACGATAAGTGTCCAAGAGATAAATCGCGAGATTGTACATCGCCTGCTGCTCAGTATTTCGTTCAGACGCGGTGAGCCCGTCCAGCACGGAGTCGTAAAAACCGAATTTTGTCACGTCTTCAGAACCGTTGGTGTAGATGGGCACATTTGACATGATATTGAGAACGAACGTTTTGAACGGCCTCTGAAAAAGCGCTGAAAATTGAGGGCTGCTTGCTATCGAAACGAGTCTGTTTTCGGGTGTGGTGTAATACCAGGATGTGGGAAAGCTCGGGTTGGCAGTGTAGTGATACCAAGATACCGCGTTCGGATGTAGCCAAACCTTTATTACATTTGTTCCAAGGCGAGCAACCTCGTCAGCGCCCTCATTAAGATAATCACGCTTGGTGCCATCGGTTACCGGCCATGACCCGATTGGAAACGAATAACGGCCATCGATATGTGCAACTCCAACGACATCGCGAATATCCGCAGCGAAGCCACTTGGAGTAATGGCGATAAACACTGCTGTGAGGACAACAATGCAGCGAATGTTCGAGAACACAGAGATCCCCCTTTCTTTGATAAAGCTGATTTGGCAGATGAGCAGAAGCGGGCTCAGCCGGTGTACAGGTTCCTGCAGGAAGGCAGTACTAACGTCAATATAATATACAGATGGAATTATGTCAAGGCGTAATTATTCTCCTAGTATTTCTCGCGGACAAGCCGACGGTAGGCGCGCCGTCGCATTCTCTGTTGGGGTTCGCATCAACGGACTAACATCTCTCCATTGGCTCGCTTCGGCGCCACAGCGATTACGATCACGGCTATCGTCCTCCCGCTGACCGCCCGGGCGCGCGAGCGGCGGTTCTGGATCTTCTCGTCGCGTCGACAGCGGTGGCGGTCATCATCCTGCTCCCGTTTGTTTTGCCCTATCGCCACCCGGAAGTTTTTCGCGCGGGCGAGCACGTCCACCACCCGTTCCTCCAGCATCACTTCGAGGACCTCGGCCAGCAGCACGAGGCCTCGACTCTCGGAATGTGGACGTTCCTGGCCACCGAGATTCTTTTCTTCGGCGGCATCTTGTGTGCGTACTGGGTCTATCGCGTCATCTATCCGGAAGCGTGGGCCATCGCCGGCGAGCAGCAGAACACGCTTGCCGGCGGCATCAATACGCTCGTGCTCATCGTCAGCTCGCTGACTATGGCGTGTGCCGTTCGGGCGTCGCAGCTTGGCAGTCGTCGAGGTACTGTCGCTTTACTCTGCTCACGTGGTTCGCCTCGACCCTTGATCTCGGCTGGGCCAATACGCCGATCGCGCTGCTGATCGCCACAACGAAAGCGGTGCTGGTGATTCTGTTCTTCATGCACGTCATCCACTCCACCCGCCTAACCTGGGTGGTGATCATCGCCTCATTCGTGTGGCTCGGCGTCTTGTTCGTGCTCACCTTCAGCGATTACTTGACGCGGTACTGGGCGATTTACTAGAGCGCTTCAGCGAACCTCGCCACACGAATACGCACGATGCCACGGCTGTGGTGAGGCACAGCAAAAGACCTATGTAAAAGCTGATCGGAAGATAGTAGACCATGATGTCAGAGTGGCCGGTTGGGACCATGAAACCTATGAACGCGCCATTCACGCGATAGGACCGCGTGTCATAGCCATTCACTTTTACTCGCCAACCCGGCGTGAAGGGCTGACTCGATGCGATGAGAGTCGGGGCAGTTGCATCAACTGTGAAAGAGAAGCGAGTCCCGGTCTGATTTTGGCGGATCGCCCCTACTCGCGCAGCGTCTGTCTGCAGCGCGCCTTGGTCACCCTCGACAATGACTTCTTCAGCGAAGCTTCGAATTGACCTAAGCCGAGGGAGTGTCGATGGTCCCGTTGAGTAGCGTAGAGGGACAAAAAATCGGCGCAGAGCACTCGTGGATTCGTAGAGTTTACCGTCAGCTCCTGCATACCGTAAGTGCCAACCGGGTTGTTCTCCAAGGCCCGGCTCCGTCATCGCAAAGCGTACGTTCAGGAAGGCGAGACCAGGCTGACCGATATCCTGGACTCGTTTGACATCGTCAGACTGTGGGAACTCGATGAGTTTGAAGAACTGCCGATAGAAATCGAATTCCATCGGATCAGAGCCTCGAATATCCTCAAGTCCGTACTGAGCGGCAGCATTTGGCATGAGCACCCAATCGAACCCTACGATGCGAAATGGCTCTGACGGTGCATTACTTCGCAGGGCATTCATAATTGGTAGTGACATTCGGTAATAGCGCTGTGGGGCGGAAGAGTTGAATTCCGAATTGAACGCGAAGAGCTCGATGCAGAGGCACCCAAATGCCAAGTGCGGAATCGCACGTTGTTTGTCTCGTAAACGCAGGAGTTCGGCCGCGCCGGCAAACAGCAGAATCATTGCGATGCCTACGGCGTCGCGCGGCTCGAGCGTAACTCCGAGTTTCTTCACAAAGACCCAAGTCGCTGCCAGGAAGAGGGCGGCTGACGCGAGCACGAAAAGCGCCTTAATGCCTCTGCCGAAATGATCGAGCGCATAGGCGCTCGCGATAGCGATAAACAAGACGCTTACGAAGCGAAGTCGGTCATTCGCGCAGAAAGACAACGGAGGTACGGCGTTGACGACGTGCGCGATCACGGTCCAGTTCATCGCAATCGTAAAAAGGGCGAGCGCGGTGACGAAAAAGAACAACGCACGGCGACTACGGCTTGCAAGCGATGCGATGCCGAGCGCGAGACCGAGCAATCCCACGTAGGTAGGCGCGACCATGCTGTAGTTGAGGATCCAGTTCCAGCTCCCGCGTGCCGGATGGCCGAATCCATTCGGGTTGAGCGCTAGCCATGCGCCTTGAATCGGAAAAGTAAACACATGTCCGGCGGTCGCGATCTCATTGAACCGACGACTAAGAGAAACTTGCTGCGCAACAGGCAGCCAGGCCGGCGCCGATATACCGACTGCCATCACGATAGACCATCCGATGCGGTACCAAGCAGCCAAATGGCGAAGCTCTTGTTCGCCTGCGATCAAATCGATTCCAACGATCATCACGCCTGCGATTGCAAGATGTACAACGGTTTCAGGGTGCCCGCCGGTCAAAGCACTAACTGCGCATAGCGACAAGAGCACGGGCCACCTCAGTTGTGAAGATTGGACCGTTCGTCGTAAAGACCATAGAAGGAGCGGAAGGAGAGCGCTTACGGAAGTCAGCGGATAAAACAGATACACCGTCTCAAAGACTGAAAAGCTGAACAACGCCGCACCGAAAAGCGCTGCGCCATCGCTGCGGCCCTCGTCCTTCAGTAGTAGAAATGTGAAAATGAATGAGACGAACAACTTCACAAAAGCCATTGCAACAAGCTGTTTGGGAAGCGGAACGAGAAGCGTCACCAGAAAGAAAGGGCCAAACGGCGCTGACTGGCCATTTCCAAGCAGTGGGTAACCTGAGAACTGATAACGATTCCACAGTGGCCAGTTCAAGGACGAGAATTGCTCCCGCACGAGTTGCATCCAAGGCAGGATTTGTTTAACGGTGTCGTTGGTGAGAGCGTTGCGAACATGTACCTCACCAACGATTCCGTGAAAGGGATACCCGCGTGCGACCTCGTCGACCGGTACAAGGATTCGAGTCGAGAGAAAGCCCGGCGCAAGAAATACACTGCCGAGAAATAAAGCGATCGCCGTGACCTGCCACGGGAGCGGCGCGAACCATCGGCGCAGAATTATCGCGAGCACAACGCATGGAGTCGTTGCCCCGAGAAGCGTGATGAGCGAGATCATCCTCTCTCCATCATGGCGGAATTCCTCTGATATGATCTACGAAACTGCACCCGAGGATCGTCCAATGATCCCAGCCAAACCGTTCGCGGTCGCCGTCATGATCACGATTTCCGTTATACCCACACTATTCGGAGATTGCCCGAGCGGCGCCGCACAGTGTGGACTCATTTCGACTCGGCCAGGGTGTTCACCAGGTGTGAACTACGCTTCCAATTATGTGCAGAGCGCGGAGCCGATTCTTCGCGCGAACGGAGACGTAGACATTCTCGTGAACGCAGGCTATCTCACTCTGACGGCAGGCTCGCCATGGGAAGGATTGTTCGTTCTGAGGTATCCCTCCACGACGCACGCTGCGCCCCACTGGTATCCGATCTGGGGCAGCAACAACTGGGGAACCGACATGGATCGGGACGAGTCGGAGGCAGCCCACGCCTCGCTCATGTATCAGAACGGTGCATGGCGCATCGCCTACTCTTCCACTCGTTCGTACGCTGACCGCCCGAATGCTTGCACGAGCGACAGCGCTCCCACGGATGTGTGTTCGAATAATTGGGATCGTGTCGGCCGCATCGACCTTCCTGACCTGCTTTGGTCGGCGACTCCAGCGCAAGTGACATCGGCCTGGGTCGATCCCGTAGATCCGAGCTGTCAACCATTCGGATCGTGTGCAGCTCCATACAGCAGCAACCCTCCGTTTGGTTCGGGTCTCTTGCCCGCCTATCTTCCCCTAAATGCTTCAACATTTTTGTATCACGAGGATGGATCAGCACCGAGCTACAAGGGTTGTCCGACGCCATGGATTCGCTCCGTTGTTACGCTCGATCAGCAGGTTTTCTTTGATTCGTGTCTAAGCTTTACCCGAACATTGGCGAAGGAGCGCCGACGCAGATCTGGGATGTAGCTCAGGGCTCTGACGGAGCTCTTTACATGCTTGCTGACGTTGCCAATTACAACATCTCAACCATCTACGAATGGAAATCTGTCGCGAACGGCGGCATACCGGCGGGCGTCGCGTGGACACGGACATCTCGAACGTGGATTGCACCTACCGCCGATGGAAGCCAGGGCGCACCAGCACTGACGAACAATTACGTCTACTCAGTTTCAAATGCCGCGTACGTGAAAAATGAGAACCGAACAATTACGGAGCCGCGCATAGTCATTTCCAACATTACGAGCGGAAATCACTTCGGATGTGCGCCCAATGACCCTCCAAGTTGTTATGACGACTCGATGAGCGCTGTCACTGGAAGATGGATGCTTTATTACTGGGCAGATCAAAATGCGGTCCTCCCGTCAGGATTTGGGAGTGACGCAGGCTCGTGTTCATTTAGTGGTGATTTCGACACGATTGACAATTCGCAAATCACCGGGTGGGCCTGGGACTCGTTTTCGCCGTCGACCCGCGTCGATGTCGATCTGTTCGATGGCGAAACATACGTGCAGACGATTCCCTGTGCGACGTACAGAGGTGACTTGCAAGCTGCGGGCATCGGTGATGGTGCACACGCGTTCATCGTCACGACTCCAGAGTCCTTCAACGACGGCGCGACACATTCGATCCACTTGCGATATCAAGGAACAAACGAAGATCTGCCAAACAGCCCACGCAGTTTCTCGATCCCGCCCCATTTCGAAGGGAATCAGGACAGTACGTCATGCTCGATGATTACTGGTTGGGCGTGGAACAGTAATCAACCAACAACGGCGATTTCTGTTGATATTTACGACAGCTCCACTTATTTGGAGACCATTCCTGCAAATCTGTACCGCGGTGATCTTGCGGCGGCCGGCAAGGGCAACGGAGTGCACGCGTTTCAGGTACCCACACCGTCAGTGTTTCAGAACGGAGCTCAGCACTCCGTCTTAATCAACTATGGCGGAACGAGTACGCCGATTTCCAATAGCCCGGTGACGCTTACCTGCACGCTCCCGCCGGCTCCGGCAAACGTTACTGCGACGTCGACAAGCGGGACGAGCGTCACAATCACTTGGTCAGCGGTGATCGGTGCTGACCATTACGAGGTCTCCAGGCGCGCCTTGAACGGATTTGTGGTGCTTGCCTCTACTGTCGCTAATTCACCTTTCGTTGATGGCACTGCGGCCGAAAATACGTCTTACCTGTACTACGTGAGATCCTTCAATACATCGAACATCGCGAGCGGCTACAGCGCGCCGGATCTGACGACGACCGTAACATTTGTTGACGATCCGCTTGTTGCTGGTTCTACAGTGATTAAGGCCGCACACATCGATCAACTTCGGCAGGCGGTCAACGCAGTTCGGGCTTTAGCGGGCTTGTCGCCCTCTTCCTTCACTGATGTTTCAGTCATTGGTCTAGCGATGAAAACTGTCCACATTCAGGAATTGCGATCCAATCTGGATGCGGCAAGATCGAGCCTCGGACTAGCAGCGCTAATGTACACGGATGATCCGATCACGCCAGGAAGCACGGTTATCAAGGCCCTTCACATTGGTGAGTTGCGGAATGGCGTCAAGTAGACAATCGTTCTTCCTATTTCTGAAATCGAGAACGCCCGACTATTAGCGTGGCTCGGCGATGATCACCGTCGAGAAGCTCGGGCGGCGGCGCATCTCCTCTCGGTCCCACTCGATCAGTCGCGCAATCCATCGATCGAATTCTTCCTGCGGTAGGCCGTCTTCGTTCGGCTTGCGGAGATTCGGATAGACGACAGAGAGCAGATTGCCGCCGTAGTCGCGGCGGTCGACGATTTTGAATCGCCGCTCGGTCGCCGGCACGATCTCGCTCGAGGCGATCGCCTCGGTCGGATCCTCGCGATTGATCGGCGCGCGGACGAGATGCGGCCGCCGCATTTGCGACGGCAGCCGGTAGTAGGCGAGATTCATCGGCAGCAGCTTGCGCCAGCTCCACTCGAATCGCGACGGACCGACGTACTCGTCGTACCAGAGAAATCCGTCGGGCCGCAGCGCGCGGGCGACGAGATCCAGCAGCTCATCCAGCCGATCGAAATGATGCAACGAGCCGTGAAAGAGAATCGCATCGAACGACTTCGGATGCACACGCAAAAAAGACCAGGCGTCTGCAACGATGTACGTGATTGGCCGGCCGTCGGCGAGACGGCGCGCTTCCTCGAGCGGCGTCTCGCTGATGTCGATCCCCGTCACATCGCGCGAGATGTTCTCGTCGATGAGCGAACGTTCCAGACCGCCGGTCCCGCATCCGATGCTCAGGCATGGACCAATCGATCTGCCGAGGTGCCGGCGCAGGGCGGTGATCGGCCAGACGTTGGGATCGCCGCTCACGCGCTCGTTGATCGCCCGGCGCACGAGCGGATGGGCCATCCAGATCTGCTCGTCGACGTGGTGCTCGAGGTTTTCCCAGTAGGTCACGAGCTCATCACGACGATTTTCCTGACCCACGCGCTCTCGGTGAGCTCGCCGAGGATGAAGTCGGCAACATCGGCGCGGCTCACCCTCGGAAAACCGCGAACTTCGAGATGCTCGCCGACGCGGTACTTTCCCGTTCGAGGACCATCCGTCAGCGCCACCGGGCGCACGATGGTCCACTCGACAGGGCTGGCAGTGATCACCGCGTCCGCTTTCGCTTTGTCGGTGTAGATGCTCCGCAGCACTGTTCGAAAAAAGAACTTCTGAATCGTGCTTGCATCTTTGAAGGAATCACCGACTCCAAACGCAGACATCAAAATCAAACGCTTCACGCCCGCTTGTTCCAGAGCCGGAAGAAGGACCGTTGTGGCGCGAGTCATGATCCCGCCCTTCAGCGATTTTGATGTCCCGAGGGCGCTGAGGACCGCATCGCGCCCGCGGACGGCATTGCGAACCGCGGTCGTGTCAGTGGCGTCGCCGCGGATCACCTCGATCGTGCGGGCTTCGTGGAGTTTCTTTGGATCGCGGACGAGGGCCGCGACCGCGTATCCCACGTCGAGCGCCTGCTTCACGATCTGACGCCCAGTAGGACCTGTGGCTCCGAGGATCAGCAGCTTCATCGCGGCAATTGTAGGTAAACTGCGGCGCGTATGCGTTATCTCGTCACCGGCGGCGCCGGCTTCATCGGATCGAATTTCATTCGTTTTCTCTTTCGCAAGTACGGCACTGACGCGGAGATCGTCAATCTCGACAAGCTGACGTACGCCGGAATCCGAGAAAACCTCGCGGAATACGAGGGGAAGAAGAACTATCGATTCATTCACGGCGATATCACCAATCCCTCCGATGTCGCCGCGGCGTACGGCGACGGCGTTGAATTCGTGGTCAACTTCGCCGCGGAGACGCACGTCGATCGCTCGCTCATGGAAGCGGGCTCGTTCATCCAGACCGACATCCACGGAGTGCTCGTCCTGCTCGAAGAGGCGCGGAAGCATGCGCCGAAGCTCAAAAGGTTCGTTCAGATTTCAACCGACGAGGTGTACGGCTCGATCGAGCGAGGCTCGTTCAATGAGAGCGATCCGCTGAATCCGCGGAATCCGTATTCGGCGTCCAAAGCGGGCGGCGACCGCATGGCCTACGCATACGCGCAGACATATGGACTGCCGGTGATCATCACGCGAGCGTCCAACAATTTCGGACCGTGGCAGTATCCGGAAAAGCTCATCCCGCTCTTCGTCACCAACGCGATCGACGACCTTCCGCTGCCGCTCTATGGCGACGGCCGCAACGTCCGCGACTGGCTCTTCGTCGAGGATCACTGCGCGGCGATCGATTTCCTCATCGAGCGCGGCACCAATTCCGAGGTGTACAACATCGGCGGAGGCAACGAGCGGGAGAATCGCGAGATCACCCGCAAGATCCTGCAGATGCTGAAAAAGCCGGAGTCGCTGATCAAGCCGGTCGCCGATCGTCAAGGTCACGACCGCCGTTACTCTCTCGACACGACAAGACTCGAGCACCTGGGCTTCAAATGCGAGACCGATTTCGATGATGCGCTGCGCCGCACAGTGCAGTGGTACGTCGAAAACGAGCGCTGGTGGCGGGCGATCAAAGAGCGCAGCGCCGAGTTTCGCGAGTACTACGCGAAACAGTACGGAGCTAGGTGACCTAACCCCCCCAGCGCGAAATCCAGCGCGATCTGAAGCTCCCGGTGTTCAAAGTGCACTTCAAACCCTGCCATCGCGCGCAGTCTCGACCGTGAATCCCTGCTGGCGCACGATCGCCGCGAACATCAGCCGGATGGGCTCATCATCATCGACGATCAGCGCGCGCGGTGCACTCACGCGCCGTATCTTATGTGAGTGCCCAGATCAGCAGAAAAGGACCGACGACAATGGCCAGCAGGATGGCGATCGGGATGAGGATGGCAGCGATCACCGCTACCACTGCGAATAACACCGCCAGCTTAATGATCACGACGACTGCAATGATCGGCAGAAACAGCAGCTTCAACGGCAGCAGCACGATTTTGAATGTCATCTTCAGCGCGAAGATCGTCAGGACAAACGCCGCCATGGCGCAAAAAGCGACAAAAAAGAACGTGAAGAGCGTCATGAGCGTGACCATGACTCCGCCTCCGTTTTAGGCATACGTCAGGCGGGGCCTTGGGTTGCATCAGGCCAACGGAGCCCGCGCGGACCGACATACACGGATTGTGGGCGGATGATCCGATTCGCCCGCCGCTGCTCGAGACAGTGAGCGATCCAGCCGGCCACCCGGCTGATGGCGAACGTCGGTGTGAACAGCGGAGCTTCCAGGCCGAGGCCATGGAGGAGAAGGGCGGTGTAGAACTCGACATTCGTCTGCAACCGCCGGCCTGGCTTGTACTCCTCGAGGAGGCGGACCGCGGTGCTCTCGACTGCTTTGGCGAGCTTGTAAAGGTGCATGTCACCAGTCTTGTAGAGCCGTTCGGCTGCCGCGGCGAGCACGTCTGCGCGGGGATCGCGGACCTTGTACACGCGATGTCCGAAGCCCATCAGCCTCTCTCCCGCCTCGATCTTCGTCCGCAACACCTCCTCGGCACGCGACGCATCGCCGATCTCGAAGACGGTTTCGAGGGCCGGGCCGGGCGCGCCGCCGTGCAGCGGCCCTTTGAGCGCGCCCACGGCTCCGACGATCGCCGAGACGAGATCGGAGCCCGTCGAGGTAATCACGCGAGCGGTGAAGGTCGAAGCGTTTAGGCCATGATCGACGACGGTGTTCAGGTAGATTTCCAGCGCTCGGACGCGTTCATCCGACGGCACCTCTCCGGCGAGCATGTAGAGATAGTTCGCCGCGTGGCGCAGGTCGTCGCGTGGGGCGATCGGCTCCTGATGATGAAGGATTCGCCAGTACGCCGAGACGATCGTCGGAAATGCGGTAAAGAGTTGCTCGGGAACGAGCAGTCCTGCCGCCGCGCGCAGCGCATCCATTGAATCGTCGTGCCGATCGGCAGCGGCGCGCAGTACCTCGTACGCAATTCGCGGCAACGTGCGATCGCCCACGGGGGAGA
>Ga0137373_10009165_pt1 | contig 10409 bp, 9 predicted proteins | sample SagtaG_5_FD_104912 | JGI IMG/M metagenome (GOLD analysis project Ga0137373, IMG submission 104912) | Vadose zone soil microbial communities from Sagehorn Ranch, Mendocino, California, USA - Sage1_R_80_16 metaG | ecosystem: Environmental > Terrestrial > Soil > Vadose zone | place: USA: California...
GCCTCCGGCGAGGGGGTGTAGCCGATGTGCTACGACCAGGCCGTGAACAGCCAACCGGGGCCCGCCAGATCCGAGTTATCCAGGCGTGATTTCGTGCACGGGACGGCGGCTGTCGGCGCTGCCGTGGCCATTTTCCGGCGGATGCCGCGGCTGCCCCTGCGTTCGGCGGCCCGCGACGTCGCTGCGGACGGTACCTCTGCGTACTCGATGGCGATGCACATACATTCCTCGTTCAGCGAGCAGAGCGGCTCGATGGATGGCCAGCTTTTTCAGGCGGCCAAGAACTCAGTCGACGTGCTGTGGTGGACGGACCATGACTATGTGATGGATGGGATCGGCTACCGCAAGACGGTTCACTTCACCAGTCCCACCTCAGAGAGCGGCGGCCCGGGCGAGCGCGGACCCTGGATCTGGACCAAGGCCGAAAGCGGACCGTTGGCGAGTACTTCGGGTGGCGGAATCGTCACGACACCCTGCTCACCCAACGACCCGGTGGTCGGCGGTAGTTTGCACCTGACCGCCAGGAGCACGACGACCGCGACGGCGAAGTTCGGGTACTACGCGGACAGCCACCCGGCCGGCTGGAACTATCACGACAACCTCACCGGGCAGTCCCTGAGCATCGACGTGCGGCTGGCGACCGGCTGGAGCCACGGCTACCTGGAGTTACTGATCGCTACTTCCTACCACCCGCCAGCGGCTGAGCGGCCGGCCGGCGGCTACACCCTCTCCTACCGGTTTGTGCCGCCATCGGTCGCGGCGAGCCGAGTCGCTTACGGCATCGCCGGAGTGATCACTATCCCGGTGACGCCCACCAGCCAGAGTCCGTGGCGCACCGTGACCATCACCCCCGCTAACGACATCGCCGCCCTATGGCCTGATCTCGACTACCGTGACTTCACCCTGTGGGGCCTGACCCTAAGCGCCGCGAGCAAGGGCGACGTGGTCGGTGGGTACTTCGACTATCTCCGGTTCACCCGTCGGATCAGCGGCGAAGCGTCCCTGCTGCAGCAGATGGACATGGAGCCTGTCCTGGCCATCAAGTACCCGGGCGTGGTCCAGCGGCAGGGCCTTGAAGTGTCATGGCTGCTGCCCCACATCAACTGGTTCGGCGGCGACGTGGCCATCCCCAGCTATGGCAGCACGACGTCCAAGACCTACACCACGTACCTGCAAAGCACGGTGGTTCCGCAGATCCACACGGCCGGGGGGCTGGTCAGCTACAACCACCCGTACGGCTATGGTGATCCGCCGCTGCTCACTGTCACGCAGCAGGACGCGCTGCTCGAGCAGGTCGCCGCGAGGCTCCTGCCCACCGCAACGACACCTGCCGCGCTGGGTGCCGACCTGCTCGAGGTCGGCTACCCCCGGCGCCAAGGGGTTGACCTTGCCCACCACGTGGCCCTGTGGGACGTCATGTCCCGCAACGCAGTCTTTCTCACCGGCACCGGCACTAACGACGATCACTTCGGGCAGAACTGGCGCGGAATCCGGAACAACTGGTTCACCTCGACCTGGGCGGCGAGTACCGCCGAAGCGAACCTGCTCGCCTCGCTGGCCGCGGGACGGGTCTGGTGCGCGTCGCTGTCCTCCTACCGGGGCAGCCTGGACCTGATGGTCGACGGCTCGTGCCCGATGGGCTCAGTCAGCGTCTCAAGCGTGACCTCACGAAAACTTGTCGCTCGCGCAACAGGGGTACCAACGGGCGGGTCACTGCAGATCCTGCAGGGGACGGTCGACTACGCAGGCACTGCGGGCCTGCAGGCGAACACCAAGGTCATCGGCACCTACACCGCCGCCGAGCTTGCCGGGGGCAGCGTCACGCGGTGGATCGACACCACTAATGGCAGGTTCGTGCGCACGCGGGTGCTCAACAGCTCGGGCGCCGTTGTCGGCCTGTCCAACCCCGTCTGGCTGTTACGGTCCGCGCCTCCCGGCGGCATCCCCAGACCCCGGTCCGCCTGATCGCCGCCTGTCACGCAGCACCTCCCGACACGAGGGCCAGCGTCATGTCACATCGAGACGTCGGCTCCGGTATCGACCCAGATCCACGAGGCGCCGTCCCAGTACCGCTCCCAGAGGGGTGCAGGCCCCAAAAGACCACAGCCGGGCCGATGTCAGAACAGGAGAGGCTCTTGAAGGTCTATGACGGTGGCGACGACGAGCTGGGCCCGGTGATCCCGCACCTTCCCGCCCGCACCCGGCTGGTCGCCCGGCGGGCACCGGATCAAGGCGCCGCTGGAACCGCCCTCCCGGGGACCTAACGAAATACTACTGGTGATTTTCCACCACCGGTCGTATCAGAATGACCATCGTGTGGCGCCGTACTCGACCCGTTGGTCGTCCGCTGGTCGCTCGGGCGACACGTGGCCAAGGTGCGCATCCGCGCAAGGAATCTATGACACGAGGGAGGACGCGACCATCGTGACCGAGAACCTGCCCGTGCTTGGGTCGGAGCCACCTCTGGTAGGGCACTTGAACCCACTGTTGCGCCGCCTGCAAGCTAGTCGGCCGATCTGTAAGGTGCGCACGCACGCTGGAGACGAGGCCTGGTTGGTGACCCGGTACGCCGAGGTGAAGCGGCTACTCCTCGACGGCCGGCTCGGACGGTCCCATCCCGATCCGCCTAACATGCCAAGATATTTCGAGAGCGCACTGCTCGACAGTTTGGTCACGACTACCGACCCAGATGTCGACCGACGGGCTCATGCCCAATCACGTTCCGTCCTGACGCCACTTTTCTCTGCCAAGCGCATGGCCGCCCTGAGACCTCGAATCGCCGAGCGTGTCCGTGATGCGGTTGACGCGGTCCTCGCCCCGGGCCCGCCGGCAGACATGCACTCGCAGTTCTCCGTGCCGCTATCTTTTGGTGTGTTCTGCGATGTGCTCGGAGTATCCGAATTGGATGAGTTCTCGGCGCTGTTGACCAGTGCTACCGACGTGGCCAATCCCCAGGAGGGCCCCAATGGAGGCCCTCTTGCGGTCCTCGGCTACCTGGCTGCGGTAGCGGCTCGCAAGCGCGCGTGCCCCGGGGACGATGGGATCTCAGCGCTCTGCGCGGTAGAACCCAACGACAACGTTGTCGGCGGCCAGGCGGTGAGGCTGGCCTTCGCTTACCAGGCCACCCCGACCGTCATGAGCGCCAGCATCGCGCTACTTGCTGCCCATCCCGATCAACGTGACCTGTTGATCAAGGATCCGACTTTGCTGTCGAGTGCGGTTGAGGAGGCGCTGCGCATGGGCAGGGTCGGTGAGTCCTTCGTGCCGCGTTACGCCAGCGAGGACATCGAGATTGGCGGTGTCACGATCAAGACCGGCGACCTCGTACTGACTGACCATTTCTCAGCCAGCCTGGACGACCGGGTCTTCGACGAGCCCGAGCGGTTCGACATCACCAGGTCTCCGAACCCGCACCTCGCCTTCAGCCGCGGAATGTGGCACTGTATCGGTGCGCCGCTGGCTAGGATGGAAATCCAAGAGGTTTTCCCCGCGCTTGTGTCGCGTATGCCCACCATACGGCTGACCGTTCCAGTGGAAGAGCTTCTCGTCACCAGCGAGGAACAACTCGGTGGGGGTATTGTCTCCGTACCGGTCACCTGGTAAGCCGTTGATGCCGTTAAATGTGAGCGTCTGGTAGAAGGTGACCATGTTTGCGGCATCGGGTGAACTGGCCGGGCGTACGTTCTTGGTCACCGGCGGCAACACCGGGATCGGCCGCGCCACGGCGGCCGGTCTGGCGAGGCGGGGTGGCAGAGTTTACTTGGCCTGTCGCTCGCAGAAGAAGGGCCAGAGGGCGGTCGCGGACATCGTGGCCGCCACCGGCAACGCTGCGGTCGCGTTCTTGCCGCTTGACCTGGCCGACCTTGCGTCGGTGCGCAGGTGCGCCGAGAAGTTCCTGGCGCTGGGGGAACCGCTGCACGTGCTGATCAACAACGGCGGCGTGGCCGGGCGGCGCGGCATCACCAAGGACGGCTTCGAGCTGGCATTCGGCGTCAACCACGTCGGGCACTTCGCGCTGACGACCGCCCTGCTCGACCGGCTCGCCGACAGCGCCCCGGCCAGGGTGGTCACCGTCGCCAGCGATGCCCACTACGTGGCCACGGGCGTGGATTTCGAGGCGGTGCGCCGACGGACCGCCAGCGTCACCGGCATCCCTGAGTACATCGTGTCCAAGCTGTGCAACGTGCTGTTCTCCGCCGAGCTCGCCCGGCGTGTGCAGGGGCGGGGCATCACGACCTACGCCTTGCACCCGGGCCTGGTGGACTCGGACATCTACCGGCGGCTTCCGTGGCCGATCCGCCCGCTGATCAAGCTGCGGCTGCAGCTGATATCGCCCGACGAGGGCGCCAAGACGTCGCTCCACTGCGCCACCTCGGCTTCGGTGGCGGCGGCCAGCGGCCGCTTCTATGACAACTCCCGCGAGCGCGAGCCCAGCGAGGTCGCCACCCTTGACCTTGCCCGCGCCCTGTGGGAGCACAGCCAGGCCTGGGTCACGGCCTGATTCCCGCCACGGTTGACGGCCCCCGTCCGCGCCGGGACTGTTCACCAGAATCGAGCAGTGGGATCTTGCCGGTCATCGGCCTGTTGGCGCCGCGGGACCCGCCGACCAGTCCGCCGAGGTTCTTGCTGATCGGGTCGAGTGGCTGAGAGCGCGTAATCCGGCAGATCACGAGATCAAAGTTAGGCCTCGTTCAGCAACGGCAACAGCAGCGGGCCCAGCGCCTGATCGCCGCGCATCGTCAACCTGCCGGTGATGTAGGCGAACTCTGCGTCGAGATCCCCTCGGAGCATAGCCATGAAGTCTTCTGCCGACAACGCGACGGTCAGATCCGGGTCGTCTATAGTCCCCGCCCCTGCTCTGCCGCGTCCTTCCCTAACAAGAACATGAAAGCTCCCTCCGCCTTGCCCGCTCAATTTGAAGAGATAACTAGAGTTAGTACCAGCGAGCGACGCCCGTGGCAGCCTGAGCCTGCTGTCAAGCCCCCGGAAAACCTCGGCCGGGGTGTTGAGTTCAATATCAACTTGACTGTCCTTGCCCGGCTGACTGTCCATGGTTCTCGTTACAGAAGCTTCAGTCCGGTTATCTGCGTGGTTTGCTATCGCCCCGTGCATACGATGCATATAGGTGACCACGGCGCGCTCCGTAAGATCATCGGACTGTTTCTCGAGTCGCGAAGAGGGAAGCTGCAGGCCGGCGCGCGGCATCAGGCCGAGGTAATCGAGCACACCTAGGACGGTAGTCTGGTAGTCGCTGACCAGATCCTCATAGACCACTTCGTGGGCGGGCAGGTTGTTCCGCGCGAAGAACTCACGCCACTTAGATTCCTGCTCACTGAACACCTGGATCCACTCGTCAACCTCGTCGAGATTAATATCTAGCCGCGCCATCCGGTCGCTCACCGGTTCGCCGCGCAGCCTTAGCCATTGCCCGCTATCCGCAGCACGCAACCATGAGATAGCCTGTCGCACCCGATCTGCCCGCCGTATGAAAATGCATCGCGGGTTGGGAAAACAGGTCTCCAAGAGCTCGCGCTCGCTGAGCGTCTCGCCGAACTCTTCACCGGCGCGTCCGATTACATCTAAAAAATCGAACAGGTGAATGTGTGCACCCCAAACACCATTGGGCGTCATACTTTCTGCGGCCAGTTTCTTCAGATATGAGCGGAGCGAGTACCGGCGGGGAAGCCCCCACTCTTCAGCGTATCCGGTCTCATTGCGCGATCCGAAATACTCACGCGGACGGCCGGCCAGTCCGGTGTCCTCAAGCGCATACGAGAGAAGGTTACTTCCGGAACGAGGCATAGTGCAGATGACACAGCTGAGGTCTGGCGGTCGTTCCCAGGCTACCGGTGACCCAACGCTTGAGGAGTTGTCGTCGCAAACAGTCATCAGCGTAATTCCTTCCGCGTCAAAGAGGCTGGTTATCGGGAAACGCGCACTAGCCTGTCGAGCACACCGGTGATCTCGTCGGCCGCCGCGGCGACACCGCCCGCCTGGCGCATCTGCCGCGACCAGTGCTCGGCGCGTGACTGGAACCCGGGCTCGCCGAGCAACCGGGTCAACTTGGCCGCGACGTCGCACGCCTCCGCGCCGCTGGCGTGCGGTACGGCGAGCCCGGCGCCGCAGTCCACGACGCGCGCCGCGTTGTCCGGGTTGTCCGTCCAGAACGGCATCACCAGCTGCGGCTTGCCGAAGTGCAGGCCCTCGTTGATCGCGTTGCCGCCGCCGTGGTTGAAAAACACCCGCACGTGCGGGTGCGCGAGCACCGCGAGCGGCGAGGGGACCCAGGACTCGACGCGGAGGTTCGGCGGCAGGGCATCGGGCAGCAGGCGCTGGTACGACCGGGGCAGCTTCCACAAGACGTGGTGCTTCGGCCCGAGCCGGGCGGCCACGTCCGTGATCGCCTGGATCTGCCGGGGCGCCAGCCGCACGACCGTGCCGAACGCGGCGTACACGACCGACTCGTGCCGGTCCAGCCACGGCGCCAGGCCGCCGCCGTCTGCCACCTTCGTGCTGGTGTCCCGCGGGATGATCGCGCCGAGCATCTTGACGTTGCCCGGAATGTCGGGGAACGGGTATTCGATGCCGAACACCGAGTGCGCGAGCACGGCGACCGCGCCGTCCGCATACCGCGAGGGCCGCGCCGGTAGGTTGGCCAGCCCCTCGGCCCTGCGGGTGCGGGCGAACTCCGTGTTCGCGCGCAGGTGCTTGGGCCGCAGGATCACCGCCAGGACGCCGAGGCGGAACAAGACGTTGCGGATTTTCTGGCTCGCAGACATGTCCCTTGGCAGGCCCGACAACGGCGTCGGGTAGCTCCACGGCAGCCGTTCGGAGTAGACGTGGCTCACCGGCGACGGGCAGGTGAGCAGGTAGGGCACGCCCCTTTTGGCGGCCGCGTCGATGGCCCACCTGGTGTAGATGTCGATGACCGCTAGGGCCGGCCGCAGCTGGTCGATGACCTCCAGGGTCCGCAGATACTGCTGACGGTGGTTGGCGTGGTCGAGGTTGACGTCGAGAAGCGCGGCGAGGTTTCGCAGCGGAGAGCCGGTTGTCATGGCCCGCATCGTCTCGTCCGGCCAGTTCGCCGGGTCCAGCTCGGGTTTGGCGGGGCCGAGCGAGACAAACCGCACCGGCGCGCGGCCGCAGATTGCTTCGATCGCGGCCTTGCGGTCGTCGGTGGAGGCGAACCAGATGTCCCCGATGCCGCGCCCGGCCAGGTCACCGGCGATGCTGATCAAGGGATTGATATGGCCCCAGCTCGACTCGCTGGCGAACAGGATCCGCCGCCCACCGTTCACCTCAGCTGCTGCGGCCACGCGTGGCCTCCTTGATCGACCGCGGTCAGGTGATCTCCACGACGCCCACGGCAGCATTGGATACTACGGGGCGAATATACGCTCGTTTAGCCGGGCACTGCGTGCCCGCGCGATCATTCGGGATGAATCCGATCCTCGCAGCGGGCTGTTTCGAGTGTCAAGCGAGGCCATTCAGAACCGGCAAACACCTAGTTCCGGCCGTGCCAAAGATGAAATACTCTGGGAATTTCCCGGAATAATCTAAGGATTTCACCGATGCTGCGGTAATAAGGCTCCTATTACGGCAATGCCACTTAACTCAAGTTGATCTTTTATTTCGATCATGATCTCGTCTGCCGCCGCGACGACATCGCCCGCCGAAGGCGACGCCGCCGCCGATGATGACTGTCCCGATCGCAGTGACCCAGGCTGCCACGTCTGCGCTCGTCATTGGTAACCTCCCTCCGCCTGCTGGGCGGGACCGCATACGACCGCCGCGCGTTGCACACAACCGCACACGGCCAGAACGAGACAGTTGGGCGAATGACCTGTGTTCGTGCAGGTCAGCGGCCTTTTGTCGCTGGCTGGGGCGGAGGGCGTGGGATTCGAACCCACGAGGACTGTCACCAGCCCTAGCGGTTTTCAAGACCGCCACCGCCGTCCCCGGCGGTTCCCGGTGGTTCCCGCGCGTTCCCGTTTGCGCACATCAGCGGAACAGCGCGCCGCTCGCGGTCACCGCTGGTTCCCGGTGGTTCCCGCGCGTTCTGTTCCCCGGCTGTTCCCCGGATCACCCCACGGAAGAAGGCAAACAATCATGAGGAACCTGCTCAGCACAAAAGGCGTCACCCGCGTGCTCGTCGACGGCCACCTGCTCAAAATCGCCGGCAGCACGCTCAGCTACCGCGGCCTCGACGCCCGCTGACCGGGGTCACCGCCAAGGTGGAGTCCACCGGCTGGCGCGGCCAGAAACACGTCCTTGTCGTTGACGGGCCGGGCTTCCAGATCGCCGGCCGGGTCGCGAATAAGAACGAGCGGGTGGCCTACCGCATCGCCGGGGAGACCAACGACGCGCGCAAAGCCGGAACGTCACCTGGGCCGTCACCTGACGGGAGGCCATGACCATGGCCACATCACCATCTCAGCGCGCCATATGGCACGCACAGGCCGCGCTCGACGGATACCAGGCCGCGCGCGGGCCCGGCCTCGAGACGGACTGGCCGTACTGGGCGGGGTACCTCTGCCACAGCCTGAAGCAACTGCTCGGCACGGCCGAACTGCGGGAGGCCACGGCCCGCGAGCTGCGTAAGACCCAGGCCGCGCTCGCCGCGGTCGCCTGCGCGCTCCCGGCCGCTCAGATCGAAAAAAGTGACCTCACCCGCGAGGGGGCAGCCCTGGTGCGCGGCATCCGCCGCGGTCACCTCCGGGCCGTCGAAGGGGAGGACCGGTAGGCACTGGCCGCGAAGCAACGCCCCGCCGGCCCGGAGGCTGGCGGGGCGTTCGCGCATTGGTGTACGCGGTCCTCAGCCTATCTGCAGGCGCGGCACTGCGCGGCGCAGCTCGGTGAGCTGCTCGTGGAACTCTCGTACCGGCTGCTCCCCTGGATAGCTCTCATGCATCTCGGCATCCAGCTCACCGGCCACGAGCAGCAGCGACGGCAAGCACTTACGGTCCGCGCGGAACGCCTCAGCGCCATAGTGCGCGGCCTCCTCAAGCTCACCGTGCCTGGCGGCGACGGCACCGAGCGCGACACGCGCCTCAGCCATCCGCATCGGCGCCAAATCCTTCCCGTCCGGTCCCTGGCCGGTGCGGAGCACCTCGGCCGCGTGTTCAGCTGCCCGGTCGTTATCGCCCGCCACCCGGTAGCAGTCCATCGCGTAGAAGTCGAACTTGGCCGGATCGACCACGAAATGGTTACGCGGGTTGGACGGCTGCGGCATCTGCTGCAGCAGATAGTGCCCGCGGTCGAGCGCCTCACCGACGGCGCGCCTGTCGCCCATCCGCCCGAGCGCGCGGGCCTCATGGGCTACCAGCTGCACCGCAACGCTGAAGCCGCGGGCTGCCTGCTGGCCGGCGTGGGCGTAGGTGACCGTTCCAGTCAGGTCGTGCCGCGTGTGGGCGAACCAGGCGGCCATCTCCATCGTCCATGCCACGATCTCGGCGTGGCCGGCCTCCCGGCCGAGGTGGAAAGCGCTGACGCGGGTTGCCTCCGCGGCGCTGCCCATCCCTGAGTCGTATTCCAGGCAGCCGATCAGCAACGTCAGCCATCCGGCGGTGACCAGCAGCTCGCGGTGCGCGCGCAGGCCGACCCGCCGGCAGAGCAGCGCGTTGATGTAGGACAGCCACTGCTGCGCCTCGCGCCGCAGCTGCGCCGGGTTGCGGTAGGCGTATTGGGTGCAGAGTGTGTCCGTGGTCCGCGCCAGCGCGTCAAGCACCGCCGCGTCGACCTCAGAAGCGCGCAGCCGCCGGACCAGATCTGTGGTCTCAGCCATGTCGATGGTGGCTCCGATGGCTGTCAGCACTGCGGGGCGGTTGCCCGCGGCGCCGTTGGCCGGCACGAGCGTGGCCAGGGTGCCGTCAGCGCCGAGTACCTCATCGAGGCGCCGGGCGATCCTCTGGGAGGGCCGCTGCTTCCCGTTGATGAGGCGGGAGACATATGCCGGGTCGCAGGGCACCTCGCGGGCCACGGCGAGGCCGCTGAGCCCGCGTTCGGCCATGAGCGCGCGCAGCCGTTCGGCGAACTCCATCCGCGTACACCAATCGCGATTGACGGCATTGACGGGGCATTGACCACGCCGCCCGTCCGGCTTCCACAGTAGCCGCCCCGGCGCGGATAGTAGGTGCCCTTGGTGTACGAGCGTGAGGGAGACACGCATATGGCTGCGTGGGGAGATCCGGAACCGGCGCCGGAACCTGAGCCGGAACCTGCGCCGGAATCTGAGCCGGAACCTGCATTAGAGAAGCTCGCCGCCGAGCTGGACGGCCGGCGGTTCGCGGTGACCCTGATCAAATCAGCGGGCAGGCGCGCGCGCCTGCGCATCACAAACCGGGCCGCCGCCCAGCTCACCGAGGACATCTACGCCGGCGACGGCTGGTACTGGTTCGGGTGGTCCGAGC
>Ga0137373_10009172_pt1 | contig 10404 bp, 10 predicted proteins | sample SagtaG_5_FD_104912 | JGI IMG/M metagenome (GOLD analysis project Ga0137373, IMG submission 104912) | Vadose zone soil microbial communities from Sagehorn Ranch, Mendocino, California, USA - Sage1_R_80_16 metaG | ecosystem: Environmental > Terrestrial > Soil > Vadose zone | place: USA...
CGCAGGGTGTGTTGCACGGTGACCAGGTCGCGCTGGTCGTGCATGACCTGGTCGATGTCCTTGTATGCGTGGGGGTGTTCGTCGAGGAGGGCGTCTGCGCGGTCGTGGTTCCAGGTTCGGCCGCGCATCGCGTCGCGGAGCGAGTCCGCGCTCAGTCGCTGTTTGGCCGCTGTGCGGGACATGCGGCGGCCGGCGCCGTGGGAGCAGGAGGTGTAGGAGGCGGTGTTGCCCAGGCCGGTGACGATGTAGGAGCCAGTGCCCATGGAGCCGGGGATGACTCCTTCGTCGCCGGCCGCGGCCTTGATCGCGCCCTTGCGGGTGATCCACAGGTCGCGGCCGTGATGGCGTTCACGCTGGGTGAAGTTGTGGTGGCAGTTGATCCGCCGGACTTCCGTGCCGCCGCCGGCCGCGGCGAACAGGGTCGCGTTGAGGGCGTCGGCCATGCGGGCCCGCGAGGCCATGGCGTAGCGCTGCGCCCAGAGCATGTCCGCGATGTAGGTGTCGAACTCCACGGTGCCCTGCACGAAGTACGCCAGGTCGGGGTCCTCCAGGCTGATGTGCCAGCGACGCACCAGATCCTTCGCCGCCCGGATGTGGCCGGTCGCCAACTGGTTGCCGATACCGCGGCTGCCGGAGTGGAGCACCGTCCACACCCGGTCCCGCTCATCCAGGCACACCTCCACGAAGTGGTTGCCCGAACCTAGGGTGCCGAACTGCGCGGCGACGGTCGCCTCCTGCCTGGCGGTCAGCGCGGTACGCGGCCGGCCGAGCCCCGCCAACCTCTCATCAGCCGCGTTCGCGTGCTCGTGGCCCTTACCGAGGCCGGCCGGTATCCGCTGCTCGATCAGCGGCATCACGCGGCCCAGGTCCTCCGGCAGGTCGGCGGCGCCCAGCGTCGTCTCGGTGGCGATCATGCCGCAGCCGATGTCCACACCGACCGCGGCCGGGATGATCGCGTCCGCGGTGGGGATCACCGAGCCCACCGTGGCGCCGATCCCGATATGCGCGTCAGGCATCAACGCGACATGACCGGCGACGAACGGCAACCGGGCGGTACGGGCAGCCTGCGCGACCGTACCCGGCTCGATGTCACTCGCCCACGACAGCAGGTTCTTCTCCACCATGACCGGACTCACCCACCCAGCCTCCCCCGCACACACCCACACCACCAACGCGATTCACCCCGGCCAGGACAACCGCCCACCGTGGCGCTGCCGACCGCTGGCACGCCGAAGGCTACGGCGGCCACCGTCTCCTGCGTCTGACCGCGAACGCAGAACTCCCCGGCCTGACCACCGCAGCCGGCGCTGCCAGGTACCTTTGGATCAGCGGCACCTCGATGGCCTCGCCGCACGCCGCCGGCGTTGCTGCACTGGTCAAGCAGCTGCATCCGAGGTGGGGCCTATCGGCCGTGGCGGCGGCCGTTGAGCGCACCGCGATGCCGATGTCCTGCCCGGTCGACTCACTCGGGCCGAACGACGAGCGCCTGCGCTGCTACGGCGGGTCGGACGGGCACACGTCGTTCTTCGGTGCGGGTCTCGTCGACGCCCGCAACGCCACAGCTCGATGAGGCACAGCCGGCGCCCACCAACACCCATCGGTGGGCGCCGGCAGCACGACCCCGCTTGCGCCCTCCGGCGCACTGTCAAGCCGCGGAGCGGCCGCGTTCCGCGCACCACGTGGGCAGGTGGTCTGGGAGAGGCTTGTGCCAGTGCGGGGGTCGCCCGCGGTGGCTGGTGCTGTCAGCGCACGCCGTCGCGGGCGAGGACCGCGTGCAGGTTCAGGTCGCGGCCGAGGAAGCCGCGGATCAGGTCGGCCGGGTCGCGTTCGGCGCCCGCGGATAGCACCTTCTGGGCGTAGTCGCGGCCGGTCGCCGGGTTCAGGATGCCCTCGGCGGTGAACCGGGTGAACAGGTCCGCGTCCATCACGCTGGCCCACTGGTAGGCGTAGTGGCCGGCGCCGTAGTGGCCGGCGAAGATGTGGTGGAACTGCGCGGCGGTGGCGTCCGCGGGGTCGACGGGGACCGGCAGGTGGCGCTGTTTGACCGGGAGGGGGTCCTCGCCGCGGTGCAGCGCGAGGTCGAGCGCCGGGCGCACCATCCGGGCCATCTTCCGGCTCGCGGTCCGGAACCGGTCCTCGGCCCGGGCCGCCGCCGCGGCCCGCTCCTCGACACCCATGCGCCGCAGGATCTGCGGCTCCAGCGGCCAGTTCTCCATGATCCGTGACGGTCCCTCGATGAAGTCGAGCGGTCCGTCGTCGGGGGAGCGCAGCCGGTAGCGGGTGCGGGTGAACGCGAAGTGCATCGCGTGCCCGAACTCGTGCCACATGATGCGCAGGTCGCCCATGTCCGCGCCGGCGCGGGGGATGTTGGTGACCACGCTCACCAGGTGCGGTCCGCCGTCGGTGGCCAGCCACGGCCCGCTCATCCAGCCGCCGGGGCGTTTGCCGTCCCGGACGTACCAGTCGCACCAGATCCGGGCCAGGTGCCCGCCGGAGGCGTCGCGCAGGTCGAACGCCTCCACGTCCGGGTGCCAGCCGGGCGCGTCGGCCGGGGTGAACGTGACCGTGTACAGCTCGCCGAGCGCGTCCAGCATGACCCGGCGAGCCGTGGCCACCGGCACGCACACCGCCCCCGCGCGCGCCAGTGACAGCGACTCGCGCAGCTTCGTCGCGTAGAACCCGTCCAGCTGGTTGTCCACGTCCGCCGCGGTCAGCTCCAGCGTCTGCTCGCCGGTGTAGGCGCGGGCGAACGCGAGCAGTTCGGCGTGCTCGCGGTCGGCCTGCGGCCGGTAGGCCCGGGCCAGCTCCTCCAGGAACGCCTGCGGGTCGGTGAGCATCCTGCCGGCGCTGCGCAGCCGTACGAAATCCGGGTATCCGAGCAGCTGCGCGAGCTCATGCCGCAGTGCGAGGATCTCGGCCACCACCGGCCCGTTCGAGGGCGCCGCGCGGGCGACGCTCAGCCGGTACATCGCCTCGCGCAGCTGCCGGTTCTCCGCCTGGCGCAGCACGATGGTGGCGTTCGCGTCGGAGTACGGAACGTAGCAGCCGTCCAGGCCGCGTGCGGCGGCGGCCGCGCGGGCCGAGTCCACCAGCGCCTCCGGCAACCCGGCCGCATCGTGCGTGGCGATGCCGGACGCGGCGTCCGCGGCCTGCAGGTTCGCCATGAAATCCGCGGCGAGCTCGGCGAGGCGGGCGTTGATCGCGGCGAGCCGGTCCCGGCCGGCCGCGTCCAGATGCGCGCCGCCGTGCTCGAACCGGCGCAGCAGGTCCGTCCGCAGCCGCGCCTGGACCGGGCCGGCCGGCTCGACCGCGCGGATCGCCCCGTACAGCTCGCGGCGCTGGTGCACCGCGGCCCGGAACCGGGCGGCGCGCTGGTCCGCGGCCCGCGACACCTCCTGCCAGACGCCGCCAAGCACCGCCGCGAGATCGCCCGCCACGGTCACGATGAAGTCGTACTCCGCAGTCGCGTCGCTGAACGCCACCAGCGGCTCCTCGCTGCCCGCAACCAGGTCCAGCCGGGCGAGGGCGGCGGCCTCAGCCGCGTCCAGGGCAGGCAGCACATCCTGCGGCACATACACCTCGTAGCGGGCCTCGCCCAGCCGATGGTCGAAGGAACTCACCGCGCCATTCGAGCAGATCCCCGACATCGACCCCGCGGCCGGTCCCGACCCGCCGCAAGATCGTCACCCCGCGCGGCGTCCGTCAGTTCGCGTCAGCGCAGCGTAGTGACACCCACGCAGTCTGCCCACCTAGATCCGCCGGCCCGCCAGCGGTCCGAACAGTCTGCTAACGCGCCGGCGATCCTGAACGACCCAGCGTAGATCACGGACGACTCCTGGTTGACCTGGGTTGACAACACGTCTAACAGCAGCTTCCCATCTCCCGCGCACCACCACACCCGTCCGACCGGCAAGACCAAACTGAAGCCTCATTACCCGCCCCAGGGTTGGACGGCGGCACCCGTACTGCCTCGAATGGCACGTTCGGTCGTCAACCCGGCCGGGTTGTTTACATGTCACGCCTGAACGCAGTCTTCTGCCGCGGAGCGGCCATGCACATCTGCCGCGAGCCGTGCCTCGTCTGTGCTGTCGTTGCGCGTGCCGTCACCGAAGACACGAACGGCGAGGGGCGGTGGCCCGGGCGTGGCCCGCGTACGGGGTGTCATCGGGTTGTGATGGTTCTATCGGCTCGCGAGGGCATCGTCACCGTGGTTTTCATCCTGGTGTGGGATGGGTGTTGCCGTGAAGGTGGCTACCCATGAATAGTAGGGGTCGTCGTCACCCAGGGGGGTGATCTCGGTGGTGGTCAGTCCGGCGGCGGTGACTCGGCGTACGACCTGGAGTGGGTCGACCGGGACCATCTGGAGCGCCAGGAGTCTCCCGGAGACTGCCACCTCGTAGTATGGTTTGATCTTGGTGTATGCCGGGCTGATGTCGGTGATGATGAGAGACCCGCCCGGGGTGACTAGCCGGGCGATGTCGGCGAAGTCGGGCAGTGTCGGCATGGAGGTAAGGACGAGTGAGAGCAGGACCACGTCGTAGCGGTGCTGTCTTAGTTGTCGACAGACCTGGGTGAGGTCACCGCGCTGGATGGTGACCTTGCGCTCGAGGAGATAGCCGGCGAGGTTCCGCCTGAAGATCGTTTCGACTGCGGGGCAGAAGTCGACGTAGGTCCACTCGACGTTCCGGTCGTTGAAGAAGTGGGTCGCGATGGGGTTCCCGGTGCCGCCGCCCAGATCGAGTACCTGGAGGGTGGAGCGGGTGGCTCGCATGGCCTGAATTCTGGAGATCGTGGCCAAGTGGGTCGAGACGAGGTTGCCGGAGTTGCGGGTGTCGTACACGCTCGCGACCTCGTGGTAGAAGTCGCGGGCGTGGTGGGCGTCGAACTCCTGGTCGTATAGTGAGGTGAGGGTGCGGGCGGGCTGGCGCGGGACGGGAAGGGCGAGTTCCGGGTCGACGTCGGTAGGTTGCGCGGCCGCGTTCGGGGAGGGCGTGCGTTGGGGCCGTGGCCCGATTCTGGGTGGCCAGAAGGTGACTTCGCGTCCTTGGGCGAAGGCCGCGGTGAAGACGCCGGCGAGCAGCACCAGCAGGGCGGTGGCCACCCAGGGCGCGATTACACCGAAGATGTCGCGCAGAGCAGACGGGGACATCCCAGCTCCCAGATCGGGCTGATCCTGGCTGGTCGTGCTCGGCGAGGGTGGGCTAGCGGCGACCAGGTGGGGCAGGGCCGCGACAGGGGTGGTCGGCGTCTCGGCCTGAACCCAGGGTGAGCGCCGCCACGAGGTTCTGTCAAATCTTGCCAGAGTCGGTGGAGAGGACCCCATCCGTATGGCAACTCTTGCTAGTACGACGGTGTGATTGTGGGCGACGGCCCTCACGGTTGACAGAACCGCCGCCCCGCGGGGAACCTTCGGATCGTGACGTTGACGGCGAAGTCGGGCCTTGACCTCCGGTCCCGTTCGGAACGATCAGTCGCCGATGCGTTGCTTCGCCTCGGCCCGGCCAGCAAGGCCGACCTCATCCTTGCCACCGGCCTGTCCCGGCCCACGGTCCAGAGCGCACTCGAGGGCCTGACCAGCGACCACCTCGTCGTCCTGGACGCGGAGGTAGCGCGCAGGCCGGGTACCAGTGGGCGTCCACCGCAGCTGTACCGGCTGACTCCCGCAGCCGGCATCGCCGTCGGCGTCGAGATCGGCCGACGGCACATCCAGGTCGTGGTGGCCGACGGCGGGCACCGTCAGCTTGCCTCGATCCCGCCGGAGCAGCTGCGGGCCAATGCCGACGCTGAGCCACTGGCGGTCCTTGCTCAAGTTGCCAGCCTCGTGCGCCGAGCGCACGCAGCGGCCGGGACCCGCCTGCCGCTCCTCGGCGTCGGCCTGGGCATCCCCTTGCCGATCACGACCGATGGTCGCATCGGGACCGCGACGTTGATCCCATCCTGGGCAGAGATAGATGTCGGCGCTCAACTCGGAGCGCACCTGGGCGAGCTTCCGGTCCACGTCGCCAACGACGCAAGCCTGGGCGCCCTTGGGGAACATACCTTCGGCGCCGGCCGCGGGACGAACGAACTCATCTACGTCAAGCTCGGGTGGGGCATCGGCGCTGGGATGATCATCGGCGGCCGCAGCCACCGCGGAGCGGCGGGCACGGCAGGCGAACTCGGCCACATCACCGTCAAGCCAGGCGGCGCACCATGCCCGTGCGGAAGCACCGGATGCCTCGAGCTGTACGCCGGGGGCAAAGCGCTCCTCCAGCAGGCAGCCGCCGCCGGCGTCAACGTCGAGGTCGTACCGGACCTGGTCCGGCTGGCCCTCGCCGGTAACCCGACATGCCGCCGTATCGTCGAGGAAGCCGCGATGACTATCGGTCACGCCCTCGCCACGGTCGTCAACCTCACCAGCCCAGCCCTCATACTCCTGGGCGGCAGCCTCAGCGCCGCGAACAACGTTCTCCGCGCCCCACTGGAGCTGGGCCTCAACCACTCGGGTATGCAGACCGCCGTGGCAGCCACCTCGATCCAGTTCTCTCGCCTCGGCCCATTGGCGTCGGCATGGGGCGCGGTCGCACTGGTGATTGACCAAAACGTCGGATCCACACTCCGGCCCCGCGCCACCAGCACCCAAGGACATGCACTCCGGCGCAGCGGCTGAAACCCAGCCCACCAACGCACTCAACTGGCCTGAAGCGGGCGATGTCCGACCAAGCCGCGAGTCGCGCGCAGGCACGACCGTGCCGCGGACCGCGCGTGGCTGGTGATCTCGGCGCAGGGGGTGTCGGACACTGCCGGTGGCTGGACAGCGGGTCCTCGGGCGCGGGCGGTCAGTCGGGCAACGCGACGACCGCTTCGACCTCGACAAGGAACTCGGGCCGGACCAGGCCCGCGACCTGCAGCAGCGTGCTGGCCGGGTTCGGGCGATTGCCGAGAGCGGGGCGGAGGAACTCCTCCCGCGCATCTCGGATCACCTGGACCTGGCTGGCGTCCAGGACGAACCAGCCGAAGCGGATCACGTTCGGCCAGTCGGCGCCCAGCGCGCGCAGGATCTGGTGCAGGTTCCCCAGCGCTTGCCTGGTCTGCGCGGCGAGATCGCCGGCGCCAACGAGCCGGCCGTCGGCGTCCAATGCGACCTGGCCGGAGACGAAGGCCAGCCGCCCCGATGCGGTCACGGCGTGGCTGAACCCCGGTCCGTCGGCTACTCCGGGCACGGTGGCGAGGTGGTCGAGTCTGGGCATAGAGATCTCCTATCGCACAGCTGCGGGCCGCGCCGACCGACCGTCCACGTCGCCGGGGTGCAGCACTGCGATCCGCACGCCGCAGTCATCCCATGCCGGTGCGGGGCCCGCCGGGGTTGACGGCGCCTGCGGGGCCGATGTATTTGGCGATGAATCGGGCCCGGGTACCACCTGCCCGGTCGGCTGCCCGTCCGTAACAATGATCCAGGAGGCTGCGGTGCCGAACGAGTCCCTCGCTGGTGGCTACGCCCTCGGTCCGGGCCAGGCGTTGCCCGGCGGCCGGCCGCACGTCAGGGCCTCGCGCCGGCCGACTGCGGCAGCCGCAGGTGACCGGACGCCGCCAGTGCTCACCGGTGATCTCTTCCGGGACGACCACGTTCCCGCTTGGTGTGCGGCGACGAAATCTTCTGGCCAGCCGAACAGGCAGTCGATCCCGGCCTTGTCCGCGCTCGTGATCGCGGCGACCAGCAGTTGTTCGGCGGCGCGAGGACAACATCGCCGCCCCCCGCCATCGACCAGTCGATCCACGGCCGTTTTCGCCGGCTCGGCCGCAAGATCCACACCAACGGTCCGCACCCACCAGACCGTAGCCGGCCACCACGCCAGCGGAACCCCGGGTTCAGCTCCGCCACTGACATGCGTACATACCGCCGCCGAAGGCCGCGACCAACGCCAGCCACGACAGGACGACACCGACCCCCGCGGTCCACCCCGCCGAAATGAGTGTGCCGTGTGCCGGCTGCTCAGGGTCGTCATCCTCGAGCGGCGGCTTCTGGGAAGGTCCGGCCGATGCGGCGTCGATAATCTGCTGGGGGTCAGGATGCGCAACGATGCGTGGGTGAGAAACGGCAGGAACGAAGCCGGACGCGTCGTGTGAAGCGAAGCTTTCCTCGCCGTCGGCAGCGCGGTCCTCGGCGCAGGGACCTGCTGAGGCAGCACAGATACTGGCTCAGGGCGGACGAAGTCCCCAAGGCGCGGGTCGAGGTGGACGCCGCCTGTGCCCTTCAGTTCGACCGGTTCAATGCCTTTCGCGGTCAGCAGGCCCCGGCCTGCGGCTTCCGGTGGAACTGAACGTGCTGCTCAGACGCGACAGCCCCGGCAAGATCAGCGTCTGGACGCTGCCCTCTGAAGCACTGGAAGCAACCCTCGTCGGCTGCTTGTCAGGCGTGGCCGTGTCCGCCTATGAAGCAGTGCTCGACCGCCTGACCCCCCACGACGCACCCATAGCGATGTTCACGGCACATCGCGAAGGAGCCGGCCGGTACGCCGCCGTGGTCGAGGGCCGGCCTCCGGACTGGGCCATCCCGCAGACGTGACCGACCGTGCCCCACCCGCGCGCCACCAGCGGGGCCGTCGCTCCAGCACGAGCACACGCTCAGCGCATGGCGACACCAAGCCGACCCGAGCGCAGTCACATGCCGCGGATCGCATGGCCATCGTTGTTGCCGCGATGGCGGGGGTCTGCGTGTTGTGCCGCCGAGGGGGCGAGGAAATCGCTGAGTTGGTGGGGTGTGCGTACCAGGTGGACTCGAGCGGTCGGGGCGTGGATGGTGACGGCGTGCAGCAGGCCGGGCCTGCTGCGGTGTCGTCGGGTGAGCAGCCATCGCCAGAAGCCCGCGCGTTCGCGGGACAGTCGGACCGCACGCCGGGCGCAGCGGGCGGGGGAGGAGTCGAGGATCAGGACGGTGTCGGCTCTGGCCGGCCGTGGGCCGGGCGGGTCATCGGGTTGGAGGTCGCCGTCCATGAGCCACCGCGGGGGCGGGCCGGCAGCTGCGGGGCGCGACGCTGAGAGCCTGCCCTTCGGGTCGGCGGGTGGGGTTCGTGCCGAGGTGTTGTCCGGCGGGGTGAGGCGAGGCTCGGCTGGGGATGGCGAGCGTTGCCGCGGTAGGTTCGGCCCTGTGGACCTGCGCGGACTGGGTGTCCTGCTTGCCGTTGTGCTGGTGGTGACCGGATGCGCAAGGGTCCATTCGGTGGCGGACCGGGCGGAGGACGCTCAGAACGTGGCGTCGGCCTGCGCCGAGGCTCTGGGTCTTGCCGATCTCAATCCGCTGGTCGATCCGGCCCGCGTGAAGGCTCGTGCCGCCGACAAGGAACGACGACTGCGCGAACTCGCGGACCACGTGACAGACAAGGACGTGAAGAGTGCGCTGCTCACCATGGCCGACTCCTATGTCGAAGTGCAGCGGGAACGCTTCGACGACTTGGACGTCGTAGCCAACTGGGCCAAACGCAACGCTCGCGACGTCGACGCGTTGCGCGTGGCATGCACATAGCGGAGGCTGCAGCCAACCGCAACCGGTCGGTGTCGGTGATGCTGTCGGCGCCGGCGACCATCCCGGCCAGCAACGACATCACCGTCGCGGCCGCGTTCGCGTTCTCGCGGACCAGCCGGGTGACGTAGGCGGCGCATCGGCGCCGGATGTACGCGTCGATCCGCCGTGGCATCCGGCACCGGATCGGGCTGCAGCCCGAGGTCGATGCGCGGCGTCCCGGCGGTGCCGGCCACGCCGGTCGGTGTGGCACGCCGGCAACCTACCGGTCAAGTGCGGGCTCACCCGCGCAGATTGCCCGATCTGCCTGTCCGCCGCCGTGGAGGCCTCCACGGACCGCCGCGCGGTATCGACACGGGTATCGCAGAAATTCGAGCATCTCCTTGGTCTCGCGGATGCAGCCGATCATGGAGCCGGCGACGGAACGGCGGTTGCCGAACAGGGTCGGCACGCGGAGCGGGAGGCTTCGGCTCGTCTCGGCCGGGAAACGGTTGCGGTCAGACCTGGTCGGTGGGCATGATCCACAGCTCGCCGATGGCGGTGTGGCGGGGGCGGGTGACCATGTAGGCGACGCCGTCGGCGATGTCCTCGGGGGCGAGGACCTCGGTCTTCTCGTAGAAGGGGTCGATCATCTCGTCGCGGACCTCGGGCTTGTTGTGGGAGCCCAGCTCGGTCGCGACGCCACCGGGCTCGACGAGTCCGACGCGTACGTGCCGCTGGGTGACTTCCTGGCGCAGAGACTCGGTGAATCCGTTCACGCCGAACTTGGTGAGGTTGTATACGCCGTAGCCGTTCCAGGCGACGCGGCCGGCGATCGAGCTGATGTTGATGCTCGCGCCGGTGGACGAGGGCGGCGGTGCCGGTCAGTGTTGATTCCACGAGTTGTCCTCTTCTGCAGGTGTGTA
>Ga0137373_10009175_pt1 | contig 10402 bp, 10 predicted proteins | sample SagtaG_5_FD_104912 | JGI IMG/M metagenome (GOLD analysis project Ga0137373, IMG submission 104912) | Vadose zone soil microbial communities from Sagehorn Ranch, Mendocino, California, USA - Sage1_R_80_16 metaG | ecosystem: Environmental > Terrestrial > Soil > Vadose zone | place: USA...
CGCAGATCGACGACGGCGAGGTCGGCGTATTTGCCTACTTCGATGCTGCCGATGTCGGCGTCGAGGCCGAGCGCGCGCGCACCGCCGAGCGTGGCCAGCTCGAACAGGTCGGGCGCGGCGACCGCGGCTGCGCCATCGCGGAAACGCGCCAGCAAGCCCGCCAGCCGCAGCTCCTCCCAGCCGTCCAGGCGATTGTTCGAGGCGGCGCCGTCGGCGCCCAGGGCGACGTTCACGCCGTGCTCGAGATAGCTAGCGATGGGCGCGACGCCTGACGACAGCTTGAGATTGCAGGACGGGCAGTGCACCACGCTGGCACCACCACTGGCGAGGATGTCGAACTCCTCGGGCTCGGGCCACACGCAGTGGGCAAAGCAGGCATTGGTGTCGGCCAGCCCCATGTTCGCGAGCAGCCGGATGTTGGGCGCGCCGAAGCGCTGGCGCACCAGATCGATTTCCTCTTTCTGTTCGCTGGCGTGGGTGTGCACCAGCATGTGGTTGGCGCGCGCCCGAGCCCCGACACTGCGCAGCAGGTCGAAGGTGGCTGTGAGCACGAAGCGCGGCGAGTACGCGTACCGCAGCCGCCCGCCCTCGCGCTCGTGCCAGACCTCAGCGAGGCGATCGCTCTCGCGCAGCGCCACAGCCGTTGGCTCCAGCAGGCCCGCGGGCACACCCTCACCGGCGTCCATCAGCGCCTTGCCGCCGGTGTAGCGGATGCCCGTTTCGGCGGCGGTCTCGAACAACGTGTCGGTGTGGTGCACCGTGCCCATGTCGAGGATGGCGGTGGTGCCACCGAGCAGGAGCTCGGCGATGCTCAGGCGTGCCGAGGCCCGCAGCGAGGCGGGATCGTGCGCGGCCTCCAGTGGCCAGATGCGGTCGCGCAGCCACGCCAGGAGCGGCTGCTCTTCAGCCAGCCCGCGAAACAGGGTCTGGCACAGGTGGAGGTGCGCCTGCACCAGGCCAGGCACCACGACCTGGCCGCTGGCATCGATGCTGTTCTGGGCCGGGCTCTTGTGCTCCGGCTCGGCGATGTCCGCGATGCGGCCCTCGGTGTCGACCAGGACGTCGGCGACGCGAATCGAACGCAGCGGGTCCATCGTGACCACGGTCGCTCCGCGGATGGCGAGTGCGTTAGCTCCCTCGGTACGACGTGCAGGCATACGGTGACAGGAGTAACGGAACGTGATAGTGATCGGCGCCTGGCTCGACTTCAAACTCGAGCGTGACTCGCTTCAGGAAGGGCGCAGCGCGGTGATGCTGAGTGAAGTACGCGGCGGCGTCGAACTCGATCCGGTAGACGCCAGCTTCGAGCGCCGCCAGTTGTTGGATGCGGCCATCGTTGTTGGTCCGCGCGCTGGCGATTTCGCGCTCCTCCTGAAGCACGCGCACAGGCACACCGTCGGCGGGCGCGCCGCGCTCGATGTCCAGGACGTGGGTGGAGAGCGTGGTCATACGCGTTCGCCGTAGCCAGGCTGAGCGACGATAGCGCCGTCGCGATAGACGACGCGGCCGCGCACGAGCGTCACGGTCGCTGCTCCTCTAAGCGTGCGCCCAACGAATGGGCTCGTCTTCCAGCGAGTGAGCAGCGCCTCCTCGGTCAGTGTCCATGCCCGGTCGGCATCGAGCAGCACCAGGTCGCCGTCGGCGCCTGGCTGCAGCGAGCCTTTGCGCGGATACAAGCCGAGCCGTCGCGCCGGGTTGGCACTGGCCAGGCTCACGAGCGCGGGCAGAGGCAGCCCGAGGGTGAGCAATACGGGCAACGTGGTCTGCACGCCGCTGATGCCGCCCCAGGCCGACCAGATGTCGTGCGTGTCCTTCATGTTCGGTGGGCACGGCGAATGGTCCGACGCGATGAAGTCGATCGCGCCGTCCAGCACCGCCTGCCACAGCTCCTCTCGGACCGACGCGCTACGTAGCGGCGGGGCACACTTTCCTCGCGCTCCGAGTCGCTGAAAGTCAGCTTCGTCGAGGCTCACATAATGAGGGCACGTCTCGACGCTCGCGTCGAGGCCGGAGCTGGCAATCGCGTTGGCGGCAGCCGCGGTGCTGATGTGCACGAAGTGGACGCGCGCGCCGGTCTCGTGGGCGAGCTCGAGGGCGCACTGGACGGCGCTCAGCTCGACCTCTGGCGGACGCGATTGGGCCCAGGCAAGCGGGTCGGTACGTCCGGCAGCCCGCGCCGTTTCGCCGAGTCGGTGCGTGGCATCGGCATCCTCGGCGTGCAGCGCCAGCAGCAGCTCGAGCTCAGCGCAGCGCTGCATCGCGTCGAGCAGCGTGAACGAATCGAGCGGTGGGTACTCAGGCAGGCCGCTGTCGCACAGAAAGGCCTTGACGCCGATCACGCCGCCCTCCTTCAGCTCAGCCAGGCGATCGATGGATTGGGGGATGACGCCACCCCAGCACGCGTAGTCGACGAGCGCGTGCTCGCCGATCGCGGCCAGCTTGAGCGCGAGGGCCCGGCCGTCGAGGGTGGGCGGGTGCGAGTTGAGCGGCATGTCGCACACGGTCGTCACACCCCCCGCTGCCGCCGCCGCTGTGCCGCTGAGAAAACCTTCCCAGTCGGTGCGGCCGGGTTCGTTGAAGTGCACGTGCGCGTCAACGAGGCCGGGCAACACGTGCCGACCTGCCGCATCCAGCGTTTCATCCGCTGTTGCGTGGTGCCCGCGCGGAAGGATCGCGGCTACGCGGCCGTCCTCGATCAGCACGTCGGCCGGTCGAATCTGGGACTCGTCGACCAGCATGCCACCGCGTACCAGCAGCGACGACGTCATGCTTACGACAGCACGTCCCGCAGTGCGGCCAGCAACTGGCGCACGAGGTGCGGCTGCGCGTCCGCACCCAAGAGCGCGATGCGCCAGATGCCGTCGAGGCTCGCGCGCACGCTGATGCCGTGGTCGGCCAGCAGTTGCTGACGTCGCGCCGCGGCATCAGGCACCTGCGCCAGCAACAGCGGCCCGTCGCCGCGCGGCTGAAGCCCCAGCCCTGTCAACCCAGCGCGCAGCGCCTGAGTCACCTGCGTGTGGCGAGCCCAACGCGCTTCGAGGCCTTCTTCGATCAGCAGGGACAGGGCCGCGTGTAGGCCGTACACGAGGCTGGTGGGCGCGGTGTGGTGGTTGAGGCGCTCAGGACTCCAGTACGCCTGCAGCTGCAGCAGGTCGAGGTAGCTGGTCCGCGGCGGCGTCGAGCGCCGCTGCATCACAGCCTGGACCGCTTCCGCGTACGTGACCAGGGTCATGCCCGAGGGCGCGCCGATACAGTAGTCGACGCCCGCGACCACGGCGTCGAGCTGCCAGTCGTCGGTGCGCAGCTCGCGGCCGCCGAGACTGTGCGTGGCATCCACCAGCAGCAGGCTGTCGTGCTGGTGGCATTCGCGCGCGAGGTCGGCCAGCGGCCACGCCTCTCCCGTATCCGGGTCGACGTGCGGAGCGACCGTGAGCGGGCCGGACTCGGCGGGCGTGCCGCCACACCGCACGGTGATGTCGGCGACGGCGTCTTTGAACGCGGGCGAGCCCAGGATGCGAACGCGGTCGCCGTCCTGAAGGAGCGTGTTCAACAGCGCTTCGATGCCGGCTGAGGGCAGCGCCGAGATCGGAAAGCAGCCTGCGTTGCGCGTCAGCAGCACCGCGCGGGCGAGCTGCATGACCTCGTCCATGATGGCGGTGAACGCCGGGTCGAACTGGCCGATCACGGGTGTCGTGAGCGCGACCAGCACGCGCTCATCGGGCGTACTGGGACCGCCGAGAACGAGCAAGCGGCGCGGCACTGCTCGATCTATCGAAGCCGCGGGCATGGGACTTCGCTATGGTAGAACCACGTTCCCAAGTGGCACTTCGAGATCGAATCCTGGCAGCGCGGGGGCGCCTGGCGCCCGACCTGATCCTTCGTCGCGCGCGCGTCTTAAACCTCTTTACGAATGAGACTCTCACGACGGACGTCGCGATGCACGACGGCTACGTGGTCGGCATCGGCGACTACGAAGGTCCCAACGAGATCGATCTCGACGGCGCATTTGTCCTACCCGGATTGATCGACGGCCACCTGCACATCGAGAGCACGATGCTGGCGCCGGCCGAGTTTGCCCGCGCGGTGGTACCGCACGGGGTCACGAGCGTGATCATCGATCCGCATGAGATCGGCAATGTGCTCGGCGCAGACGGCGTGCGCATGCTCATCGCGGCAACGCGCGATCTGCCGCTGCGTGTGTTCATCAACGTCCCCTCGTGCGTGCCCGCGTCGCCCTGGGAAAACGGCGGGTTCGTGCTGGGGGCGGATGAGATCGCCAGCTTGCTGGACGAGGAGCGCGTGGTCGGCATCGCCGAAGTCATGAACTTCCCCGGGGTGCTGGAGACGGTGCCGGACGTGTTGGCCAAGGTCGAGTTGGGACACCGTCGGCGAGTGCCGATCGACGGCCACGCGCCCGGCGTCTCGGGCAAAGACCTGTGCGCGTATGTCGCCGCGGGCATCGAGAGCGATCACGAGACCACGCGCGCCGAAGAGGCCGAAGAGAAGCTACGCCTGGGGATGTGGCTGATGGTCCGCGAGGGCTCGACCGAGCACAACCTGGCCGATTTGCTGCCAGTGGTCCAGCGCCATCGCGCTCGGCGTTCGCTCCTGGTGACCGATGACCGGACGCCGACCGATCTGCGGGACGAGGGGCACGTCGACCACGCGCTGCGCCAGGCGATTGCGCTCGGGCTCGATCCGTTCTCCGCGGTGGCGATGGCCAGTCTGAATGCGGCCGAGCGGTTCGGCCTGAAGGACCTCGGAGCAGTTGCGCCGGGCTTCCGCGCCGACCTGCAGGTGGTCGACGATCTGCAGAGCCCGCGCGCGCGGCTGGTGCTCGTGGATGGTCGCGTGGTGGCCGAGAACGGGCGGGCGCTCTTTACTCCGGCCGCCTTCGATTGGGGTCAAGCCCGCGACAGCGTGCGGCTGGGGCGGGTCGATCCGGCTGCTCTGCGCTTGTCCGCGACGGGTGAGCAGTGTCGCGTGATCGGCATGGTGCCGGGCCAGATCGTGACCGAGCACCTGATCGATGCGGCGCTGGTGCGCGACGGCGAAATCGTTGCCGATGTCGAGCGCGACCTGCTCAAGTTGGCGGTGCTCGAGCGCCACCGCGCTACAGGCAACGTCGGCGTGGGGCTGGTGCGCGGCTTCGGCCTGAAGGCCGGGGCGTTGGCGTCATCGGTTGCTCACGATGCGCACAACATTGGGGTCGTGGGTACGAACGATCGGGACATGCTGTGCGCGGTGGACGCGGTCGCCTCGCAACAGGGTGGCCTGGCGGTCGTGCGCGATGGTCAGGTGCTTGCGGCGCTGCCGCTGCCCATCGGCGGACTCATGAGCGATCTGCCGTTCGAGGAGGTGGCGCAGCGCCTCCAAGCAGTTGAGGCGGCCGCCGCTACACTCGGCTGCCGCACGGCGAGACCGTTCATGTCTTTGTCGTTCCTGGCGCTGTCGGTGATCCCGTCGCTGAAGCTCACGGACCGCGGTCTAGTCGACGTCGACGCCTGGCAGCTGGTGTCGGTCAGCGCCTAGCTTGCGACGCCGTTCCGTTGGCCGCGTTTGAACTCCAGAAACAGCCGCTGGTAGCGGCGCTGCAAGTCGCGATACTGCTGGCGTAGGAACGTGTTGTTGGCGTCGGCGACCCAGGCGGCCATTGCGGCCCGCATCTCCAGGGTCAGCTTCTCCATCTCGGGCGTCTCGTCGTCCATCGTTGCTGGAAGTGTAAGGCGTTGTCTCAGCCCATGAACCCGAACACCTGGTTCAGCAGCAGCGCGCCCACCGCGGTCGAGACCAGTCCGAGGCTGCCCCAGCCGACGATGTTGTTGCCAAGACCGTTGCGCAGATCGCCGACCACGCGGCGGTTATTGATGAGCAGCATGATGAACACCAGCTCGCTCGGCAGGAGCACGCCATTGAGCACCTGAATACCGATCAGCAGCTGGAAGAGTGGAATGCCGGGCAGGAGCGCCACCGCGGCACCGACAAAGATCAAGACCGAGAAGATCGTCAGAAAGAACGGCGCCCTGCGGAAGTCGAGATTGACCCCTTTGCGGAACCCGAACGCCTCGCTCACCGAATAGGCCGTCGCCAGCGGCAATACCCCCGCCGCGAGGATCGAGGCGCCCAGCAGACCAATCGCGAACAATGCCTGAGCGGCCTTGCCCGCGGCCGGCTCCAACGCCGCTGCGGCGTCCTGCGCGGTCTGTACCTCGGTGATACCGGCGACTCGCAGCGTGGCGGCGGCGGCGATGATGATGCACGCGGCGATGAGGTTGCTGATGATCGCGCCGAGGTAGGCGTCGGTGCGCTCCTCACCGTAGTGGCGCCGCGCCACACCTTTTTCGACCACCGAGCTCTGCTGAAACAGCTGCATATAGGGCGTCACCGTGGTCCCAATGAGCGCAACCAGCATCGGCAAGTAGCCGGACTCCCTCGACAGCGTGGGCACGAACGTGCCGTGCAGGACGGCGCCCCAATCGGGATGGCCGAGCACGACTGACGCCGGGTAGGCAAAGAAGGCCAGCGTCATGACCAGGAAGACCTTCTCCACTGCCGCGTAGCTGCCGCGACTGACCGAATACCACATCACGAGCGCGCACAGCGGGACCGCGATGTAGCGGCTGATGCCGAACAATTCGCTGGCGGCGGCGATGCCAGCAAACTCGGTGACGATTACGCCGCCGTTGGCGACGAGCACGACGACGACCATGAGCAGCGTCCAGCCGATGCCGAAGTGCTCCCGCACCAGGTCGAGCAGGCCGCGGCCCGTCGCTGCGCCCAGCCGCGCGGCCATCTCCTGAATGGCTGCCAGGGTGATCGTCACGATGAGCAGCACCCACAGCAGGTCGTAGCCGTACTTCGCCCCGACCTGGCTGTACGTGGCGATACCCCCGGCGTCATCACCAGCCGTAGCGGCGATCAGACCTGGTCCGAGCAGCGTCAGGAGCCCCAGCACGCCCGAACGCGGCGCGCTCAGTCCTCGAAGCGTGACGTTGCGGCCGCGGATGCTGAGCCGCACACCGCGGCGGCGCTCGAGCATGCGCGCGAGATCCAGCTCGGGCGCAGGCGTCGCCAACCGTTCCTCGGTGCGCAGGGTCATGTGAAGACCCGCGGCTCGGCGCCCCTCATCGACGCTGGCGCCAGCTGCAACAGCGCCGCGTCGGCGGTGACCGTGCCCAGCAGGCGGCCATCCTTATCGACCACCGGCAACGCGGCCAGGTGCTGGTCGGCCACGCGATGCGCCGCCGCGTCGGCGCTCATCAGTGGGTCGAGTATGGCGACCCCTCTGCGCATGGTCTCGCGCAGCCCGTCGTGCGGTTCAGCCACGAGCAGGTCGCGCAGGGTGACGACACCTTCCAGGCGGCGCGCTTCGAGGCTGTCGACGACGTACACGTAGTACACGAAGTCAGGCTTCAGCAGGCGTTCGCGCAGCGCGTCGCGCGCCTCGCCGACCCGCAGGTGCGATTCGACGAGCACGAGGTCATTGGTCATGATGCCGCCGGCGCTGTTGTCGGGATACCGCAGCAGCTCCAGCACGCGTTCGCGCTGCTGCTTCGGCAACGCCTCGAGGTCGTCGCGCGCCCTGTCGGGCCCGAGCCGCGCCAGCAAATCGGCCGCATGATCCGGGGCCATCAGGCGTAGCAGGCCAATGCGGCGCTCCTGCATGAGCTCTTCGAACACTTGCACCTGTCGCTCTGGCCGCATGACTTCGAGGGTGTCCGCGGCAAGCTCTTTGTCCACCAGCTCCAGGAGCTCGGCCGCGTGCAAGTAGGGCACCGCGTCGAGCAGGCGGGCGATCTCCGAAGGCTGCAAACTGGCAACTCGGTGGTGATAGTCGTGTCCGCCACGCGCCGCGCTCGGATCGCCGCGCAAGAACTCCACGTCTTGCCAGTCGAGCAGATGGCGATGGCTGCCGTGGCCCAGCAACCCGTTGCCCAGACGACGCACCACAGCCCAGGCGCTGATGTCCGCGGCACGCAGCTCGAGCTTGCCGTCGTGCTCCTCCAACCACAGGTCGTTGGCGCGCATCGAGTGGCGATTGGCCAGGTCGAGGACCAGGGCGTCGAGAACGTCGCGGTCGAGCAGCGCGCTCTTTTCCAGTGGTTCGTCTGCCAGCGGTGTTGCTCTAGCGAGGTCCGAGACGATGATGCGCCGCTGTCGCAGATCGATGCGGCGCACTTCTTCCCACCCCAGGTGTGCGCGCTGGTTGTGGCGGAAGATGATGCGTGCGACTGGTGGGTAGTCGTGGGCGGAGAGGTCAACCGACAGGTCGCGCAGGCTGGCGTCGGCGCCGTGCTCATCGCGCACGGTGAACCGCCGCAGGTGCGAAAACATCACCACTAGGCGCGCACCTCTGACGGCGGCGCGGCGCGTTGTCCTTGCTGAACGGCGCGCTCCACCAGATCGGGATGTTCCTCCACCTGCGACGGGTCCTCCGAGCGCAAGCTGTGGGCGAGGATCACCTGCACCGCCCCTGCGACCGGCAATGCCACGAACGCGCCCGGCAGGCCTGCCAGCGCCGACCCGACCAGGATGCCCAGCAAGACCGTCAGGGGACTGACGCCGACCGTGCGGCCCATCACGCGCGGCACGAGCACGTTGCTCTCGATCTGCTGGATGATCAGCGCGTAGACAGCGACGGCGGCAGCGCGCGTCGGATCGATGGCCAGCGCCACCAGGACCGCGGGTGCAAACGCCAGGAATGGCCCGACCATGGGCACGATCTCGAACAAGCCGGCGCCGACGCCGAGCAGAACCGGGTTGGGCAAGCCAATCGCCCAGTACCCGAGACTGGCCATGACGCCGATCGACAGCATCAGGATGAGCTGTCCGCGCACCCAGCCGCCAAGCTTCTCTTCGACTTCGAGCCAGACGATGTTGAGGCCACGCGCGTGTCGTACGGGCACCGTGCGCAACACGACGCGTTTGATCGAGGCGCGCTCCACGAGCCAGTAGAACGCGAGCACAAATACCGTCAGAAAACTGACGACCGTGTGGATGGCGGTTGCGCCTGCCTCGACCAGCTGCTCCTGGCCCGTGACGGGTGGTGTTTGGACCGCACGCTGCACGTTGTCCAGAGCGCTCAACGCCAGAGCCTCCAGGAAGCGCGGCTGCAAATTGGCGGCGTAGGGCCGCAACGCGGTGAATCGCTCAGGGAGCGTTTCGGTGAACGAGGCGGCCTGGCTGGCCAGATTCGGCAGCGTGGCGTAGGCGGGCAAGCCAATCGCCAGAATGATCAGCGTGTACACGACGAGCGTGCCGCTGCCGCGGGTGAAAGGTCCGCGGCGGAGCCGATTGACGATGGGCTCGATCGCGGTCGCCAGCAGCACTGCCAGGAAGAGCAGGAAGATGACCTCCTGGACCCGCCACAGCAGGTACGCGCCGATGAGGAGACCAAGCAGAACCAGGCCGGCCCGCGCGACTTCGCTCGCGGGCAGCCGGTTGACGACCACCACGCGCGGCTCTTCACGCAATTGCTGGTTCAACGTCCAGTTAACTCCCGTGCCCAAATTGCAGGCGTTGTGCCACCGGGGTCATGCTGGATGTCGAAAACGGCACGGCCGCTCCGACTAATCAGCGTGAAAGGAGCGAATCTCTCGCATGACTCTTCTGCATGGTAAGAACGGGAGTTAGCACATGGACTGGAAACTCGAACTACTGGTCGTGCCCGTCTCGGACGTCCAGCGCGCCAAGGATTTCTACAGCGAGCAGGTCGGCTTCGTGGTCGACCACGACACTCAGGCCACGCCCACGATGCGCATCGTGCAACTCACTCCGCGTGGTTCAGCGTGCTCGATCGCGATCGGCAATGGCCTGACCAAGACGCCGCCAGGCTCAGCCCAGGGCATGCAGCTGGTCGTCGCCGATATCCAGGCCGCGCGCAAGGAGCTCGTCGAACGGGGCGTAGACGCAAGCCCCGTGCGGCACATCGAGAACGGCGAATGGCTCGACGGGCCAGGCGGGCCGTGGAACTCGTTCGTGTTCTTCAGCGACCCCGACGGCAACGGCTGGGCCCTCCAGGAGAAGCCTGGATGAAGTACATGATCATGATGTTCGGCGACCAGGCCGGCATGATGGAGCAGCGCACACCCGAGTGGATCCGCGAGATGATCCAGTGGATGACTCGCTTCGCGGACGAGCTCTCGAGCGCGGGTGAGCTGGTCTCCGCGGAGGGATTGGTGGACGCGAGCCAGGCCAAGACGGTCCGTTGGCAGAACGGTCTGGCCGTGCCCACTGATGGCCCTTACGCCGAATCCAAGGAGTCGCTGGCTGGCTACTAGATCGTCGACGTCGAATCAGAGGCGCGCGTGCTCGAGCTTGCCGCGAAGGTGGTGACGTTCATCGAGTGCCCGATCGAACTCCGCCAGATAGGCGACGCGCCAGCCGACGTGTGACCGTCCAG
>Ga0137373_10009178_pt1 | contig 10400 bp, 7 predicted proteins | sample SagtaG_5_FD_104912 | JGI IMG/M metagenome (GOLD analysis project Ga0137373, IMG submission 104912) | Vadose zone soil microbial communities from Sagehorn Ranch, Mendocino, California, USA - Sage1_R_80_16 metaG | ecosystem: Environmental > Terrestrial > Soil > Vadose zone | place: USA: California...
CGCTTGCCCCTCCCGTGACGCGCCGACCTGGCACGAACCGTCCAGAATGCAGTGGATCGGCACCTCTTCCGGAGGGCCAGCCATGCTCCGTCCGCTCACCCTGGCGCTCGCCGTCCTGTTGCTCGCCTGCTCCTCCTCCAAGAAGGGCGACTTCGACTCGGTGAGGGTGACGGAGCGCGTCACCGGCGTCACCGGGCTGGGCGGCGACGTGAACGTCCTCCACGACGGGCTCGCGGTCCCGCACATCTACGCCGGGAGTGACGCCGACGGCGCGTTCGCGCTCGGCTACATGCAGGCGCGCGGCCGGATGTTCCAGATGGACATGTTCCGGAAGGCGGCGCGCGGCCGGCTGGGCGAGCTGCTCGGAGCGCTCGCGAACCGGAACCAAGACATCTTCCTCCGGACGATGTTCACCTCACGCCTCACGGCCGCGAATGGCACGCACCACGTGGAGGACGTCATCGCGGACCAGCTCGACCCGGCCCTGCGCGCGTTCGCGCAGCGCTACGCCGACGGCGTGAACCGCTGGCTCGCCGACGTGAAGGCGGGGAGGAACGGCGCCGTCCTCCACCCGCAGTATCGCGTGTTCGCCGCGACGGTCGACGACATCGCGCCCTGGACCATCGAGGACTCGATCGCGATCGGTCGCCTCCAGTCGTTCCAGCTCTCGGACACGTCCGATGTCGAGATCGCGGCGGGCAAGCTCGCCACGGCGAACCTGCCGGCCGACGTCCTGGCCGACGTGACGCGCCACGCGCAGGCGGTGCCGAGCGTCATCCTGGACGTCCCGGGCGCGCTGCGCGCCGGGAAGCCGGCGGGCGCGCTCGTCCGCCGTCAGGCGGCGCCGGCGTGGCTCGCCGCGGCTCGCGGCAGCATCGACGGCGCGCTCGCGTTCCGCGGCTCCTTCCACCTGCCCCTCGCCGGCGGCGACCGCGCCGGCTCGAACAACTGGTCGGTCGCGCCCGCCATCACCGCGAACGGGCACGCGCTCGTCGCGAACGACCCGCACCTGTCGCTCTCGGATCCGCCCAACTTCCACATGGTCCACCTCGTCACGCCCACGCGGAACGTGGCGGGGGTGGCCTTCCCGGGAACGCCCGTGGTGGTCATCGGCCACAACGACAGGATCGCCTGGGGCGCCACCGTCGTCGGCTACGACGTGACGGACGTGTACACGGAGACGATCGACGCCGCGCCGAGCCCGACCAGCGTCACGCTCGACGGGGCGCCGGTGCCGCTCACGGTCATCACCGAGACGCGCCACGTGCGCGGCCAGGCGGACCAGACGTTCCCCGTCTTCCTCGTCCCGCACCGCGGGCCGCTCCTCCCTGGCTCGATCGTCGGCACGAGCGCGCTGTCGGTGCGCTGGACGGGCCAGGATCCGACCTTCGAGGTGAAGGCGATCTACGACCTCGGGGCGGCGAGGTCGGTGGACGAGGCGTTCGAGGCGGTGAAGAGCTTCGGCGTGGGCGCCCAGAACTTCAACATCGGGGACACGGCGGGGCACATCGGCTACGACCCCCACGCCGTCGTCCCGATCCGCCCGGCCGGATGCGTCCCGTGGCTGCCGATGCCTGGAGGCACCGGCGCGTGCGACTGGACCGGGGTCATCCCGGACGCCGAGCTGCCGCAGGCGAAAGATCCGGCGAAGCACTACATCGCGACCGCGAACAACGACGTGACGGGCGCGCTCGTCCCCGGGCCGGGACAGACGGACGCGAACCCGCTCGCCGCCCCCCACTATCTCTACGCTTACACGGACATCGGCTTCCGCGAGCAGCGGATCCAGCACCAGCTCGAGTCGACCGGCCAGCACACGCTCGACGGGATGACGGCGCTCCAGGCGGACGTCCACTCGGGGCTCGCCGAGACGATGATGCCGGGTCTCCTCGCGGCGCTCTCGGGGCAGAGCCTCTCGCCGGACGCGCTGGCCGTCGTCGCGCTGTGGAGCACCTGGGACTTCTCGACCCCGCGCGGAGACGAGGTCGGCGCCCCCGGGATCACGCAGAATTCGGCGGCATCGGCGGCCTTCCACGCGTTCCAGAAGCGCTTCGTCTCGAAGCTCTTCGCGCCGGTCACGGCCGCTGGGCTCGACTTCACCCAGATCCCGATCGAGCAGACGATGAAGATCGGGGTCGGCGTCTTCCGGACGCCGTACCCGCTCGCGACGTCGGCGGCGACGCTGTGCGGCGGCCCGTGCGGCGCGGCGGCGGTGGCCGCGCTCGAGGAGACGGTCACGTTCTTGCGCGGGCGGCTCTCCAACGCTCCCCCGGTGTCGTGGCGCTGGGGTGACCTGCACCACGTCCTCTTCTCGAGCCTGGCGGCGCCGCTCCTCCCGGACTTCGGGCCCTTTCCGAACGACGGCGGGCTCTTCACGGTGGACGTCGCGAACTTCGACCTCTTCGACGATCGATTCGAGCAGCACGGCGGCGGGAACGTCCGGATCGCCACCGAGCTCGATCCGAAGGGCGTGCGCTCGCGCATGGTCATCCCGGGCGGGCAGGTCGACCGGCCCGGCATCGCGGGCGCGCAGGCCGATCCGCGCTACATGGACCAGGTGCCGGCCTGGCTCGCGAACGACAAGGGCGACCAGCCCTACGCGCAAGCAGACGTGGTGAGGGCAGCCACGGGCCGCGTCGTCTTCACGAGGTGACGCTCCGGGCGGAGCCTGCCGCGCGGCGTTAAGCTCTCGAGGCGTGCCCTTCGACATCGTGAGCTCCTACCGCCCGACGGGCGACCAGCCGCGCGCCCTGCGTGAGCTGACGGAGGGTCTGCGCCGCGGCGACCGGCACCAGGTGCTGCTCGGGGTCACCGGCTCGGGGAAGACCTTCACCGTGGGCAACGTCGTCGCGCAGGTGAAGCGGCCCACGCTCGTCATCGCGCACAACAAGACGCTCGCGGCCCAGCTCTACGGCGAGTTCAAGGAGCTCTTCCCCGAGGCCGCCGTGCACTACTTCGTCAGCTATTACGACTACTACCAGCCCGAGGCGTACGTCCCGACGACGGACACCTACATCGAGAAGGACTCGTCCATCAACGACGAGATCGACCGGATGCGGCACGCGGCGACCCACGCGCTCCTCACCCGCAACGACGTGCTCATCGTGGCGTCCGTCTCGTGCATCTACGGCCTCGGCACGGCCGAGGCCTACTATGGGCTCCTGCAGCAGGTCCAGCGCGGGCAGGAGTTCATGCGCGACCGCTTCATCCGGTCGCTCATCGACATCCAGTACGAGCGGAACGACCTCGACTTCCACCGCGGCACCTTTCGCGTGCGCGGCGACACCATCGAGGTGTTCCCGCCGTACGAGGAGGAGCGCGCGATCCGGATCGAGTTCTTCGGCGACGTCGTGGAGCGGATCCACGAGTTCGACCCGCTGCGTGGCGTGCTGATCGCCGAGCTGGACAAGGTCGCGATCTTTCCGAACAGCCACTACGTCTCCGCGCCGGAGACGCGCCAGCGCGCCATCGGCGGCATCCGCGAGGAGCTGCGCGGGCGCCTCACCGAGCTCAAGGCGCAGAACAAGCTCGTCGAGGCGCAGCGCCTCGAGCAGCGCACGATGTTCGACCTCGAGATGCTGGAGCAGATGGGCTTCTGCTCCGGGATCGAGAACTATTCGCGCTGGCTCTCGGGCCGCAAGGCAGGCGATCCGCCGCCGTGCCTCCTCGACTACTTCCCGAAGGACTTCCTCCTCGTCATCGACGAGTCGCACCAGACCATCCCCCAGATCGGCGCCATGTACCGGGGCGACCGCTCGCGCAAGGAAACGCTCGTCGAGTTCGGGTTCCGGCTGCCGTCCGCGCTCGACAACCGCCCGCTCAAGTTCGAGGAGTTCGAGCGCGTCGTGAACCAGGCGATCTACGTCTCGGCGACGCCCTCCGCGTATGAGCTGGAGAAAGGGGGCGGGGTGGTCGTGGAGCAGATCATCCGGCCGACCGGCCTCACCGATCCGGAGGTGGAGGTGCGCCCGGTCGGGACTCAGGTGGACGACCTCCTCGGCGAGGTGCGCAAGCGCGAGAAGCTGGGCCAGCGCGTCCTCGTGACGACGCTCACGAAGCGCATGGCCGAGGACCTCACGGAGTACTACACGGACGTGGGGGTGAAGTGCCGCTACCTCCACTCCGACATCGACACCCTCGAGCGGAGCGCGCTCATCCGCGATCTCAGGCGCGGCGAGTTCGACGTCCTCATTGGGATCAACCTCCTGCGCGAGGGGCTCGACATCCCCGAGGTGTCGCTCGTGGCGGTGCTCGACGCCGACAAGGAGGGCTTCCTGCGCAGCGCGGTGTCGCGCATCCAGACCATCCGGCGCGCCGCGCGGCACCTCGAAGGCCGCGTGCTCCTCTACGCGGACAGCGTGACGGAGTCGATGAGGAAGGCGCTCGACGAGACCAACCGCCGCCGCGAGATCCAGCGCAAGTACAACGAGGACCACGGCATCACACCGCAGTCGGTGAAGCGCAACATCACCGACCTCGGGATGGCGGTCTACGAGGCCGACTACGTGACCGTGCCCGTGGCCGCCGACGGCGCGGAGTACCAGCCGGAGCAGATCCCCGCCATCGTCGCGGAGCTGGAGCGCGAGATGAAGAAGGCGTCCGAGGCGCTCGAGTTCGAGAAGGCGGCGCAGCTCAGGGACCGCATCCTCGGCCTCAAGGACCTCGCGCTGGGGGTGCCGCGCAAGATGGCCGGCGTGAAGGGCCTCTTCGGCAGCGGCGCGAACCTCGCCGCGGCGGCCGCCATGGGGCAGGTGCGCGGCCCGCGCCGGCCGCAGGCGATGCGCCGGCGGCGCAGGTAGGCGGCAGCGCACCTCCCTCGACATCGCCCGCGGGCGACGGTTCTTGTGAACCGCGTCCTCGGACGGTGCGAAGATGCCCGGGCGCCGCTCCTCGGCCGGAGAACATCCCACCATGCGGTCTCTCGCCCTTGCCCTCGCCCTGCTCACGCCCGCTCTCGGCATGGCCAAGGACACGGTCGCCCTCCTGCCCGCGACGGGGGCGAACGTCGAGGCCGGTGAGCTGGCCGCGGCGACGGACGTGCTCCGCGCACAGCTCGAGCGGACCGGCAAGTACGTCGTCGTCATGGCCCCTTCTCCGGTGGCGGGGAGGGAGCCGACCGCCGCCGAGGCCGTGGACGCGGCGAAGGCGGTGGGTGCGCCGCTCGCGGCGATCCTGCGCGTGTCGCGCCTCGGCGCGGTCGGGCTCGCCCGCTTCGCCGTCTACCGCGAGGGCGGCGGCGCGACGCCCGTCCACCTCGACGAGATTCCCGCCAAGGGGGTCGACGACCTCGAGCCGGCGCTCCAGCGCCTAGCGGAGGGGTTCGCGCTCGGGCTGCCGGCGCGCGGCCTGGCCGGCATCGACACGGTCACGGAGCGCGAGGCCGATCCGCGCCTCTACAAGCAGCGCACCACGGCGCGCATGTTCGGGCTGCGCCTCCCGACCACGTTCGACCTCGACCCCGGTGACGGCCGCTCCAGGGTGGCCGTCCTGTCGGGGCTCGGGTTCACGTGGCACTACGACGCACGCTCGTTCATGGCGGACCTCAGCCTCGACCTCGAGTGGTCGCAGACGCTCGACCTGTCCTACGCCGGCCGCCGCGACTGGCTCGTCGACTTCGCCATCGGCACGTACTACCCGTTCCTGCGGGGCGACTGGACGCCGTACCTGGGCGGCGCGCTCGTGTACGGCGTGGGCAGCACCAGGCAGGAGGAGGGGCACGGCGGGGTCGCGCTGCGGCCCGCCGCCGGCTTCGTGCTGGGCCGCCTCACGGAGGTCCAGGTCCGGCTGGAGGTGGGCTACCAGGTGAACACGTGGACGGCGCTCGACGCGCGAGGCCTCGAGCACCGCGGTCACGGACCCGTCGCCTACGTGGCGCTGCTCAGGTAGGCGCGGCGCCGGCCGGGGCGCCCGCCCAGCCGCCGGCTTAGACTCTCGTGCGCACGATGGACTCCGCGCTGCGCCAGAAGCTCGACGACCTCCCCGCCGAGCCCGGCTGCTACCTCATGAAGGACCGCAGCGGGGAGGTGGTCTACGTCGGCAAGGCGTCGAGCCTCCGCTCGCGCGTCCGCAGCTACTTCGACGCGGGGAGGGGAGACGACCGCGCCTTCGTCGCGCTCCTCGACGACCTGCTCGGCGACATCGACGTCATCGTGACGCGCTCGGAGAAGGAGGCGGTCCTCCTCGAGAACGAGCTCATCAAGAAGCACCACCCGCGCTTCAACGTCCGGCTGCGTGACGACAAGGACTTCATCGTCCTGCGCCTGGACGAGCGCCACCCGTACCCGCGCCTCGAGGTGCGCCGCGCCCGGCAGAAGAGGGACGACGGCGCGCGCTACTTCGGCCCGTACTCGAGCGCCAGCTCGATCCGGGAGACGCTCCGCATCGTGAACCGCTGGTTCCAGCTCCGGACCTGCACCGATCACGTCTTCGACCACCGCAAGCGGCCCTGCATCCTGTACCAGATCCACCGCTGCCCGGCGCCGTGCGTCTACGACGTCGCCCGCGAGGACTACCGCCAGAGCGTCGAGGACGCGATCGAGTTCCTGGAGGGGCGCGAGGGCGAGCTGGCGGAGCGGCTGCGGCGGCGCATGGAGGAGGCGGCCGTCGCGCTCCGCTTCGAGGACGCGGCGCGGCTGCGCGACCAGCTCGTCGCCGTCGAGCGCAGCCTCGAGAAGCAGCGCGTCCTCATGGCCGACGACGCGGACCGGGACGTGTTCGGCCTCTACCGCGAGGGGCCTGACCTCGTGCTGGCGGTGCTCTCGATGCGCCGCGGCAAGCTGCAGGACGCCCGCACCTACCCGTTCCGCCAGCAGGAGTTCCCGGACGAGGAGACGCTCTCGTCCTTCCTCGCGCTCTATTACGACCAGAACCCCGCGCCGGAGGAGGTGCTGCTGCCGCTCGAGGTGGAGGGCGCGTGGGCGCTCGCCGAGGTGCTGTCGGAGCGGCGCGGACGGAAGGTGAAGCTCCTCACCCCGCAGCGCGGCGCCAAGGCCGACCTGCTCGAGGTCGCCGCCAAGAACGCCGCGCAGGGGTTCAAGAGCTGGCACGAGAAGGACGAGCGGCGCGAGGAAGCGCTCATGGCGCTGACGCGCGCGCTCCACCTCGCGAAGGAGCCGCGCTGGATGGAGTGCTACGACATCTCGACCTTCCAGGGCGCGATCGCCGTGGGCTCCGGCGTCTCGATGAAGGACGGCGAGCCCGACAAGGCCAACTACCGCCGGTACAAGGTGAAGGGGATCGCCGGCCAGGACGACTTCGCCATGCTGTACGAGGTGATCACGCGCCGGCTCAAGCGGGCGCTCGCCGAGGCGTGCTTCCCCGACCTCCTCGTCATCGACGGCGGCAAGGGCCAGCTCAACGCGGCGCTCGCGGCCGCGCACGATCTCGGCGTCGCGACCAAGCCGGCGCCGGGCAACGAGGGCGTCCCCTTCGTCGAGATGGCAGGGCTCGCGAAGAGCCGCCTCGTGGAGTACGGGACCGCGCGCGTGGTGTCCGGACGCCGCCGTGCCCGGAGCGCGGCGGCCGAGCTGGTGGACGCCGCGGACGCGGCGCAGCGCGGGTTCGTCTCCGAGCTCGAGCGCACGCCCGAGCGCATCTTCCTTCCGGGCCGCAAGGACCCGCTGGTCCTGCGCCAGAACTCGGCCGAGCTCTTCCTGCTGGCGCGGCTGCGCGACGAGGCGCACCGCTTCGCCATCACCTTCCACCGCAAGCTGCGCCGCTCCCGTAACTTCCAGTCCGTCCTGGAGGAGATCCCGGGCATCGGCGCGGGGCGGCGCAAGGCCCTGCTTCGGACCCTCGGCTCGCTGAAGCGCGTGAAGGAGGCGAGCCTGGAGGAGATCGCGCGCGTCGAGGGCTTCGGCCCGAAGGCCGCGCAGGCGGTGTGGGACTTCTTCCACCCGGCGGAGGGCGCGCCCGTGCCGGACGGGGTCGCCGAGGCGCTGGAGGAGGCGGCAGCCCCCGAGGTCACCGAGGCGGACATCGACACCGCCATCGCCGAGGAGCAGGTGGGTCCCGACGCGAGCGAGGAGGGCGGCGCGCCTCGATCCGGGTATCCTCCTCCTCTGGCTGGCCGTGAAGGAGGTGTGACGTGAGCGACGCGACGAAGCAGGTCGGTGACGCGGGGCTCGGACCGGTGGTGGACGAGCTGTGCCGGGCCGCGTCCTCGCTGGCGGGTCCGCGGAACGGCGGCGGAGGGCGGATCGTCCTGCCCTCGCGTGACGTCGTCATCGAGTGCGTCGAGGGGCTCCGGGCGGTCTTCTTCCCCGGCTACTTCGGGGCGGCCGACCTGCGCGACGAGCACCTGCACTACTACATCGGCGCGACGCTCGACCGCGTCCTGCACCAGCTCGAGGAGCAGGTGCGCCGCGGAATCGCCTTCGCCGAGCGGCACGACTACGAGACCTGCGACCACTGCGCCGCGCGCTCGGCCGAGGTGACGCGCGCGTTGCTGGCGCGGCTCCCCGCGGTGCGCAGGCTGGTCAGCTCCGACGTGGACGCCGCGTACGAGGGCGATCCGGCGCTCAAGATCAAGGACGAGGCGATCTTCAGCTACCCGGGCGTGCTGGCGGTGACGAACCAGCGCATCGGCCGCGAGCTGTACGCGCTCGGGGTCCCGCTCATCCCGCGGATGATCACCGAGCACGCGCACGCCGTGACCGGCATCGACATCCACCCGGGGGCGCGCATCGGCGAGCGCTTCTTCATCGACCACGGCACCGGCGTCGTCATCGGCGAGACGGCCGTCATCGGCGCCAACGTGCGGATCTACCAGGGGGTGACGCTCGGCGCGAAGAGCTTCCCCAAGGACGAGAAGGGCGTCCCGATCAAGGGGATCGACCGCCACCCCATCGTCGAGGACGACGTCGTCATCTACGCGGGCGCCACCATCCTCGGCCGCGTCGTCATCGGGCGCGGCTCGTCCATCGGCGGCAACGTGTGGCTCACCCATGGCGTCCCGCCCGGCAGCCGCGTCACGCAGGCCGAGGTGCGCGAGGTCGGCTTCGAGTACGGCGGCGGGATCTAAACGGGCGAGCATGATTCGCGAACACGCGAGCGAGGCGAGCGCGCCGGGGCGCATGCGCGGGGAGCAGCGTAGCCCCGCTCGAAAGGAGGGCGCAGTGTCCCAGCATCCGTGGCACGACGTCGAGCTGCCCAGGTACGTCGAGGAGCCCGTCCCCGCCATCATCGAGATCCCCACCGGCTCGAAGGTGAAGTACGAGCTCGACAAGGCATCGGGGCTCCTCGTGGTGGACCGGATCCTCTTCTCGGCGGTCCACTACCCGGCGAACTACGGCTTCGTGCCCCGCACCTACTGCGACGACGGCGACCCGCTCGACATCCTCGTCTACTGCCAGGAGACCATCCAGCCGCTCGCGATCATGCGCGCCCGGATCATCGGCGTGATGAAGATGCGCGACGACAAGGGCGAGGACGACAAGCTCATCGCGGTGCACGCCGACGACCCGGAGTACGCCGAGTTCACCGACGTCGCGGACATGCCGGCGCACCGCATGCGCGAGCTGAAGCGCTTCTTCGAGGACTACAAGGGGCTCGAGAACAAGCGGGTGCTGGTCTCCGAGCCGCAGGGACGGCGCGAGGGGCTCCAGGTCCTGCGCGACGCGATCGCGCTGTACGAGGCCCAGCGGGCGCGCCTCCTCGGCACGCGCGGCGTGGAGGCGCCGCGGCCCCGGCGGCGGCCCCGCCCGCAGGCGAAGCGCCGGGCTGCGAGGCGGGGGCGATGAAAGGAGGTCCGAGGAGGCCTTCACCCGCGCCCGGAGCTATTCCCTCAGCCGCCCAGGACCAGGGCGGCGTGGATCGCGGACGCCACGAGGTCGGCGCGGTCGCGGTCCGAGAGCGTGTCGGCGGTCGCGGCGCGGAGGGCGTCGCCGTCCAGGGCGCGCGGGTCGGCGCCGGACTCGAGCAGCGAGCAGGCCGCCTCGGCGTACGCGCGGAGCGCAGCGTCGTCCACCGCGCGCCAGCGCGCCTGGCGTACCCACCCCGTCTCGTCGAGCCAGAGGCCGACGCGCACCGAGAGCTGCCGCCGCGCCGCCTCCCCGGTCATGGTCGCGCCGTGGAGGAGCGCTGCCTGGTGGGCCTGCGCCGGTGTGGTGCTCCCCGGCCAGGAAGGGACGACTTCAGAGCGCGCGCTCTCGACGGGCTGCACATCCATTTCGCACCTCGGACCGACCAGCCTCCCACGCTGATTCGCGAGAGAGAAGACCCCCAGCGGCATGACACGGGCCCAGTGCATTTTCTCTTGAATTCCTGGGCGCATGCACGCCTGCTCCGATGGGGGCCGCGCGCGGGGTGGCCCTCCATCGCGCCCGGATCATCGGCGTGATGAAGATGCGCGACGACAAGGGCGAGGACGACAAGCTCATCGCGGTGCACGCCGACGACCC